>Ga0075428_100001455_pt1 | contig 25325 bp, 25 predicted proteins | sample RhiMetdeltSRZDD2_FD_75291 | JGI IMG/M metagenome (GOLD analysis project Ga0075428, IMG submission 75291) | Populus rhizosphere microbial communities from Tennessee, USA - Rhizosphere MetaG P. deltoides SRZDD2 | ecosystem: Host-associated > Plants > Roots > Rhizosphere > Soil | place: USA... | reverse complement strand
TCGAGCAGCAGGCGCTGCAGCGTGGACGCCACCGTGGCCTCGCGGATCGGCTCGGCCCGGGCACCGCCCCGCAGCATCAGGCCCTCGACGCCGACCGAGAAGTCCCCCGACACCGGGTTCACACCCGAGTGCAGGCCGGTCATCGACTGGACCAGCACGCCGTGGTCGACGCCGGCCGCCAGCTCGTCGAGCGTGCCCCGACCCGGCGTGATCGCCAGCGCCTGGGCGCCCACGCCCGGCGTCGAACGGAAGCCCCGCACCGCCGACGCGGTCGACGGGACCCCGGCGCGGCGGCCGGTCATGGTGTTGTGGAGGAAGCCGCGCAGCACGCCGCCCTCGATGAGCGGGACGCGGCGGGTCGCGAGGCCCTCGCCGTCGTGGGTGTCGGCGCCGAGCGACTCCGGGTCGGTGGGGTCGTCCACCAGCGTCACCAGCGGTGAGGCGATGGCCTCGCCGACCCGGTCGGCGAACGGCGACCGGCCCTTGAGCACCGACTCGCCGTTGAGCGTGCCGGCCACGACGCCGAGCAGCATGGCGGCCATCTGGGGCTCCAGCACCAGCGTCACCGTGCCGCTGGCCGGCTGGACCGCGCCCAGCAGCCGGGTGGCCCGCTCGGCGGCGTCGCCGGCGGCCTCGTCGAGGTCGACGTCGGCCGGCTCGCGGCCGACCGACACCCCGTAGCCGGTTGTGGTCTCGTCGCCGTCGGTGGCGAGCGCCTGGACCGACAGGTGGCAGAAGGTCGAGCGGCCGGTGACGGCGATGCCGGTCGAGGTCGCCACCGCGCCGACGCCCGAGCCGTCACCCCACGACGCCACCCGCACGCCGGTGATGCGCGGGTCGCGGGCCGTGACGGCCCGTTCGAGCTCCAGCGCCAGCGCCACCTTGCGATCGGTCGGCATGCCGGCGAGCGCGTCGCGCCACAGGTCGATCTCGGGTGGGACGACGCCGTCGGGCTCGGCCAGACCGACCCACTCCTCGGGCTCGGCGTAGCGGGCGTTGTCGCGGGCGTCGGCCAGCACCTCGGCGATCACGGCCGGCTCCAGTGACCCGGCGTAGGCGAAACCCTGGCGGCCGTCGACCACCACCCGGACCCCGATGCCCGACGTGCTGGCCTGGGTCAGCGATTCGATCTCGCCCCCGTGGACCCGGACGCTGGTCGACGTCGAGCTGCCGACGAACGCCTCCACCTGCTCGCCCGCGCCGGCCTCGGCGGCCACCTTGGAGGCGAGGTCGAGCAGCTCCTCCTCGCCGGCGAGGCTCGTGGTTCGCTCGCTCACGACCCCGACACCGCCACGTCCGCAACGACCAGCGTCAGGCCCGCGGCCGTCATCGGCAGCCAGGTCAGATCCGACCCGACCGCCACCACGTCCTGCAGCAGCCGCTGCAGCGTCGAGGCGATCGTGAACTCGCGCAGCGGCTCGGCCAGCTCGCCGCCCCGGATCCGCAGGCCCTCGGCCCCGGTCGACAGGTCGCCCGACACCGGGTTGACGCCCGAGTGCAGGCCCGACACCTCCTGGACCAGCACGCCGTCGGACACGCCGGCCAGCAGGGCGGCCGCCCCCGAGGTCCCCGGGGCCAGCGACACCGCCCGGCACCCGGCCGTTGGCGTCGACTTGAACCCGGCCCTCACCGCCGAGCCGGTGGACGCCGCGCCCAGCCGGCGGGCGGTCCACGTCGAGTGGACGTAGCCGCCCAGCCGGCCTCGGTCGACCAGCGGGACCCGGCGGGTGGCCAGGCCCTCGTCGTCGATCGGCGTGGCGCCCCACGACCGGGCGTCGGTCGGGTCCTCGACCAGCGTCACGAGCGGCGACGCCACCTGCTCGCCGACCCGGCCGGCGAACAGGGACCTGCCCTTGATGACCTCGTCGGCCCCGAGCGTGCCCGCGACGATGCCGGCCAGTTGCGCCGTCACCCACGGGTCGAGCACCACGGTGAGCCGCCCCGACGGCGGCTTGGTGGCGCCGAGCATCCGCAGCGCCCGGTCGGCGGCGTCGCGGGCCGCGGCCGCGACGTCGAGCTCGTCGAACGTGCGGCCCAGCGAGAAGCCGAACCCGGTCTGGGTGTCGTCGCCCTCCGCCGCCAGCGAGTAGGCCACCAGCTCGCACATCGTCTCCCGCGACGAGCGCCGGATCCCGGTGGTGGTCGCCACGGCCGACTCGGCCAGCGAGTCGGCGTAGTCGCACGACTCGACGCCCACGATCCGGGGGTCGGCGCCCAGCACCGCCCGCTCCAGCTCGAGCGCGACGGCGACCTTGTCGTCGGTGGGCACCGACGCCAGCGCCGGCCGCCACAGGTCGAGCGCGACGGGCTCGACGCCGTCGGGCGAGGCCAACCCGGCCGCCTCGTCGGGCTCGCCGAAGGCGGCGTTGTCGCGAGCCTCGGCGACCGCGTCAGCCAGGGCGGCGTCGTCGAACGTGCCGCAGTAGGCGAACCCCTGCCGCCCGTCGACCACCACTCGGACGCCGACGCCCTGGGTGCCGGCGACCGACAGCTGCTCGACCTCGCCCTGGTAGACGCGCACGCTCGTGTCGCTCGACCGCGACACGTAGGCCTCGAGCTGCTCGATGCCCTGCGCCATGCCGACCAGCCGGCCGGCCAGCGCCAGCAGGTCGTCGGAGGACGGCGAGGTCACGTGGCGGTCCCGCCGACGGTCAGCGCCGTCACCCGCAGGGTGGGGACGCCGTCGCCGACGGGGACGCCCTGGCCGTCCTTGCCGCAGGTGCCGGGATGGCCCATCGCGAAGTCGTTGCCGACGGCGTCGATGTCCCGCAGGACCTTGGGCCCGTTGCCGATGAGGTTGCCCTCCCGCAGCGGCTCGGTGATCCGGCCGTCCTCGATCAGGTACGCCTCGGTCATGCCGAACACGAAGTCGCCGGTGGCGGTGTTGACCTGCCCGCCGCCCAGCGACGCCACGTACACGCCGTGGTCGGTCGAGGCGAGGATGTCCGCCGGGTCGCCCCCGCCGCCCAGCAGGTAGGTGTTGGTCATCCGCACCATGGGCAGGTGTTGGTAGCTCTGGCGCCGGCCGTTGCCGCTGCGGGCCCGCCCGTCCTTGCGCGACCGCAGCATGTCCCACATGTAGTCGGTGAGCACGCCGTCCTCGATGAGCACGTTGCGCTGGGCGGGCGTGCCCTCGTCGTCGACGGCGAAGCAGCCCCACTCCTCGGCCATCGTGCCGTCGTCGACCAGGGTCACCAGCGGCGAGGCCACCCGCTGGCCGAGCTTGCCCTTGAACACCGAGGCACCCTTGTCGACCAGGTCCTTCTCCAGGCCATGGCCGCAGGCCTCGTGAAACAGGACGCCGCCCCCGCCGGGGCCGATCACGACCGGCAGGGTGCCGGACGGGGCCGGGCGGGCCGCCAGCTTGGTGATGGCACGCTGGGCGGCGGTCCGGGCGATCTCCTCGACCTCGTACCGGTCGAACAGCTCGAAGCCGACCGTTCGGCCCACCGACTCGTAGCCGGTCTGCATGCCGGTGTCGCCCGACGCCACGGCGGACACGACGAACAGCGTGCGGACCTGGTCGTCGGACGCAAGCAGCCCCTCGCTGTTGGCGACGAGGATCTGGCGGCGGGAATCGCCGTAACGCGCCCGCACCTGGCGGATCGACCCGCCCTCGGCCCGGGCGGCCTCGTCGGCCCGGCGCAGCAGGTCGACCTTGGCGCCCTTGGACACCGACTCGGGCAGGATCGCCACGCCGTTGGGCCGGCGCGCCTCGGTGCGGGTCAGCGCCACCTCCCGGACCCCGCCCCCGCCGGAGCGGGCGGCGGTCGCCGCGGCCTCGGCCGCGGTGCGCAGGCCCGCCTCGGACAGGTCGGCCGTGTGGGCGAACCCCGTGGTCTCGCCGACCACCACCCGGATGCCGGCGCCCCGATCGCGGCCCGAGGAGAGCTCCTCGACCCGCCCGTCGTCGAGCATGGCCGCGGACGAGCGCTTGTCCTCCACGAACACCTCGGCGAAGTCGCCACCGGTGCGGAGGGCGCTGGAGAGCGTGCGCTGGATGACGGGTTCGTCGAGCACGGAGACCTCTATTCTCGGACGCTGGCGGGCGCACCCCAGCCCGGCGGCCGGTGGCCGGGAATGTGGGGCATCCTGGCCTTTCGCCCGCCGGAGGCGTGGATGCGTACTGTACCCGGGTGCCTCTCCAACCCGGCTTGGCCGCCAAGGTGGTGATCGACGTCTGCGACGAGGACACCGCCATCGCCAACCGCACGGGCGAGGTGCCCGTCCTCGGGACGCCCCGGTTGGTGGCCCTGTGCGAGGAGGCCACGCTGGCCGCGATCGCCGGTCACGTGCCGGAAGGCCACACCACCGTCGGCATGCGGGTGCAACTCGACCACCTGGCGCCCACGGCGGTGGGCGGCAGCGTGTCGGCCGACGCCCGGCTCGACAAGATCGAGGGGCGCCGGCTGACGTTCTCGGTGTCGGCGTCGGACGACCGGGGCCTCATCGCTGCGGGCAAGGTGACCCGGGTCGTCGTCGACGTCGACAGGTTCATGGACAAGTGCTCCTAGGGGCCGGTGACCTGCGGGTCGGCGGCCCCATGCTGTCTGACCAGCCAATTCCCGTCACCCGGCGTTACGTGCGGTGACAGCCGTTGACGGGGAGTTGAGGACTGGCTGAGGACCCCTCAGTCCTCGTCGAGTTCGTCCGCGAGTCGCCCCTTTGCCCACGCCTCGACGTCGGACCGCAGCCAGAGCACGCATCGCCCGGCACCCTTCTCGATCAGCGGTACGGGGAAGTCCGCGTAGCGACCGCGGTAGGTGCTGACCGCCCGGTGGCTGGCCAGTCCGAGCACGGCGGCCACCTCGTGGGAGTCGAGCAGATCGGCGGGGTCGACCTTCACGCCGAGCAACCCTAGTTGACGGTGTTCCACACGACCCGATACGTTGAACACCGTCAACACGTCAAGTGGCCCGGGCGGTGCGACAACACCCCCGGGCCCGGACACGAGGAGCAAGCCCTCATGCCAAGGCCCGACGATACGACGTCCCGGCGCAGCCGGACGCCCCGTATGGAAGCCACGATCACCAACCTCGGCCTCTCGCACGCCAACGCCACGCAAGACGACTACAGCGGGGTCGTAACCGTGCACATCGGCACGGTTGATCAGCGAGTCACGCTGGCCGACGACCCGGCCGTGTTGCTGGCCCTGCTCTCCGACGCCTCAGCGCAGATCACGGCGATCGCATCTCTGTGAATGTCCTAGAGGTTGGGCGGGTAAGGCTCCCCGTCCACGCCAACGGCCCCCGTTTCCCGATGCCCCGGGAACGGGGGCCGTGGCGCGTCAGGGCCTCCAGGACGCACGAGCGCGGCTCAGACCTCGGGGCCGGAATCGATGGGGAACCACCCCTCCAAGCCGGCCATCGTAAGGATGCCGCGGACGGAAGCGGAGGGGTTGCGCAGCACGAGGTTCCACCCCGCGGCGGTCTGGGAACGCCGCGCCGTGACGAGCGCGTGGAGCCCGGCCGAGTCCATGAATGTCGTGCGTGAGAGGTCAACGACCACGTCTCGACCACCGGCGCACGCCTGGGCCAGCATTCGGGCGAGCTCGGCCCGGACGCTGAGGTCGATCTCGCCCGCCACGTGCACCACCGCCGTGCCATCCACCTCGCTCACCAAAATCTGGAAGTCGGGGTCCTGGGACACGTCTGAGCTCCCTAGGGTCGAGCCTCTCACCGCAATCGCCGAGCGGACGGTATAGGGAGCGCCTGCCTCACGAATCAAGCGGCCTACAACCGGGCTAGAGATGCCATGCGTGGGCACGGCGAGTGCGTGCATTGGCTGCGGGTCGGGAAGACGCTCAGCGCTATCGCGATCACACCGACCCTTGGGTCGACGACGAGCCGCCGCCGACATGCCCGTGAGGCTACGCGGGTGCGCCCCTCCGATTCCCAAGAAGAGGCGGCATCGGCTCCGGAACGGCCCGCTGGTGACAGCAGCGATCGAGAGGCGTAGAAGGGGAGGGACACGCAAGCAAGGGGGGTGGTGACATGCACCACCGTCGTCGAGTCACCGCAACCTTCGGTCTGGCCGTCGCTGCGGTCGCGCTCCTCCCTGTGGCCCTCGCCGCGCCCGCCGACGCCGCGCCCAGGTCCCGGGTCTCCGTCGAGGTCGCCGACATCGCCACGCTGGGGGCCGACGGCCAGACGGTCAGCATCGAGGTCACGGCTTCGTGCGCTCGCCGGTGGCAGGTCCTCGAGGCGTTCGTCACGGTCTCGCAGCCCCAGGCCGACGGGATGGGCGGGTTTCCCCTGACCTGCACGGGACGACCCCGCTCCTTCACCGTGACCGTGACGTCGTTCGACCAGGCCTTCGTCCTCGGCGACGCGCAGGCCAGCGCCCTGGTGCTGGTCGAACGCCGGGACGACACCCGGGAAGCCCAGGACACCGAGGTCGTCAGCGTCATCTAGTCCGTCTCCGGAAGGGCCGCGCCTAGGGTGTCCTCCCGTGCGTGGCCCGAACCGGCGCCGTCGCCTCGTCGGTGATTCCGAGATCGTCGGCACGATCGTCGACCTGCGCCGGCACTACCACTTCGGGCCCCCGCAAGATCGCCATGTACTGCCGCACTCCGGCCGCGCCGATGAGTCCCGCGGCGGGTAAAGAGGGGGCATGCCAGGACGCGCACCGATCTCCATCGCCGACGCGCACGCGCAGTTGACCGCGCCGGGGTCGCCGTTCGAGATGGAGGTTGTCGAAATCGACGGCCGGCCCACCAAGACGTGGAAGAACGCGATGCCGTCGATCCGCGCCCTGCTCGAGGCGTGCCGAGCGCACGGCGACGCCTCGTTCATCGTCTACGAGGACGAGGGGATGACCTTCGCCCAGCACTACGCGGCCGCATCGGCGTTCGCCAACGCGCTGGTGGACAACTTGGGAGTGCGCAAGGGCGACCGTGTCGCCATCGCGATGCGCAACTTCCCCGAATGGTCCATCGCGTTCTTCGGCGCCGCCGCGGCCGGGGCGATCGTGGTGCCGTTGAACGCCTGGTGGACCGGGCCCGAGCTCGAGTACGGCCTGTCCGACTCCGGGACGAAGGTCCTCGTCGCCGACGGCGAGCGGATGGAGCGGCTCGCCAAGCACCTGGCCGGCATGCCCGGCCTGCCCGACCTCACGACGATCGTCGTGCGCGGCGACGTCCCCGAAGGATGCCTTGCATGGCACGACGTGGTCGGCGAGCCCGATCCCGGCAACCCACCGGCCCTGCCCGACGTCGAGATCCACCCGGACGACGACGCCACGATCTTCTACACGTCCGGCACTACCGGCCGTCCCAAGGGGGCCCTCGGGACCCAGCGGAACTTCACCACCAACATCATGTCGTTGGCGTTTTCCGGCGCCCGCACGGCGATGCGCAGCCCGCGGCCGGACCCGGCCCCGGACCGGGCGGGCGCGCCGGCGCAGAGCGCCAGCCTGCTGTCCGTCCCGTTCTTCCACGCGACGGGCTGCCACTCCGTGCTCCAAGGAGCGGTCGCCTCCGGCTCGAAGCTCGTGCTGATGTTCAAATGGAGCCCCGAGCGGGCCCTCGAGCTGATCGAGCGCGAGCGCATCACGGCCTTCGGCGGCGTGCCGTCGATGGTGTGGCAGGTCCTCCAGTCGCCGGACTTCGACAAGCGCGACATCTCCAGCGTGCAGAGCATCGGCTACGGCGGCGCCCCGGCGCCGCCCGAGCTCGTCCGCAAGATCGACGAGATGTTCCCGGGCCGCACGCCGTCGAACGGCTACGGGCTGACCGAGACGTCCAGCCTGACGACCGGCAACGGCGGCGCCGACTACCTGCGCAAGCCCGACAGCGTCGGCGTGCCGGTCCCGGTGTGCGACCTGAAGGTCGTCGACGAGCTCGGCAACGACCTGCCCGAGGGCCGGACCGGCGAGCTCTGGATCAAGGGGCCCAACGTCGTCCGCGGGTACTGGGGCAAGCCCGAGGCGACCGCGCAGACGTTCTCGGACGGCTGGCTGCACAGCGGCGACGTCGCCCGCATCGACGAGGAGGGCTTCGTCTTCATCGTCGATCGCGCCAAGGACATGATCATCCGGGGCGGCGAGAACGTGTACTGCTCGGAGGTCGAGGCCGCCATCTTCGAGCATCCCGCCGTCCTCGACGCCGCCGTCATCGGCGTGCCCCACCAGGTCCTCGGCGAGGAGGTCGGTGCCGTCGTCCAGCTCAAGCAGGGCGAGCACGCCGACGCCGAGGACATCCGGGCCCACGTGCGCGAGCGCCTCGCGGCGTTCAAGGTGCCGGTGCACATCTGGTTCCGCGGCGACGACCTCCCCCGCAACCCCGCGGGGAAGGTCCTCAAACGCCAGCTGCGGGACGAGGTGATGCCGTCGAACTGACGCCGGTTGGGCGAACCAGGCGTCAAGAATTCTGACGATCGCAGGGGCTCCATGACATCCTGCACAGTCAGGGGCCACCGGACCCGTAGTGAAGCTATGTTGGCGCCGGGGGTCGGCAGGCGTCTCAGCCGCCCGGGGAGGGGTAGCTCGTGAGCTTCCTGGCCACGGCACTGTTCAGCGAAGCGTCGCTCCGCTTCGTGCTGCTCGGCACCGCGACAGGTGCGCTGACCGCGCTCGTCGCGCTCGGCATCGTCATCGTGCACCGGGCGTCAGGCGTCCTGAACTTCAGCGCCGGCGCCATGGGCGGGATCGCCGCGTACCACTGCTACGACCTGCGCGACACCATGGCGACGTCGGTGGCGGTGACGATCGGCGTCGTCGTCGGCGTCCTGCTCGGGCTGCTCACCTACGGGGTGCTGGCGCTGCTGCGCGACGCCTCGCAGCTCGCGCGCCTCATCGCCACGCTCGGGCTGTTCGGTGCCGGCCAGGCGTTCATGGTGCTGCGCTGGGGTCCCGCCATCGTGCAGCCCCGGCCCATGCTGCCGTCACGGAACGTGACGCTGTTCGGCGACGTGATGATCGGCATGGACCGGCTGCTGCTCATCGGCATCGCCCTGGCGTGTGCCGTGGTGCTGCGGTTCGTGTACTCGGGGACGCTGTTCGGCCTCGCCACCTCGGCGGTAGCCGAGAACCGCCGGGTCGCGGCGAGCGCCGGCTGGTCCCCGAACCAGATCGAGCTCGTGAACTTCGCCGTCGCCGGCGGCCTCTCCGCGCTGGCCGCCATCCTCCTCGCCCCGATCGTGACGCTCAACGCCGCCGTGCTGTCGATCGCCGTGATCCCGGCGCTGGCCGCCGCCCTCGTCGGCCGCTTCTCGTCATTCGGTGTCACGGTCGCCGCCGCGCTGCTCATCGGCATCATCCAGAGCGAGATCTCACTGTTCCAGCCCGACATCGCCGACGCCCTCGGCGTGTCCGCGGCGTCGCTGACCGGCCTCGTCCAGGCCGTGCCGCTGGCGATCATCCTCGGCTACATGATCATCACCGGCCGGTCGCGGCTGCAGCGGGGCGAGACCATCGCCCGGCTGCCGCTGCCGGGGTCGGGCTCAGTGTCACTGCTGCCCCTGATCGTGGGTGGGGTGGTCGGCGTCGCGCTCCTGTTCGGGGTCGACACCTGGACCGGCGCCCTCATCTCCACCTTCGCCATCGCCATCATCCTGGCCTCGGTCGTCATCGTCGCCGGCTACGCCGGTCAGCTGTCGCTGTGCCAGTTCGCCCTGGCCGGATTCGGGGCGTGGATCGTGGCCCGGCTCGTCTCGGTCAACGGCTGGCCGTTCGAGCTGGCGCTCCTCGGCGGCATCGTCGTGACGACCCTGGTCGGCCTGGTCGTGGCCCTGCCGGCGGTGCGCACCCGCGGCACCAGCCTCGCGGTGGCAACCCTTGCCATGGCGCTGATGTTCAGCTCGCTGATCTTCACCAACAGCGCCCTGATCGGCGGCGTCCGCGGCCTGCCGATCGACGACCTGTCGTTCTTCGGCATGGACCTCGACCCGCTGAACCACCCGCAGCGCTACGGCGTGTTCGTGCTCGTGATCCTCGTGCTGGTCGGGCTGGTCGTCGCCAACGTGCGGCGTGGACGGGCCGGGGCCCGGCTGCTCGCTGTCCGCAGCAACGAGCGGGCCGCGGCGTCGCTCGGCGTGGGCGTCGTGGGGGCCAAGGTGTACGCGTTCGCGGTCGCCGCCGCGATCGCGGCCCTCGGCGGCGCGCTGCTGTCCCTGCGGCAGCCGAACGTGCAGCTGAGCGTCTACAGCGTCGTCGGCTCGGTCCTGCTGATCCAGTACGCCGTCGTCGGCGGCCTCGCCTGGGTGGCCGGCGTCGTGCTCGGCGCCTCCGGCGCCCCGTCCTCCATCAGCAACGTGATCTTCACCCACGTCGCCCCGGAAGGGACCGACATCGTGTCCTGGCTCGCCGTCCTCTCGGGCGTGTCGGCCGTGCTGGTGCTGCGGCAGGCACCCGATGGCATCGCGTCCCTGTGGTCGCGTTCCGCCGAACGCATCACCGCGCCTTTCCGGCTCCCGCGGCGGCGCGTCGAGGAGGTGCCGGCACCGGCACGGCCCCGCCGGGCCCCGGCGACGCTCGAGGTCAGCGGCGTCAGCGTGTCGTTCGGGGGCGTCGTCGCCCTCGACGGCGTGAGCTTCTCGGTGGACCCGGGCGAGGTCGTCGGGCTCATCGGCCCGAACGGCGCCGGCAAGACGACGCTGCTCGACGTCGTCACCGGCTTCACCGCCGCGGCGCGGGGCTCCGTGCGCTTCGACGGGGCCCCCATCGACGGCTGGTCCGTCGAGCGGCGCGCCCGAGCCGGGATCGTGCGCTCGTGGCAGGCGGTCGAGCTGTTCGAGGAGATGACGGTCAAGGAGAACCTGCTCGTCGCGGCCGACGACCAGTCCCGGTGGCAGTACCTCGTCGGGCTCGTGCGGCCGGGCCGGCAGAAGCCGACGGCCCTGATGGACGACCTCGTCGCCGAGTTCGGGCTCGGCGGCGTGCTCGACCAGCGTCCCTCCGACCTGCCCCACGGCGTGTCGCGCCTGGTCGGCATCGCTCGGGCGCTGGTGAGCGAACCGGCGGTGCTGCTCCTCGACGAGCCGGCCGCCGGTCTCGACGCCCGGGAGGCGTCCGAGCTCGGCTCGGCCATCCGGGCGATGGCGCAGCGCGACGGGATCGGCATCCTCGTCATCGAGCACGACGTCCCGCTGCTGTTGCAGACCTGCGACCGGATGGTCGTGCTCGACTTCGGCCGGAAGATCGCCGAAGGCTCTCCCGGCGACATCGCCGGTGACGCCGGCGTCATCGAGGCATACCTGGGGTCTGCGGGCACCACGACGGAGCAGCCGGCATGACGGGCTTGGTCGAGACCGTCGGGCTGCGCGCCGGCTACGGGGACGTCGAGATCGTGCGCGGCCTCGACCTCCGTGTCGACGCCGGGGAGGTCGTCGCCCTGCTCGGGTCCAACGGCGCCGGCAAGACGACGACGCTGCTCACCATCTCCGGCGAGCTGCCGCCGCTCGGCGGCGAGGTGCGGCTCCTCGGGCAGGCCACCCGCGACCCGCTGCACGTCAGGGCCCGGAAGGGTCTCGCCGTCGTCACCCAAGAGCGGGCCGTCCTCATGGACCTGACCACCGCGGAGAACCTCCGGGTGAGCCGGTGCGACATCGGCCGGGCCGTCGACCTGTTCCCGGAGCTGAAGGGACACCTGCAGCGCCGGGTCGGACTGCTGTCGGGCGGCCAGCAGCAGATGCTCGCCCTGGCGCGCTGCCTGGCCCGGTCGTCGAAGGTGCTGCTCGTCGACGAGCTGTCCCTCGGCCTGGCGCCGATGGTCGTCGACCGGCTTCTCGCCGCCGTGCGGGCCGCGGCCGACGACGGCATGGGCGTACTCCTGGTCGAGCAGCACATCCACAAGGCGCTCGCCGTCGCCGACCGGGTCCTGGTGATGAAGCGTGGGGCCGTCGAGCTCGAGGGCACCGCCGCCGACCTGCGCGACCGGGTCGAGGACATCCAGGAGGCCTACCTGGAACCCGCCACCACGGAGGGGACTGCGTGATGATCCGACATCCGCTGTTGATGGCTGCTGCCCTGGTCGCGCTGCTGGGCACCGCGTGCGGTGACGGCAAGATCGGCGGTGTCACCAGCAGTGGCGGCGACGCCGCTTCGCCGGCCACGACAGCGTCCGAAGTCGGCGCTGACGACGACGCCGACTGCCCGGGGGAGCCGTTGAGGTTCACCACGATCGCCGCGCTCACCAGCCAGCTCGGCAACAACGGCGACCGGGCCCGCATGGGGACCGACGCTGCGGTCCGGGCCGTCAACCGTGAGTGCGCGCTGGGCCGGCCCATCGAGGTCCAGTTCTGCGACGACAAGGGCGATGTGAACGAGAACCTCGCTTGCGGCCGGAAGACCGCTTCGAACGGCTCGCTGGCGCTGCTCAGCTTCATCGGGTCGTTCGACGACGGCGCGACGGGGTCCGGCCTGCCGGCTCTCTACACCTGGGGGACCTCGGCCTTCGAGCTGACCAGCGACAACGCATACTCCTCGATCAGCGGCATCTCCGTCGGCATCTCCGGCGTCACCGCCGCCAAGGCCAAGGGCGCCGACGACTTCCTCCTGGTGCTGCCCGACGTGCCGGCGCTGCAGTTCGCCGCCACGCAGGTCGAGCAGGTCGCCGACATCATCGGCATCGACGTCGAGGTCATCTACTTCCCGGCGGACACGACGGACTACGCGCCGATCGCCGCGCAGATCGCCGAGCGCGACACCGATGCCATCGGGCTGCTCCCCGCCCAGCCGGTCGTGATGTTCAACGCGCTGGCCGCCGAGGGCATCACCGCGGAGGATCACATCATCACGACGGCGTCGGTCGTGATGTCGCCCGAGGTCGTCCACGAGCTCGGCGGCACGCTCGACGGTCTGATCGTCGTCAGCCCGGGACTCCCGCCGACCGACGCCGACAACCCCGGCATCGCCGAATTCCGCGACGACATGGAGGCGGCCGGGTTCGACCCCGACGACCCGGACGTCGACTTCAACACCGTCGTGACCTGGTCGAACGTTAAGAAGCTGGAGGGAGCACTCAGCCAGCTGAGCCCCGAGGAGGTCCGGTCCCTCGACTCCCAGGGGGTCGTCGACGCCGTCGTGGCCAACCCGGTCGACCGGCCGGAGACGGCACCCTACGACTTCCGCGAGAACGCCCTCCCCGAGCTGCCCGATCTCGCCGCCTTCCGGATCTTCACCCGGGAGGTCGCCATCCTCCAGATGCACGACAGCAAGTACGACGTGCTGTCCGACGACTTCGTCGACATCCTCGAACCCCCCGACCTCAGCTGACGCTTCAGGTGTCGTGCTCGCGGACGACCTGGCGGATCCGCTCGTGGGACAGGCCGGCCGCGGTGCCGACCTGGCGGAGGCTGTGGCCCTCGTGCACGGCATCGACGATGCCGTCGTGCAACCCCCGGCGCGCCCGCTCCGCGGCCGCGGCCCGGGCCCGGACCCGCGCCAAGGCGGCCGGCGGATCACCCTCGCCGCCGGGGGCGGCGCCGGCCGGCCGCAGCAGCAGCTCGGCGAGCCGCGCGAAGGCCGCCTCGGACGGCGGCACCCCGTCGAGGGCGCCGAACACGATCTTGCCCATCGTGAGCAGCGTCAGCACCCGGGCGAGGTCGTCGATGGCGAGCGCCGGGTCGATGAGCCCGAGCTCCACGGCTTCCTCGTTGGCGCTGGCCGAGGCCCCCACGTAGCGCTCGAGCCCGCGCATGAGGACCTGCGCCACATGGGGATCCCGCCGCGCAACGACGATCACGTCGAGCAGCAGCAGCATGTGGCGGTCCGGACGCGCCGCCATGGACTGCACGAGCCGTTTCGTCGCCTCACCTCTCGGCAGCGCCGCGGCCTCCCGAGCCGAACGGAGGATGTCCTCGACCGGCGTGAGCCCGAGCGTCGCCAGCAAGAGGTCGAGCTTGCTGGCAAAGTGGGCGTACAGGGCGCCGGTCGTGACGCCGGCCCGGTCGGCGATCCCGACGACGGTGGTCGCCTCGTACCCCTTGGTCGAGAACTCCTCGAACGCAGCCTCGATCAGTGCGGCCCGGGAATTACGCCGGGAACTCTCCGATCGCGCCGCCAGCACCGAATCGAGATCGTCCCGTTCGTCGACCTCCGCCATCGCTCGAGCGTACTGCCGTCATGGACGGCGTTCGCAGAAGGAGACGTCTCGCGCCTTGGCGCTCTAGTGGCGTGCGCCGCGCCCGGTCTGGTCCCGATCGTCGGACGAGATCACCCGTCACACCCGATCGGACGGTGGATGGCGGTACGGCGTTCGGTTCCGCCGGATGACCGCCGTGGATGGCCGGTCCCAGGGCGTCGATCGGGGTAGCCGGGGACCGTGATGGCGAGTCCTTCCCGGTCGGCGACGGAGGCGGCGCGACTCGAGCGGCGCAGGGCGGCCCTCGATCGACGCGCGTCGATGTCGCCCGCCGGGCCGGCCCCCGGGCACCTGCGAGTGGCGACCTGGAACCTGAACTCGCTCCGAGCGAGGCTCGAGGCCGTCGGGCGCTTCCTCGAGCGGGCCGCTCCCGATGTGGTGTGCCTCCAGGAGACCAAGACCGCTCAGCTGTCCGAGCGTGCCACCTCGACGTTCGAGCGGCACGGCTACGCCGTCGCACACGTCGGCGGACGGGCCTACAACGGCGTCGCGGTGGCGGCGCGCCATCCGATTGCGGACATCCGAGCGTCCGGTGAACTCGATGACGAGCATCTCGACCGCGAGCCGCGGATCATCAGCTGCCTGGTCGCTACCCCGGCGCCGCTGCGGGTGGCGTCGGTGTATGTCCCACACGGTCGCGCCGTCGACCATTGGCACTACGAGTTCAAGGTGGGCTTCCTCGAAGCCCTCGCCGAGCGGGTGCGGCAGTGGCTACTCGAAGAGGCCCATCTGCTGGTGGCCGGCGACATCAACGTGGCGGCGACGGACAGCGACGTGTTCCACCCGGATGCATTCACTGGTTCGGTGTACGTCACGCCACGCGTGCGGGCCGCGCTCGCACGGGTATTCGACGCGGGCCTCGTCGACGTCGACGTCGCCCGGTGGGGCCCGCATGCCCGCCGGTTCACGTGGTGGGACCTCGGCATGGGATACGCGCGCGACCTCGGTATGCGCCTCGATCTCATCGCGGCCGACCGCGCACTGGCCGCCCGGCTCGACACGACCTGGATCGACCACGTGGAACGGTCGGGGTCCCGGCCGTCCGATCACGCCGCGCTCGTCGCGGACTTCCGGCTCCCTGGGAGTCGAGCCAACCGTGGCGGCCGCTAAGCCCGCGGCTCCAGGTCGCTGGTCAGCGACCGTTTCGCCGGGGGTGGGGAGTGTGGGGCTAGCTGGAATCGAACCAGCGACCTCGCCCTTATCAGGGCTGGCTGCCATCGCGGCGTATGCCCTGGTCAGGAAGTCAGTGGCGTGCCGGCAACTTCCGCCGTCCCGCGCCGGTCCCGCGACGACGGCCATGACGGCCGTTTCACGAGAGCCGAGCCAGTGACGCAGCGGGTCAGTTCCCGCCCGTCCTGAGACCCTAACCGGACTCGTACGTGGTGACTCCTTCCGAGTCGGTGTCCGCAGCGCGGTAGGCGATGCGCCCGCCGGGTCGCACGAGGTGATGGGGCTCGGGACGCTTCGGAAGCTGGACCTGGCCACCGTCACGACGTCGGCCCGGGTTCCCGACGGGACGAGTGAGCTCGCCGCGTTCGCAGCCGGAACGCGGCGAACTGGTCGGCTTGTGACGGGGTCAGGTCGTGGTGTCGACCGCGGCCTCGATGACCTGGATGACCGCGTTCGGTCGGGTGACGAGCGATAGGTGTCCGGCGTTGACGGTGGAGATCTGCGCGCCTGCGTGGGTGGACATCGCCTGCTGCTGCGCCGGAGGGATGACGTTGTCGGCGGTGCCGATCAGCGACCACGAGGGGATCGTCTCCCACGCTGGGGGGCCGGACGCCTCGAAGAACTGGTTGAGCGCCGCGGGCCGCTGGGCGGCGAAGAGCAGTGCCGCCTGGTTCCGGTCGACCCCGTTGGCGAAGCACGTGAGTTGATCCGACGACGTCATGCTTGATGCCTCCTCGCGCGGGACGGGGCCGGTCCCTGGCGTAGGTACAACGCTCGGCGGCCAGAAAGTCGTCGCGGGCGCTCCTGTTGCGGAACTGCCTGCTAGCGGCTGATGTGTGCGGCAGCGTGGAAAGCGAGCTTGTCGAGGGCCATCACCCATCCCGCGGCGCCGGGTGAGTCGCCGGGCACGCCGACATGGGTCATGACGATTCTCGTGCGGCCGTCGATGTCGTGGAAGTCGACATGGACCTCGGTCGTGGTGGGATGTCCCTCGGGCACGCCCGCATCCGCGGGCGCTAACACGGTTCCGTGTTCGTCACAGATCGACTCGGTGTAGACGAGCCGCTGGTTCTCGCTGACCTCGCGGTACTCGCCGGCGAACCACATCTGCATGGGGCCCTTCGGTGTCTCGACCTGCATGCACACCCGGCGGGCTCCGCCGGCGCGGATGTCCATCTCGGCGACCGGGATGGAGGCACCGTCCGGGCCGTACCAGGCCGCGAAGTGGTCCGGGTCGGTCCACATCTGCCAGATGAGCTCCACCGGGGCGTCGAAGCTGCGCTCGATCACCACCGCATCGTGAGAAACGTCGTCGTCAGTCATCGTGTTCGTCCGTCCTTCGTTGCGAGCGAAGCTGGGTGAGGTAGTCGTCCATCCGATCGAAGCGGGCCTCCCAGGCATCCCGGCATCGGTCAGTCCAGGTCGAGACCTCCTCGAGTCGGGCGGGATCGAGCGCACAGGGTCGGTACTGGGCGTGGCGGGTGCGGACGATCAACCCAGCCCGCTCGAGCACCTTGATGTGCTTCGAGATGGCCGGGAGCGTCATGTCGAACGGCTCGGCGAGCTCGTTGACGGTCGCCGAGCCTTCGGCGAGACGGGCGAGGATCGCTCGCCGCGTCGAGCTGGCCAGCGCCGCGAAGGTCTCGCTGAGTCGATCCTCGTCGGTCGCGACCGTCATCGTCAGTGCCTGTACTTTCCACAACAGCTAATTAACTAGTTTGGAAAGTAATGCTCCCGCCCGCGGTCGTCAACTGCCAAGCGCATCAGACGGTGTGCTCGTGTCGGGCGTACGCTCGGGCTTCGGCGAGGAGGGCGTGCCAGGTGACCTCGTCTCGGCGCCCGATCAAGGCCCATTCCTTGAATGTCCGGCCGGCGGGCGCGAACGGTTGGGCCTCGCCGGCCGCGATGAGCCCGCTCACTCGGTGGCGGGGAAGCTTGACGATGAGGTCGCCAGTGCGATGGTCGCAGGTGGCGAAGAAGTCCTCGCCGGCGCGGAGGCACGGGAACCTCATGAGCGTGCCGACGGTGGTGTACGTGTCGGCGAGGAAGGGTTGGGCGACTTTCCAGAAGAACCCGGTGTCGGGTGTCCCTGCGGGGCGGTCTATTGCGGGCCTCCGTGGCGGTCAGTCGGTCCCGGGCCCGAGGGTGAGCTTGTCGAGCAGGGCGAGAGCGAGAGGCCGGTCGCCGTCGATGTGGAGGCGGCCGGACGCTTCGGCGTCGTGGAGGGTGAGCCCGGCGTTGAACAGGTTCGTGAGCGTGACCGAGTCCGATGCGATGGTCGCGTCGGGGTTCGCGGGGGGTGTGGGACTGGGCTCGAAGACCGTGGGCCCGACGGTCAGGCCGAGGTCGTGAGGGTCGATGCGGACGTGGTAGGTGGCCTCGAAGTCGACGCCCTTGGCGCCGATCCCGGCGGCGCGCTCGTCGCCCTCTGGACTCCGTACCCGAAGACGACCTGACTCCATGGCATCGACGACGGCTACCTGCTGCTGCGGATGGTCGAGCGACCGGTCCCCGGCCGGCGACCGAAGCGCCTCCTGGGCTCAACGCCGTCGCGTAGATATCGCCGGAGCGCCGCCTCGTGGGCGGCGCCAAGCTTGGCGCCGTGCCGGTCCACCAGCTCGAACCGGTCGATGACCAGGTCGTCATCCGTGTAGAGGTCGGCCGCCAGCACGTCCACGTCCGCGGCGTCGAGGGCGGTGGCCACGTCACGGAGCAGGCCAGGCCGGTCGGCCGAGCGCACCTCGCAGACACTGTGCCAGGGCGAGGCCAGGTGGTCGAAGGTGGCCTCGGCATCGGGCAGCGGCTGGGAGGTCGGCTCCGACCCGAACCCGGCCGCGATGGCCGCGATCAGAGCGTCCGGATCGGGCGGTGTGGTGGAGCGCACGGTGAAGGTCTCGACGGCAGCGCCGTCCTCCCAGGTCGCGACCACCGCGTTGCTGACGTCGAGACCGGCGCCGGTCAGGGCGGCGGTCACGGTGGCCAGGAGGGCAGGGCGGTCGCGAGCGACCACGTCGACCCACCAACGGCCCTCCTGCGCCGGCCCGGTCCGCACCCGCACCTCGGCGCGTGCCGGCCGGGGGTGGAGGAGCCTGGTGTGACGGGCGATGGCTTCGGATGGCTGGCGCAGCACGTAGGACAGCGGCGCCCGCCCGACCCGTTCGATGAGCGCTGGGTCGTCGGCCACCCGGGCCGCAGCCTCCAGCCGCCGGAGGTCGGCCAGGCCCCTGGCATCGGCGCCGGTGAGCTCGGGGTGGTCCAGCGCCGCCTGGATCAGCTCGTGGAGATCTCGCAGCCGGGCCATCTCCCAGCGCTCGCGGCCCTCGGCTCGCAGGGCGCTCACGGTGTAGAGCAGGCGCGCCCGGTCGGCGGTCTCCAGGTGTGAGGCGAGCTGGAGCACCTTCTCCTCACCCAGCGCGCCGGGCTGGCGTGCGGCCGACCACAGCAGGTCCCGGTCGCGCACGCAGTCGAGCACGATGGCGGCATCGTCTTCGGCCAGGCCGATGCGGTGGGCCAGGGCGGCGGCGCCCTCGGGCGCCTCGCTCAGCAGCGTGGCCAGGAACAGCCGGTCGACACTGTCCAGGGCGCGGATCTCCAGCGCCAGCGGATCGTCGGCGTCGAGACGCCGAAGGCGCTCCATCCCGGCGAAGCGGTAGGCCTGCAGTGGGTCGATGGTGAACGGCTCGGCGTGGCGGCGACGGAGCGCCTCGGCCAGCTCGGGCAGCGCCCGGTCGAGCACCCCCGTGGTGGCGAGGAAGCGCCAGCCCCGGGCGTTGCCCCGCTCTACCACGTCGAGCAGCCGCTCCCGGGTGGCGGCACCCCAGGCAGCTTCGCCCGGGGGCAGCGCGGTGAGCCAGTCCAGCAGATCGGTGCCGGGCCGGTTCCGCCCCACCGCCAGCGCCGCCGACAGCGCCACCGGCAGCACCTGGTCCGGCGGCGGCTCGGCCCGCAGCCGGACCTCATCGGCCTCGACGATCAGCCAGCCACCGGTCGGCGGCGGAGTGCCGGCGGGCGGTCCTACCGGCCGGGTGCGGGCCCGCAGCCGGCCGTAGCGCGCCTTGAGCAGCTGGGGCGTCGCGAGCGTGGTCACGAGGACCACCAGCAGCAGAGCGGCGTACAGGTCGTCGTCCAGCACGCCGTTGGCCAGGCCGATGGTCGCGAAGATGAGGCCGACCTCGCCCCGGGGCAGCATGCCCAGCCCGATCAGCGGCTTGTCGCCCGGCGTGCCTGCCGCCCCCAGCGGCGAGACCAGCTTCCCCACCACCGCCACCACCAGGAGGATGGCCGCGTCCCGCAGCACCGCCGGTTGACCGAACGAGGCGATGTCGGCGTCGATGCCGATCTGGAGGAAGAAGACGGGGATGAACAGGTGGCCGACCGGGGTCAACTCCCGGCGGATGCGGTCGGACTGCTCGCTGCGATTGAGGGCGATGCCGGCCACGAACGCCCCGACGATGGGGGCGAGGCGGGCCATGTCGGCCAGCTCGGCGAAGGCCAGGGTGAAGGCCAGAGCGAGGGCCACCAGCGTTCCCGTCGAGCGGGACACCCGCTCGACGCCTCGGAACAGTGGGGGAGCCACCCGCATGCCCACGACGACGCCGACCACCAGGAAGGCGACCGCGCCGAGCACGATCCCGGCCACCGACACGAGCGAGACCGAGCCCTCGGTGACGAGGCGCACGACGACCGTGAGGACCACCAGGCCCATCACGTCGTCGGCCACCGCCGCGCCCAGCACGACCCGGGCCTCGGTGGTGGCCATGGCCCGCAGGTCGCTGAACACCCGGGCCGTGATTCCGACGCTGGTGGCCGTGAGCGCGGCGCCCACGAACAGGGCGACGTTGAAGTCGTCGGTGACGAAGGCTTCCATCGCCCCGACGCCCAGCACCAGGGGGGTGACCACGCCCACGGTAGCCACCAGGACCGAGGCCCGGCCCACCCGCCCCAGCTCGACCAGGTCCATCTCCAGGCCGACGTCCAGCAGCAGCAGGATGACGCCGATCTCGCCCAGCGTCTGGAGCACCTCGTCGCCTCCGTGCACCAGGCCGAGCATCGACGGCCCGATCAGGATGCCGGCCACGATCTCGCCCACCACGGCGGGGATGCCGGCCCGCTCGGCCAGCTCGGCTGCCAGCTTGGCGGCGATCAGTACGACGAGGATGTTGCGGAGTACTTCGGCGACGTCCAAGGCCCGCTCGTGGTGTCGCGCCGGGCGGACACGGAGGCCCCGTGCCCGCCCGGCGGTGTCAACGGATGGTGGTGGTGTGCGTCAGACCGGCTCCTTGACCGGCTCCTGCTTGGTGGGGCTGCCGCCGCCGGTGGCGACGTCGATGACATCGACCTCGAGGAACTCGGGGTAGGCCAGCGCCCCCATCTCGGGGATGTCCATGCCCGCGATCTCGATCTCGGCCGGCGGCCGGATGCCGCCCTTCATGACCGCGTTCTGGATCTTGAAGAAGCCGTAGACGAGGCCGAACATCACGGTCCACAGCACCACACACCCGAGCACCTGGGCACCGAGCTGGCCGAACTCGCCCTTGACCACGCCCTCGACGCCCGAGACGTCGGAGCCGTTCCAGCCGGCGCCGTAGCTGCCGTTGGCGAACAGGCCCACGGCCAGCACCCCGAAGGTGCCGCACACACCGTGGACGGCGATGGCACCCACCGGGTCGTCGACCTTGAGCTTCCGGTCGATGAACTCGGCGGCGTAGATGACCAGGACGGCGGCGATGGAGCCGATGAGGGCCGAGTAGGCCGGGCTGGTAAAGGCGCACGGCGCCGTGATGGCGACAAGGCCCGCCAGCATGCCGTTGACCATCATCCCAGGATCGGGCTTGCCCGTCCGCCACATCATCACGAACATCGCCACGGTGGCGCCGAAGGCAGCGGCGATGGCGGTGTTGGTGGCCACGGTGGCGAACTGCACGTCGCTAGCGGCCAGCGTGGATGCGGCGTTGAACCCGAACCAGCCGAACAGCAGGATGAAGCAGCCCAGCATGGCCATGGGGATGTGGTGGCCGGGCAGCGTGTTGACCGTGCCGTCCTCGTTGTACTTGCCGATGCGAGGACCGAGGACGAGGGCGCCGGCCATGGCGGCCACGCCACCCATGGTGTGGACCACGCCCGAACCGGCGAAGTCGACGTAGCCGGCGCCGAGACCCATCGTGTCCCAGGTCTTGGCCAGCCAGCCGCCGCCCCAGGTCCAGGCCCCGAACAGCGGGTAGAAGATGGCGCCGCAGAACAGGCCCCAGCCGACGAACGCCTTCCACTTCCAGCGCTCGGCCATGGCCCCGGTGGGGATGGTCGCCGTGGTGTCCATGAAGGCCACCATGTAGAGGAAGAAGCCGAACACGGCGGCCCCGCCCGCGGCCTGGACGGCGTCCCCGGAGAGGGCGAACCCGCCCTGCCAGAGGAAGACCCAGTTGCCGCTGCCGATCAGCGAGTCGCCGACGGCCTGGTGGTAGCCGAAGTCGTAGCCCGGCAAGGCGTAGCTGTAGCCGCCGAACATGAAGGCGTAGCCGACCAGGAAGTAGGCGACGAAGCCGAGGCCGAAGATGGCGAAGTTGGTCGACACCACGTGGGCCGCGTGCTTGGCGCGGCAGAACCCAGTCTCGACCAGCGCGAAACCGGCCTGCATGAAGATCACGAGGACGGCGCCGATCACGATCCACAGCAGGTTGGTCTGCTGGCGCAGGGCGTCGACCGCAGCCGGTAGGTCGTCGGGATCGGTTGCCTGCGCGCCGGCGATCGCGGGCGTCAGGAGGATGGCGGTCCCGGCCACTGCGAGCCCGACCCCCACCTTCCGCCCGAGCGACATGCCGGCTCTCGCGTGGTCACGAGGGCCAAATGACATGGGTACGCGCTCCTTTCATACGTTCCCGGAGAGACAGGCCCGACCGCGTCGTCTGACCTGATCGTGAACGTATTGACGGTCTGTCACGCGTCCATGTCCTGAAGATGAACCGCCGTGTTCGATCTCCTTGCAGCGCTGGGCCCACTGACTGACGTCTGAACCCCATGCTCCTGACAAGTGTCTGACGTCGGCTTGCGGCCGCCCCAGGGCCCGCTGCCACACTGTGCACCATGCCGGACGAGACCCCCCAGGAGCGCAGTGTCACGAAGGTTCGCATCGGCCTGGCGCTCATCGGCGTCGTGATCCTGGCCGGGCTGGTGATGATCGCGGTCGTGGAGGCGCCCGCCGGCAAGGCGGTGATGTTCGCCATCGTCGTCACCGCCATGGTGCGCGCCTACATGCTCTACCGCTCGCTGCGGCGCGAGCAGCAGGCGGCCTAGTAGTCCGGCAGGGTCTCCAGCGCGAGCAGGTAGCCGAACCCCCGTACGACCATGACGTTCATGGCCAGAGGGGCGATGCGCGCCCGTAGGCGGCGCACCAGACGGTCGAGCGCCCGGTGGTCGTCCGCGACGGCGCCGGGCAGCACCGCCGCCAGCAGCTCGACCCTGCTGACCGGTGCCCCCGCCCGGGCGAGCAACGGCTCCAGCAACTGTCGCTCTCGGAGGGAGACGGCCACCCAGCGGTGACCGCGGCGCAGCAGGCCGTCATTATCGAACGCCGCGGGCGCTCGGCGCGCCTGGTCGCGCCGCAAGCGCTCACGGCGCACGTAGACCTCGACCGCGTCCGCTCCCGCCCGGACCCAGTCCTCGAGGGGGTCGTGCGCCGGAGGCGGGTCGTAGTGGTCCTCGACGACGAGCAGGCGGGCCCGGCCCGCTCGGGCGAGGTCCGCCCGGAGCGCGGCCCCGCGGGGCCAGGACACCAACGGCACGTCGAAGTCCGTCACTGCCACACCGAGATGGTAACGATCGAATGTTGCCGGAAGTCTCGCTGCTCGTTGAATGGATGTGTCGACTTTCTGTCGCTGAACTGACCTCGGTCAGGTGGTGCCCCCGACCTGGGCGAGCAGCGCGGCGACGTGCTCGACGCGCCAGGCCTCGACGATCATGCCGTCGGTGAGGCGGTACATGTCCATGTACGCGAAGGCCGCGGGCTTGCCGCTGGCGGGCCGGCCCACGAGGTCGCCCGTGTTTGTGCCCGTGACCGTGCCGGTCAGGGCGACCGCCAGGTCCGAGAACGCGGAGGCGTAGAACCTGACGGCGTCGGCGAGCCCCACCCGGCCTGCCGGCCACCGGGCGGGAGGTTGTGGTCGGTCACGTCCTCGGCAACGAATCGACGAGCGCAGCTGCGCATCGGCTTCGATCAGCGCACAAGCTTGACGGGGTGCCGCTCCCCGACCGGGAGGTCGTCTCGGTCGCGCGCAGCACGGCGTTCGACGGAGGCGAACGCGAGTCGGTTCTCCTCCTGATGGTCGACGCGGCCGAGCAGATCTCGGATCCAGTTCCCGTGTACGTGAGCGTGATGAGTAGCGCCGTGGCCGTTTCGCCGGAAGCGTCAGCGACATGGATGCGCGCTGTTGACCCCGACCGAGTCTCGCTCGTGATGGACACACCAGCGACGGCAGCGCTTCATCGGTGGTGCGCTGAAGGCGCCCAGTTCCATACCGACACCCGGGGGGTGTCCGTGGGTGATGAGGAGGTTCGGGTGATCGTCGGTCGCCTGCGTGAACCGGGGAGACGTTCGCCCCTAGTGGTCATACCGTCGACTGAGTTCGGCGCCCGATGGTTCGAGGCTGCGCGAACTGAGGACGACCTTCTGCGCGAGGCGGTCGTCGACGACGAGGGTGTCTTTGATCGCGAGTCTGCGCACCTGGACATCGTGCTGACACATCTGCTCCTCGAGGAGCGGTTCCTCGGCACTGGGAGCTGGCGTCGATGACCGACCCGCAGTCAGAGCAGCTCGTCGCGTTCGATTACACGGACGTCGAAGACGTCTGGGTGTCGTGGGCGCCGCCCGGCGACGACGACGTCCTGGCACGCGCGGCGTTTGAGAGGATGCTCCACTACTCGCTCGGCTTGGAAGATGACGGGCTCTACTTCCGACCGGGCGGTTGGCGGCTTGACGTGGCCGCGACAGCCGCGCGCCTCGCCTGCGCATCCGCCATCCTCGCTGCGCTCTTCCAGCTGGCAGGACTAGAGGATCTTGACCGGGAGATCGTCATCGCTGCCGCTGGCTTGGCGGCTTCAATGGACGTGAGCCCGGTACGGCCCGGGCGGCGGGAGCAACGCATCGCCGATCGGCTGCGTAGCAAGGGCCTGGACGACACGCCGCTCACCGCCCGGCCCGGGCGGCGGGAGCAACGCATCGCCGATCGGCTGCGTAGCAAGGGCCTGGACGACACGCCGCTCACCGCCGCGCAGGCTCACAAGGCGCTGGCGAAGAAGCAACGGCGCCAAGTCACGGAGGACGAGGTGGCCGAGGCGCTCGACCTGCTCGTCGACGCTGGGTTCGCAGATCGCGAGGACGACGAGCACTGGGTCTTACGTCCCAGCCGGCGGGCGGCCTCGGCGAGCGGGACTCTGGCCTTGATCATCATCGTGGCGTTGGCGTGACGGAAGTCGTAGACGCGCGAAGGGGGCGTGATCGCGGCGGGCGGCGGGCCGTTGCGTACTGCAACGACCGTGGTGTAGCGGCTCGGTCGCTCACCTCAGGCGGCGCCACCGTCCACCCACGCCGGTCTGATCGGAGTACCTGCGAAGGAGGTTCGTGGGCTGGCATCCCGTGATGCCGACGCGGCGCCGCCTAATGGACTACAAAGTGGCCATCACTTCGCCGGGGTGGGGGAAGACGCTGACCGTCGTGGTCGGGAGTGCCATCGTTGTCGCGGCCGGGGTGGGGGCGCTGCTGATCGCCTCGGGCCGGGACGAGGAAAGGGCCACGTCGACGACGTCGACGACGTCGACGACCGCGCCGCCCCCGCCCGGCACCGATGTGCCCGTTGTGTTGCGGTCGGGTGGGTTGGATCGGCGCTACGTCGTGCACGTGCCCGGCAGCTACGACGGCAGCCATGCCGTGCCGTTGGTCCTGGTGCTCCACGCCAGCGGCAGCAACGCCGTGAGCGCGGCAAAGATCAGCGGGATGAGCGCCAAGTCCGACGCCGCCGGGTTCCTGGCCGTGTACCCGGAGGGGACGGGGGACCCCGCGACGTTCAACGCAGGTCTGTGCTGT
>Ga0075428_100001450_pt1 | contig 25357 bp, 26 predicted proteins | sample RhiMetdeltSRZDD2_FD_75291 | JGI IMG/M metagenome (GOLD analysis project Ga0075428, IMG submission 75291) | Populus rhizosphere microbial communities from Tennessee, USA - Rhizosphere MetaG P. deltoides SRZDD2 | ecosystem: Host-associated > Plants > Roots > Rhizosphere > Soil | place: USA... | reverse complement strand
GAGCGACCCGGCTGATCAACCGGCGGCTTCGCCGCGCGCTGGAGCACCGCCATCGGACGTGTGCGGTTCCGGGTTGTGGTGCCACCCGCGGTTTGCACGCCCACCATATCCGGCACTGGGAGGACGGCGGTCCCACCGAGTTGTTCAACCTCGTGCTGCTGTGCCCGTATCATCACCGGTTGCACCATCGAGGCGTCATCACCATCACCGGACCCGCCGACCATCTCACCGTCACCGACAGCTCCGGCCGACGACTCAGCGCGGAATCGCTCGCGCGTCCGCCCAACCTTCCCCCACCCGATGTCCCACCGTGCCCCGGACCCACCGGTGAGCGCGCCGATTGGTGGTGGTATGAACCCTTCCAGCCGCAGCCACCACCAACCAACAACTAGGTTGCTTACCAGGGCCGGTTATTACCAGCACCGTAGCGAAGCTCAAACGGGTTGGGGCATAGAGAAATTCGTTCGCGATACGCGCAGTTAGCGCATCGTGAAAATCGACGCCGATAACCAGACCGCCATCGCCGCTGGCCCGCTATCCAGGGCTCTCATCAAGATCCGCGCTGACGTGCGCATCAATTTGAGCCAAGTCGGGTCCCACGTTTGACGTGCAACACCGGTGCTCGGCGAGGTTCACCGTTCGCGACGGCCAAGTTCGGGTGAGACCACGATGTTGAGCGGCGCCTGTCCGGGAGCCAAGCCGAGCGATCCGATCACCGGAAGCAGGAACGGCTCGACCATGACGCTGTCCTTCTTTCGGCGGACCAGAAGACATGGCCATCACGGGGGAACCGGGCCTCCGCCGCCTTCTCGTCAAACCCCGAGGAGCGCCGTGTTCTCGACGTCCGCTGCACGAACTGCGATCAGGATCAACCTTCGATCGCTGATTACCGCACGCCCCGGATCAACCGCCCCGGCCGCGCACCGGTGTCGACGCCGTGACGCCGGGTCACCGCACCGCTGACCACGGTCGCGTCGTAACCTCGTGCGCCCTGGATCAGCCTGCGTCCGCCGGCAGGCAGGTCGTAGATCATCTTCGGCAACTCGAGTGTGAGCGCATCCATGTCGATGACGTTGAGATCCGCCTTCTTGCCGATCTCGATGACTCCACGATCGGAGAGCCCGAAAAGCGTTGCGGTGTCGCGGGTCTGCTTGCGCACCACGTACTCCAGCGACAGCTTCGGGCCGCGGTGGCGGTCGCGGGCCCAGTGCGTGAGGAGGAAGGTGGGGTAGGAGGCGTCGCAAATCAGCCCGCAGTGGGCACCGCCATCGGACAGCCCCGACACGGCTGCCGGGTGCGTCAACATCTCGTAGATGGCGTCGTGATTGCCCTCCGCGTAGTTGTAGAACGGCAGCATCAACATCGCGCCCGCGTCGCCCTCGAGCATCAAGTCGTACATCGTGGCCAGCGGGTCCTCGCCGCGTTGCTCCGCGATGGCGGCGACCGTCTGGTCGGGCGTCGGTTCGTAGTCGGGCGGATCGCCGATCGCGTAGATCTTGTCGGCGCTGTGCTGGATCAGCCCGTACATGGCGTCGAACAGCACCGCCGGGTCCGGCGGAAGATCTTCGTCGGCGAGGATCGCCGCGCGCACAGCCGGTTCGGCCAGCCGCTGGGCCAATTCCTCGCGATTCAGTTCCGCCTTCAGCTTGCGGTAGCTGGGACGGTGCGTGAACGCGTGGTATCCGGGAAAGCCGAAAAGCATGCCGAACGGCCGGGCGGCGACCTGCGCGTAGACCTCGATGCCGTTCTCGACCGCCTTGCCCGCGCGTTCGAGCATCTCTTTCCACAAGTTGGGGGCGCCCGGCGTCTGGATCATCGCGAACGACACCGGCCGCTCGATGTCTGCCGCCAGCTTGGTCATCCATTCGAGTTCCCGAATCGACGCCTCGGCGGGACTCTCGCCGGCCACGCCCTGCGGTGCCACCTCGAAGACCGCCCGGCCCCCGGCGGCCATCGCCCGGCCGAGGCCGAACAGCTCCGCTTCGGCAGCGTAGGTGCCTGGTACGGCCTGACCGTCGACAGCGCGGTGGCCCTCGGTGCGCGACGTCGAGAAGCCAAGCGCCCCAGCCTCGATGGCCTCCTGGACAATGCGCGCCATCGTCGCGATGTCGTCGTCTCCTGCCTCCTCGTTGCGGGCACCGCGGTCGCCCATCGCGTAGCCACGCACCGCGCCGTGCGCGATCTGCGTGCCGAAATCGACTGCCAGGGGGCGTTTCTCGATCGCGTCCAGATACTCGGGGAAGCTTTCCCACTGCCAGGTGATGCCCTCTGCCAGCGCGCTGCCGGGGATGTCCTCGACGCCTTCCATCAGCTCGATGAGCCACTGTTCGCGGCCGGGGGTGACCGGCGCGAATCCCACCCCGCAGTTGCCGCCGACCACCGTGGTGACACCGTGCAGGCTCGACGGCTCCAACAACGGATCCCAGGTGACCTGTCCGTCGTAGTGGGTGTGGATATCGACGAAACCCGGTGCCACGATGCGACCTGTGGCATCGATGGTCTCGACCGCGTCGGCTTCGAGGCCTGCATCGTCGCCGTTTCGCCGGCGCACTTCGACGATCCGACCATCCTTGACGCCGATGTCGGCGGGGTATCGGTCGGCACCCGTTCCGTCGACGACTGTCCCGCCGGTGATCTTCAGGTCGTACATCGGTCCCCCTCAGACCAGGCCGGTGGCGTCGAATACCCACGACATGTCGGCGTTGGCGAAGTCCTCCAGCCAACCGGGCGGAGCGAAGTTGGCCAGACCGCCCATGTCCCAGTAGTCCTTCCACAGCGTGATCTGGCCGTTTTCGACTCGATGCACGGTGACAAACGGCAGTGTGGCTGTTTCTCCTGAGCGCCAATGCCATGTCTCGGAATGCTCGTACATCACATCGGTGCCGTTGCTGAGCAGCAATCCGTCGTGATTCTCATAGTGGGACAACGCGTCCCATGCAATTCTGATCCGCTTTTCGATGTCGTCGGGTCCCCGCGCCGCCGCCGCGGGGCCGACCGGCACATCGAAGTAGATGCAATCGTCAGCGAGATACGTCTTCGCTAGCTCGAAGTCGCGGGCGGACAGCGCTTTCCACAGGTCGCGAACCGTATCGTCAACTGACACTGGCCAACTCACTTTCCTGAACCGCGGGGGCTTTGTGCGCGGCACGCAGAAAGCCCCCGGTGCGCTGCGTGCCGACGAGATCGGTGGGCGTGCCGTCCAGGAACACCGCACGGCCGCCGACGAACACGGCGTTGACCGTGTCGTCGTTGCGGTTGACCATGCGCGACAGCCCGCCGTACTGCTCGACACGCTCCTCGGCGTACTCGTCCAGCGTCGCGTCGAGGCATTCGGGGTCGATGACCACCAGGTCGGCCCGGTCGCCGATGCGCAGATGGCCGGCGTCGATCCGATACCAGTCGGCCAGTTCACCGGTGAGCCGGTGCACGGCCTGTTCGACGGTCAGGAACGGCTTGCCGGACTTCTCGGCATCGTTCACGTGCCGCAGCAGCCGCAGGCCCATGTTGTAAAACGACATGTTCCGCAGGTGCGCTCCCGCATCCGAGAAGCCCATCTGGATGCCGGGATCGCGCGCGAGCTTCTTCAGCACGTCGGGCCGGTGGTTGGAAATCGTGGTGCGCCACCGCACCGCCCTGCCATGCTCGAGCACGAGATCCAGGAAGGCGTCGACGGGATGCAGGCCGCCGCGGTCCCGGCCGACCTCACCGAAGGACTTGCCGATCACCGAAGCGTCTGGGCAGTCGACGATGTCGGCGTCGAAGAAATCGCGGTGCCACACCCGCACCCCGAACTTGCTCTCGTACTGTTTGCGGAATTCGCGGCGATACGACTCGTCGCGCAACAGGTCATTGCGCTCCACCTCGTCGCGCAGGTGCAGCGCCGCGGCGCCAGCGCCGAACTCCTCGAACACCACAAGGTCGATGCCGTCGGCGTACACCTCGAACGGCACCGGCAGGTGCTGCCAACGGAAGTTGCCGCCCAGACAGTTGATCAGCCGGGCGGCCGGACCCATGGCCCAGATGGCGTACGGGTTGGCCTTGACGTCGGCCGCCGACAGCAGGCTGGTCTTGAGCGGGTTGCGGATGAAGCCCAGCGACTGGGCCAGCTGCGACCCGAGGTTGAACGGGTTCTGAATGTCGGGGCCGGACTGCAGGATCCGGCCTGCGCGGCGCAACAGCGACTTCAGCCGGCGCAGTTCACGCGGCTTGGCGTACGTCGAGGGCAGGGTGCGCGAGCGACAGACTTCGCCGTCGAGCTTGTCGAAAAGCAGTTGCTGCGACGACATTCCGACGAAGCCGGCCCGCAGTGCCTCCGAGAGCATCCGCTCCATCTGGGCCTGTTCGCGCTTGGTGGGGCGCTGCCGCTTCTGCGTCGCCCGGTCCAGGCCCATGGTGGCGGCCCGCATGTCGGAGTGGCCGATGAACGCCGCCAGGTTGGGGCCGAGCGGTCGCGCTTCCAGCGCCTGGATGTACTCCTCGGCGTTCGTCCAGGTCTTGTGATTGTCGATTGCGCTGATGACGTGTTCGCGGGGGATTGCCTCGACCCGGCCGAAGATGTCGCCGGCGTCGGTGCCGTCGACGTGGACGGTCGACAGCGAACACGAACCCAGCATCACCGTCGTCACGCCGTGGCGTAACGACTCCGACAACGACGGCCCGTTGAGCACCTCGATGTCGTAGTGCGTGTGGATGTCGAGCATGCCCGGCAACACCCACTTGCCGGTCGCATCGATGACCTGCGGGCAATCCGCGTCGTCGAGGTCATCGGGCGAAATCGCCACGACGTGGCCATCGCGGACGCCGACGTTGCGCACCGCCGATGCGGCGCCGCTGCCGTCGAACCAACGGCCATTGCGGATGATCACGTCATAGGGCACCAAGTCATAGAACAGCGCGTGCTGGCGGGTGTCAACGAAATCGGTGAACAGATTTCAAGAAATGTCTACTGTAGATGCTGACCTGGTGTTACAGCTCGGCCCAGCCGTCTGGCTGGTGGCCATCGATGTCCGTGAACCCGTACTCGCGGGCCAGATCGGCCGACGTCACCGAGCGCTGGTTCCAGCGCGACCGGTCCTCATCGGCGGCCATCGCGGCGATGCCCCTGCCGACGTATCGCGGCGATTCCGAGACCGCGAATCCCGGGGGAGCGGTGGGGCCGTCAGACCGGTTCGGGTCGAGGGCGGTGTGCCAGTTGTCCTCCGTCACGCCCCAGTTGTCGAGCATCATCTCCGAGCGCAGCCAGCCCGGCGTCACGACGACGGCGGCGCCGCCGAACCGCTCGAGTTCGTGGCCGAGGCTGTACCCGAGCCTGTTCACCGCGACCTTCGACAAGTCGTAGAAGACCGAGATCCGGTAGGTGTGATCGTTGTATTCCTTTGTCCCGTCGGTCACTTCGACGTGCAGGCCGCCTGGCCGCGCGACGAGTAGCGGGAACAGGCAGTGTGCGGTGATGAGGTGAGTGTCGATGGCGAGCCTCAGTATTCGGAGGCCGTCGTCGAGGTCGTGCTCCCAGATCGGCCGGTTCCACGTCGGCGGGTGCCCTTTGAGCACCTCGGCGCCCCAGATGTCGTTGACCAGGATGTCGATGGCGCCGTGCTCGGCCCGGATGCGGTCGGCGAGTGCCTGCACTTGAGCGATGTCGAGGTGGTCGACCTGGATCGGAATTCCGGTGCCACCGAGTGAGGTGACCAGTTCTGCTGTCTCTTCGATGGTTTCCGGACGGTCGTAGTCGGACTGCATGTTTCCGGTGGCGCTGCTGCGGCCGGTACAGAGCACCGTCGCACCTGCTTCGCCGAGCGCGGCGGCGATTCCACGCCCGGCGCCGCGGGTCGCGCCGGCCACGAGTGCTATGCGGCCGCGCAGCGCATCTTCATCCGGCGTCCAGTCCATAGGTGCATACTCGCGAATGTGACACCGCTACAGCGCTATATCGCCGAAGAAATTGCAACTGATCATGTCGACGGTTTGTTATCCAGACGCGAAGCCCTGCGCCGGCTCGCGTTGCTCGGGGTGAGCACCGCGGCGGCCACTGCGCTGATCGCCGCGTGCGGGGAGAACAAGAAGACCACCTCGGACGCCTCGGTGACCTCCAGCGGCCCCGCTACGTCGAGCGCGGCTCCGCCGGGATCGGCGAACGCGCTGCCCACCACGCCGATCACCTGGGCCGGGCCGCAGGGTGAGCTACAGGCCGCGTGGGCGCAGGCGCCGGATGCGCGCGGCGGCATACTCGTCATCCACGAGAACAAGGGGCTCAACGACTGGGTTCGCTCGGTGGCCGGCCGGTTCGCCGGGATCGGCTACTCGGGCCTGGCGATCGATCTGCTTTCGGGGCAGGGCGGCACGGCGACGTTCGCCGACCCGGCGGCGGCCACCGCGGCGCTCGGCAAGATTCCGCCTGAGGAGTTCATCGCCAATCTCAAGTCGGGCATCGACGAGCTGGGCCGCCGCGTTCCGAACAAGAAGCTCGCTGTCGTCGGCTTCTGCATGGGCGGTGGGCTGACGTGGCAGCTGCTCGCGTCGGGTACGCCCCAGCTGGCCGCCGCGTTCCCGTTCTATGGCCCCGCACCGGAGAATCCGGACTTCGCGGGCTCGAAAGATGTTGCTGTGCTTGCGTTCTACGGTGAACAAGACCAGCGCGTCAATGCCACCGAACCCGTCGCCAAGGCCGCGTTGGAAAAAGCCGGGCTCGTGCACGAACTCGTCACCGAGCCCAACGCCAACCACGCATTCTTCAACGACACCGGCGAACGCTACAATGCGACCGCCGCGGATGACGCGTGGCGCCGGGTGCAGGACTGGCTCACCCAACACGTGGGTTAGTTCTCGCGGTAATTCACGACCTGTTTTCCTGCCGGTTGATGTCGCGTTGTTGACCGCACACGCGTGCCCGCTCTGATTCTCCTCATGCGGGTGGTTCAGGTGGCGAACTTCTACGGCCCGCGCTCGGGGGGCCTTCGGACAGCAGTTGATCGCCTCGGCGCGGAATACTGCGCCGCAGGACACGACGTGTTCCTCATCGTGCCGGGGCGCCATTCCGAATGGCGGGAACTTCCCTCCGGTGTCATCCGTATCTCCTTGCCCGCCAGACTGATTCCGTTCACCGGCGGATATCGCGCGGTGTTGCCGGGCCCGGTCACGTCGTTGCTCGCAGAGCTGTCGCCCGACGCACTGGAGGTGTCCGACCGGCTGACCCTGCGCTCGCTGGGCAGCTGGGGCCGCCGACACGACGTGGGCACCGTGATGATCTCTCACGAACGCCTCGATCGCCTTGTCGGGCAAATACTTCCGGCCCGCCTGGCGCGGTCGATCGCCAACGTGGCCAACCGCCGAACCGCCGCGAGCTACGACGCGGTTGTCTGCACGACGGCGTTTGCTCGCGAAGAGTTCGACCGTATCCACGCCCCGAACGTCGTGACGGTGCCGCTGGGCGTCGACCTCGACCAGTTCCATCCCCGCCGCCACTCGGCGACGGTGCGGCAGCGCTGGGCGCGCCCCGAACAGACGCTGCTCGTACACTGCGGGCGGCTCTCCGTCGAAAAGCACGCCCATCGCAGCATCGATACCGTTGCCGCGCTGCGCGATTCGGGCGTCGACGCCAGGCTGGTGGTGGTCGGCGAAGGTCCGATGCGCGCCCGGCTCGAGCGCCAGGCCGCCCGCCTCCCCGTCGACTTCACCGGCTTCATCGGGTGCCGCGACACCGTGGCGACGATCCTGGCGACTGCGGACGTCGCGCTTGCCCCCGGACCGCACGAGACGTTCGGGTTGGCGGCCTTGGAGGCGCTGGCGTGCGGTACACCCGCCGTGGTGTCGCGGACGTCGGCGCTGGCCGAGATCCTCACCACCGACAGCGGCGCCACCGCCGACAACGACCCGGACGCCATCGCCCGCGCTGTCTCGTCGATCATCAGCAGGCCGGAACGGCTGCGCCGCAACAGCGCCCGCCGGCGCGCCGAGCAGTTCACCTGGCCGCGCGCCGCCGCGGGCATGCTCAACGCGCTGGGCGCAGGCTAGCCGCCGCGCTACCTTGGCCGGGTGGCCGAGGACACCGAACGCGCGAGAAGCCTGTGGTTCGCCCTTCTGCTCACCCTGGCCAACGGTTTCCTCGACGCCCACACCTACATCGCCCGCGGCGGGGTCTTCGCCAACGTGCAGACCGCCAACGTGATCTTCGGCGCCATCGACACCTCGAAACGGGAGTGGGTGTTGGCGCTGGCGCACCTGTGGCCGCTTCTTGCCTTCATCGCGGGGGTCGGACTGGCGTCATTCATCAAGGCTGGGCGCGTCGAGCGCATCGTGCCGAAACCGCTGCGATGGACGATGGCTGTCCAGGCCGTCGCGCTCGCGATCATCGGCTTCGTGCCGGCATCAGTGCCGCACAGCTATGTGACGGTGCCGATCTCGTTTCTGGCGGCAATGCAGATCGGGCTGTTCCGCAACATCGGCGAGCTCGTCTACCTACCCGTCGCCACCACCGGTAACTTGATGCGGTTCGTCGAGGCGGGATACGACGGGTTCGTCGAGAAGCATGCGGAGTCACGCCGGGCGTTCGGCGTGTACGGCTCGCTGATCCTCGCGTTCGCTGTCGGCGCGCTGGTCGGCGCTATCGCCAGCCGGGCGTGGGGAGTACACGCGATCTGGCTGCCCGCCGGATTCCTCGCGATCACCCTGTGCCTGTTCATCATCGATGAACGGCACCTGCGATGAACTACCATCCAGGCATGATCCGGTCGCCGATCGTCCTCACCGCAGCGGTGGCGGTGGCCCTCGCCGGAACGGCTGCCGTGGCTCGCGCCGAACCAAGCCCACCGCCGTGCGCATACACACTGTCGCCGCCCCAGGTCGTGCAGCTTTCCGGCACCAACGTGGTCACGGCGACGCTGTCGCCAGCCGCGTGTGACCGTTCCGTCGCGTATCTGACCGTCGCGTGCGTGCAGCTGCAGGGCAGTGACGGTCCGGGCCAATGCGCGCAGCAGAATGGCCTTCTGACGGCGCAGGTGTTCTACCAGCCGTATCGGCCCGGAGCAACGTACGTCGCCACCGGCAGGGGATGCGCTACGACCGGCAACCCGCCGCAGCCCGTCTGCCAGCCGATGGGCCCGCTGACCGCGACACTGTAAACGATTAGGCCGTGAGGTACCGCACGTCGGGGCCCGGGTCAAAGCGGTAGCCCCGACCACGGATCGTGGTCAGCACCCTCGCGTGCGGGCCGAGCTTGGCGCGTAGCCGCCGGACATGCGTATCCACCGTCCGAAGCGACACGTCGCCGCCCGGCGCCCGGTCGTGCCACACCTCGCGCATCAGTTCGGCGCGTGACACCGGGCGCCGCGGCCGCGCCGCCAGGTAGCACAGCAGCTCGAACTCGCGGTAGGTGAGCCGCACCCGCTCACCGTCGATGCGCACCTCGCGGTGAAACCGGTCGATCGTCAAACCGGTTGACCAGTCCGCGGCCGCCTTCATTGACGGGCCAGCGGAAACCACCGCCTTGCGCGCACGCACTCCTGGCACCGACTGCGCGATCAGCCTACCGAACTCGTCAGCCAATTGCGCTGTGCGACTTGGTAATTCCGCCGAACCAGCGGGGACGTCCAGGACAAGGACCACCCGGACGGTGTCAGCAGGTGGCCTCGCGGGCCGCGCTGCGCCTTGGTACACCCGTTCACTGTCGCGACCCGGCAACGGCCCGAACAGGGTTTAGGTCGGCCTGAGCGCAACTCAGAACGCCGCCAGCACCTGCCCGGCGTAGGTGCTCGTGATGAACTCGCGGGTGGACTCGCAGTTCAACGCCTCTGCGAGCGCCCGAACACCGATGCTCTCGCAATTGTCTGCCCGCGCCACCAGGTACTCCGCGTACGCCGGATTGCCGCGATCGCAGTACAGCGCGCTGCCGGTGTCGACGCCCCACTCCATCGCCTGGTTGCCGAACAGGAACACCAAGTCGAAATCCTCGCGCACGTCGCCGAGCAGCCAGCTGGTCAGCTCCTTGAACACCAGCCGGCGCGGATTCGACCGCACGTCGCCGACGCTGACCAGGCCTCTGCGCGCGGGCGCGCATTCGATCAGCCCCAGCTGGTTGAGCATCACCAACGACCGGTCCACGTTCACTGGATCCGACGGCAGCGCGACCTCGGCATAGTCGGGAATCGCGTCGAGATCGGGTATCGACGAGGAGTACAGCCCGAACGGCTCGATGTGCACCGGCGCCACCGGCACCAGCCTGTTGCCGGTGCGACGGTTGAAATCGTCGAGGAACGGCAGGTACTGAAAGAAGTTCGCATGCAACCGACGGGCGACAAGCAGGTCGTTGGGCTCGTCGAAGCTTTCGAAGATGACGATCTGCAGGTCGATGTCGCAGACGGCCAGCGCTTCACGCACGAAGTCGAGGATCTCGGCGTGCGGCACCGGGGTGGCGCCAACCCGCAGCGGCCGCTTGCCCCTGCCGCCGACGGCGCGCACCGAGCTGCTCACCGCCCGAACACTACCGACGCATGCTTTGGCCGCAAGCCCGGCGGATCAGCGAATGTGTCCAATTGTGACAACATATGACTCACGGTGACTCCAGATGTGGTGCCGCCCATGGCGTTCCTCCTATCGTCCGTCCTAACTACCACCGACAGGACGGTCACGCATGTCCGAAACCACCACCACCCCAGAAGCTTTGGGGGAGTCACCGGCACCGGTACGCCAGCTGAAGGGCAACCTCGGCGTGGCCGCCATCGTCTTCATGGTCGTCGCCGCGGCGGCGCCACTCGGCGTGATCGGCGGCGTGGTGCCGCTCGGTATCGCCTCGGGTAACGGCGCGGGCTTCCCGGCCACCTTCGTGGTGTCCACCGTGATCCTGCTCTTCTTCTCGATCGGTTTCACCGCGCTGACGCCGTACGTCGAGGAAGCCGGGGCGTTCTTCTCGTATGTCCGCAAGGCCCTTGGGTTTCCGATCGGCATCGGCATCGCGTTCGTTGCGCTGGTGAGCTATGTGGCGATCGAGGCCGGTGTCTATGGGCTACTCGGGCCCGCGGGCGCAAGCATCTTTGAGTTGTTCCACGGCCCCACGCTGCCGTGGTGGGCGTTCGCGGCGGTCGCGTTCGCGGTGACCACCTACCTCGGCTACCGCAACATCGAGCTGTCCAGCCGGGTGCTGGCGGTGCTGCTGACCGCCGAGATCGCGATCGTCGCCGTGCTCGACTTCGTCATCGTCGTGCAGGGCGGTGACCACGGCCTGTCCAACGGCATCGTCAACGCCAGCGCGATCTTCTCCGGATCAGTGGGCATCGGACTGCTTTTCGCCCTGATCAGCTACGTCGGTTTCGAGGCCACGGCGATCTTTCGCGACGAGGCCCGCACCCCCGAGCGCACCATCCCGCGTGCCACCTATGCCGCACTGATCCTCATCGGCGTGTTCTACGCCGTCACCAGCTGGGCGCTGATCTCGGGCTGGGGCGACGCGGAATCGGTGCAGCGGGCGACCGACTCGGGCTCGACGTTCCTCGCCGACACCGCCGAACGCTACATCGGCCTCGTCGGCACCGACATCATCACGGTGCTCTACTTCACCAGCCTGTTCGCCTGCATCCTGTCGTTCCACAACGTGGCGTCCCGATATGTGTTCGCGCTGTCACAGCGTGACGTGCTGCCCGCGTCGTTGAGCTATGCGCATGGCAGGCACGGTTCCCCGCATCTGGCGTCGCTGTGGATCTCTGGAATCGTCGCGGTGAGCATCGTGTTGGCCGTCGCGTTCAACCTCGACCCGGCCGCGCAGTTCTACACCTGGTTCGCGGGGGCCACGACAGTCGGATTCGTGGTGCTGTTGATCGCCACGTCGGTGGCGGTGCTGGTGTTCTTCGCCCGCGACCGGCGCGGCCACTCGCACTGGCGGGTCCGCATCGCGCCGGCCCTCGGGCTGGTGGGACTGGCCGCCGGGCTCATCTTGATCGTGGCCAACCTCAAGGATTTGGTCGGCGGTTCGGCCGTGCTGGGTTGGGTCATCGTCGGGCTCTTGGTAGTCGCGTTCGCGTTGGGCGTCGTGGTCGGCGCCCGGGTCGGCGACAAGGCGACGCAGTCATGACGCAGACGGTCGACACGTCGGCATCCGAAAGGGAACTGCTCAACGGTCTCGAGGACGGTTCGCTGACCGAGATCGAGGTGGCGTGGAGCGATCCGTTCGGCCACGCGCAGGGTAAGCGGATCCCCGCCGCGCAGTTTCTTGACCGCGCCAAGGGCCATGGGTTCGCGTTCTGTGAAGCCTCGTTGGGATGGAACACCGACGGCACCGTCATCGATGGCTTGGGGTTGACCAATTGGGACGGCGGCTATCCCGATGTTTTCGCGGTGCCTGACTTCGGCACGTTCCGGCTTCTGCCGTGGCGGCCCGGCGTCGGCCACGTCATCTCGGATATCGTTGCGCACGAACGCAATCCGTCTCTGCTCGACCCGCGGGCGGTGCTGAAACGGGTATTGGCCCGGCTGGCCGGGCTGGGCTACACCGCCAAGGTCGGCGTCGAGCTGGAGTTCTATCTGCTGAACCCCGACGGGTCGCCGTTCCAGAACGATATCCACGCATACTCGTTGGAGAACGCCAACGCGCTCGATCCACTGATGACCGATCTGAATGAAACACTGGGCGGCTTCACCAGATTGGAGGCCATCCAGACGGAGTATGGCCCGGGCCAGGTGGAGACCAACCTCATCTACACCGACGCGCTGGAGGCCGCCGACGACGCCGCACGGCTGAAGTATGCCGCCAAGGAAGTGGCCCGCAGGCACGGCAAGATCGCGAGCTTCATGGCGAAGCCGTTCTCGGAACATTCCGGCAGCTCGCAGCACCTGCATATCTCGTTGTGGCGCAACGGCACAGCGGCGTTCGCATCGGACGACGGCACCGAGAACGATCTCGCGTTGCATGCGATCGCCGGCCTTCTCGAGCATCTGCCGTCGATCACGCTGTTCGGAGCGCATTCGGTCAACGCCTACCGACGTTTCGTCCCTGACTCGTTCGCGCCCGCGACCGTGACGTGGAGCCGCGACAACCGAAGCGCGGCGATCCGTTCGCTGATCGAAGCCGATCCGGCCGCGACCCGCATCGAGCTGCGCAGCGGCGCGTCGGACGCCAACCCGTACTGGTTGGTGGCTTCGGCGCTTGCGGCGGTGGTCGCGGGACTGGAGGCCGGGCGCCGGCCGCCGCAGCCCGAAGGGGGCAATCTGTACTTCACGGGCACCCCGCTGCCCGAGTCGCTTGGCATCGCGCTCGCCCTCTCCACCCAGGACGACACGATTATCGACATTCTCGGCACAGAGTCCGTGCACGACTTCGCGGCCATCGCTCGCAGCGAGTGGCAGCAGTACTCGAACCACGTGAGCGACTGGGAACGCCAGCGCTATCTGGCGACTTCGTGAGCTCCCCACGGTTCGGCGTGTGGGCGCCCGTCTACGGGAACCACGGCGCGCGTAACCATCCGGCCGATAAGCCGGATGCCGGATACCGGCGCAACCGCGACCTGCTGGTCCGGGCTGAGCGGGCCGGCTTCGACTCAACCCTGCTCGCACAGCACGTCATCCATCCGAGCAATGTCGAGGACGATGTGCTCGAAACGTGGTCGACGCTGGCCGCGCTCGCTGAAGCCACCAGCCGCATCGAGCTCATCGGCGCGATCAAGCCGCTGCTCATCAACCCGTTGGTGTTCGCCAAGATCGCGGCCAACATCGCCGACATCTCCGGCGGACGATTGGCCATAAATGTGGTCAGCGGGTGGTTTCTGCCGGAACTCGAGGCGCTTGGCCTCGACGCCGCCGACCACGACGACCGCTACGTGTACACGCGGAAATGGCTCGACACGGTGCTGGACCTGTGGGCCGGCAAGCAAGTGGATATCACCGGCCATGGCGGCCATCCCGCGCTGGTCCGCCCGACCCCCGACGACCTGCCGCAGGTGTATGTCGGGGGAGAGTCAGAACCCGCCCGCGCGCTGGCCGCCCAACACGCCGACGTGTTCTTCATCAACGGGCGGCCGCGCAGCGACACGATCGATGTCATCGAGGACCTGCGCGCCCGTCCGCGTGACCGCGCCCCATTGCGGTTCGGCTTGTCCGCCTTCGTGATCGCCCGCGAGACCGAGGCCGAAGCGATCGCCGAACTGAACCATTTGCAGTCGCTGGTCGATGCCGAGCGACGGCCCGAGATCTCATCGGGGACCGACCCGAAGACGCAGATGTACAAGGTGCTGGCGGGCACCAACAGGGTCGGGTCCAACGGCGGCACGCTGGCCGGCCTGGTCGGCAGCTATGGCCAGGTCATCGAACGCATCGAGGCGTTCCATACGGCGGGCGTCGAATTGTTCATGCTCCAGTTCCAGCCTCTGGACGCGGAGCTAGACCGGTTCGCGGACAAGATCATTCCGCATTTTCGCTAGGCGCAGGAGACAACAGTGACGCTTGAAGTGGTCGGGGCGCGCCCCGCGTTTTCCGAAGAGCCGCTTGCCGGCTCGACGGCAGACCGGCTGGCCCGGCTGCCCGCGATTGTCGAGGAGTTGCGCCGTCATGACGCTGCCGCCGAGCGGGACCGCGTGCTGCAGTACGGCGCGGTGGAGCGGCTTCGCCACGCCGGCCTGCTCAGCCTGCGCGTGCCCGCCCGCTACGGCGGACCCGGCGGCAGCGCGCGCGACGTGTTCGGCGTCGTCATCCAGGTCGCTCGCGGCAGTTCTAATGTGGCGCAGGCACTTCGACCGCATTACGGATTCTCCGAACGTCTGTTGAGTAACCGCGCCACCGAGGCCGAACGGGCGCACTGGTTTCCAGCAGTCAACTCCGGGCTGGTCTTCGGAAACGCGGTCACCGACACCAATGGCAAGGCCCCTGCGAGTTCGGACACCACGCTGCTCGCCGACACCGACGGGGTGCTGCGGCTCAACGGCTACAAGTTCTATTCCACCGGAACGCTGTTCGCCGACAGGATCGCCGTTTCCGCGATCGACGCCGAGGGCAGGGATCTGCAGGCGATCGTGCCGACCGACCGCACAGGCGTCGAGCTCTACGACGATTGGGACGGTTTCGGCCAACGGACGACGGCCAGCGGAGGCACCCGATTCACCGATGTCGTCGTGCACCCGGTCGAGGTAACCACCGTTTCCGACGGCAAACATCTCGGCCACTCGACCGCGTTCCTGCAGCTGTACCTGGCCGCAGTGACAGCAGGCATCGCGCACGGCGTTCTCGATGACGCGGTGGCATACGTCCGCGAGAAGGCGCGCCCGGCTTCGCATTCACTGGCCGATACCGCTTCGGGTGATCCGTTCATCCTTCAGGCCGTTGGCGACATCGCCGCCAACGCCGCCGCGGCCGAAGCCGTGGTGCTCACCGCCGCAGACGCGATCGACGCGGTGGTCGACAATGCGCTGCAGGCCGATCCCGACGCGCTGGCCGAGTTGTCGGTCACAGTTGCCAAGGGTCAGCTGGTGGCGGAACGACTCACGCTCGTGGCGGCGGAGCGATTGTTCGACACCGGGGGAGCGTCGGCCACCGCCCGCAAACTCAACCTTGACCGGCACTGGCGAAACGCCCGCACTGTGGCAACCCATAGTCCGTTGGCCTACAAGGCCTATGCCGCAGGCAATTACGCCGTCAACGGCGTCTGGCCGCCTGCCAATGGCTACTTTTGACGTAGAACGCAACGCCTCACTCATTCCCCGAATTTGGCCGTGTTTGAACCAATTCGGATCGATAATCGTGTCTCAGCCGAGGGTTCAATCGAGAGGGGTCACAATGAAGAGATTCGGTTTGTTCTGTGCCGCCCTGTGTCTCGTCGCGGCGTTTGCCACGGCCTGCGGCGGATCGAGCAACACCACCCAGGAGACGCAGACCGGGACGGCGACAGCCACGGGCACCGCGGAAGCAACGAGCGGACCGGCCGCGGCCAGCGCGGCAACCATCACGATCGCGAACATGAGCTTCGGCGAAGCCATCACGGTGCCGCCTGGAGCCACGATCACCATCAAGAACGACGACTCCGCCGAGCATTCGGTGACCTCGGATACGGCAGGCAAGTTCGATGTCGAGGTGGAGGGCAAGGAACAGGGCACGCTCACCGCGCCGACCGAACCGGGCGAATACGCTTTCCACTGCACGTATCACCCCTCTATGCACGGAACGCTGATCGTCAAGTAGTCGCGGGGGAGAACCTTTCCCACGCCGATTGGCGCGTCATGCCCAACGCGCCACCGATGCGGGCCCATGACACGCCGCGGTCGCGCAGTTCGTCGACGCGATCGCGAAGTTCGGCCTCGATGTTGGCAACCGATGCCGCGATGAACGGAATCCGCTGCAGCAGTTCGTCATCGGAGAAGCTGGCCCAGTCGGGCAGCGACGGCGGTGGTCCGGCCTGCGTCGCCTCGGCGATGACGTCGACGCATAGGTTGATACAGCCGTCGCAGATGTAGACGCCTGGCCCCGCAACGAGCTTCCCGACGTCGGTGTGCGGTTTGCCGCAGAACGAGCACCGCAATTCGGACGTCATCTTCGACATCGACACCCTCCTCCGCTGTCAGGTCCATCCTGACAAACCTGCGTGTCAGGCTACCCCTGACACCCGGCATGGCAAAGCATTCGGTTTAGGTATCGCGCCGTTGGGCATCCCACGGAATTAGCGGGTTCGTAAACCGGAAGGAACCGATATGTCCAACACCGTGATCTGGATCGTCGTCGCGGTCGTCGTCGCGATCATCATCGTCGCCCTCCTGGCGTTCCTCGCGCGTAACAAGCGGCGGCATTCACAGGCCGAGCACATTCGCGAGGAGGTTGGGCGACAGACACAGCGACTCGACAAGCGCGAGGCATTCGCCGACGAAACCCAGGCGAAGGCGCGTGCAGCCCAGGCCGAGGCCGAGGCCAAAGCGGCGGAGGCGGCCAGGCTGCAACAGAGAGCCGCATCGCATCGCGAGGTTGTTACCACCTCGCGCGAGGAACTCGACGCCCAGCGCGAGCGCGCCGACGCCCTTGACCCCAAGCGCCGCGACGACCAAGGCCCGAAGCACGACGACACGAGGCGCGAAGGCGCAGACGAAGCCCGGCAGGCGCAGGCCGACACGCCGACCCGCAAGCAGCACCGGTTGTGACAGCGGCGCGCCCGGCGGTGCTGTTCGACGTCGACGGCACGCTCGTGGACTCGAACTATCTGCATGTCCACGCGTGGTACCGGGCATTCCGCGAACTCGGCATCGACATCGAGGCCTGGCGGATTCACCGGTCGATCGGGATGGACGGCTCCACGCTGGTGGCTACGTTGGCCGAACGCGCCGACGACGACACCCGCTCGCGGCTGAAGGATTTGCATACGCAGTACTACCGGGAGACGGCACCGCTGTTGCGGCGCTTGCCCGGAACGCGTGAGCTCCTCGAAGCCGTCGATGGGCTCGGCCTGCAGATCGTATTGGCGACATCGGCACCCGAGGACGAACTGGCGATTCTGCGCAACGTGCTGGCGAGCGACGACCTGATATCCGTGGTGACGTCATCGAAGGATGTCGACACCGCCAAGCCCCGGCCGGACATCATCCAGGTCGCCCTCGACCGCGCCGGCGTGGACGCGGCCAACGCAGTCTTCATCGGCGACACCATCTGGGACGTCGAGGCCTGCGAGCGAGCCGGCGTGCCGACGATCGCAGTGCTCAGCGGCGGCGTTTCCGGTGGCGAACTCGAAAAGGCCGGTGCCCAAGCCGTTTTCGAAAACCCAGGCGACTTATGCGCTCATCTCGACGACACGGCGATCGCGGCATTGGCGAAGGCGGTCCAGACCGTCTGATCAGCTGGGCGCCGAACTCAGCGAGGTGGTGTCCAGGACACCGGCAGCCGCTTGATGCCGTGGATGAACGGGGACAGCAGCCGCGACGGCTCTTCTGTCGCCTGGATGTCGGGCATCTGGCGGCGCAGCTCCTCGAACACCACGCTGATCTCGCGACGGGCCAGATTGGCGCCGAGGCAGAAATGCGCACCACCACCGCCGAAGCCGGCGTGCGGATTCGGTGTGCGCGCGACATCGAAGGTCCAGGGGTCGGCGAACTTGGCTTCATCGCGGTTGGCCGAGCAGTACCACAGCGTCGCCTTGTCGCCTGCCGCCATCTTCACGCCGCTCAGCTCGCAGTCTTCGGTCAACCTGCGCCGCATGTAGATCACCGGTGATGCCCACCGCACGATCTCCTCGACGGCTGTCGGCGCCATCGCCTCGTAGTCGGCCCACCACTTCGCGCGCTCATCGGGGAAGCGGGTGAGCGCGAGCACGCCGTGGCTGATCGCGTTGCGGGTGGTTTCGTTGCCCGCCACGACGAGCAGGATGAAGAACGACGCGACCTCGGCCGACGACAGCCGCTCGCCATTGACCTCGGCCTGCACCAACGCTGTCGTCAGGTCATCGCGCGGGTTGGCTCGGCGGTCCTCGGCCAGCGCGGTGGCATATGCGCCGATGTCCATCGAGACCTTGAGGAACTCCTCGTAGTCGGTGGCGATGTCCTTATCCCCGAAGCCGAGAATCACGTTCGTCCAGTGGAACATTCGCTGGTGATCTTCCTCGGGAATGCCCATCATGTCGCAGATCACCTGGAGAGGCAGCGGCCCGGCCAGTTCCGCCACCACCTCGCCCGAGCCGTCGGGATGCGCTTCGATCATCGACTCGACGAGTCGGCGCGCCCGATCGCGCACCGACGTTTCGGTCCGGGCGACGACTTTCGGGGTGAACGCCCTACTGACGATGTTGCGTAGCCTCAGGTGCTTCGGGTCGTCCATCACGATCATCGACCCGAAGTACTCGGACACGTCGGGGTTCGCGTCGTTGATGGTGATGCTCGGATGCGAACTGAAGATGTGGGGGTGCCGGCTGGCGAACCAGACGTCGTCGTATCTGGTCACCGCCCAATGGCCCGGACCTTCCTGCACCCCCGGCGTCTCCAGCGCAGGGTGAAAGGACACCGGGGCCTCGCGGCGCAGCGTCGCGAACGCGCCGTCGCGCAGATCGTCGTCCTGGACCCAGAAGCTCCAGTCGCCCAGGTCGATATCGGTCAGTGGCACATCCGGGGGAGCAGTCCCGTTCGCCCGAGCCGCGATACCCACCTTCACGAGCGTAGGGGCGGACCCAGCCGCCGTCATCGATTTCTGAAACATGTTCCAATTGGCCGTTCGGCGTGATAGCACCGAACCGTGCGCAACCGACATGCAGGGCAACCCTTTACCAGCTCCGACGTCCAGATCGCGGAGGCGTTGCTGGACGTGAGCATCCCGACGCTGATGTTGTCGCTGGTCCACATGTCGGGCGACCCCAGCTTGATTCGCGGCGAGCTCAAACCCGCGGGCCTGTTCCTCAACGAGGTGCAGGGCTACATGTCCGAGGAGGACAAGGCCGCGGTGCGCAAAATCGCACTGGAGGTGATCGCGGACTATCGCGACCGCGGCTGCCCGGAGCCGGAGCCGATCGGCGCGGAGCTGTTGCAGGAAATGATGCAGTGGCTGGTCTGCGAACCGGTGCCGCCCGAATACGTGCCGATGTTGCTCGAGGAGATGGAACTCGACGGCCAAGACGCTCGGGCCGTGCCGGCAACGCCTGCCGACTTCCCGGTGGTGATCATCGGATGCGGCGAATCCGGTCTGCTGGCGGGCATTCGACTCAAAGAGGCCGGCATTCCATTCACGATCGTCGAGAAGAACGCGGGCGTCGGCGGGACCTGGTGGCAGAACACCTATCCCGGCGCCCGGGTCGACGTCGGAAACCACTTCTATTGCTACAGCTTCGAGCCGACCGATCACTGGACCCACTTCTTTGCCGAGCAGCCCGAGCTGCAGGCCTACTTCCAGACCGTGATGGACAAGTACGACATCGGCCGCCATGTGCTGTGGGAAACCGAGGTGATCGAGGCGTCCTGGGATGACGACACCGCCACCTGGTCGGTGCAGGCCCGTGACCGCAACGGAGCGATCACGACGTTGACCGCCCGGGCGGTCATCAGCGCCGTCGGGCAGCTGAACCGCCCGCACCTTCCGGACATCGACGGGCACAAGGATTTCGCCGGACCGGCGTTCCACTCCTCGGAGTGGGATCACTCCGTCGACCTTCGCGGCAAGCGCGTCGCGATGATCGGCGCCGGTGCCAGCGGATTTCAGATCGCCCCCGCCATCGCAGGCGATGTCGAGCAGCTGACCGTGTTCCAACGAACAGCCCAATGGATGTTCCCGAATCCGAACTACCACGCCGAGGTGGGACCCGGTGTGCAGTGGGCGCTCCGGCATCTGCCCTTCTACGGCCGGTGGTATCGGTTCCTGCTGTTCTGGCCCGGCTGCGACAAGGGGCTGGCCGCCGCGTATGTCGACCCGGATTACCCGGATCAGCAGAAGGCGGTCAGCGAGATCAACGAGATCACCCGAATCATGTTCACCGAGTGGATCACCAGCCAGGTCGGCGACGATGCCGAGCTGTTGGCCAGGGTGGTGCCCGATTACCCGGCGACCGGCAAGCGCACCCTGCAGGACAACGGCAGCTGGCTGCGCGCGCTGACCCGCGACAACGTCGAGCTGGTGCGCACGGGTGTCGACCACATCGAGTCCGATGCTGTCGTCACCGAGGACGGTGAGCGCTATCCCGCCGACATCATCGTGTACGCCACTGGATTTCAGGCCAACAAGATGCTGTGGCCCATGACGATTCGCGGCCGCGACGGCGCAGTATTGTCCGAGCGTTGGGGCGAGCGGCCGTCGGCGTACCTGGGCATCACCGTGCCGGGCTATCCGAACTTCTTCTGCATGTACGGGCCGGGCACCAATCTCGCGCACGGCGGCAGCCTGATCTTTCACTCCGAGTGCCAAATGCGCTACATCACAGAGTGCTTGGAGCTATTGATCCGCGGCCGGCATCGGTCTCTAGAGCCTCGGGAAGACAAGGCTGCCGACTGGCACGAACGCAGTCAGGCCGAGATGCGCAGGTTGGTATGGTCGCAGCCGTCGGTCAAGCATTCGTTCTACAAGAACAGCTTCGGCGAGGTGCACATCTTGAGCCCCTGGCGGCTCGTCGACTACTGGGCGTGGACCCGCGAGCCGGATCCCGATGACTTCGTAATCCGTTAGGACAGTTCCCAGTTCATGTTCTTGGCGAACACTCGGGCGTCGTCGGACAGCGTGCCCAGTTCATGGCAGCGCTTGACATACCCCTGGATCATCACCAGGAAGTTCATCGGGTTGTACGCGTCTTCCTCGTAGCTCCACTTGCCGTCGCCCGCGTACTCGAGCACGGTGATGACCGCCGCTCCGTGCACGCTGCCGTCGCCGGGATCCTTCATTGTGTTGATGTTCTTGAAGATGACCCAGCCCTTGTCGGTGTCGATCGAGTACCACTCCACGGGGTAGACGGGCATCTCACTGCCCGGGAACATGTTCATGGTCGAGACGATCCACTCTCGGATGTTTTCGCGGCCCTCCATGTTCCCCAAGGCGTGCTCGACGTACTTCGCATCCTCGGTGAAATGGTCGGCGTAGCTCGACCAGTCCCACGTCTTGCCAACCTCGATCACGTCCTGCTGGTAAGCCTGAAACGCGTCTTCGAGTTCCTCGCGTGACCATTGACCCATCAGAGACTCCTTCGGCTCGCGGCGACAAACTAGAACCTGTTCTACCAGGCAGGTCGACGCGGCGGGCCGGTTTCAGGACACCGTCAACGTGCGCAGCCGTGGCCAGATCTCGACCCACGATTGTCGTTGTCCCGTCAGCAAATACGCGTGCAACTCCTCGCCGACGTCACCGACCCTGCGCACATCGGCGAAATACGAGCGCAGCGCACCGGGATCGCGTCCGATGTAGAGCAGCGTGTCATGGTCGGAGGGCGGCGGCGGGAAGTACCCGTAGCTCCGGTTGGCGCTGTATGCCTCGGGTAGCTGGTAGCGCGTCGAGTAACCGTCGAGATACGCGGCGACGATGTAGGACTCGCCGAAAACCACCGCGCGGTCGCGTTGCACCCGCGGCAGCGCGCGGTAGGCGTCCGCGGTCCGTTGCGCGATCTGCTCGCCGACGTCGGAGCGGACGATCGACACCGACAGGATCAGCAAGCCGACAGCCAGCGCCACGCTCAGCACATAGCCCGGCCATATCAGCCACCGCAGCCGGCTGGGGCCGATTTCTCGGCGCCGCTGAAGCCCGAGCGCACCTGGCGCGGCCAACGGCGCGTAGAGCCCGGCTAGGTAGTAGGGACGGCCGGCAGTGACCACGAACACCACGTACAACACCACGAAGGCGACGCCGATGAAGCGGTAGTCGCGCAGCTCGTCGTCGCGGAAGAGCCGCCACAGTCCATACAGCATCAGCGCCGCTCCCGCCACGCCCGCGAACGCGATCAGCTGCACCGCGATGCCGGGGCGACCCCCGTAGAGAGCCTCGGCTTCGCCGGCGACCACAGGCGCCATCCGTAGTTGCGGCCAGCCGTGCAGCTGTTGCCACACCAGCGTCGGCGCGGCAAGCAGTGCGGCGATACCGGCTCCTGCCCACAGCATCGGCCGCCTCATCAGGTCACGCGGGCCGGTCGCCGCAACAGCGATCACCAACACGGCGCACAGCAGCAGAATCTGGAACTTCGTCAATGCCGCAACGCCGACGACGACGCCGAGGGCGAGCAGCAGGCGGTCGTCGCGCAGCCGCACCCACCGCACAAGCAGCCAGATCGCCAACAGCCACTGAACGGGTTCGAGGGTGTACGGCGCCAGCCAGTGGCCGAACAGGGTCGTCCACACGCCCGTCGCCTGCGCCGCGGCGGTGAATCCCTGTGCGCGCCTGTCACATCCGAGTTCGCGGGCAATGAGACCGGCAACCACGATTCCGCCTGCGGTCGCCAGCACGGCAGGCGCGCGCAGCGCGATCAGCGAGTCGGGTGCGACCGCATCGGTCAACGCGGCCAACGCGGGTGCGAGGGGAGGCTGGTCGGCTGATCCCCAGTCGAGGTGATAGCGGCCGATCGCCAACATGTACACCTCGTCGAACCAATAACTGTCACCGAAAGTGGTTGCAATGCAATGCAATACGGTGGTAACGGCTGCGATCGGGAGAACCGCTCCCGCGGCGAAGGGTGAGATGCGCTGACCGGTGGTGGTGTCGGTTTGCGCTTCCGTCACGTGCGTCCACGTTACTGTCGGGGCCATGGCACTCGGTATCGACGCGCAGGTGCTGGCGGAGCTCGCCCCATTGATGGAGGCGGTCGGAGAATCCGAGCCGCTGGCGATCGGCGACGTCGAAGGCAGGCGGATCGATGGCCATCGGATGTTCGACTACGTCGCAAGCACGTGGCAACCGGTTCCCGATGTGGAGGTCGGCAGGCGCACACTGACGACCGCGGACGGCACGACCTTGGCCCTCGGTTGGTATCACATGCCCGGGAGGAGGCACCCGGGCAGTGCGGCGCTGTACCTGCACGGCGGGGGCATGATCCTCGGCCTCGAGCACCTCGGCCTTGTGTACGACCTGGCGGTGCGCGAGTACGTTGCCACGTCCGGTGTGCCCATGCTGGTAGTGGACTACCGGATCGCCCCCGAACACCCGCATCCCATCCCGGTCGAGGACTGCTACGCGGCACTTCGCTGGCTCGCTGACAACGCCGCGACCCTCGGTGTCGATCCCGGCCGAATCGGCGTGATGGGCGACAGCGCCGGGGGCGGCTTGGCGGCGGGGGTCTGCCTGCTTGCCCGCGATCGCGGTGGCCCGGCCATCGCCCAACAGCTGTTGATCTACCCGATGCTCGACGATCGGGCGCAGACCCCCGACCCGCAGTTGCTGCCGTACTTGACCTGGACCTACGACGACAACGTCACCGGCTGGGCGGCGCTGGTCGGCGAAAGCGCAGGCGCCGACGGCGTGTCGCCCTATGCCGCGCCGGCCAGGGCCACGGACCTGACCGGCCTGCCCGATACCTACATCGACGTTGGCGACCTCGACATCTTCCGCGACGAAGACATCATGTATGCGCGGCACCTGTCAGACGCCGGGGTGCCGACCGAGCTGCATCTGCATCCCGGTTGCCCGCACGCGTTCGAGGCGCTGGCACGCCGAGCGGACGTATCGCGGCGAGCAATCGCCGATCGTATCCGTCGCCTGCGGACCCTCTAGTCACCGCAAAACCCTGACCCGCCAACGCCATTCAGTGCGGTAACGGCGTCTTCACCTGGGCCGATATCCCCGTGGGAGCAGACGTATGCTTCGCTCCGATTGGGGAATGATTAGCAGCGGCCCAGCGTCGGATTTGGACGTCGGGGCCGCAAGGTAGGAGTTATTTAACGATGAGGCTGTCGAAATTCGTGTCCGCAGCCATGATTGTCGGTGCCCTCGGCTTAGGAGCCATTGGGCCCGGCGGCGCCCTCGCGTCCGCCGACCCAGTTGTTCCGGCACCGCTGAAGCCGCACGACAATTTCTGTCCGCCTTGGTGCGGCAACGGCAATGGCAACGGCAACGGCAACGGGCCGGACTTCAAGCACTGGGACGGAGACAAGGGCCCGTGGTGGGCCAGCAACCGCCACGAGTGGTGGGACGACCGCAATGGTCCGCCGCCATGGGGCTGGGGCCCACCGCCGGCGTATCAGTGGGACGGCGGCCCGCCGCGACCGTTCAACTACTGGGGGTACGACGTCAATCCCGTCTGGGATGACGGCTTCCACCAGTGGGGGATCTGGCTGTTCGGCCTCTGGATCCCGGTCTTCGGCATCGGGTTCCAGTAACCGACTCGTTCACGCACCCTCGGGCGCCTCGACAACAGCTTTGATGCGCTCGAGGGTCGTGCGCATGTCGCGGACGTTGCGCCGCTGGCGCAACTGACCACCCAATACCCCGAACAGTTTGCTGAACAGGTTGTCGGGCATCCGGAACGACTCGGTGACCTCGGTTCCGCCGTCGACCGGGGTGAGCCGGTAGTGCCAGGTGTTCGCAGCCCGGTCACCAACTAGCACGTCGAAACCGAATTCCCTCCCGGGCTCACAGGCCGTGACCCGACACGTGGTCCAGTACACCGGGCCGATCTCGTTGCGCTTGACGTGTCCGCGGAACCGTGCGCCAAGCGCCGGCTCGGTCGCGCCGTCGAGCCATTCGGCCTCGAGGACCTCCGGCGAGAACCTGCCCGTGTTGCGGACATCGGCGATGAGGTTCCAGATCTGGTCGGCCGGCGCCGACATGGTTACCTTCGCGGAACCCTGCATGACTACACCTCTTTCTGGATCAACGGGGCATTTGCGGACCGAAGGAGTAAATGTGGTCCGGCGACAGCTCTTTGGTTATCGCAGTCGCCACCGTGGTGCTTGGCTCGTTGCCTTGATTCTCGATGTCCGTGTTGATCATGATGACGAGCGTGGTCTGCTTCTGAGGCAGGTACACG
>Ga0075428_100001447_pt1 | contig 25370 bp, 19 predicted proteins | sample RhiMetdeltSRZDD2_FD_75291 | JGI IMG/M metagenome (GOLD analysis project Ga0075428, IMG submission 75291) | Populus rhizosphere microbial communities from Tennessee, USA - Rhizosphere MetaG P. deltoides SRZDD2 | ecosystem: Host-associated > Plants > Roots > Rhizosphere > Soil | place: USA... | reverse complement strand
GCTCAACGGATACGATTTTACGATTATCGGTGTCGCTCCGCGTGATTTCGCAGGGACAGAGACGGGCGGCTCGTACGATGTCTGGATTCCGATCAAGATGCAGGTCCAGGCCATGCCCAGAACGATGGGACGAAACTGGTTCAACGACAGGTCAGCCGGTTGGCTAGGATTGTTCGGACGATTGAAGCCGAAGGTTTCTGTTGAGCAGGCGCAAGCGGAACTGGCGACAATCGCCCAAGAGCTGGAGCAGACATATCCGATGACCAACTCGGGCCGTGGCGTGTCAGTACTCTCAGGGCTCGGATTGAGTTCAGGTGATCGAGCCAGCCTGGGTAGACTTTTGACCCTCTTGCTTGCAGCGGTGATGTTGTTGCTGCTGATCGCCTGTAGCAACGTCTCAAATCTTCTCCTCCTCCGGGCGACTTCACGGACCAGGGAGATTGCCGTAAAACAGGCTCTGGGAGCCACCCGTGGCCGTCTCATTAGACAGCTGTTGACCGAAGGGTTGATGCTCTCTTTTGTCGCCGGCGGTTTGGGTTTGCTCTTGGCTCCCTGGTCCGCCGAATTGATTCTGGCCTTTCAAGAGCCGGCCTATGGGTTGAGCGGGGTCAACATTACAACGGATGCGAGAGTGCTGATTTTCACCGCGGCGATCTCAATCGTGACTGCGGTCGCCTTTGGACTCGCCCCCGCGATCCGTGCCTCACGTGTCGATCTAGTCACATCTCTAAAAGACGGAGCGCCGAGCTCAGGCCACCGGAAGTCGCGGCTGCAGAGCAATCTGGTGATAGCGCAGATTGCGCTCTCGCTCGTGCTTCTGATCGGCGCAGGTCTCGCGGTAAGAACAATGCAGGCAGCATTGTCGATCGATCGAGGGTTCGATAGCGAGAAGATGGTCTTGATGTCGATGGATCTCACCATTCGTGGGTATAGTCCGGCAAAAGGCCAGTCATTTTATGAAGATCTGATCAAGCGGGTTGATGCACTTCCCGGAGTCGTCTCATCAACCCTGGCCAAGACAGTTCCGCCAAACGACTGGAGCGACAGGCTATCGGTTTTTTTGCCGGGCGAAGAGCCACCTCTCGATCTTTTGCGAGCTCGCTCTGACCTGGGCATCAGAGTGGATGCAAACCGGATTGCACCGAACTATTTTCGCACCCTGGGTATCCCGATACTTGTGGGCCGTGAGTTTACTGACGGGGACAGGGCCGGCGCAATTCCGGTGGGTATCATTAACGAAAAGCTGGCGAACAGGCTTTGGCCGGGAGAAACGGCGGTGGGGAAACTGCTCGCGGTGCCCTTCTGGGATGAGACAAGACCTCCGATTCAGATAATTGGGGTAGCCGGAGACACCAAACACCGCTCACTGCTGGCTGATATGCCAATGCTGATATACCTCCCTGAATTGCAAGCTTATGACGGAAGGGCGACGCTGGTTGCGCGAACTAACGGTGATCCTAAAGATCTGATTCCGGCGATTCGCGATGTGGTGGCCGAGCTAGACAAAGACCTGAATCTGTTTGCGGTGAAGACGATGGCCGAGCAGATCGATAGCACCCTTTGGCAGCAGCGCATTGCCGCGGGGTTGATTGGTGTGTTCGGCTTGCTCGCCCTCGGTCTGTCTGCAATCGGAATCTACGGGGTGATTTCCCATTCGGTTGCGCAAAGGACGCGTGAGATCGGAATTCGAATGGCTTTGGGGGCTGACGCGCGCGGGGTGCGTCGAATGATATTGAGGCAAGGGCTAATCCTGGCAATGACTGGAGTGCTTGTTGGGTTGGCGGCGGCCTTTGCGCTGACAAGACTGATGTCGTCTTTGCTTTACGGCGTAAGCGCGACCGATACAATCACCTATGTCGTCTCGAGCATTGTGCTGGTAGGAGTGGCTCTGGGAGCCTGTATTGTGCCGGCTCGGCGCGCAACTAAGGTTGATCCGATGATCGCGCTACGATGTGAATAGCGCCTTTTACGCATTCAGCGCCCTATTTGGAGTGCGCCGCCCTAATGCGCATTCGACGCTTTTCGCACGCGTGGCGGCGCTTTTGTAGTGTAGTGCAAAGGTCGTAGAAAGCCGTGAGTAGCGCGGTTCAAGTGTGACAAAGCGCCGCCACGCATGCGAATCGCGCCGAATGCGTAAAAGGCGGCGCACTCCACATAGAGTGACGAATGCGAAAAGGGTGGCACGCTTTTCTCAGCGTCACTACAATGCCCCAATGAGCGTGAACCCGCCGGGACGAGCCCTGGGCTATCTCCAGCTTCTTCGTAAGAATCACGACTTCCGCAACCTGTTTCTTGGGCAGCTGGTCTCGCAGACCGGCGACTGGTTCAATTCAGTTGCGCTATTTACGCTTCTGCTCTCGCTGACCGGATCGGGCGAAGCCGTTGGTTACGTCCTGATCATCAAACTGCTGCCTTCATTCTTTGCCGGTCCGCTGGCTGGTGTAGTCGCCGATCGGTTCAACCGCAAGACCATAATGATCGTCGCCGACATCGTCCGCGGTGTTCTGGTGCTTGGCTTTCTCTTTGTGCAGCGCCCCGAGCAAGTCTGGATTGTCTATGCGATTGCCGCGCTCGAAGTCGTTGTGTCGACTTTCTTCGATCCGGCCAAGTCCGCTTCTATCCCAAACATCGTTTCGCGAGCCGAACTGGTCCCGGCCAACGCGTTGTCAGCCGCCTCGTGGTCGGTGACGCTGGCTTTGGGAGCCGCTCTTGGCGGAGTCGTGACGGATGCCTTCGGGCGGAACACCGCGTTTGTCGTAGACTCGATGACGTTCTTCATATCGGCGGCGTATATTGCTCGCGTCCACCTTCGTTCGGATGCGAAGCCAGCGCGAGCGGCGCGGCTTTCACTCGCTGAGGCGACCGGCGTAACCGATCTCATCGAAGGCGCACGATACCTGAGAGCTAACCCGAGGGTGCTGGCGCTTCTGTTGGTGAAGAGCGGGTGGGGCCTTGGTGGCGGCGTGTTGCTGCTCTTGACGGTTTACGGCAAACAGATATTTCCGATTGGACGCGATGGCGCCGCGTCGATTGGATTGTTGTATGCGGCTCGCGGGTTTGGCGCGTTGATCGGGCCGATGATCGCCGGGGTTATCACCAGCGGTTCTCCACGCACCATGCGCAAGGCGATTTCAGTGGCGTTTTTTGTGTCAACCGCTTTTTATCTGTTGTTCGCGCATTCGCCGGCACTTCCCGTTGCTTTGATTTGTGTTATCGGCGCTCATTCCGGAGGAAGCATTCAATGGGTCTTCTCGACGACCCTTTTACAGATGACGGTGCCGGACCGTTTTTTAGGCAGAGTCTTCGCTCTCGAGATGGCGCTATTGACTCTGACAATGTCGATTTCGACTTATGTAACTGGTTTGGGGGTTGATTATCCGGATTTGGGTCCGAGAGGAATGGCCACCATTTTAGGGTTAGCGTTTGCGGTTCCGGGGATTGGCTGGCTGATGCTGCAGCGATGGCTCGATCAAGGTGACGAAAGTGAACGTGGATCGTCGGTCGCGGAGGTAGAACCGGTCGCCGAGACTTCATCCCCGCCGGTCTGATCTTGCGCGGTCATTCTCGAAGGTACTCACAATCTGCGAAAAGGGGCTCTCACGCATCATGAGTTTTGATCTCGAAGTTGTGACCACCAGAAGAATTGAATTTTCACAACTGGCAAACTTCGTGGCGACGCTGGCTGGCTTTCAGGTAACCGGTACGCTCGGCAACGAAGCGAATGTCCTGGTGACCAGGCAGACTGCGTCGAAAACTCACTCGTCGTTTACCGTGGATGGGCCCTTTAAGGTGGAGTTGGATGACCTGACAGATGAGATTGTTGCTGCGACTCTTGATCCAAAGTGGCTCGTGCAGATCTCGGCGCCCGCTAGCGCGACGAAGACGGATCTTAAGGCAGCGAAAGATATGGCTCGATTCATCGCCGAGTCTTGCCAGGGATCGGTCTTTGATCCTCAAAGCGGAAGGGTCATTTGGCCCAGACAGAAAGCAACTCGTTACATTGCCAGTTCGAATGACGAGAGAATCAGGTTGGTGGGACTCGACTGGTTTTTACCGGTATCTCTTCGCCCAAGCACAACAGCGACGACGATGCTACAGATCCTCCGAAGGACCTTTCCCGAGTCGTTGCCGACTCGATTCGGTACGTTTGAACCTCTCCAGCATCGACTTGAGGCTGGAGACGATCAGCCGTTCGTCAAGTTGTGGAGCGAGCAAAGCGATGTCGAATTTGGAGGCTCCTTTTACTGGAAGGCGAAGAGCCCTTGCTACGGTGGTTCGGTCTTTTTTCCTGACTGGCGTGATAAGTTCCGACCGGAAGGCGTAGATAGAGCTATTCACCTGGCAGTGAGCATCGATGGAAGAGCACTGCATTCGGATCCGCGGTGGTGCGAGACCGTAGTGACGTTGTTCGGGGCGATTGCCAGGAGGCTCCGAGCCTTCTACGCGATGGGCTATGTTCAGCGCGACGTAATTGCGCGCACCCGCAGTATCTGGTTCGACGGCAAAACTGAAGGCGACCCAATCATTCCGGGAAGGTGGTGGTTGGGATTACCCCCGATGCCGACGTGGCTGACGTGGTTTGGCGCCGGTTATGCGCGCGAAGTCGAGAAGTCACTGCCCCAGCATGCCACTAGCATTACACCGGAAGGTATCCTTCTTAGACTGGGCGCCGAGCCGTTGGATCGCGATGAACTCCGCGGCTCATTCCCTCGGTTGCCCGAAGACTTGGTGGCGCGAAAGGAAGGAAACGATTTCAGGGCGGCTTCGAGGATCGCGTCGCTTGAATGAAGCACTGCCGCGACGACAAAGTTATTGACTTCGGCTCCCATAAAATGCTATCTACTTTCCAATTATGAAATTCCTTTGATTCCAACCTGATCCGTCTCGAGCTTCGCGGCTCAATACTCGCGAGGCGGCGAGTGGAACGGCGCGCGGTCGACCGCAACAAACGCGGCTGAACCCGTCGTCGAACTTCATCGTTGACACTTACTGTTCTCAACTGAAATTTCGAAGGTAACGCATGCAAGCAAGAAAAGAAGAACTTGTAGATGTCTCATCTACGCTTGAAGATCCGCGGGTTGGTTCTCAAATCCAGCGCGCGTTGGGTTTTCTTCGCGAAGCGGTCGTCGGTTCGCAGCGAGATTTCACCGAGGGCTCGATCGGACCCGCCATTTTTCTTCTGGCGGTTCCGATGGTTCTGGAAATGATGATGGAGTCGCTGTTTGGTATCGTGAACGTCTTTTGGGTTGCGCATCTGGGTAAGGAGGCGACAGCGACGGTTGGCATTACCGAGTCGCTGTTGACGATGGTGTTTGCGGTCGCGATGGGCTTGAGCATGGCCACCACCGCGACGGTTGCGCGACGAATCGGCGAGAAGGACCACGGCGGCGCTTCGGTGGCGGCGGTGCAATCGATCATTCTCGGTGTTGTTGTCTCGGTGCCTGTCGGCATCGTTGCAATCGTCTTCGCGCCACAGTTGCTGCAGTTGATGGGCGCGTCAGAGGGTGTGATTGCGAGCGGCACCGGCTACACGCGACTGATCCTTGGTGGGAACGTCGTGATCATGCAGTTGTTCATAATCAACGCGGTTTTCCGTGGCGCCGGTGACGCTTCAATTGCTATGCGCGTACTTTGGATCGCAAACGTGATCAACCTGATCCTCGATCCTTGCTTGATTTTCGGTCTGGGTCCGTTTCCGAAACTTGGCGTAACCGGCTCAGCGATAGCGACGACGATCGGGCGCGGCGTAGGTGTGTTGTTTCAGCTTTGGGTTTTGTTCGGCGCAAAGGGACGGGTCAAGGTTAACTGGCGAAACTTTCGGCTGAACGTCGAGATAATGGTCCGGTTGTTACGAATCTCGCTCGGCGGGATGTTCCAGTTTCTGGTGGCTACCGCAAGCTGGCTCGGTCTGGTTCGAATCGTTGCGGTGTTTGGCGATGCCGCGTTAGCGGGTTATACCGTCGCGCTAAGAATAATCCTCTTCGCGATTTTACCCTCGTGGGGAATGAGCAACGCTGCGGCGACTCTGGTGGGTCAAAACCTCGGCGCTGGAAAACCTGAGCGCGCCGAGCGCTCGGTCTGGGTGACCGGCTTCGCGAACATGTGCTTCTTGGGTCTGGTCGCGATCACCTTTGTCATTTTTGCCGAGGAGCTAATCGGAATATTCACTGCGGACCCCGCTGTGGTTCCGTACGGCGTTTCGTGTTTAAGGTTTATCAGCTACGGGTACATCTTCTACGCGTACGGAATGGTGATGGTGCAGTCGTTTAACGGAGCGGGCGACACCAACACGCCTACGGTGATCAATCTGTGCTGCTATTGGTTGTTTCAGATTCCGCTGGCATACTGCCTGGCGATTCCTTTCGGGTTTGGGGCGAAAGGGGTTTTTGTTGCGATCACGATAGCCGAGTCGTTGCTCGCCGTAGTTTCGGTGGTGGTTTTTCGCCGGGGAACGTGGAAGACTCGGGAAGTGTGAGAACCGGAGAATCTGGAGTCAAAACGATGGACATAAAAACTGTGGCAACTCAGGATGCGCCGACACCGGCAGGGCACTATTCTCAAGCAGTTGTGTATAACGGGATGGTGTTCGTGGCGGGGCAACTCGCGATTGATCCACATACTGGAGAGAGGCTGACGGGATCGATCGAAGAGCAGACCCAGCAATGTCTCAAGAACATCGGCGAGATCCTAAAGGCCGCCGGCAGTGATTTGAGTCGGGTTCTGAAAATGACGGTTTACATCTCCGACATTGAGCTGTGGTCGGCGGTGAATTCGGTCTATGCCCGAGTTATGGGCGACCACCGGCCGGCCCGCGCGATCGTGCCGGTGAAAGATCTCCATTATGGTTTTAAAATCGAGATCGAAGCAGTTGCAGCGACGAGCTGACTTGTCCGTCTTGTTTTGTTAATTGTTTCGCTGTTTGTTTGCGTAAACTGGGAGGCTATATGCTTCGATGGTCTAAGCTATTGTTGAGCATAGCTGGAGTCTGCTTCATTGGCTCGATAACTGCCGATGCGAGCCAGCTAGTTGAGTCGCGGATCGAAACCAAACTCCTGCCGTCGCCAGTCGAATTCAATGTCCTGCTTCCCGATGGCTACGAGACCGCAAAGGACCCGCTGCCGTTGATGTTCTTTCTCCACGGAGGCGGCGGGGACCGTAGCTTTCTCGCTCGGATGCGATCGATCATCGACGATATGTGGAAGGCCGGAACGTTACCAAAGATGGTCGTGGTTACGCCGAGTGCCGGCCGGTCTTTTTACATGGACTACAAAGACGGCTCGCAGAAATGGGAATCGTTTATCGTCGGGCCGTTTCTCGATCACCTCAGGCAGAACTATAAGGTCACGCGTGAACGAAAGGGAACGATGCTGTTCGGCATTTCTATGGGCGGGCTTGGCGGGCTACGGCTTGCTTTCAAGTATCCCGATCGGTTTGAGGCGGTCGCAGTGCTCGAGCCCGGGATCGATCCCGCTCTAAAATGGAAAGACGTTCAACCGCGCAATCGATTTTGGCGAGCGGATGAGCTGATGCGCGAGATCTTTGGCAGACCGTTTGATGAAGCGTACTGGGAAGCAAACAACCCCGCGTCCATTTGCGTCGCCAACGCCGCGAAGATTCGCGGATCGGGGTTGGGGATTTACATCGATGCAGGTGACCTCGATAGCTTTAACCTGCACGAAGCCACTGAATTCATGCACCGCATAATGTGGGATAACAAGATACCGCACGAGTATCACCTGGTGCGCGGCGCTGATCACGTTGGTCGAACCATCAGACCGCGAGCGACTGAAGCGCTGGCATTTCTGAGTCGCGTATTGAATCCGCCTCCAGCGGATCCCGAAGTGGACGCGCTTCGAGAGCGGTTAGCACCGTTGAGGCGAGCGGCGGAAAAGAAGCCGTAACCGGTTTTGCGTCTTGGCGGTCCTTGGCGTCTTTGCGCTGAAGTCAAGAATTGGGGTACAACGTTACAGCGCAAAGACGCCAAGGACCGCCAAGACGCAAAGAAACTATCCTCAGGAGGATGAATGTCAAACTTGAAAACACCCGGCGTATCACGTCGACATATGTTAAAGCTGACCGCGGCCGGCGCGGCGGGTCTAACCGTGCTAAAGCGGAGCTCTGATGCGTTGCCGATCGCCGAGGAAAGGTTTCTCGACTTTACCACCGTCGAACGGATCGCCGATCGCGACTCGTCCGTTCATCCGCCGTTGTTGATCGATCTTCAGACTCACATCTGGTGGCGCGCCGGCGGAATTGCTCGCATGAACGCCCGCGCGGAAGCCTTTCTAAAGGGAATGGCCGGGTATCGAGCGTCGTTCACAAAGCAACCGGTTCCGATTGCCGACATGGGCCGGATAATGTTTTTCGACGATCTCTTCTTGAAGAGCGAAACTGACATCGCTTTCCTGAACAGTTTCGGCATGAAGGCGGCCTACGATGGGGTCGATTTGTTTCCGCCCCGCGAAGCGGCAATGATCCGTTCAATGGCGCCTTCGCGAATCAAGGTGCTGGGTTGTGTGGATCCGCCTGACGGGCAATCAGCGGTTGAGTCCCTCATCTACCAATGCGAAACGCTAAAGATCGACGGACTAAAACTGTACCCTCCGGGCATGGACACTCGCGGCTGGCATATGGACGACGAGAAGAATACATATCCGCTCTATCAGGTTTTGCGCAAACACGGTGTAAAGAACATTTGCGTTCACAAAGGACTACCGGGCGCGTTTATCGAGCAGTACTGTCATCCAGGCGATATGATTCGCGCGGCGGCAGACTTTCCTGACTTGAACTTCATCGCTTTCCACAGTGCGTATCCCTATGAAGCGGAGCTCGCTGAAGGAGCGAAGAAGGCGAAGGTAAAAAACGTCTACGCCGAGCTTGGGGCGCTGGCCGCTGTAATGGTGACCGAGCCCGCACGTTTTGCTCAATTGATGGGGCGCCTGCTGGACGGCCTCGGCGAGGATCATATCTTCTGGGGAACCGACACGCCGATATTTGGGCCGCCACATTGGGCAATACAGGCGTTTCAGGCTTATAGAATTCCCGACGAGGTAATAGAAAAGAACAAGTATCCTCAGCTCACCTCCGAGGCTAAGGAGAAGATTTTGTGTCACAACGCGGCGCGGGTGTTCAAGATCGATCTTAAAGCGGCAAAAAAGGCGGTCGAAAACGACCTGCTGTACAAGCTGCGGATGGATGGCAATCCGCTTCCGGTAACGGTTGACACCAGCAAGCTCAAGCGCTGATTGCGATATGAGGCTGAGTGGATGATGAAAGTAACTCGACGTGAGTTCTTATGCGGCGCCGGTGGTTTTACCGGCGCCGTTTTGCTTGCTGAGAGTGTGTTCGGCTCGGCACGCAAAAGGCGATCGCGACCAAGGCTGGCGACTAGACGACGCGCAGACTCGGGTCCGCTTTCGGGAGCCAGGCTTTACGAAGACGTGATTTCGTACTACAACCTGGGCGATCATCGGACGGCGTCTCAAGTTGATTTGCGAACCTCGCAGTGGCTGGTAGACCAACTTCGGTCCGCCGGGCTCAAAGCAACATTCCAATCATTTCCGTTACGACAATTTTCGGTGCGCCAGACTCGGCTGTTGATTGGCGAGCAACCGATACGAGCGTTTCCGCTTTGGTATCCTCGCTCGACTGGCGAGAAACCGATCATCGGCGTCCTTAAGCCTTTTGAGTTGAACTCCGAGTCTCGCTCGCTGAAAAACAACATCGCGCTGGTCAGCTTTCCTGCAAGCGCGGGAGCGGCGATGCAGGAAGGGAGTGTTCATTCAAGGCTTATTCTTTCGGCTGCGACTGCCGGGGCGACGGCTGTGGTTGCGGTTACCGAAAGCGCAACCAGAGAAATCATAGCCTTGAACTCGCCGGCCGGCGCCGAACCGTGGCCGATTCCTGTTATCCTCGTCGGGCAACGCGATGAACCTGCGCTGATTGCAGCCGCGAAGTCGGCTACCAGGACATCGTTGTTGCTGGATGGTCAGGATGACTCTGGCGCGAGCGCAAAAAATGTTATCGCGAGGGTAAATCAGGGCAAAGACCTGATAGTGGTGTCGACTCCACAGAGCGGTTGGTTTCGTTGCGCCGGCGAGCGAGGCCCGGGAATCGCGATGTTCCTGGGGCTCGCTCGTTGGGCGAGCAAACGGCCTACTGGAGCCAGCTTCTTGTTTGTGTCTACGTCGGGTCACGAGCTTGGAGGTCTGGGGATGCAGGTATTCTTGAAGGACCTTGCGCCGTCTCCGGAACGAGTCTTATGTTGGCTACACCTAGGCGCGGGAATCGCGACTTACTTGTGGGAAGAAACCGCGGCCGGCTTGAAACGGCTTCGTGAGCCTGATTCGAAGCGGCTGTTAATGTCCCGGCCCGATCTTGTCCCGTTGTTGACGAGTACTTTTGCAGGTATTCCGGGGCTAACTCCGACGATTGACCGAGCGGTCGGCGAATATGAATTCATGCTCAAGGCCGGCTATCGTGTTTTTGGAATTGCCGCTGGGCATCGATTCCACCACACACCCGCAGACAGTCCCGAGACCACGGGTCCTGAGATACTTGAGCCCGTTGCCCACTCAATTGTCAAAACTCTGGAAGCGGTTGAGGCAGGTGAGGGGCTCAAAAGATAGACAGCATGTGAATCTCACCTACATAACTGAAGTCCGGCTCAGGATTCACGTCAAAAACCTGTAGGCTTATTCATAATATTTCTTGACATCAAAACCCCTTTTAAATACGATAGAAGCGCTCGAAATCCAGCTCTGCAAGCGGACCGCAGACCTAAAAGGAGACAGGCTTGTGACCAAGAAACTCATCCTCCCCCTTATCGCCGGCGTTTGTTTAATAGCAGCACTAGCCTTCAGCAACTCCAGCAGCGCCAATTCAAGTAACAAGAAAGAAGTCACGTTCAGCCGCGACGTCGCGCCTATCTTCTATAAGAACTGTGCAGAATGTCACCGTCCCGGAGAAGCCGCCCCGATGTCACTGCTCTCCTTCAAAGAATCTCGGCCGTGGGCAAAGTCGATCAAGGAGAAGGTGGCCACAAAGCAGATGCCGCCCTGGCACGCTGATCCCAAGCACGGCGAGTTCTCGAATGATCGCCGTTTAAGCCAGGCCCAAATCGAGACAATCTCCGCGTGGGTTGACCAGGGCGCGAAAGAGGGTGACCCGAAGGATCTGCCCGCACCACCCAAATTCGTCGACGGCTGGATCATTGGTAAGCCCGACGTAGTTTTGCAGATGCCAAATGAGTTCACGCTCGAGGCTTCCGGTCCGGACGAGTACCAATACTTCGAAGTTCCGACGAACTTCAAAGAAGATGTCTACGTTCAGATGGCAGAGGCTCGGCCAGGCAATCGCAAGATTGTGCATCACATCATCGCGTTTGTCGCGCCTCCATCCAAAGATGGAAAGCAGCCGCAGTTCTCTAAAGAAGAAATCGAGAAGTATCAGGCTGAGGCCGAGAAGAAATCCATTTTCCGCAAGGACGGCTTCCTGATGAGGATGAAGCCGACCACGCCGGTCTTCGACGACGGTTGCTCGCTGCCAAACGGCGGGAACGGAGAGTCACTGGACACCAGCGCCGAATCGCGAGGATTTGATCTGCTTGTCGGATTCGCCCCGGGAATGCCTCCAGGAGTGATGGAACCGGGCACCGTCAAGAGAATTCCAGCAGGCTCGAAGCTGCTGTTGCAGATGCATTACTCAAAAGCAACGGGCAAAGTCGAGCGGGATCGTTCTTCCATCGGACTGATCTTTGCGAAGAAGCCCGCCGAAAAGCATGTCTATACGCACGGGATTGCGAATGTCTACTTTCAGATTCCGCCGGGCGCGGACAACCACAAGGTCACTTCTTGCTGGACAACAAAAGAGGACATTCACCTTTCGACGTTGATGCCCCACATGCATCTGCGCGGTAAGGCGATGAAGTTCGAAGCGTTTTATCCGGACGGGCGGTCGGAGGTGATGATCGATGTTCCGGCTTACAGTTTCTCGTGGCAGACGGTTTACTACTTGAAGAAACCGATCGCTCTTCCGAAGGGAACCAGAATTGTGGTTACGGCGTTGTTCGATAATTCGACCCATAACAAGTACAACCCGGACCCCAAACAGGCGGTGCGCTTCGGCGACCCGACTTATGACGATATGATGATCGGTTGGATTAGCTACACGGTCGACAAGCAGCGATTGCGCGATGAGACGGCGCAGAATCGCGCAGGCAAGTAAGAGCCTGCTGATTAGCGAACTTTGCTGTCTCGTTGGCGGTGACCGTATTTGATCAAGAACTCGGCCGATGGAGCCGGTGAACTTTTGGAGGACTCAATGAAGAAGGCGATTCTGTTGTCTGTTACGACGGCGTGTCTTGCAGCGCTGTGTTTTGTCACTTTGCCGGCTACCAGTGCGAGCGGCCCGGGCAAGAAGGAAGTCACGTTCACAAAGGACGTCGCTTCGATTCTTTACAACAACTGTGCGGAATGCCACCGGCCTGACGACATCGCGCCTATGTCGCTGCTTAGCTACAAGGAAGCTCGGCCGTGGGCGCGTTCGATCCGAGAAAAGGTGATCAATCGTGAGATGCCGCCCTGGAGCCCTGATCCGGCCTATGGGGAGTTCTCGAATGACCACCGGTTGGCGCAGAAAGACATTGATACCATCGTCGCCTGGGTTGATCAGGGCGCTAAGGAGGGCAATCCTAAGGACCTTCCCAAGATCCCCGATGTCGTTGGCGGTGGATGGGAGATCGGGAAACCCGATCTCATCCTCCAGATGGCCGAGGAACACGTAGTCAAACCTGATGATCCCGATCAGTACATCAACTTTTTCATGCCTACAAACTTCAAAGAAGACATGTGGGTTGAGGCGGCGGAGATTCATCCGGGCAACAGACGAGTGGTGCACCACGTGATCGCGTTTATTCAGACCCCTCAGATGATGGCCAAGCGAGTCGATGACGCAAAAGCAAAGGGAGAAAAGGTTGGTAAACGAACCGCCGCGGCGGGGGGCCTGTTCTATCTTGACGGTAACCTGAGACGGGTGAGGATGGATGCACCGGTCATGGACAACGCTTGCGATCCGAAGGGACCGGCCGCGGGCCGTTCAGCGGGCGGAAACGATGAAGGCGCCAACGAAGGCATGCTGCTTGCGGGCTTCGCTCCGGGAACCGGCAACACCATATTCCCTGCTGGAACGGCGAAGCGCGTGCCGGCAGGCTCCACAATAATGTTTCAAATGCACTACTCGGCTTTCCGGGGCTCGCTCAAGCAAAGCATTACCGATCGAACAAGCATCGGGTTGAGATTCTCAAAGCAGCATCCGGAAAAGATGGTTATCACCAGCGCCGCCGCTAACGTGACGTTCAAGATTCCCGCGGGCGCCGACAATCACGAAGTGATGGCTTGTCAGACTGTCCCTCGCGATATTCAAGTGATCAACTACATGCCGCACATGCATCTCCGTGGGAAAGACATGAAGTATGAGGTGATCTATCCCGACGGGAAGCGTGAGACGGTGTTGTGGGTGCCGAAGTTCAGCTTCAACTGGCAGGCGGTGTACTGGTTGAAACAGCCGCTTAACGTTCCGAAAGGCACCAAGCTGATCGTTACGGCTCATTTCGACAATTCGACGAAGAACAAGTACAACCCGGATCCCAAAAAGGACGTTCGCTGGGGCGATCCGACGTACGACGAAATGATGATTGGCTGGATGGATATCGTAGTAGAGAATCCGATAAAGGCGCCGAAGCCTGACGCGGCGAAGGCCGGGAAGTAGATCCGATCCAGCAGGAACGTACCGATGCGCCGGACACGCCTAGTAGTTTTGCCGTGTCCGGCGCATCGTGTATAGAATCGCTGGTGCGCAGGCATCCTGCCGGCTTCTTGCCGCAACAGAGATCGTACACGATAGCACCGGGACCACGCCCCATATCTGGATGTGGCGCGGGACGGAGGGGGTTGGAGCGAGGGCTTCCGCTCTCGCAGGACTAGCGCGGGCTGTGTCGGCTGGTTAGATTAGGGGGAGGAGGAACCTGGCCATGAAGAAATCGCTTTCACTTGTGTTTGCCGGAACGTTCTTAGCAGCTTGCTGCTTTCTTTTTTCACCTGCCATCAGCGCCAGCGATTCGAGTAAGGCTGTGACCTTCTCAAAAGACGTCGCGCCGATTTTCTACAAGCATTGCGCGGATTGTCATCGACCAAATGATATGGCGCCGATGTCGCTCCTGACGTACAAAGACGCGAGAGCCTGGGCGCGTTCGATAAAAGAGAAAGTAGTGACTCGCCAGATGCCTCCCTGGCACGCCGATCCCAACCACGGCCGGTTTTCAAACGATCGAAAGCTGACCCAACAGGAAGTTGATACGATCGTAGCCTGGGTTGATCAGGGAGCGAAACAGGGCAATTCAAAGGACCTTCCCGCTGCGCCTGTTTTTCCCGATGGTTGGAAAATAGGGAAACCGGATGTCGTGCTTTCGATGCAACAGGACTACACGCTCGAGGCCACGGGCTCGGACGAGTATATCAACTTCACCATGCCGACCAGCTTTAAAGAAGATGTCTGGATTCAGGCCGCGGAGATTCATCCCGGGAACAGAAAGGTCGTCCACCACGTGATTGCTTTTATCCAGACACCTCAGATGCTGGATCAGTGGAAGAAGAGCGGGGGACGACCCAGCGCCCAGTCAATCTTCTATCAAGATGGGACCCTGGTACGAACCAAGCTTGACGCACCGGCCTATGATGACGGTTGCAGCGCGCCCAACGGCGGGTTCGCCCGCGGCAGCGGCCAGGAAGGGTTAGGCTTTCCGCTCTGTTTCTACACTCCGGGCAAAGATATGGATGTCTTTCCTCAAGGAACTGCGAAATCGATTCCAGCAGGATCAAACATCGTTCTCCAGGTCCATTACTCAAAGACAACCGGCAAAGTCGAGAAGGACCGGACAAGCGTCGGGCTGTTCTTTGCGAAAGCTCCTCCGGAGAAAGTGCTCACTTCGTTTGGAGTGATCAATCACTATTTCAAAATCCCACCGGGAGCGGACAATCACGAAGTCAAGGGGTGTTACACCTTCAGCCGCGACGTCGAGGTCATTACTTTTCTCCCGCACATGCACGTACGCGGCAAGTCGATGAAGTATGAAGCGATCTATCCGGACGGTCGGCGCGAGACGGTGCTTAATGTTCCTAATTACAACTTCAATTGGCAGACGCTGTACAAACTCGAGAAACCGCTGTTCTTCCCGAAAGGGACCAAGATGCTGATCACTGCTCACTACGACAACTCCGAAAAGAACAAATACAACCCTGATCCGACCAAGACTGTTCGATTCGGGGACCCGACGTATGATGAGATGATGGTTGGGTATTTCGATTATCTGCCCGCCGCGCGAGTACGGCAGGTTGCGAAGATCGATCGGAAGGCCTATGACGAATACGCCGGCGATTACGCCGTAGGACCGCAGGTCTTCAAAGTTACCAGAGAGGGCGACAAGCTGATGTTTGAGGTGCCGGGGATGGGAAAGGCCGAAGCATTTCCGGAAACTGAAACAAAATTCTTTTTCACCATCGTCGAGGGGCAGGTTACTTTTATGAGGAGCGAAACGGGCCAGGTGACCGACCTCCTGTTTGAAATCAACGGCATGAAGCTCCGCGCAAAGAGGGTTAACAAGACTGCCTCGAGCGGCACCCGTTAGAAGCTTGACGATCGTAAAAGTTGACTCTTAGTTCCACAAACTGAAGTTTGTCGGACATCTCACTCTGATTGATATGAAGCGACGGAGAGACAGGGCGACAGAACACCCAGCGGCCATCCTTGTTAGACAACCAACGTCGTCGTTATTGCGTCTTGGCGTTCTGTCGTTATTAGTTCTTGCGTGTTGCTTTGTTCCCTTCGCCTTGCGGCCGATTTCCGCCCACGAACCGATCACCACAAAAGTCAGATTCAACAAAGAAGTAATCCGGGTACTCCAGCGCAGTTGTCTCGGTTGTCACCGTCCGGGTGGGATCGTGATGTCTCTGGCAACCTACGAGGAAGCGCGTCCGTGGGCAAAAGCAATCAAAGAAGAGCTGCTCGAAAAACGGATGCCGCCGTGGCACGCGGTGAAAGGCTACGGTGAATTCCGCAATGCCCCTTCGCTGACTCAGCGCGACGTCGACATGATCGTGAATTGGGTTGAAGGCGGCGCGCCAAAGGGTGACGACAAAGACCTGCCGCCTTCGCCGCAGTTCTCAAATGACTGGCTGCTGGGCAAACCTGATCTGACGTTAAAGCCTGATAGCGAATCGAAGATCGCCGGCGATGCCGATGAGTTCCGCACTTTTATGCTGCCGATGAATCTGAACGAGGATCGATGGCTTTCAGCGATTGATCTTCAGCCGGGGAACGCCGCGGTGGTGCACTGCGCAAAGATCTACTCGCTAAAGACCTCCGCAGGCGTGCTGCCAATGACCCCGGTCAAGACGGAAGACGGGCCGTCACCGGTGGACTTGCGAAATGCCGGGGTCCTTCTGAGCTGGATGCCTGGGCAGAAGCCAACTGCGCTTGAGGATGGTCTTGCTCAGTTGATTTCGGCGGGGTCGCGCATCGCGGTCAGGATCCACTACCGTGGCTCTGGCGAAGCGAGTACCGACCGGAGCTCGGTCGGCCTGTATTTCGCAAAAACCGCACCGCGAAGACAGCTTCAGGAAATAGCAATCACAAACCCCGATGCGAGCGTTCCGGTGGCGGCGGAGCCGTTTCCAGTGAAGGTCTCGATAACGACACAGAGCGACACTGAAGCCATAGGGATTCGTCCGCGCGTGAATCCGCTGGTAGTATCGTTTCAAGCGACTGCTCACCGTCCGGACGGCTCCGAAGAGGTGATGATATGGACACGCCGATATCATTTTGATTGGGAGCCAACCTACTATTTCCGGCAGCCGGTTGCCTTGCCAAAGGGAACACGTGTCGAAGTGGTTGCTTACTTCGACAATTCTGGAGAGAATCAGAAGAACCCCCACGATCCTCCTAGACCGGTGCGCTGGTCTGAGATAAGCGGCGACCCGATTTGCGCACTCCTGGTGGCAAGCAGCCGGTAGAAAAATCCCAAACCAGTTGAGAAGATCCGGGCCGGAGACTAATATCCTCACGACGCTTCGAAGAGGAAGGAGACCTCACCATGAAGGTTCTGCTGGTGTATCCGGAATTCCCGGACACCTATTGGAGCTTCCGTCACGCCTTGTCATTCGAAGGCAAACGATCTGCGTTCCCACCCCTTGGATTGCTCACGGTATCGGCGATGCTGCCCAAATCCTGGGAGCGCCGGCTGGTAGACATGAATGTGCGAGCGTTGAAGGCCACCGACATAAAATGGGCCGATGTTGTGTTCGCCAGCGCAATGCTCGTTCAGAAAGACTCGCTGAAGCGCGTAGTAGCGATGTGCAACGCCGCGGGCACCCGGGTTGTCGTAGGCGGGCCCTACGTTACTACAACGTTGGAAGAGTTGAAGGGCGCCGATCACGTTGTTCTAGGGGAAGCGGAAGAGACTCTCCCGCAACTTGTCAGCGATCTCGAGCGTGGCGAGGCAAAACCGGTCTACAACGCCCCCGAGAGGCCGCAACTTGCTCTCACACCAATCCCGGACTTTGGCCTTGCCGATATGAGGCGCTACAGCGCGATGTCGGTGCAGTACTCACGCGGTTGCCCTTTCAACTGCGAGTTCTGCGACATCATCGAGATTTATGGTCGAGTTCCGCGAACAAAGAGCAACGAGCAGATGCTTGCCGAGCTCGATGTGCTGAAAGAATCGGGCTGGCGTGGAACGGTGTTTATCGTTGACGACAACTTCATCGGCAACAAGAAGAACGTGAAGTTGATGCTCCCGCACCTCGCCGAGTGGCAGGAGCGCAACGGAAGGCCATTTACATTCATAACCGAAGCCAGCGTCAACCTTGCGGAAGACAACAAGTTGCTTGATTTGATGCGCCAATCGGGGTTCAACCGCGCGTTCCTGGGAATCGAGACGCCCGTGGAGGCGAGCCTAATAGAGGCACAGAAGGGACAAAACACACGGCATGATCTGCTGGAGTCGGTGAAGAAGATTCAGAGCTACGGCATCGAGGTAATGGCTGGGTTTATCGTAGGCTTCGACAACGATCCGGAGGATATTTTCGAGCGCATGACCCATTTCATTCGTGAGAGCGCGATCCCTCTTGCGATGGTTGGGCTGCTGACGGCGCTTCCCAATACTCAACTTTGGAGACGGTTGAGCGGAGAAGGACGGCTGTTGGGCGAAAGCGGCGGGAACAATACCCATTCGGATTTGAACTTCATCCCGCGGATGGATTCGACGCGGCTGGTTGAAGGCTACAAATCGATCTTGCGATCGATCTACGACACTCGCGAATACTATGATCGCGCGTTGGAGTGCTTGAAGCGGGTCTCGCAGCCGGGACCCAAATCTCAACGGCGCAACAGCCTCATTCGTGACGCGTCGGCCCTGGCGCGAATTACTCTGAGGCTCGGGGTGCGCGATCGCGATCGCCTGGAGTTCTGGCGCTTCATGACCCAGACGCTCGCCCATCATCGGGGAGCGTTTGCTGACTCCATGAGACTGGCGGCAATGGGGTACCATTTTCGGAAGCTGACCGAGACCTATTGTCAGTAGTACTCCGACCCCGGACACATCGCGGCTTCGCGCATTCCATCAGCTTATGCTTTGGTCCGATCGACGAATGGGGTTCTTAACAGAATTCGCGGCGTCCATCGGATTACCGCTCGGCACTCTTCTCGGAGAACCTGCGTAGCCTGGCGTCTAAACTCTGCAGCATTTCAAAGTACAGGTTCGTCTGGACGTAGAACTTCTCCTCAATAGGAGGGATAACATGATCCGAATTGTTTACTCTGTCATTGCAGCGGTGATCCTTGCCGCAGGAGTCTCCGCTCAAACCGCGCCTGATTCCGCCGAACTGACCAGGCTTGTGAAAGAGTTTCTGGATGGAGCCTCACGCAACGACGCCGCGATGCATGACCGCTTTTGGGCTGAGGATTTGATTTACACCGGGTCGTCAGGACGCCGGATCGGCAAGCCTGACATAATGCGCGATCAGCGTTCGACCACTGCCCCGAGACCTGCGACACCGGCGACTGTCTTCAGCGCCGAAGACATTCGAATCCAACAATACGGGTCGACTGCGATCGTCGCCTTCCGCCTGGTTGGGATGACCAGGACCGGAGATAAAACCGAAACCTCGAACTATCTGAACACCGGTACCTTTCTAAAGCGCGACGGCAAGTGGCAAGTAGTTAGCTGGCAGGCGACGCGAATGCCACGCTCAGAGGATGAGACGCGGAAGGACATCGCAGCGATGGAGTCCGCTTTCCATCAGGCGACGCTGGCCGGCGATGTCAAGAAACTGGAATCGATGATGGATGAGAGCTTTATTTGGACGCACGACAACGGCCAGCAAGTATCAAGGCGAACGCTGCTCGAGCAACTCTCAACGGGCAGATTGAAATACTCGAAGGTGGAGAGCAACAATGTGACGATCTCGGTTTATGGGGATACGGCGGTCGTTCGTGGTGTTTCGTCGCGTCAACGCTCGTCTATACCCGGCGAGGCTACCGGCGACGCTAACCCGTTCGCCGCCTTTTACACCCTGACGTTTGCCAACAGGGGCGGCGGCTGGAAAATGGTTGCGATGCATTCGAGCCGGCCTTGAGGAGCTTGCGGGTCGTGAGTGTCAACGCCGCGTTTTGAGCAAGGGGAAAGATCGGATGAAGGTTGAAGGGCGAATTGAGTTTCAAGTGATCGAGCAAACGCCGGATCGTGTCGTTTCGGAAATGCCCGTTCAACCCGGAATAAAGAATCCGTACGGGGGTGTGCACGCAGGGGCCCTGCTCTGGTTTGCGGATGTAACTGCTACGGTGTTGGCGATGGGATCGACCGAATTTAGCGAAGGCATGCCAGGATTCCCGCTTGCGATAGCCCTGAACGCGAACTTCGCGGGAAATCAGAAGGAAGGCAAGCTCAAAGCTGTGGCGTCGTTTGTTAAGAAGGGAAGGGCAGTCAGTGTTGTCCGTACAACTGTGTTCGGCGAGAACGAAAGATTAATCGCTGACGTGACAACGACTCACATCCCTGCGAAGTGAGTTGATCCCGGTGTTGAGGGCGTCCGGGCGCTGACGGTGCTCTACCCGACAGAGCAAACAAAATCCGGCCAGACCCATTGGAATCCCACATCTTCGAGACCCCGGGTTCTAAGAAAATGTGCCAGCATCCTCTCCGCTTCCGGTTGATCGATGTAAGCATTGCTCGTGTAGATTTCCGGGTTTCGATCGTCAGCGGATGTCTGCTCGATATAAAACTCTGCGCCGTTTTTGAAGGCCTCGACAATCGGCTCAAGCCTTGGCGCCAGGGCGCGATCCTCGATCAAGCGGGCGTGGGAAACTAGCGTCGGTTCGTAGCGCTCGGCGCTTTCTCCCGGCTCGCGTACAAAGCTAACAGACACATCCGACCAGGGTTGCCGGATTGCCCGGTCACGACCCATCAACTCGTGACACTCTAGCGTAATCAATATCATCGTGTCGCGATTATACAACCTTTAAGCTTTGGTACAGACCTCTCGACGCTCATCACCTCTTGGGGCTCGCGAAATGAATACTTAGGACGCTCAGTCTGCGGTGATGTTCGCCGATCACCGGTCAAGGCCGCCCCTTCGGGAACGTCCGCGATTCAGCTTGTATATGTAGTGCTCTATTGTTGCTTCTGCAAAAACCTCGTCAGCCTTCCGTGCAATTTCCCGTTGAAGTATAATCCCGCCGGTCTGGATGGTCCCGAGGCTAATCGGTTCGACCCTTTCTTTGTGAGTGCTAGGGACCCGCACTGGAACTGCCGCTTCCTGGGTCTCTGGCCAGATCTTAGCAGGAGCGAACGCCGATGCCTTCGGTTCGGTTTTAGAGATGTAACTCAAACTTTTTCGAGGCGTCAAAGGAGGATCCAGATGACTCTACATGGGAAACACGCTCTGATTACGGGTAGCTCGCGAGGCATTGGCCGCGGAATCGCCAAGAAATTGGCCGAGAGCGGGGTAAAGATCGCCGTACATTACTATCAGGACGAGGATGCGGCGAAAAGGACGCTTGCCGAAGTGCGCAAGCTCGGATCGGATGGCTTTCTGGTGCAAGCGGATGTGATGCACCCGGAAGAAATCAGCAATATGTTCAAGAAAGTTGAGACTGAGTTTGGGAAGCTCGACATATTTGTGAGCAATGCGCGTCCGGAAATCCCGGCGTTTTTCCAGGGACCCCTCGACATTACATTGGAGCAATGGGATGCGGCGGTAGATTCACAGGCTAAGGCTTTTCTGATCGGTGTGCGAGAAGCTATTCCGCTTTTGGCCGACGGGGGAAGGGTGTTTGCGCTGACCTACGCCGAAGGGAGCCGCACCGGCGGGTTGCAGCCCTGGGTAGGGATGGGAGCTGCGAAAGCTGCAGTGGAGTCACTGGTTCGCTACTTCGCGGTGGCGCTTGCAAAGCGTGGCATTACAGTGAATGCGATCAGCCCAGGATGGACCGAGGACAGCGTACTGAACACGCTGCCGGAGGAGGCGCAGGCCTTGATACGGAATTGGCACGGACGCGGTTGGACCCCAATGGGACGACTTGGAACGCCTCAAGATGTTGGCAACGTAGTAGCGCTGTTTTGTACGGATCAAGCCGCCTGGATAACCGGGCAAGTGATCTATGCAGACGGCGGCGCATCGTTGATGAATCCAGAAGTTCCGACAGAAATACAGCTTGGATAGATCACGCCAGCATTATTGACGGCAGACGTGAACCCGAATGAATCACAGAACCTTCAATCTGGGTATTACTCTCCTGCTTTTTGGGTTCGCAGTCTTTTCGCAAAGAAGTGTTGCGCAGTCGGCCCGCTGGCAGCCGAAGATACCGAAGACCTGGGTGGATAGCGAGATCGCGACCCTTGAAGTTCCTCTCGCCGATCCTGCGAGTTCACCCAAATATATTTCCGCTGACTATTACTATCGCATTCCAGTACGGCCGATCTACAAAAGCTATCCGATCTACGCTCCGGGGAAAGAGCCGGCAGGATACGTGGAACGGCTCGCCAAACAGGAACCACAGATCACGTTTACTACGTCGACTCTGAGAACCAAACAAGATTGGATAAACGCTGGCGAGCTCGTCTTTGATGCTCCGATAGAATTCGTGTCGTCAGGAACGTTGTTCGCTGAAGTCCGGAAACGAAGCTGGTATGAAAAGAACCGAGTCTTGATAACGAAAGACGGAATCTTTCCGAATATGCGATACGTTGTCAGGGAGAAAGGCAAAGTCGAAGTTGGAATTCTCTCCTGTGCAATGTGTCACACTCGGGTGATGCCGGATGGGAGCACCATTAAGGGCGCCCAGGGAAACTTTCCAGATGATCGAACGTTTGGCTATGAATCGAGATTGGAGGAAGCAAAGGACAAAGTCGAGGCGTTGAGAAGCCTCAGAACCTTTATGAGACAGACTTATGCTGCGCCCTGGCTCCAGGATAATCCAGACTCGCAACCGGATCGGATGTCGGTTGACGAAATTGCTTCTGTGATGGAGGCCATTCCACCGGGCGTTTGCGCGAGGCAGGGATCCAGCGCGTTCTTTCCCCCACATATTCCTGATCTGATCGGTATAAAGGACCGGCGGTATCTCGACTCGAGCGGGCTGGTCCGCCATCGCTCGATTGCAGATCTGATGCGCTATGCTGCGCTGAATCAAGGCGCCGATGCGCTCTCGTTGTATGGAGGATTCAGACCAAAAGGCGAACTACCAGATCCCACCAGTGAGAGTCGTTACAGTGACGAGCAGCTCTACGCGCTTGCTCTGTACGTCTATTCTCTAAAGGCGCCGCCGAATCCGAACCCAGTCGATAGGCAAGCAGCACGTGGAAAGCGGGTATTCGAGCGCGAAGGATGCGCCGCCTGTCATACACCGCCGCTTTACACAAACAACATGCTTACTCCAGCTGATGGATTCAGAGTTCCGGACGAGCATCGGCAGAAGTTTGACATTCTGGAAGTATCGGTCAAAACAGATTCGAGTCTGACGATGAAGACCCGTCGAGGCACGGGCTACTACAAAGTACCGTCTCTGAAGGGCCTCTGGTATCGAGGCCCGTTTGGGCACGGTGGTTGGGTTGCTTCGCTGGAGGACTGGTTTGACCCGCGTCGAGTGCGTGACGACTATGTGCCGACCGGCTTCAAGGGGCATGGCGTGACGACTCGAGCTGTTAGCGGGCACGAGTTCGGGCTCGATCTATCGGAAACGGATCGCAAGGCACTAATCGCGTTTCTAAAGACGCTATGACCTTGCCCCCTGCTCGCGCTACGCCAGACGCCATCGCTTTGGTAAACTAAAAAGGGCGCTAATCCTGCAGAAGGAGGATGCGAAACCATGAGAGCACCAAAGCTCATTCTGATTGTTCTATCAGCGTTCTTTCTCACCTTTGTGACGAGCACACCTTTAGCACTTCACCAGGCAGTCTCTGGCCAGATCACATCTGATGCGGCCACGTTGTTTGAAAAGAATTGTGCTAAGTGTCACGGTAAGGACGGCCGGGCCAAAACGACGCGCGGTAAGATGGTTGGGGCGCGAAATCTCACTGATGCGGATTGGCAGGCGAAGGAGACAGACGATAAGATCCTCGCCGCGATCAAGAAAGGACCCGGCGCAATGCCGAGTTTCGAAAAGAAGCTTTCCCAGGCCGAGATCGAATCGTTGGTTCCGTTTGTGCGTAGTCTGAAACGAGAGAAAGTAGAGAAGAAAGATAAGTAGCGCAGGTGTCACGGCCCGGGGTTCATAGAGCGCAGAAAGCCTAGATATCCCAGCCGGTTGAAAGGGCCGCTGACAACAAACAGCGGCCCACTCTGCAATTCGAATTCGCCTTCAGTATCTTTTCAATCTGACGAAGGTTTGATTTGTTGCTTCAAATTATTCCCGCTCACCAGGAGGAGAGAAAGAATGACCCGTAGAAAATTTATCAAGTCCACCAGCGCAAGCGCACTGGTGGTGGCAGGGTCGGGAAGCACTGTGCTGGCCAACAAACCATCTCAGGCTAAAGCCAGCAGGTCCAAACGAAAAGTATCGACTGATCGCGCGCCAAAGCCGGTTGGTCCATATAGCCAGGCAATCGTAGCCGGCAACACGATCTACGTGGCGGGTCAGGGACCTTTCGATCCAAAGACGGGAAAGATGCCTGCAACATTCGATGAGCAAGCGGTTCAGGTGTTCGAGAACATCAAGGCGATAGTGGAAGGCGCAGGCGCTACGCTCGGCGATGTGGTCAAGGTGAATGTTTATCTGGCTGACCTTGCCAACTTTGGCAAGATGAACGACGTCTATAAACGCTATTTTGTTGAAGACTATCCGGCGCGTGCTACTGTTGGGAGTCAGTTGCTGGGGGAGATGGGAATAGAAGTCGAGTGCATTGCGGTCAAAGGTTGATCGAAGGCCGCAGTTTGGTTTAACTCGCGACGAAGGGCGGCCAGGGTGTCAAGCCCGTTGGATTGATGTGTCTTGGTGTGTGGCATACCTCAGAATGCTATGATTAGAACGGTGCGAGTCGGCGACATCGTGGGGTTTAGGACGTTTACCAGCTGCATTCGTTACGGCGAAGTTGTCGAGGTTCTTGCGCGGGGCCAAGGCGGCAAACCGAACCGAAAAGATGAAATCAGCGTTCGACTAAAGCCGGATGGTCAGGTGGTGATGGTGCAGCGTTGGAGGCTTGCCGAGCGCTACGATCGAACTAAGATTTGATGTTCAGCGGAACGACACCGCTTCACGCGTTCGTACAACGTGTCAGAGGACTGGCGGAGACTCTTCTTGCTGCCAGACGTGAGTATGAGAATTGGAAAATATCTAAGCACCGCGACTTTAGTAGTGGCGATTATCGCAGCACCAATTGAAGCGCGTGCACAGACCAGGAAAAAGACAAAACCACCTCGTAAATCCGAGCCAACCCTGGCCGAAAAACTTGCGGAAGCGAATGCTCAAGTCGTCGCTGCAAGCACCGATTACAAGGCCAAACTTGGAACCGTCCTCGAGCTTCAGGAAAGAGATGTTCAGGCCCTTGCCGAGACTCTTGAAAAGCGAAAGGCCCTGTTTGAAGACAACATTATTTCAAAGAAAGAAGTTGATGACGCCGAACAAGCTTTGGCATTTGCCCGGTCTAAGGTCGTGGACACCCAAAAGCTGATGACCGAAGCCGACAACTTGATAGCTGAGGCAAAAGCAGAAGACCAGTTGGCGAAACTTGGCCCCTCGCGGATTGGGTCTTATCAAGCAACCGGAACGCTTATCCGTTACAACGGAACGGCGCGCTGGGCGCTGGCCGATGTGGTGAAGGT
>Ga0075428_100001446_pt1 | contig 25375 bp, 19 predicted proteins | sample RhiMetdeltSRZDD2_FD_75291 | JGI IMG/M metagenome (GOLD analysis project Ga0075428, IMG submission 75291) | Populus rhizosphere microbial communities from Tennessee, USA - Rhizosphere MetaG P. deltoides SRZDD2 | ecosystem: Host-associated > Plants > Roots > Rhizosphere > Soil | place: USA... | reverse complement strand
GCGTAGACGAAGGGCTGCCAGGCGGGCTCGAAGGCCGAGAGGGCGAACTTCACGGTCCCGCCGAACGTGTAGCCGAGCTGGTAGATCCCCACCTCGGCGCGTGTCACGAAGAGGTCCAGTATCTTCCGGTCGGCGAGGTTCAGGGCCTGCACGAGGATTCCGTGGGGGACCTTGGGCGCCCCGAAGTGCAACGCGGGAGCCAGCAGCCGCCACGAGAAGGCTGGCGCCGCGTGGCGCAGGAGAATGGGCACCAGGGCCAGCGCGAAGACGCCGGTGGCGATGGCGTCGCTCCAGACGACCCCCGCCACACCCATCCCCTTCATGACGAGCGCGACCTTCAGCGCGATGTTCACCGCGTGGCGCAGGACGGCCAGGGCGGAGAACAGGCCCGGACGGTCGTGGATCCGGAGAAGGGCCAGGGGCACGAAGGCGAAGGTTCCCAGCCACACGTCGGCGGCGACGACCACGATCAGCCGCCGGAGGTCCGGCGTGTCCGCGCCCAGGACCAGGCGCGCCAGTGGGCCCGATGCGGCGATCGTCAGGGCGAAGAAGACCGCGCCCACGCCGGCCGCGAAGAGCGCCACGCTCCCCGCCAGGCGGCGCCGCAGGGCGTCGGTCTCCAGGTCGTAATGCACGCGGAAGAAACCGGAGTCGAGGCCCAGCCGGAACACGATCTTGGCCACGGTGCCGAAGAGGAGCAGGAGGGCCAGCGTCCCGTAGTCGGAAGCGGTCAGGTAGGCGGTGTAGACGGGGACGAGGAGGAAGTTGACGAGGCTCTGGAAGACGTCGGCGGATCCGTACACGGCGGAGTGGGAGGCGAGCTTGCGGAGGTGGGCGGCGACCGTTGGCGCGGCAGAGGACGGAGGAGCGGCCTCAGACGACAGCGGCGGCCCTCCGCGCCCTCACACCCTCGCCTTGTCCGAGGTGAAGTACTCGATGACCCGGTCGAGGATCTCGTCGAGGTGGACCTTCGGCTCGTAGCCGGTCAGCTCGCGCAGCTTCCGGAGGTCGGGCACGCGCCGCGGCATGTCCTCGAAGCCCTCCTCGTAGGCCTGGTCGTAGGGGACCGTCACGATCTCGCTGCGGCTGCCCGTCCGCTGCTTCACGCGCCGGGCGAGGTCGCCGATGGTGACCTCCTCGCGGTCGTTGCCGACGTTCAGGACCTGGCCGACGGCGCCCTCGTGGTCGGCCAGCTTCAGGAGCACGCCCACCACGTCGCTGACGTAGGTGAAGCAGCGGCTCTGCGTGCCGTCGCCGTAGACGGTCAGCGGGTGGCCCAGCAGCGCCTGCTTCACGAAGTTGGGGATGACCATGCCGTAGCGCCCCGTCTGCCGCGGGCCGACGGTGTTGAAGAGACGGAAGATCACCACGGGCAGCCGCTTTTCCTTGTGATAGGCCAGGGCCAGGAACTCGTCGATGGCCTTGCTGCAGGCGTAGCTCCAGCGACCCTTGTGGGTGGGACCCAGGACCAGGTCGGTGTCCTCGCGAAAGGGGACGGCCAGGCTCTTGCCGTAGACCTCGGAGGTGGAGGCCACCAGCACCTTCTTCTTCTTCTTGTTGGCCAGCTTCAGCACCATCTCGGTCCCGTGGACGTTGGTCTCGATGGTGTTGACCGGGCTCTCCACGATGAGCCGCACCCCCACCGCGGCCGCCAGGTGGAAGACGACGTCGGCCCGGTCGATCACCTCGGCGGTGACGGGCTCGTTCATCACGCTGTCCACCGTGTAGCGGAACCCGCGCGCGGCCTTCAGGTGCTCGATGTTGTCGATGGACCCGGTGGAGAGGTTGTCCAGGATCTCCACCTGGTCGCCCCGCGCCAGGAGCGCCTCCGCCAGGTGGCTGCCCACGAACCCGGCCCCGCCCGTGATGAGGGCCTTCACCGGGCCGTTTTCTCGGCCGCCGCGCCGCGCGCGCCGTGCCGGCGATCCAGGATGACCTCGGCCGCGCGGCTGGCGCCCAGGCCGTCCACCAGCGCCTGACCCTTGCGGCTCATCTCTCTGCGCCGATCGGGATCCCGCAGCAGACCCTGGACGGCGCCGGCGATCGTCTCCTCGGCGACCTCCGGGCCCAGGCCGAGGTACTCGATGGTCCCGTAGCGCGCGAACGCGCGCATGCGCTGGTCCTCCCGGAGGTTCTGGCCCAGGACGATGCCGGGCGTCCCCAGCGCAGCGATCTCGTAGACGGACATCCCACCCGAGCCGACCACGACATCGGCTTCCAGCATCAAGTCCGCGATGGCGGCTTCGTCGATGAGCGGTACGCGTCGCGAGAGAGTGGGCTCCAGAGCCGCGAAGTCTCTACGGTAGGAGAAGGCGGGCCCGGCCACGGCCATGAGCTCGACCCGCTGGGGCAGACCCTGCAGGGCTCGCGCGGCCTTGAGGGTCAGCCCTTGCGGATCGCTGCCCCCGAACGTCAAGAGCACCAGGTGCGGTTCGTCCCGGACCTCCTTCCTGCGGCCCCGGAACTGTTCGCGCAGGATGGCGTAGGCGGGGCCGCCGTAGAACCCCTCGGGCGTCTCGCGGTCGTGGTTCATCGCGGACACGATCACCTGGGCCAGATGCTCCGTGGATTCGAGGTCGGCGAGCGTATCGACCAGGTTCACGGTGGTCGCCCCGACGTGGCTGAGCGCCGTGAGGTAGGCGGACTCTATCGTCGGCAGGTCGTTGATGAGGATCGCGGGCGCGAAGTCGCGGATGTGCTCCAGGCCCGCCTCGTGGCCGCGGCCGGCCACCACGCGGACGGGGTAGCCGTGCCGGGAGACCGTGAGCAGGCCCTCGGTGTGGTCGGCCGACATGAGGAAGGCGATCTCCGCGCGCGAATTGGCGCGCAGCGCGTCGGCGATGGCCAGCGAGCGGTACACGTGCCCCATGCCCAGCGCGGCGCCCCCGTCCACGCGGAAGAGGACCCGCGGCTGGGCCAGGAGGCGCTCGGCCATCCAGAAGTCCTCGAGGTCGTGGACCGTGAAGGCCGCGCGCTTGTCGAGGACGAGGTAGCCCACCCGGTCCCCGAAACGGCTGGGCGCGTCGAGGACCGAGCGGCGCAGGGCCACCACCGCGCCGTTCTCCTTGTAGACCGGCTCCTGCTCCTCCCGGCGGCCCTCCTTCTCGAAGAGCGGCAAAAGCGCGCCGTCCACGGCTTTCCAGTTGAGCGTCCGGTCCTCGGTGACGGAGAGGACGGTGTCGTACCCGCCGTCCACCAGCCGGTCCACGGCCGCGTCCACCGCGTCTGCCTCGCGGAAGGGGCTCGTGGCCTGCAGGACGACCACGACATCCACCCGGTCGCCGGCCTTCTCGATCTCACGCACGGCGTGGACGATGACCGGCTTCAGGCTGGGGATGTCGGCCGCCAGGTCGCCGGGGCGCAGGAATGGCACCTCGCCGCCGTGGGCCTTCGCGACCTCGGCCACGCGCGGGTCGTCGGTGGACACGACCACGCGGTCCACGCAGGCCGCGCCCTTCGCCGCCTCCAGCGTGTGGGCCAGGAGCGGCCGGTCGCCCAGCCGCTTGATGTTCAGGTAGGGGACGCTGTCGGTCCCGCCGCGGGCCGGTACTATCGCGGCGACTCGCAAGGATCCCTTCAAACCATCTCCCAGGTGATCGTGGTGTCCTCGGGTATGTCTTGCCGGGCCACCCGACCCACCACCATGTCGAGGTGGCGGGGGCTGATGCCCGTGCCCGGGCGCTTGTAGGTCAGCATCTCGCGCGTGATGGAGGATCCCTTGGCGATGCGGACCTTCGACGTCACGCTGCGGCGCGCGTAGAGGAAGGCCTCCTTCTCCATGGGCTCCAGGCCCTTCTCCGCCTTGCCCAGGGCCTTCTCCACCGTGCGGATGCCGTCCACCATGGCCCGCATCTCCGCGGGGTCGACCGAGAGGTGATGGTCCGGGGAACCCGGCAGCTTCTTGTCGACGGTGTAGTGCTTCTCGATCACGCAGGCCCCCAGCGCCACCGCGGCCTGCGGCACGCTGATGCCCAGCGAATGGTCGGAGAGGCCCACAGGCACGCCGGGGAAGGCCCGCATGAGGTGCTCCATCATCCGCAGGTTGATGGCCTCGGGAGGGCAGGGGTACTTCAGCGTGCAGTGGAGCAGCGCGACCTCGTCGTTCCCCGCGCGGCGGCAGACCTCGAGGGCCTCCTCCACCTCGGCCAGCGTCGACGTCCCGGTGGAGAGGAGCATGGGCCTGCCCACCCGGGCCGCGCGGTCGATGAGGCCGTGGCAGGTCAGGTCGGCCGACGCGATCTTGAAGGCGGGCACGTCGAGCGAGGCCAGGAAGTCCACCGCCTCGTCGTCGAAGGGCGTGGAGAAGGCGGTCAGGCCCACGTGGCGTGCGTGGCCGAGCAGCGACTTGAAGTCACGGTCGGAGAGCTTGTCCAGCTTGTCGAAGGTGTCCCACTGCGTGCCCTTGGGGTCCGCGGCCTCCACCCAGTAGCGCGGGGCGACCCGCGTCGAGATCTTCGAGGCCGTGTAGCTCTGGAACTTTATGGCGTCCGCGCCGGCCCCCCCCGCCGTTTCGATGAGCTTGTAGCCGAGCTGCACGTCGCAGTTGTGGTTCACGCCCGCCTCGGCGATGACGTAGCACGGCCGGCCGATGCCGACGGCGCGCCCGGCGACGGCGAAGGCGGACTTCATCGCGGAGAGCCGGCGATCTGCCCGTCCAGCTCCACGGAGCGCAGGTTGGCCGGCTTGTGGCGCAGGTGGACGTTGACGCGCGCCAGCTCGGGCTCGCGGTCGAGGACGATGACGGCCTCCCGCGTGGTGACGATCTTCCCGGGCGCGGCCAGCCGGTCGAAGAGGCCCTGCATGAGGGCCACGTCCTCGGCCTCGTCCACGGTGAGCCGGTACTGCGGGCGGTACAGGCCTTCGGGCAGCGCGGCGGTCCGGATCTTGAACTCGTCGGGGTGCTCCTTGATGTAGAGCGTCACCAGCTCCGACCGGTGGCGCGCCTCCCCGCGGTGCCAGGACCGCTCCAGGGCCGCGGCGGAGACGACCTCGGGCAGTACACCCATGAGGAGGGCGTCGCCGGGCACGTACGTATAGTCGGCCCCGCCCGCGAGGTGGAGCCCGACCAGGTGCTCCAGGGTCTCGATGTCGGTGAGGGGGTTGTCGCCGGTGACGCGCACGACGTGGTCCGCGCCGAAGACGTGGGCGCAGTCCACGTGCCGGCGCAGGACGTCCTCCTCGTCTCCGCGGAAGACGCCGAAGCCGCCGTCCGCGGCCACCCCGGCCAGGACGTCGTTCTCGCGGTGGTTGGAGGTGGCGAGCACCACCGTATCCAGGCCGCGGGCTGCGGCCACGCGCTCGAGGAGCACGGCCAGGAGCGGACGCCCGGCGAGGGGGACGAGGGCCTTGCCGGGGTAGCGCGACGAGGCCATCCGCGCGGAGACCAGCGCCACCACCCGCGGCCGCCGGCCTCGGGGGGCCGTGCTCATTCCAGCATGTCCTCGCGGATCGTCTCGTCGGCCTGGACGGCCCGCGCCGCGCGCCTGCCGATGACGCGGTGGGCCTCCCGGGGCGCGAAGCCGGCGGGATGGCGCGCATCCGTTCGCTTGAAGGCCAGCATCTCCCCCGTGAGCACCTCGCCCCGCTTGATGAGCTTCCCGGCCACGATGTTGCGGCCCATGGTGCGGTGGTAGCGGCGGGCGTCCTCGCTCTCCGCCGTCGACCCGTCCCCCGCGGCGCGCTCGGCCTGCCGGAGCAGCTCGACCATGCGGTAGAAATCCTCGGGGCTCAGCGAGGACTGGTAGTCGTAGCCCTTCTCGCTGCGGTCCAGGGTGAAGTGCTTCTCCACGAGGTTCGCCCCGTGGGCCACGGCCAGGGCGGGCGCCACGAGCGCGAACGCGCTGCCCCCGTCCGTGTGGTCGAGGAAGCCCACCGGCACCCGGTAGCGCTCCTTCCAGGCGGCGAGCTCGCGGTAGCGGATCTCCTCCACGGGCGTCGGGAAGGTCTGGAAGCCGTGGAGCAAGCCCACCGGCGCATCCCCCACCAGGCCCATGGCCTCGCGCACCGCGTCCTCCGGCACGCCTCCCGTGGCGAACAGCGCGGGCTTGCCCACCGCCACCACCGCGCGTATGAACTCCGGGTTCTCCATGTCCGTGCTGTGGACCTTGTAGGCGTCGGCCCCTTCCTCGGCGGCCAGGGCCAGCGACGGCGGGTCGAAGGCCTCGACGAGCAGGGCCAGGCCGGAGGCCCGCGCCGCGCGGAGCACCTTCGTCCATTCCTTCGGCGTGAGCTCGATCTGGTCGAAATCCTTCCGGCCCGGGTGCCGGCGCACCACCAGCAGCTCCGAGCGGAACAGCTGGAACTTGATCCCGTCGGCCCCCATCTTGAAGGCCGCCTCGAGCATCTTGAGGGCGGTGTCCACGGACCCACCGTGGGCCGATGCCACCTCGGCCAGGACGAAGCAGGGGTGTCCTTCCCCCACGCCGCGCGTCCCCAGGGTGAGTGTCGTCGGCTTCATGGCCTTATCACCCTACCACGCCGCCGCGCGGGGAGCGGTCTGCGGCGGCGGCCGTGGAGGCGCCCGCGGTCTCCTCGATCAACGTGAGGATCCGGCGCGTGGCCCCGCCGTCCACGCCCGCCGCGACCTCCGAGAGATAGCCGCGCCGGGCCGTCTCCAGCGCCTGGCGCGTCGCGGGATCGAACAGCAGCCGCCGCAGGGCCTCGGCCGGGTCGGCTCCCGCCGGCACCCCCAGCGCCACGCCGTCGTCCACCAGCGTGCGCAGGTTCGTCGGCATCTCGAGGATCAGGACGGGGCGGCCCAGCACCAGGGCCTCCACCGCGGAGAGGGACTCCACGGTGACCAGGGCGTCGGCCGCATGGAGGAGCTCGAGCAGGTCGTCGCCGGGTGAGGCCACGCGCACGCGGCGCGCCCCCAGCAGGTCGGCGCGGTAGGCCTCCGCCGGCTCCGCCGGGTGGGGCTTGACCACCGCCACCACGCCCTCCATCTCCTCGAGCGCCCGCACCAGGCCCTTGAAGGCCGGACCGATGGCGGAATGGGTGGAGCGGATCCCGCGGTAGCGGCTGGCCACGAGCAGGAGGCGGTCGCCGTCGGCCGCGCCCCAGCGCGCGCGCGCAGCGCCGCGGTCCCTGCCCCCGGCGGAGGCCAGCAGGGCGTCGAACTTGGGGCTGCCCGTCACCACCAGGCTCGCCGGGTCGTAGCCCCCCATCCGCACCAGCAGCCGACGCGCCGCCTCGCCGAAGACCGCGGTCTTGTCGGGGCGGGGGGAGCCCTCCTCGCCGGGGCCATGGCGATATGAATAGTATTTTGGATAGATGATGCCGTGCTGCACGGCCACCGTGGGGACGGCGGCGGCGCGGCAGGCGAGCAGCGCGGCGCGTCCCCAGCCGCTGGACTCCGCGTAGAGGACCAGGGCGGCCGGCCGCAGCGCGCGCAGGGCCTCGGCCACCTCCTCGTAGGAGCGCACCGCCCACGGGAGCTGGAGCAGCAGCGTGCCCGCCAGGTCCGGGGCCGCCAGGTCGTGGAAGGCGACCCCGCGGTGGGAGAAGGCCTCGCGCATCCCGGGGCTCCCGCGGAGCGCGCGCCACGCGTCGCGGGCGAGCGCGGAGGCCCGCCCCGCGTCGCGCGCCACCGCGAAGGTCGTGAAGCGGTGGATTCCGAGGTAGGGTCCCGCCTCGGACCCCAGGCGCATCCAGTCCCGGAGGCGGTCGCGCGGGCCTCGCCGGCGGAAGGCGTCCGGTGGCCCGACCGCGAGCACGACGGGACGCAGCGCGGGATGCCGGGCCACGCCGGGGATGAGGGCGTCGAAGTAGTGCTCGTAGGCCTCCGCCTCCTCGGCCTGGGCGCCCTTCCGCCGGCGCCAGAACGCGGCGTGGGAAAGGAAGAGCACCGGCCGCCTCGCCGCGTCCGCGGGTGGGGCCGGCGCGCCGGCGAGCGCGGCCTTGAGCGCGGTGAGGAAGGCCTTCACGTCGTTCCAGCGCGCCCGCAGCGAGACCTGCCGGGTCCGCAGGGCCAGGTGCCCCGGCGGACGGCGGCGGCCGTGGAAGAGCACGCCCCGCGCGGCGCACGTCCGCCCCAGGAGCAGGGCCTCCTCCGCGGGAAGGCCGTCGGCCTCGACCTCGGTCGGGCGCTCCGCCTCCAGGATGCGGTGGAAGGCCTCGATCGTCCGCACCCAACGCGGCGCGTCCGTGGAATGGAACAGGTACAGCTCGGCGAACCACCACAGCGAGACGCCCTTCCAGGTGAGCAGATCGCACACGCTGCGGCCGTCACGCACGGGCCGCGTGCCCCAGGCCTTGGTCCAGGCCATGGCCGCTTCCTCGACGGCGTCGGCCTCCTCGGACGAGAGGTAGTCCTCCCACTGGACGGCGCGCGGCGCCTCGCCCTCGGCCGTGCGGGCGGGCGCGGGGCGGCCGCGGCCCCGGACGACGAGCGCGCTCATGGAGCGGCGGCGGCCGCTTCGAGCGGCCGGAAACCACCCAGCTCGATCAGCAGGCGGGCGGCCTGGACGTGGACCTCCTCCACCGCGACCAGGCGCAGGCACTCGGGAGGCTCCGGTCCGGCGCACTCCTCCGGGGGCTTGCGGATCAGGTTGCAGGGCGAGCACCAGAGAGGGGCGCGCACCACGACGTGCCGCGGCCCGCGTCCGGAGAAGTAGCGCGCCGGGTCCGAGGGGCCGAAGACGGCCACCGAAGGAGTGCCCACGGCGCAGGCCATGTGCATGGGCCCCGTGTCGGGCGAGAGGAACAGGTCGAGGCCCGCGATGACCTCCATCGTCTCGCGCACGCCCAGCCGCCCGGTGAGGTCCACGGCCTGGCCGCGGAGCGCGCGCGCCACCACTGCGGCCAGCGGCCGATCGGCCTCCGACCCGGTGACCACCACCGTGGCCCCGAACTCCCTCTCCAGCCGCGCGGCCACCTCGGCCCATCGCGCGGGGTCCCACTGCTTGACCGTCCGGCCGCCGCTCGGGTGCACGCCGACCAGCGGCCGCCGCGCGGAGGCAAGGCCCAGGCGTCCGAGGAGCGCCGCCGTGCCGTCGTGGCCCGCGCCGCGTGGGGGATCGACGGCCGCGGGCGGTGGGAGGCCCGCCGCGTGCAGCGCCGATGCCACCGCCGCCTGGTTCTGCTCCACCCAAGAGACCGTCTCGTCGAGCGGCAGCACGTCGGTCAGGAAATAGGCCCCTCCGGTGTTCGCATAGCCCACCCGGCGCCGCGCGCCGGTCAGGGCCAGGAGCAGGTTGGAGCGGAGGTCTCCCTGGAGGTCCAGGGCCAGGTCGACTCCGTCCGCGCGCAGCGCGCGCGCGCGGCGCCAGAGGGCGCGCGCGGAGTCCCTTTCCTCCCCGCGCCGTGCCGCCCAGGGCGCGCTCCAGACCAGCACCTCGTCCACGGGCGCGCGGGCGGCGATCTCCTCGCTCCATCGGCCCACGGCCAGGCGGATCCGCGCGCCCGGGAGCGCGCCGCGCAGGGTCAAGAGCGCAGGCAGCGACATGAGCACGTCCCCCATGCGGTCGAGGCGGAGGACCAGGACCTCGCGGACCTCCGAAGGCGGCGGGGCGGGGCGGCCCGCCACGCGCGCCACGCGCAGGGCGCCCGCGACGACACGCCCGCCCAGGTCCAGCGCCCCGAGGAGCCGCCGCTCCGCGGGATCGTAGACGCGGTTCCCGGTGCCCCTAACGGGCGTCCAACGCTGCCGCCTGGACATAGCTCTCCTCGAAGGCCCGGGCGGCGGAGCGCCAGCTCATGCGGTCCTGGGCGCGGCGGCGCGCCTCGCGGCCCAGCCGCTCCCGGGTCTCGGGCTCGGCCGCGAGCCTCCGCAGGGCCTCGGCCAGGGCGGCCGCGTCTCCGGGCGGCACGAGCAGGCCGTTGACGCCGTCCTCGACCACGTCGGGTATGCCCGCCACGCGGCTCGCCACCACCGCCCGGCCGGAGGCCAGCCCCTCCAGCATCGCGTTGGGCAGCCCGTCCACGTTGCCCGCGCGGTCCACGACCGAGGGGACGGCCATCACGTCCGCCGCGGCCAGGGCCGTTGCGGCATCCGCGCGCTCGAGCGCGCCGACGAAGGTGACGGGCGACGCCAGTTCACGCGCCCGGCGCTCCAGCTGTGCGCGCAGGTCGCCGTCGCCGATGATCACGACGTGGATGCCGGACACGCGCGCGGCGGCCTCCACGAGCGTCGCGAAGCCCTTCTTCTCGACCAGCCGGCCCATGGCCACGACCCGCATCGCTCCCTCGGGCGCCCCGAAGCCCGCGCGCGGGCCCGCGCCCGCAAAGGCGCGCTCCGGCGAGAAGGCCGCGGTGTCCACCCCGTAGGGGACGGTGCGCGTGCGCTCCGGGACGGAGCCCAGCCGCAGGCCGCGCGCGCGCAGGTCGTCGCTGCACGCGGTGACGGCGCCCGCGCCGCGCAGGGCGCGCCGGGCCAGGGCCCGCGCCGGGGCCAGCCGCTCGGCGAGGAATACGTCGCTTCCGTGGAGGCTCACGACCAGCGGCACCCGGTGGGCCCTCACGATGTCCACGATGAGCGCCGCGTTGGGGACCACCCAGTGCGCGTGGACCACGTCGTAGCGCCGCTCGCGCAGCCGTTCGGAGACGGCGGCGCGTAGCGCCCCGATCACGAGGGGCGCGAGCAGGTAGACCCCCGCGCGCACGCGGACGTCGGCGCGCAGGCTCTGGGCGTAGCCCCAGAGGTTCCATTCCTCGCGGGGGGCGTAGCGGTACGGGAAGAACCGCACGGGCTCCGCCCCGTCGCGGCGGAGGTCGGGGTGGTGGGGAAGCACGACGTCCACGGCGTGGCCCCGCTCGGCCACGCCGCGCGCGATGGACTCGACGAAGGGCGCGGTCACGTCCCCGGGGAACTTGGGGTAGGACGACGTGACCATGAGGACGTTCATGGCCGCGTCGCCGCGCCGGCCTCCTCGGGCCGCTTGCGCGGCCGGATCCCGTATCGCCACCGCAGCAGGGCGAAGTTGGCGAAGGCCATGTAGATCTCCTCGCCGCTGAGCTTGCTGGCCTCGCGCGCGCGGTTCTTGAAGTGGATCGGCACCTCGCCCAGCCGGAAGCCGTGGATCCAGGCCTGGTAGGCCATCTCGCCGTGGACCGCGTAGCCCTTGATCTTGATGCGGTCGAAGTCCGTGGCCTCCAGGACCTCGCGCCGGTAGGCCCGGTAGCCGCTGGTGGTGTCGCGGATGGGCACGCCCGCCACGAGGGCGATGTACTTGTTCGCCACGAAGCTCAGGACGGCCCGCGTCCAGCCCCATTCCGACGTCCCGCCGCCCGGGATGTAGCGCGAACCGATGACCATGTCGTGCGTCTCGAGCTTCTCCAGGAACTTGGGGATCTCCCGCGGGTGATGGGAGAAATCCGCGTCCATCTCGAACAGGATGTCGTAGCGGCGCCTGTCCTGGAGGCCCTTCCGGAAGGCGGCGATGACGGCGGCCCCGCGCCCGCCCTTCTCTCCGCGGTCCAGCAGCTCCACGCGGCCCGGATGGTCCGCCATGGCCTGGCGGACGGCGTCGGCGGTGCCGTCGGGGCTGCCGTCGTCGGCCACCCACACGTCGATGGCGGGTCCCTGCTCGAGGATGCCGCGGACGAGCGGCCCGATGTTCTCGCGTTCGTTGTAGGTCGGGACCACGACCAGGACACGCTTGCCTATGGGCCACCTCCGCCCCGCGCCGAAACGGCGATCTTACCAGGATCCCCGGGGATCAAGCGGATGCGGTCGACCATGATGCCCAGGTCGCGGGTGTCGGTGGAGCCCGGATCGACATTGACCGGGCGCCAGGTGGGGACGTCGAGACGGAGGACCGGTGGACCGGGGGGAAGGGGGGACGGCAGGACAAAGACGTGCTCTGACCACTCCGGCCTCGCGACGAACTCGCCAAGCGCGAGGCCGGAGAGAGATACAGAAACGGAAGCCGGCGTCGCGGCCGGGCGCCGTTCCGCCGAGACCGTGAGCGACAGAGCCGCGCCCGGCCGGGCCGCCGGCAGATATACCGACGCGCAGGGTCCAGTCCACCGGAAGGTCCGTCCCTCCCCCCCCTCCTTGTCGAAGAAGCCCGAGACCTGGACGTCGTCGCTCCCGCCCACGTCCACCTCGTCGAGCGAGGGGACTCGCAGCTCCTCCGGCGGGACGACCCGCGAGACCGTGAAGTGCAGCGAGCGGAACTCCGGGGCGCCCGGCTTGTGGTCGTAGGCGTACCACTCGAACGTGCCGAAGTCCTTCGTCTCCACCCTCTCCAGGAACAGGCCGCAGAGGTCGGTGCGGTAGGTGTGGACGAAGTACATGTTGCGCCACCGGCCGCGCCAGGCGCCTACCAGGTGCCGCAGACGGTCGGGGTCCGGGTTGAAGCGCGCCAGCTCCAGCGCATTGACACCGTGCGCCGCCCAGAGGGGCAGGGAGAGGAGGTGGATGCTCTTGGGCTGCTCGAACACCACAACGTCCGCGGGCCCGAAGCGCCGGGCCACGTCCGCCACGAACCGCACGGAGCCCCGCCAGTCCACGTAGCGGACGATACGCCCGGTGTCCCTCGCGAAGAGCGCGGCCAGGCCCACGGCGAGGACCGCGGCCGCCGCGCGGCGCGGGCCGCCGCGCGCGGCGAGGCGCGCGAGCAGGAAGGCCGCGCAGGCCAGCAGCAGCGGCAGCGTGACGGGCACGAACCGCCGCAAGGCGAACGGGTAGTCGTTCCAGACGCGGACCTTGTAGAGATAGAAGAGGGAGACGGTCAGGCCCAGGAGGACGGGGAAGAGATAGCGCGGCCGCCATCGGTGGAGCACGGCCAGCAGGCCAAGGATGCCCAGCACGAGGCCGAGAGGGGTCACGAACCAGCCCACGCGCACGAGCGACTGCGCGTCGTGCGCGGCCAGATGGCGGAAGCCCAGGGCGAGGAGGAGGCCGGGGTCCGCCAGCGCCCGCGCCTTGTCGTTGCCGTCGGCCCCGGCCCACGCCGACAGCGCGGGCCGCAGCCAGTAGGCGTACGCCGCGAGGACGGCCACCGCCAGCATCACCGCGGACCGCGCGCGCGCGCCGTGCTGCTCCAGCAGGGGCCGGGCCCGCGGGCCGAAGCGCTGGACCAGCAAGAGGGCGGCGGCCACCGCGACCGCGGCCAGCAGCCACACGGCCGTCGGCAGTTGCCAGTAGCGGCGGGTGGCGATGTCCACGGCGTACTTGCGGGCCCAGAAGGCCGCGTGCAGGCCGGCGTGCAGGGCGAGGAGGCCGAAGCCCGCGAGGAGCGGCGCCGCCTCCCTCCACGCGAGGTCGCCGCGCACGCGCCGTACGAGCACATAAAGAAGAAGGGGCACCACCACCAGCGCGCTGTCGATCCGCACCAGCAGCGAGAGGCCGAGGGAAATCCCCGCGAGGGCGCCAAAGGCGCCCGAGCGGCGCTCTTCCCAGAGAAGGACCAGGAGCAGTGCCGTGAACAAAAGGAATTGCGACATCGTTTCAGAGACGGGGTACCGGGCAAACCAGACCTGTATGACGTTCAGGCCAAGCAGGATCCCGGTCAGCAGTCCCGGTCCCCGGCCGAACAGACGCCGCACCGCGAAGAACACCGCCATCGTCCCCAGCACCCCGAACACGGGAGGCGTGGCCAGGGCGCCCCTGATCCCGAGGGCCTGGAACAGGTAGGCGCCGAAGACGGGGAACAGGTGGAAGAACTGCGGGAAGACGCGGCCGGAGGACGGCCGCTCGAGATCGAAGCCCATGAAGCGGGACCAGGAGAAGTCCGGCCGCTCGCGGTTACGGTAGAAGAGCTCCACGTCCTCGGGCGGTATGGAGAGCACGACGGGATCCGTGACCACGATCCCGCCCGTGCGCGCGACGGTGGCCATGGCCGCCACGTAGGCCCCGGGATCGCGTCCGCCCACGACGTACTCGCTCGGCCGGGCCTGCAGCGCCAGCGCGAGGGCGAGCACCGCCGCCGCGGGGAGGACCTCCGCCCACGCGCGCGGCCTCCGGAGGGGAGGCCCGAGGCGCCGGTGGAGCGCGAGCGCGGCGCCGATGGAGCCCGCCGCGAGGAGCGCCGCTGCCGCGACGAGCGAGAAACGCCCGGCCTCCGCCAGGACGAGGCCCACCCAGGCCGAGGCCATGACGCTCAGGCCCACGGCCAGGAACAGGCCCTCGTCGGGCGCCAATGCCTCGCGGTCGTCGCGCGGCAGGAGGGCCAGGACGACCAGCCCGGGCAGGAGGAACAGGAACGGCGCGGCCAGGACCGCCGCCGCCGCCGGGACGATGTGGGCTATGACAGCTCCCGTACCGACGCGGCCACGTAACGGGCGTCGTCGTCGGCCATCCCGGGATGGAGCGGCAGGGAGAGGATCTCGCCCGCGGCCGCCTCGGCGACGGGACAGTCGCCCGTCCGCCCGCCCAGGGGCGCGAAGGCGGGCTGGAGATGCAGCGGGATCGGATAGTGGATGAGCGTCTCCACGCCGCGCTCCTTCAGCCGGGACATGAGCAGGTCGCGCCGCGGGTGTCGGACCACGAAGAGGTGGTAGACCGCGGTCGCGTAGGGCCGCTCCACGGGGAGCGTGACCGCCGCGCCCGCGAGCTCGTGGAAGTAGACGGCGGCCAGCTCCCGCCGGCGCGCGGTCCATGCCGGCAGGTGCCGGAGGCCCACGCGCAGGATGGCGGCCTGCATCTCATCGAGGCGGCTGTTGAGGCCGACCACCTCGTGCCGGTAGCGGTCGCTCTGGCCCCCGTTGCGCAGCTGCCGCACGCGCAACGCCCGGTCGCCGTCTCGAAGCAAGACGGCCCCGCCGTCGCCCAGCGCCCCGAGGTTCTTCGTGGGGTAGAAGCTCAAGGCCCCGATCCCGGAGAGGCAGCCCACAGGCCGGCCGTCGTAGCCGGCGCCCACCGCCTGGCAAGCGTCCTCCACCACCGCCACCCCGCGCTCGCGCGAGAGGGCCAGCAGCGGGCCCAGGTCCGCCGGATGGCCGTAAAGGTGGACCGGCATCACGGCCTTCGTCCGCGGCGTGAGCGCGCGCGCCACGGCCTCGGGCGCCAGGTTCAGCGTGGCGGGATCGACGTCCGCGAAGACCGGCCGGGCCCCGGCGCGGAGGATGGCCAGCGCGGTGAAGGCGGCGGTGAGGGGCGAGGTCACCACCTCGTCGCCCGCGACGACGCCGAGCGCCTCCAGCGCCAGCTGCAGCGCCTCCGTGCCGTTGGCCACGGCCACGCAGTGCGGCGCCTCGAGGCGCGCGGCCAGCTCCGCCTCCAGGGCCTCGACCTCCGGCCCCAGGATGAACCTCCCGGAGTCGAGGACCCGCGCCAGGGCGGCGTCGATCTCGCCCCGCAGCGCCGCCACGTGGGCCCGGAGGTCCACGAAGGCCACGCTCCTCCCGCGGCTCAGAGGTAGCGCTCCTTGTGCTGGCGGTAGTAGGCGACGGTCTGCTCCAGCCCCTCGCGCAGCCCGACGCGGGGTTCCCACCCCAGGGCCTCGCGGATCTTCGAGGCGTCGGCCTGGAAGTCGCCGATGTCGATCCGCTTCCGGTCCTCCGGGAAGGGCACGAGCGTGTACGACCCGCCCCCCGAGATGTCGATCAGCATCCGCGCCAGGTCCAGCAGCGAGATGGCGGCCTCGCCTCCCCCCAGGTTGAAGACCTGCCCCGGCGCACCGTCCGAGGCCCCCGCCCGCAGGAACGCGTCCACCACGTCGTCCACGTAGTCGAAGTCCCTCTTCTGGGATCCGTCTCCGTAGATCTGGATCTCGTCTCCCAGCACCGCCTGCCGCACGAACCAGGCGATGAATCCCTGCCGGCTGTGGCGGATGAGCTGGCGCGGCCCGTAGGTGTTGGTGAGGCGCAGCGAGCAGGCCCGGATCCCGTACACGGAGTGGTAGACGAGGTGGTACAGCTCGCCCGAGATCTTGTTGATGCCGTTCACGTCGGTCGGGTTCAGGGGGTGCGACTCGTCCACCGGCAGCCGCGCCGGCTTCCCGTAGACCTGCCGCGTCCCCGCGTACACCACACGCGCCTCGGGGTTGTTCTTGCGCAAGGCCTCCAGGATCCAGAGCTGGCTGCGGCAGTTGATCTCCAGGTCCGTGAACGGATCGGTCATGGAGTCGATGTGGCTGACCTGCCCGGCCAGGTTGAAGAGCACGTCCTGGCCGCGCACGAGGTACCCCATGCCGTGGCCCCGCACGTCGGCGATGTTGACCTGCACCCGGTCCTCGTAGCCGGCGAGGTTGAAGAGGTTGCCGCCGTAGTCCGGCAGCAGGCTGTCCACGGCCAGGACCCGCGCGCCGAGGTCGGCCAGGCTGCGGCACAGGTTGCTGCCGATGAAGCCCAGCCCGCCCGTGACCAGGACCTTCCGTCCGCGGTAGAAGTCGCGGTAGTCGGCGCTCACGCCCGCTCCCCGATGAGCACGGCGATGAGAGCGGCCGCCAGGTGCTGCTTGCGCACCACCAGGTCCATCCACAGCCGGAGCAGGTCGGCGAGGGTGCGGGCCACGCGTGGGAAGTTGAAGAACTGGCTCTTGCCGTAGGTCCGGTGGTAGTGGCGCACGCCCACCTCCGCGATGCGGAAGCCGTTGTCCTGGACCTTCTTCATGAGCTCCACGCAGATGACGCCCGAGGAGCGGGTCAGGACGACCTTGCGGAACACCTCGCGCCGCATGAGGCGGAAGTCGCAGTCCACGTCGCGGAGGCGGAGGCCGAAGAGCGTGCGCACGAACCAGTGGTAGGCACGCCCGATGACGATGCGGTGCACGGGATCCGAGCGGCCCATCTTGTACCCGTTGACGAAGTCCACGTCGGGCGTGAGGGCCGCGTGGAGCCGCGCCAGCTCCCGCGGGTCGTACTGGGCGTCACCGTCCGTGTAGAAGACGAGCTCCTTGCTGGCCGTCTCGAACCCGGTGCGCAGCGCGCCGCCGTAGCCGCGGTTCTGCGCGTGGTGGACCACCTTCAGCCACGGGAAATGGCGGGCCATCTCGTCGAGCAGCTCCCCCGTGTGGTCGGGGCTCCCGTCGTCGACCACGATGACCTCGTAGTCGTCGGCCAGCGTGCGCGCCGTCATGTGGGCGATGAGGGCCAGGCTGGCGATGGTCCCCGCGTCGTTGTAGGCGGGGAAGAAGATGGAGAGGCTCGGCCTTTGCGCGTTCAAGGCATCGCCACCGTAGCATTATCGCGCGCCGTCACGAAAGGCGTCCCCCGAGCGCGAGGCCGGCGGCCGCGGCCGCGGCCAGCCACGCCCCGGCCAGGGCGCCGCGGGCCCGGTAGCGCAGGGCGACGCGGTGCGTCCCCGCCTCGAGCGGCAAGCCGAGCTGCGCGTGGTTCACGCGCAGGACGGGGACGTCGCGGCCGTCCACGCTGGCCGACCAGCCGGGGTCCCAGCCCTGCGCCAGGACCAGCACCCCCGGTCCTTCCGCGCGCACCTCGAGGCGCGACGCCCCCGCCCGCGCGACCTCCGCGCGCGACGCTCGGCCGGGGACACCCAGCCAGACGCCCTCTGCGTCCCGCGCCGTGGCCAGGGCCTCCCTTCGCGGGTCGACGCCGAATGCGGCGGGGGCGGCCACCGCGGCGAGGACCGCGGCGTCGTCGGCCATCACGCGCAGGCGCTCCACCACCCGCCCGGGGCCCACGGTGGCGGTGCTCTCGAAGAGCCGCACGCCGGGCGTGGCCGCCGCCTCGCGGAACCGCGTGGCGTCGCTCACGTACCCGGCGGCCAGCGAGACGGGCGTGGCCCGCCCGCTCGGCGGATCCACGACGGCCAGGCGGGAGACCGTGAAACGGCCGGGCCCCTCCAGCCGCTCGACGCGGATCCCGTCCACGAGGTAGCGGCCGGGCAGCGGCAGGACGCCCAGGTAGTGATGGCCCTGGAACCCGCCCGGGGCGGCGAAGCTCTCGAGCACCGGCGCCCTGCGGTGCGCGATGGCCCCCACCACGTCGGGCCTGTCGTAGGCCCACTCGGCGGTCTCCACGCCCGCGCGGACCACGAGCGGGATCTCACGTCCCGAGGCCAGGCGCACCACCAGCCGGGCGACCGCCTGCGCGTGGGGGACGGTCACGGACTCCGACATCCAGGAGGCGAGGCGGACCTGCGACGCGCGCACGATCGGCAGCGGGAAGAACCGGTCCCGGCCCGGCTCCATCATCACCACCAGCGGCTCGCCGAACCCCGCGTCGTCGGGGTTCGCGGCCAGCGCCGAGGCCGGGAGCTCCACCCAGCGGATGCCGAGCAGCGCCAGGCGGGCCGGATCGGAGCGGAAGAACGCGCCGGGCAGGACGCCGCCCACGCTCATCCCGCCCAGCGCCGCGCGCGTGCGCAGCGGGACCATGGGGTCGTAGCCGTTCGCGCTGCGGCGGCCGGTGGCCGCGCCGAGGTCCGCGTAGCCGAGGTCCGCGGCCTCCGCGCCGGGCCACGAGCGCACGAGCGCGAGCGTGGGCTCGCCCTGCCGCGGTCCCATGGCGCCGTCGATGGCCTGCCGGGTGGCGGTCCCCCGCGCCAGCTCCTCCTTCTTCGGCGCGCCGTCCCACACGCGCCGCCCGTGCGGCTGCAGGACGAAGGACACCGTCAGGGGGAGCAGCCACACCCGCGCGATGACGGGGTCCGCCGACGCGGCCAGCGGGAAGTAGAGGATGAGGGCGAGGGCCAGGATCCCCACCGCGCCCGCCAGGCTCTCGGGAAGCGGGCCCAGCGCCGCCGCGGAAACCGACAACGCCGCGGCCGACAGTATGGACGCGAACAGGAACCAGCCGCGCAGGCGGCGGCCGAGGGCGTCGCGCCGCGCCCTCCACTGCGCCGACAGGGAGAGGCCGGCCAGGATCGAGAGCGTCAGGTCGAAGACGAGCGGCAGCGCACCGGGCGCGGAGAGCGGACCGCGTCCCCACTGCAGTCCCGCCACCAGGGCCAGGGCGACGCCCAACACCCGCACCGGCGGTTGCGTGAGCGCGAGCGGGAGGGCGGCCAGGGCCAGCGCCGGGGCCGGGGTGTGCGAGGCGTAGCGCAGGATGAGCCCCGCGGCCCCGGGGAGCGTGGGCGCCGTGGTGGCGAGGCCGGTCACCGGCCGTCCCGCTTCCCGCGCGGCGAGGAAGGTGGGGATGAGCTGGGGCGCGGCGAGGAGCACGCCGGCGGCGACGGCCAGCAGGCTGGAGGGCCATGAGGGGACCGGCTTGACTCGCGAGACATGAGCCAGGACAAGCCGCGCGGCCAGGAGGGACAGGCCCGCGCGCGCGGCTTCCGGGGAGCCCGCCAGCAGGAGCAGGGCGATCGAGACGGCAAGGCCGGCCACGCGCATGATCCCGCCGTGGGTAATGTGGCCCTCGGCGGCCAGGAGGACGAGGGGGAGCATGGGCGCGGCCACCAGCGTCGCGGTGTCGTCGACGTGGCCCACGAGATAGGGACCCAGGCCGAAACACAGGCCCGCCACGTAGGCGCCGACCGGCTCGGCGCCCAGCCGGCGCACATAGAAGAAGACCAGGGCGCCGGCCGCCGCGAGCGAGACGAGAACGAGCAGCTGGAAGGCCACGAACGGCGGCAGCAGGGCCAGCACGGGCATCGCCGGGAAGAGCGCCCCCGGCCGGTAGGCCGCCAGGAGCGGCGTGCCGAGGAAGATCGTGGGGTTCCACGCGGGCAGCTCGCCTCCGCGGTAGGCCTCCCACACGAGCGACCGCAGCGGGAAGTGCAGGGCCGCGCCGTCCCCGGGCCCCAGCAGACGGCCTTCCCACCAACAGGGGAGGTGAGCCAGGGCGGGCAGGGCCACGAGCAGCGCGAGGAAGACGAAGCTTCGCGCTTTCACCGGTCCCGCAAGGCCCTCACTTCCGCTCCTGCCCCGAGGCGATCTGCTCGGAGATCAGCCCGAAGAGGAAGACCACCACCGCGAGCTGGATGAGCAGCCCCGCGCCCATCGGGATCTTCCCATGCGCGTAGACGTTCCAGACGCCGTAGGCCGTTCCGAGGACGAAGGCGAGGGCACTGAGCGGGAAGAACACCTTGAGCGGGCTATAGAGGGTCACGATCTTGAAGATGATGAGGAGGAAGCGCACCCCGTCGCGCGCCGGGCGCACCTTGCTGGGGCTCTTGCGGGCCCGCGCGCGGATCGGCTCGAAGGCCACGTTGTGGCCGGCCTTGAGGAAGGCCAGGCAGGAGGTGGTGGGGTAGGAGAACCCGTTCGGCAGCAGGTGCAGGATCTCGAGCAGCCGGTCGCGCCGCGCCGCGCGGAAGCCCGAGGTCAGGTCGGGGATGGGCCGGCCCGTCAGCCAGGAGGCCACCGCCTTGAACGTCGCGTTCCCCAGCGCGCGCACGGCGTCCTGGTCGGCGGCGGAGCGGGCCCCGATCACCATGTCGTGGACGCCGATGGGCGCCACGATGCGCAGGGCGTCGGCCGGGTCGTGCTGGCCGTCGCCGTCCATGAGCAGCACGACCTCGCCCTTCGCCTCGCGCACGCCGGTCTTGACCGCGGCCCCGTTGCCCTTGTTGTACGGATGGCGGACCACGCGCGCTCCCGCCTCCGCCGCGCGCTCCGCGGTGCGGTCGGTGGACCCGTCGTCCACCACCAGCACCTCGCGCCAGGGGCGGGCCCGGACCTCCGCCACCACCGCGGCGATCCCGTCCTCCTCGTTGAAGGCGGGGATCACCACGGAGACGTCGCCCGGCTCAGCCACGCGCCCTCACCGCTTCTCCCGCAGCTCCATGGAGCGCACGCGGTAGAGCACGTCCTCGAGGAGCTTGCGGTTGCTGGCGATGAGGTCGGCCATGATGCCCCACTGCAGCGTCTGGAAACCGAGGATCAGGAGGAGGACGGACAGGATCGCGGACTGCACGTGGCCGGTGATGTCCCCCATCCACCAGTACCAGGCGTAGCGCAGCCCCAGCACGAGCCCGCCCGCCAGGAGGAACGAGCCCAGGAGGACGAAGACCTTGAGCGGCTCGTACATGGCCCAGATGCGCAGGATGGTGGCCCCCGAGCGCTTCACGTACTCCCAGGTCGAGCCGAAGAGGCGCGAGGGCCGCGTCTCGCGCGACTCGATGGGGAGATGGGCCACGGCCACGCGCTTCTTGCCCGCCTGGATGATGGACTCCAGCGTGTACGTGAACTCGCTCACGATGTTGATGCGGAGGGCGGCCTCCCGGTTCAGGGCGCGGAACCCGCTGGTGGTGTCGGGCACCCGCGTACCCGCGACCTTCGACACCATCCAGGAGCCGAACGTCTGCAGGCGCCGCTTCGTCCACGAGAAGTGGGCCACGGCGTTGACCCCGCGGTCGCCCACGACCATGTCCGCCTCTCCCGCCAGGATGGGCGCCACCAGCCGGGCGATGTCGTGCGCCGGGTACTGGTTGTCGGCGTCGGTGTTCACGATGACGTCCGCGCCCAGGCGCAGCGAGGCGTCCAGGCCGGCCATGAAGGCCGCGGCCAGGCCCTTGCGTCGCGCGAAGCGGACCACGTGGTCCGCCCCCCCGCTGCGCGCCGCCTCCGACGTGCGGTCCGTGGACCCGTCGTCGATGACGAGCACCTCGACGCTGTCGATGCCGGGGATGGAGCGGGGGATGGCGCGCAGGGTCTCGGGAAGCGCCGCCTCTTCGTTGAGGCACGGGATCTGGACGATGAGCTTCAAGCCTGACGAACGGTAGCACAGGGTACGGCGCGGCCGTCAGCGCGCGGAGCGGCGGTGGGCGCAGGCCCGCCAGGCGGAGTAGAAGCGGAACTGCTCCAGGTTGTCGAGGACCTGGGCCTCGTCTTCCTTGCGGCGCTCGCCGGCGCCCCCCAGGGCGGCCGCGATGCCGGCCGTCTCCGGTCCCGCCGGCTGCAGCACCGGCGCCTCGCGGCGGAAGCGGTCGTCCACGGGCACGCCGGCCGCCGCCTCCTCGACCCAGGCCGAGAGGAGAAGCAGCGAGGACTCGGTGAGCGACGGCACGCCGAAATCGAAGGCCGCGGGGTCGAGCTCCAGCGGGCGCGGATCGTCCGTCCGGTGGAGATGGAAGCGGTAGCCGTGGTCGAGCGTCGCGGTGCGGACCTTCCGTGTCCGGGGCGCCAGGTACTCGCGGGTGATGGGGCCGCGGACCACCAGCAGGAAGCCGTCCGCGCGCGGCTGCAGCGGCCCCGCCCCCGTGCGCAAGGTGAGGCCGTCGCCGGCCCAGAAGCCGCCGGCCACCGGCAGCGGGCGCGCCGCCGCCCGCACCTCGGCCTCGGGCAGGGCGAGGACGCGCAGGCCGGCCCGGCCCAGGCGGTCCGACTCGCGGGCGGCTTCCTCCACGAGCGCGATGCGGTGGAGCTGCCATCCTCCGCGGCGGACCCGCTGCGAAGCCTCGAAGCTCGACACGCCGAGCCCCGCCGCCAATGCTTGCGCGTCCGCCCCTTCGAGGTCGAGGACCACCAGCGCGCGGGGCGGCCCCTCGGGGACGGTGGCCGCCAGGGATGGAGCCGCCGCCGCCTGCGCCGCCTGCCCCGCCGCCTCCTCCACCGCAGAGGCGGGCAGGGCCGCGCCGCAGTACACGCATTGGGGCCGGGCCACCGCCACCGGCCGCCCGCAGGACGGACAGGATGCCGCCATGGCTAGACGTTGAAGCGGAAGTTGATCACGTCGCCGTCCTGGACGACGTATTCCTTGCCCTCGAGGCGCAGCGTCCCCTTGTCGCGGCAGGCGGCCAGGGAGCCCGCGCGCACGAGCTCGTCGAAGGGCACCACCTCCGCGCGGATGAAGCCGCGCTCGATGTCGGAGTGGATGGTCCCGGCGGCCTGCTGGGCCTTCGTGCCGCGCCGTATGGTCCAGGCCCGACACTCGTCTTCGCCCGCGGTCAGGAAGGAGACGAGGCCCAGCAGCGCGTAGGAAGTGCGGATCACGCGGTCCAGCCCGGGCTCGGCGAGGCCCAGGTCGTCCAGGAAGGCCCGCGCGTCCTCTTGCGGCAGCTGAGCGATCTCCGTCTCGATGGGCGCCGCGACCGGGCACAACGCCGTCCCCGGCCGCTCGCCCAGGGCCTGGAGGCCGGCCCGGGCCAGGGCTCCCGCCGCGTCCTTGACCTCGTCCTCGCCCAGGTTCACCACCAGCAGGATCGGCTTCTCGGAAAGGAAGGAGTAGCTGCGCAGCCGGCGCCGCTCCTCCTCCGTCAAGCTCACCTCGCGCAGGGGCCGCTCGGCCTCGAGGGCCTCCTTCAGCTTCAGGAATACTGCCCGCTCCGCGACGTCGTCGGGTCGGTTCGCCTTCTTGATGTTCGCCTCCAGGCGCTCCAGCCGCCGCTCCACGGTCGAGAGGTCGGCCAGGATCAGCTCCAGCTCCATGATCCCCGCGTCGCGCAGCGGATCCACGCTGCCGTCGGGATGGGGCACGGTGTCGGAGGCGAAGGCGCGCAACACATGGACGAGCGCGTCCACGCCCCGCAGCGCGGGCTGGTCCACCAGGGCCTGGCCCTCCCCCTTGGCGACGCCCGGCACGTCCACGTACTCCACGGTGGCCCAGGTCTTCTTCTTCGGGCGGTACATCTCGGACAGGCGGTCCACTCGGCCATCGGGGACGCGAGCGATGCCCACCCGCGCCTCCGGGCGTCCGCCGGGCGCCGCCGCCTCCGCCCCGGTCAGGAGCTGGAAGAGGGTGCTCTTGCCGACCGAGGACAGGCCGATGATTCCGATCTTCACGCGGACATCTTCCCACGGGAGCGCGTAGTAGAATCACGCGTCCTCAATGGCCGCGATGGGACCAGCCCTCGCCCTCCTCCTGGCGGCCGCAAGCCCCGCCCCGTCGCCCGTCCCCAAGCCGGCGGACGGGCCGGTGATCCTGTTCCTGATCGACAACTCCGCCTCCCTCCCGCCGCTCGACCCCGAGGAGAAGCGCGTGGCGGCCCTGGAGAAGATGTTCACGTTCCTCCAGGGCCGGCCCTACCGCCTCATCCTGTTCGGGGGCCGGCAGGAGGTCTACGTCGACGACGTCTCGCGCTACCGGAACAACGGCCAGTGGACGGACTACTACGCGGCGTTCGACAAGGCGCGGGAGATCATGGCGTCCTACCCCAGCGGCACCGAGTTCCGGATGATCCTGGTGACCGACGCCATACCCGACCCCAACCCCGACGATTGGGAGGGGCAGGTCGCGCCCAACGCGGACCTCAGGTCCGTGGTCTCCGCGAAGACGGTGGCCCTCATCCGGGACGCGGGGGTGCCGCTCTACGTGATCCTGGTGGGGGACATGCCGGCGGGCGGGGACGCGGGCCTCGACGAGGAGCGCTCCCCGGGCCTGATCCTGGACATGGTGAGGGCCGCCAACGGCATGCAAGGTACACCGCTCGCGCAGAGCCTCTCGGGCTTCTTCGGCGACAACGGCGTCCTGCTCAAGAAGTTCATCTATCGGGTGGCGCCCGCGGAGGGCCTGAAGAAGGTGGAGCCCGTGGTGCGCCGGATCGTGGCGCCGCCGCGCCCGACGGTGGAGCTCCGTTTCGGGACCGCGCTCATCCTGCCCCTGCTGCTCTTCGTCGCGCTCTTCGTGGGGCTCCTCGTCCGCTCGTTCCCCGGCTCGGGCGACACCGAGGTGGTGGAGCTGAAGCTCGAGCAGCCCGTCCACCTGGCGGCCGACCGTCCCCACAAGCTGGAATCGGGCGGCTGGGCGCCGACCGGCCTGGCCCTGGTGGCGGACGCGCGCGACGCCGCGGCCAGCCTCGTGTACCACGCGCCCATCACCGACCTCACGGGGCTCGGCCTGTCGATGGCCGACCCCGACCCGCTCACCGTGCAGCTCCTGCCCCTCGGCCTCGACGAGCTCAAGGCGAGCCTGGAGCGCTTCTCCGCCCAGGGCAGCAAGGAGGAGAAGATCTACGCCCTCAACATGGAATACATCGCGCGCAGCTTCGACCCGAAGGAGGCCGAGCGCCTGCTGACCAGCGCTCCCGCGGACCGCAGCCGCATCGCGGCCCTGGATTTCCTGCGCTCCAAGGTGTACCTGCTGACGGACGCGGAGCTCCGCAAGAGGCTGACGGAGCCGCACGTCCACGTGATCGGCTACGGAAAGGACGCGGGCCGGAAGCAGCTCGCGCCGGGAGCGCGCGTACGCGTGGGACACTACGGCTTCACGGTGAAGGAGATCGCCAAGGGAGGCCGCAAGGATGCGCGCGTGGTCCTGCAGTACGACCGCATCCCGTCGCTCTTCGGCATCAAGACCTGGATGCCGCGCGCCGTGCAGCGCGCTTGCCGCTTCCGCCGCTCCAGCGAGCGCCTGGTCTGCTAGACTCGGTCGGCAGAAACCATGGCCGCGTCGGTCCTCGTCGCCGGCCTCGACGGCCGCAGCCTCGCCCTCGAGGCCCCGGTGCTCCAACGCGAGCGGCACGCGATCCTCGAAGTGGGGACGGGTCGCGCGCTCGTGGAGGAGGTCGTGCGCCACGGCGCCCGGCTCCTGGTGCTGGGCGCGCGGCTGCCGGACCTGGACCTTCCGGAGGCCATCCGCCGGGTGCGGGCCTCGGCCCTGGCCCGGCACGTCTCGATCCTGGCCCTGTTGCCCGCCGGGGAGCC
>Ga0075428_100001443_pt1 | contig 25397 bp, 21 predicted proteins | sample RhiMetdeltSRZDD2_FD_75291 | JGI IMG/M metagenome (GOLD analysis project Ga0075428, IMG submission 75291) | Populus rhizosphere microbial communities from Tennessee, USA - Rhizosphere MetaG P. deltoides SRZDD2 | ecosystem: Host-associated > Plants > Roots > Rhizosphere > Soil | place: USA... | reverse complement strand
CGTCAACGAGCACACCCAAACGCGGCTGCTCGCCGAAGTCGCGGGCGTGCTGAGCACCATCGGCACGAACGCGCCGCCGACGCAGGTCTACGACGTCTATCTCATCGCCATCGAGAACGTGCCCGGATGGTGGCTGTACATGCAGAACATCGTGCCGTTCGTCGAAGGCGCGATGCAGGATCTCGAGGCGCGGCATCCCGGCCTGCAGTTCCGCAAGCACTGGATCCGCAAGCTCTCGTACGGACGCGATCCGTACTACACGCCCTACGTGAACGAGGAGCCGGACTCGACGCAGAACATTCCGTCGGTCTACTTCTATCCGGGCCTCTTGCCGTCGGGCTCCGCGGTCGAGAACTACTACCCGCCCGATTTCTTCAGCGGACGCATTTCCGTCGACGGCACGCTGCGCAACGGATTCGACGCGGAGACGAATCCGCTGCCGTATTCACTCGCCGATCAATACAACAACGGCATGCGCTACCCCGACGAGCGCGCGCTTTTCGACGCGCGCGTGGCGGCGGGACTGGAGAGCGCCGACGCGCCGACGCTGCGTCTGCTGCTCGACGAGATGTACCTGCATCCATCGCAGTATCGCAACGCGATCGTCATCAATCTGCACGGCGAGCTCTTTCCCTTCCCGCCGGTGCGCAACTACTCCGACGCGGCGAAGGCTCCCGCGACGCTGCCGCACGTTCGCGCGGTGACGCACTCGGAACGGCTGCGCTACACGAATGCGGATCCGGTGAACCTGCGCGTGTACTCGTATCACACGAACGTCGCATCTCCGGGCGCAGTCGCGAACTGGCTCACGGTTCCGATCACGGTCACGCTGAAGAACATCAACTGGACTCCCGCGCCGGGTGCGATCGCGGCGATCACGGGCGGCGTCGATTTCGACGCGAACGGAGCGAACGATGCCTACGCGATTGAAAGCGCGTCGCAGACGATCAGTCCCACGACGGCGCCGACGCGTATGTGGTGGTCGTCGTCGATCAACGGTGCCGACACGGTGATCCGCCTCTACAACTCGCCGCTGAAATCGCCGTGCGTGATGACGACGAATCCGTGCGACAACGGCGGACTCGATCCGTCGCGCCGGCTTTACGCGCTCGAGCACATCCCCTCGCCGGTCGAAGATCTTCCCGACGCGCTCTCGCCCGCGCCGTTCGCGACGACGCTGGCCACCGCCGGCACGAGCGTGAAGAACACCGCGCGCTGGGTGATCTCGATTCCGGCATCGGTGCTGACCGCGGATCGCATGCTCACCGTCGAGACGCGCATCGGCGACGACGCGGAGCTCTCGAATCTCTCGCGCACGTACACGTGGCGCGGCACGGACGCGTGGGTCTTCGGCGATGCCACGCACGACGCGAACCTGCCGATCACCGAGCGCTTTCAGCTGATCGGCGATCCGCGTCATTGTCCGTACGCCGATCTGAAGCTGCCGCATACCGGCGCCGGCCGCGTTAGGCGCGACCCCCTCGGCATGGGCTACAACCGCTACTTCGACGATTTCCACTCCGGGACCAACGCCCGCGCGACATGGCCCGGCTGGTCGTACCAGAACGCGGCGGCAACGACGTGGTTCGGCATCAAGAACAACACCTCCGACACGACGAACAACAACGACGGATGGGACACGCGCAGCGGCTATGTCGAGATCGACATGTCGCGGATCTTCCAGATCCTTCGCTCGTCGATCATCCGCACGCACGCGGTCTACACGACGATGACCGGCTTCTCGTACTACTACGTCGGCATCGGGAACGAGATCGGCTACGACGACGCGAACGGGTTCACGAACAGCATCCCCGTCTCGACGATGCCGTTCACCGGCGTCTCCGGATCGCGCAACGAACAGTCGATCACCGACGCGCTCACCGGCGGCGTGAAATACGTTCGCGAGAATTCGCCGGGCGCCGACTACTGGTGGGCGATGACGTGGCTCGGCGAGCTCTATCCCGATTCCGCGTGGAGCACGTGGTCGACGACCGGCAATCTCCCGGCCGGCACCGGCGCGGGACGATTCGTGCGCGTGCTGCGCGGCAACATCACCTCACGGCTTCCCGCCGGCACCGCACTCACGAACGCCGTGCATCGCACGAGCGAAGAAGGGTCGACCGCATTCTTCTGGGCCGACGCGACGAACCGCACGTTCCATCATCGCTACCAGGACGGAACGAGCGGAAATCTCTTCAGCGACGGACAGGCGGTCGCGGACACGTACAAGCTGCCGCTCGCCTCGTCGATCTCGAACAATCGTCCGTTCGACACCGACGTGAACGACACGGCGATGAATCCCGATCACTTCCTGCAGAACGCCTACGGCGCGCCGACGGTGCTGCAACCGCAGGCGGAGTTCTATCGCCACAGCACCAACATCTTCGGCAGCGCGCTGCTCGCCACTCGCGACGGGAACGATGCTTCGTTCGTCGTCGTGAACGGTCTCTCGCCGTCGGGCACGTCGGGCACCGCGTTCATCGCCCGCTGGTCGTTCCTAAGCCTGACTCAGAGTTTCCTCGCCGCGGGTCTGTACAGTCCGAGCGGCACACCCGATCCGTCGCGCGTGCGCGAGCTGCCGCGCGTCGCGATCACGAATCCGAACGACGACGTCGATATCGAGAATCCGTCCGTGCTCACCGTGACATGGGATTCGCGATGGCGGCGCTGGGACGATCGTCCGTACACGCCTTCGTATTCGGACACCTTCACCGAAGACACGACGATTCGCTATGCGCTTCTCTACAGCCGCGACAACGGCCGCACGTGGCTGCACATGATCGACGACACCTCCGCGAAAGCCGGTACGCGTCCCGCGGACGGCTATCTGCAGACCGAAACGACGTACGCGTGGAGCGTTCCCGCGGCGAGCTTTCCGAAGGGCAACTACGTGATTCGCGTCGAGGCGTATCGCGACGAGGTGCCGCTCCACTACTCCTTCCATCAATACCGCGCGTTCTTCAAGAGGTGATCGATGCGTTCGTCCGAAAGAGGCTTCTCTCTCATGGAGATCACGGTCGTGCTGGCGATCGTGAGCGTGATCATGATCGCCACGTACCAGATGATCGACGAGTCGATGCGCGCGGCGATGTTCAACGAGAGTCACAACGATCTGATGCTGATGTCGCAGGCCGGCGTGAATGCGATCCACACCGAGATCCTTCAAACGCGCATCGCCTTCCAGGAAGACGACCTCGGCGATTCGTATCGCTCCGCGTTCACGCCGTCGATTCCTGCGTGGACGACGTCCGTGCTGCCGGTCATCGACACGACGACCACCGTCATCGCGCCCGACGGGAGCGGCACGCGCTTCACCGGAAACTCGCTCCTCCTCGCGCGCCAGATGCCGCCGCTCACGGTCCTGTACGACCACGATGACGACGACCACACTCCCGAGGTCGAGTTCGTCGCCGATCGCTATCGATTCGAATACATCTATCTCAGTCCGACCTACGTGAAATCGTTCGCGCGCTCCGGCATGAAGCTCGATCTGCGCATGGCCACGAGCATCGAGTACGCGGATTACTTTCAGCTCAGCACACTCCCCTCCGGCACGGGAGCGATCGCGCAGCAACTCATCGACGCGGACCTCGACCGCGCGTGGGATCCCGGGAAGCCGATCGACGCCGCGTTCTACGAGCTCTCCGGCGCGACCGATGATGTCTTCGACTCACCGATTCGTTCTCCCGAGATCGAGGAAGACACGAACCGCACGCTGCTCAAGGGTCTGTTAGGCGGCCGCGTCACCGGCGCGATGGAGTACTCCGTCGCCTTCGGCTCGTATCGGCTTCCACAGGCGCAAGGTATGTTCGCGCAGCCCGCGTCGCCCGGAGGCTTCGAAGTGAAGATCGTCGGACCGTCGGGCAATCGTCAGGTCTTGTCGCGAATCCTGCTGATGGCGCACGTGCGCGACCGATACGAATCGCAGCAAGGCTTCATGACCAGCGCGGCGCGGTTCTGACGTCTTGTCATCCCGAGCGGAGCGAGGGACCTGGGTGTGCGGGTGGCACGCCGATCGCGCCTCACACCCGCCCAGGTCCCTCGCTACGCTTCGGGATGACAAAAAAAGCAGCGCAACTGGTCCTCTTCAAATCATCACAACTGGTCCTTGAAAGTGCACCAGTTCAGGCCTAGTTTGGACGCATGATGATCACGAGAGACTGGCAACGAAACCGCGATATGTGGGTGCGCGTTCTGGAAAAGCAGACCGGACAAGGCGTCGATGCATGGAACCGGCGCCTGCGCAAGGAGACATTCGCCGATGAGCGGCGGCTGCGCTCGTGGCTCACGCGCCAGGGCGTGACCGGCTACGCGCAACAGCTTCTGGTGATGGAGCGCTTCGGCTATCCCGACTTCGTCACGGCGAACGCCGATCAGCTCATCGGCGCGCAATACGCCGATCGCCCGCAGCTGCGCCCGATCTACGACGCGATCCTCAAAGCCGTGACGAGCTTCGGCGACGTGATCCTTCAGGCGAGGAAAGGCTATGTCTCCCTCGTCACTCCTCGCCGCACGTTCGCGCGCATCATCCCGACAACGAAGACGCGCATCGATCTCGGCCTTCGCATCGCCGGGCTTTCGCCCGGCGGACGGCTGCAGCGGTCGCGCATCCACGAGACGATGCGCGTGCAGGTCGGCCTAACATCGCCGAAAGACGTCGATGCCGAAGTGAAGGCGTGGCTGCGGCGCGCGTATGCCGAGAACACGTTCTGAGAGCGGAGCGGAGCTGCTCGTGCAGCTCGAGCGCGAGGCTCCCGTGCCGCTGCGCCTTCAGCTCGAGCGCGAGCTGCGCCGCGCGATTCAGACCGGGCGCCTCGAATCGGGCACGCTGCTGCCGTCGACGCGCGCGCTCGCGGACGATCTCGATCTGTCGCGGGGCGTAGTGGTCGAGGCGTACGAACAATTGCTCGCCGAGGGATACATCGTTGCGCAACACGGCTCGGCGACGCGCGTGGCATCGCGGCGCACTATCCTCGACGCATCCTCAAAGAGCGAAACCGCAGTCGCCGCGCCGCGCTACGACTTTCGTCCCGGACTTCCGGATCTCTCGCTTTTCCCGCGGCGCACGTGGCTCTCTTCGATGCGGCGCGCACTCGCGTCCGCGCCGGATGCCGCGTTCGACTATCCCGATCCGCGCGGCGTCGAAGAGGCGCGCATCGCTCTGGCGACCTATCTCAATCGCGCGCGTGCGACCGTCGCGCGCGCGGATCGCATCGTGTTCACCAACGGCTCGCAACAGGGGATCGGTCTCGTGTGCCGCGTGCTCCGCGAGCGCGGTGTTCGGCGCGTCGCCGTCGAAGATCCGGGACACGCGGATCAGTGCACCGACATTCACGCCGCCGGCCTCGAGACTCCGCGCATTCCGGTCGACGCCGATGGATTGCAGGTCGATCGCCTCGCGCGCATCGATGCGGGCGCGGTGCTCGTCACGCCCGCGCACCAGTACCCGACCGGTGCGGTGCTTGCGCCGGAGCGCCGCGCCGCACTGCTCGAGTGGGCGGAGCGCCGCGGCGCGTTTCTGATCGAAGACGACTACGACGCCGAATATCGCTACGACCGCGAGCCGGTCGGCGCGCTGCAGGGACTCGGCTCTGATCGCGTGATCTACGTCGGATCCGCGAGCAAAGTCCTCTCACCCGCGCTCCGCCTCGGCTGGATGATCGTGCCGAACGAGCTGATGCCCGAAGTCACGCACAAGAAGCTCCACACAGATCGCGGATCGTCGGCGCTCGAACAGCTCGCATTCGCCGACTTCGTCACTCGCGGACATTTCGATCGTCATCTGCGCCGCACGCGCCAGATCTATCGCCGTCGCCGCGACGCGCTCGTTGCCGCGCTGCACGAACACCTGCCGGATGTGCGCATCCACGGCGTCGCCGCGGGACTGCATCTCCTGATCGACCTCCCGCGAGAGATGGACGAGCAGCGCGTGATCGCGGAAGCAGAGCGTCGCTCGATTCGCGTCTACGGCGCCGCGGCATACCGCGCGAAGCCGCGCGGCGCACCGCCCGCATTGCTCATCGGATACGGTGCACTGCAGGAATCGCGGATCGAGGAAGCGGTCGCGCAGCTCGCGCGTGCGCTCAACTCTCTTCCTGCGCCTCTTCCCGTTTTTCCTTCCGGCGGTGCCACACCCAGAATCCGAACGCGATCGCGAGGATGACGGCCAGGCCGTATTTCTCGACGTGCTCGACGCGGCCTAACACCGTGTCGATCGCGCGACCGAAGTAGTACCCGAGTCCGGTGATCACGACGGTCCACGCCGCGCAGCTCACCGCTTCATAGATCAGGAACTTCACGATCGAGATGCGCGACATCCCGATGATCACCGCGCAGGTGATGCGCAGCCCATAGAGCCATTGCGTGATGATGATCGCCATCGCGCCGTAGCGCTCGAAAACGCGCACGCCTTTTCCGAAATGGCGCTTCATGCGCGGAGAGCGCTCGAGGAGCCGCACTCCGTGTGCGCGTCCGAGCCAGAACCAGAAGAGATGTCCCGTAAACGCGCCGGCGAACGCGACCACACCGACCGGCACGAGCTTCAGAAGACCGCGCGACGCAAAGAAACCGGCCGCGACCAGAATCGCCTCTCCCTCGAGGAACGTGCCGACGAAAACGGCGAAATATCCGAACTGCTCGAGAAGCGATTCGGGTGACATTCAGCTCCGTCCGGTTGCAAGATTCGGGACGCACCGGAAATGGATGCGCACCGCAACGGCATTAGATCTCTCTGGAGGCGTTCCATGAAACGAGCCCTGACGATCACGCTGGCCATGGCGGTCGCTCTTCCTCTCCTCGCCGAGGAGCCGAAGAAGAGCGACAAGAAAACGACGACCGAATCTTCGACTGTGCAGATTCAGGAGCAAACGTCGAAGCCGGTAACGCAGCAGGACTCGCCGCTCGTCGCCGCCGCAAAACGCGCGAACCGTCTCGGCAAGAAGAAGACGAACGTCATCACCAACGAGACGCTTACGCAGTACGGCAAGAACGCGCGCATCACCACCGGCTCGGAGAATCCCGCGGCCCTTCCTGCTCTGGGTCCAGCGCCCGCGCCCACTCCCGAGATGCAGATGGACGCGAAGCGCGCCGCCGAGCGAAAGAAAGCGCAGGAAGCGGACGCGAAGGCGAAGAAGCTCGCCGAAGAGCGCGAGAAGAAGCTCGCGTACGCGGCGTCGCAGGCGGAAGAAGGCCTCTACGACAGCGATGAGGACGATCCTGCAGCCGCGGAGCGCGGGCACGAAGAAGCGGCGAAGAAGGCCAACGAAAGACCGCCTGAGCACTGAGCTGTTGTCACCGCTCCGCGCGGTGCACTCCTTCTCGCTCGAGCGCTCGTAAGACTTTTTCCAGCAACACCCAGATCTGCTCGAGCTTCTGCTCGATGTGCATCATCCGCTCGTCGAGATCGCCCGTCTCGAGCTCCGACACGATGTCCCAGAAGATCGGATCGGCGGCGACATTGCGCGGCTGCCGCTGACGGCCGGCCAGCGTATCGTCGCCCTTGCTTTCGTCCGGGTAGCAACGCTCGATCATCGCCTCGATCGAGCTCTCCGGAGCGATGAGAGGCGACACGATCATGTTGGTCGCTTTCTCGAGCTTGTCGATGATCTCGATGTCGGTCGGATCGACCATCGCCACTTCGAGGCGCTCGCCTTCCGCGCGCACGGGAATCCCCTTGCATTCGAGAGCAACGCCGCGCGTCAGCTTGCGCAGCACTTTCTTCGGGATGTCGACGTGGAGAAGGCTGATGCAGGGGACGTCGATCTGTTTGGAGAGGAATGCCGCGAGGACGTTTTCATCGATGAACTTCAGGTCGACTAGCGTCGACCCGAAGCGTCTACCGGTGTGCTTCTGCTCGGCGAGAGCGATCTGCATCTGAACCTCGTCGATGAGATTCGCCGCGATCAGCATCTCGCCGAGGTTTTGCCGGTGCATGTGCGCGACATCCTACTCCGTCACGCGTGGCGATGGCGTCGGATCGCTTTCCATCCGCCGATCAAACCAATGGCGAGACGGAAGCGCTTGAACCCCAACATGCGCGCGGCACCGCGCGCCGATTTCTGTCCGAGACGAAAGATCAGAAGCTGCTTTAGAAACCTGAGCATAAAGCCTCCTCTGCCCTATCGAAACTGCAACCGCTCGGCCATCGCGCGCAGCGCGAAATAGCCGTACCCGCTTGCGAATAACGTGAGAAATGGCAATGAGATCCAGCGATCTTCGGCAGCAAACACAACCACAACTGCTGCAAAGTAAATCGCAAGGCTCAGCTCCCCATAGGCCCTATAAGGCCTATAGGGCCTATGGGGCCTATGGGTAGTTCCAGCTTTGGGTGTTCGCTTGAAGTACCCGCCCTCCTCCAACAATCCTTCCACCACCGCGATCGCATTGCGCACGCTCATGCCCACGCCTACCGGCAGTACCGCGAACAGCTCGCGCCAGCGCGGCGCAGGGCGTCCGGCCCAGCGTTGCCCTTCGCGATAGAACAGCAGCACCGATCCGCTCGAGGCGAGGAACAGCGCGAGGTCGATGAAGAACGTCCAGAGCAGATCGTGCTCGTAGCGGATATGCATCGCCGGCACGATGAGCAGCGCCAGCAGGACGCTCAGCAGATACGCGCAGTTGTTCGTGAGATGAAACGCCGCCTCGGTCTTCACGACGCCGCGAAAGCCGCTGCGCAGAATCTCGCCGAGGAGCTTGCGGGCGGTTTGGATGGAGCCCTTCGTCCAGCGATGCTGCTGGTCCTGAAATCCACTCAGCGCTGCGGGCAGCTCGGCCGGCACTTCGACGTCGGAGAGAAATACGAACTCCCATCCCGCGAGCTGTGCGCGGTACGAGAGATCGAGATCTTCCGTCAGCGTCGACGACGACCATCCTCCCGCGTCTTCGATCGCATCGCGACGCCATACGCCTGCGGTTCCGTTGAAGTTGAAGAAGCGTCCGCCGAAATTGCGCGCCGCGGATTCGACCGCGAAGTGCGCGTCGAGAAACAACGCCTGCACGCGCGTGAGCAGCGACTGCTCGCGATTGAGATGCGTCCAGCGCATCTGCACCATCCCGACGCCCGCGTCTGCGAAATAGGGAACGGCGCGGAGAAGAACGTCGGGCGGCGGTACGAAATCGGCGTCGAAGACGGCGAAAAGATCGCTGTCGCTGCGGCGCAATCCTTCGGCGAGCGCGCCGGCCTTGAATCCCTCGCGCGAGGAGCGGCGAATGTGCTCGACGCAAATGCCTCGCGCGCGCATCTCCTCGACGCACGCGGCGACGATCGACGGTGTGTCATCGGTCGAATCGTCGAGCACCTGGATGTCGAGTCGTCCCGGATACTCGATTGCGGCGACCGCGTTCAGCAATCGCTCGGCGACGGCCGGCTCGTTGTAGAGCGGAAGCTGGATCGTGACCGGAGGAAAGATCGCTGCGGTGATGCGCGACGGCTCGGGCGAGCGCCTCCGCAATCTGACAAGATAGAACCGATGGATGCTGTAGACGGCGAGGGTGCTGAGCACGAGGTAGTACAGCGTCAGGATCACCGCTTCAGCGCCGCTCATGGAATCGCGCTGATTCTACTCGCCGCCGCATTGGCGCTCGCGCCGGCCGCGACCGTGCGCTTCGGCTTTTACGGTTTCGTTCTCGCGTACGCCGCAGCCGTGCTCGCATGGCTTCCGCTCCATCGACGGTCACTCCCCCTCGGCATCACCATCGCCATCGCCATTGTGCTTCGCGGAATCTACCTCCTTCCCGATCCGCACCTGTCCGGCGATGTGTATCGCTATCTCTCCGACGGACGCGTGCTGGCGAGCGGACACAATCCCTACACGTACACGCCCACGGATCCGCGCATCAATCATCGCGAGATCCACTCGATCTATCCGCCCCACGCGCAACTTCTCTTCGCGCTCGTGCACAACCTCACCGCGTGGCGACTGCTGATCCTCGCCGCCGACATCGCAGCGATCGTGCTGCTCCGACGCTATGACGCCGCACTCGCGTTCGCGACCTGTCCGCTCGTGATCGTCGAAGGCGTGTGGAGCGGACACATCGACGCGCTCGCCGGCGTATTGGTCGCGTTTGCGCTCGCCTATCGATCAGGAGTCGCGTTAGGCATCGCCGCAGGATTGAAAGTCATTCCGTTGGCGGCTCTTCCCGCGCTCTTTTGTCATCCCGAGCGTAGCGAGGGAGCTGGGCGGGTGGACGGCGCGAGCAACTTGCCTCCCACCCACCCAGGTCCCTCGACTCCGCTCGGGATGACAATCGGTAGCTTCCTCGCCGCCCTTCTCCTCCCCATCCTCCCCTTCCTCGGCGGTCCGATCATGCCCGGCTTTCGCGACTACGCCACGCGCTGGGTCTTCAGCTCACCGCTCTACGAGCTCGTCTACGCGATCGTCGACCGCATTCCGACGAAAGACATCTGGACTTCGCATCCGCTGCGCTTCCAATTCCTTTCCGACTTCGTCTATCGCCACCTCTATCCCGATTTCCTCACCCGCGCGATCCTCGCCGTGATCGCCCTCGGCGGAATCCTGCTCGCGCGGCGCGTGACGACCGCGATCGCGATCCTGCTCGTCTGCTCGCCGGCGATCCATCCGTGGTATTGGCTCACCTTGATTCCGGTCGCGCTCATGGAGCGCAGCCGCTGGTTGTATCTCGCGCTGGCGATGCCACTCTCGTATCTTCTCTACGAATGAAACGCGCTCTGCTCATCTTTCTCGGTGTCGCGCTGCTCTACGCGGGCATCGGTCTTCTGCCCGGCCGCACATTTGCGCCGCTCGATCTTCCTTTCGACGCCGACGCATGGAAGCCCGACCCGACCCAGCGCGTCCGCGTCTCGAACACACTCCTCGGCGACGTGGTCGTGCAGTTCGTCCCGTGGGATCGCGAGATCCGCCGCCTCTTCGCGAGCGGCGAGATGCCGTGGGTGAATCGCTTCGCCGGCGACGGCGGCCCACTCTTCGCGAATCCGCAGACCGCGCTCTTCTCGCCGTTCACGTGGCCGCGTCTTCTCGTCGGTCTCGATGGCTGGGCGATCATGGCCATTCTCAAGATTCTCGCGGCCGCGCTGTGCGCGTACTGGCTCGCGCGCGAGCTCGACGTGCCGCGCAATGCCGCGATCCTCTCCGGCATCGTCTACGCGACCGCCGGCTACACGATCGTCTGGCTTCTCTATCCGATCACGAGCGTCTTCACGCTGCTCGCCGGACTGGCCGCGGCGGCGCTGCGTCTCATGAAACATCCGTCGATTCACAACGCGACGCTGGTGATTCTGTTCGCCGCGCTCTGCACCGCAGGCGGGCATCCGGAAACGCTCTTCATCGGCGTGATCGGCATCTGGCTGTTTCTCGCGTGGGAAGCCGAGCGTCGCCGCGAACTCGGTCTGATGGCAATCGTTCCCTCGAGTGTCGGAGCGCTTCTCGGATTCCTGCTCCTCGCCGTGCAGCTCGCGCCGTTCCTCACGATCCTCGGCGACAGCTACGCGGAAGTTCTCCGGCCGCAGATGCCGCATCCGTTTCGCATCTGGTCGATCGCGTCGCAGATTCTTCCCGGCATCCTCGGTACGCCGCTCCGCGGCGAGCTCGATCTCACCGCGCTTCCGATGGCGGAGAACTTCAACCTGCGCACCGGCGGATTCATCGGCGCGATCGTTCTGCTCGCGATCGTGCTCGCGTGGCGCGAGCTCGCGCCATCGCTCAAACGCGGCCTGGTCATCGGCATCCTCGCGCTCGTCGTCTCATGGTATCCGCCCGGACTGTGGGCGATCGCGCGCCACATTCCGGTGCTGCGCGTGCTGACGTTCGAGTACGGCGTCGCGTTGTTCGTGCTGTTCGGCGCGATCGCGGCGGGACCCGCGATCGCAATCGCCGCGACGCGACAGCGGCGCAAGATCGGCTCCGCGATCGCGATCGTTGGATTGCTCGCGGTGATTGCGGGAGTCTTTCCACTCATCCCCGCCACACGCGCGACGCTCGCACGCGGCGCACGCTCCGGAATCGAAGCGCTTCGCGCGCGCGGACACCTTCGCCAATCCGCCGCGGTCTACGAACAGCGGCTCGACTACTACCTTTCCGCCGCAGGGCTCACCACCGCGCGGCGTCTCGCGATTCCGGGCGCGTGCTGGCTGCTCGCCGGAATCGCGCTCGCGTTTCCGCTGCGCCGCCGCGCGATGCTGCTCTCCATCGCAGCCGCGGGCGAGCTGTTCGCGTTCGGCATCGGATTCAATCCCGCCGTTCGCATGACCGACGTTCCACCGGAGCCCGAGGTCGTTCGGTCGATCAAGCAACTCGATCCGCAGCGGCAGTTCCTCCTCGCCGAGCACTTCGAAGTGTTCCCCGCGAATCTCGCGACGCTCTACGAAGTGCGCGACGCGATCTCCTACGACGCGATGAGCACCAAGACGCGCGTCGCGCAGTTGCGGCCCGCCGGATACGACCCGCTGCTGCACACCTTCAATCCGATTCTCAGCCCCGAACAGGTGCGCGAGCTCGGCAAGTTAGGCGTGCGCTTCGTGCTCAGCCGGAATGACGTCGCCGGCGCGCGTCGCGTCGCGGGACCGCCCGCACCTGCGGTCGGCGTCTACGAGATCGACGGCATCGCGCCGCTGCCGCTTCCGCCTAACAAACGACCGGCAGGGCTCATCGCGGGGCTCGTGATCTCATTGCTCGCTGCGCTCGCGAGCGCGGCGTGGCTGCGCCTGTTTCTGATCGACGCGCCGGTCACGCCACTTCAGCCTTCAACGCGCGCGTCATGAGCCGTTGAATGCCCTCGCGCGGCGTTGCGCCTTCGTAAATCACGCGATACATCTCCGCCGTGATCGGCATCTCGATCTGATGTCGGTCGGCGAGCTGTCGCGCGGACTTCGACGTCTTGATGCCTTCGGCGACAAACTTCGCGTCGCGGAGGATGTCGTCGAGTGTCTGCCCCTGACCTAACAGCACGCCGACGGTGCGATTGCGCGAGAGCGCGCCGGTGCAGGTCAGCACCAGGTCGCCCATGCCCGCGAGTCCCGCGAACGTCTCGAGTCGCCCGCCTAACGCGACGCCGAGGCGGGTCATCTCGCGCAAACCGCGCGTGATCAGCGCCGCGTTCGTGTTGTGCCCGAGTCCGAGTCCCTCGACGACGCCCGCTGCGATGGCGATCACGTTCTTCAGCGATCCGCCGAGCTCCACGCCGACCACGTCGCTCGAGTGATAGAGACGAAACGCGGCAGACGACAACATCTGCTGCGCTTCCTGCGCGAAGTCGGTGTCGCTCGACGCGATCACGGCGACTGTCGGATCGGCGCGTGCAGTCTCGAGCGCGAACGTCGGGCCGGAGAGCACCGCAAACGCGCGGAGCCGATCGCCGAGGACGTCGCTGGTGATCTGCGACATCCGCTCGAGGGTCTCGTTCTCGATGCCCTTCGTTCCGGAGATCACTTTCACCGGGCCGCGCAAGTGCGATCGCAGGTTCGTCAGCACTTCGCGATACACGTGACTCGGCGCAACCATGAAGATCGTGTCCGAGAACGCCGCCGCTTCTTCGAGATCGCTCGTCGGCGTGATGCGCGGGCCGATCCCCATGCGCGGGAGGTAGTCGGGATTTTCGCCGGTCTCGCGAATCGCCGCGCTCACCTCGGGATCGTGCGCCCAGAGCATCACGTCGTTTCCGGCGCGCTCGGCCGCGATGGCCATCGCCGTTCCGAACGCACCGGCGCCGATGATCGAGATCTTCACTGCGACTCCTTTTTCTGACCGAGCTTCCGCTCGGTCCCTGCCGCGAGGCGGGCGATGTTGGAGTGATGTTTCGTGATCACGGCCAGTGCGATTCCGATGGTGAGCACGATGCGCCAGAACGGAGCGCCCGCCGCGAGAAAACGAAAGAACACGGGAATCGATGCCGCGCTGACGATCGACGCGAGCGACACGTAGCGGAACACGAGCAGGACGATCGCGAACACGAGCATCGCTCCCGCGACCACGATCGGATCGAGCGCGAGAAACACGCCTGCCGCCGTCGCGACCCCTTTCCCGCCGTGAAACCCGAGCCACACGGGAAACATGTGCGCGAGTACCGCCACGAGCCCCGCGAGCGCGATCCACATCTCGCGCGACTGCCACGGCATCACCCCCGCATCGAACGGCCACCCCGGCCGCTCCACGATCCACCGCGCGATGAGAATGACTGCGTACCCCTTCGCGATATCGAGCAGCAGGGCCACGATCCCCGGCAACTTCCCGGCCGTGCGCGCCACATTCGTCGCGCCCACGTTGTGACTCCCCTCCCGCCGCACATCCTTCCCCGCGACCAGCTTCACGATCAGAAAACTGAACGGAATCGAGCCGGCGAGATACGCGACGACGATCAGGACAACGGGGAGCACGACGTTCATGCGCCGGCTATTGTAGATTCGACCGCGCGGCGGAAATCAGCAGCGTCGATAGCGTAATAACGAACGAGCTCCGGTTCGACTTGCTCGAACAACGCGAGCAACCGGGACTTCTCGACGAGACCACTCTTGATCATGTTGCGAACATCCGCATCATCCTTTTCGTGGCCGCGCTCGATTTTGGAGAGGCACTGCGCGTAGAAATCGTAATGGTAGAAGTCGAGCTTCCCTTCGCGAACAATGAACCGGCTGCGCTCCTGCCACCCCGGAAGCTCGGGAATGAAATCGGCGGGAGACGCGGGCTCGACGTTGATGTTGAGTTGCTCTTTCAAGTCCCGGATTGCCGTGTGCAGTGCGTATGACTCCGGAATGATCTTGATATCGACATCAACGGTCATATCGCGCCAATCGAGCAACACAGAAGACGCTCCACCCGTAAGGTAAACGCGTCCCTCGGCGCGTGAGCGCTTCGCGAGCTCGCGCATGAACACTCGGATCCGATTTGCATCTACGGCTTGACGCATGTTGCCGCACGCTCGAAGCTCACGAGCCGGCGGATCAGCGCGTTGTACTTCGAATGCGCGCTATTGCCGTATCGCTGCGCGAGCAGCTCATAAAGGCGATCCTCGGGAAAAGGCGCCGTGTGCGGGACGTCAAAGCCCAGTCGTCGCAACCGCGGACCACCCACGAGCACCAGCAGCGCCGGGACCGACTCTAGGCCCGCTTCGAGATCGCGAAAGCCCTCGCGAATGAGATCGGCGCCCGGAAGCGCATCGTTGATCTCGATCATCGAAATGAGTATGCGAGCTATTCGAACGCGTTGTCGAGATCCGCGATCAGGTCCTCGATGTCTTCGATCCCCACGCTGATGCGCACGAGGCCGCCGGTGATGCCGAGGCGTTTGCGCGTTTCTTCGGGGACGGAGCCGTGCGTCATGGAAGCGGGATGCGAGATGAGCGTCTCGACGCCGCCGAGGCTCTCGGCGAGGGAGCAGAGGCGGACGCGATCGAGGAAGCGCTTGGCGTTTTCGTAGGAGCCGAGCTCGAAGGAGAGCATCGAGCCGAATCCGCTCATCTGTCGTTTCGCCAACTCGTGCTGCGGATGATCGGGAAGGCCCGGATAGTTGACCTTCAGCACCTTCGGATGATTGGCGAGATAGTTCGCCATGGCCATTCCGTTTTCCTCGTGGCACTTCATGCGCACTGCGAGCGTCTTCACGCCGCGCAGCACGAGCCAGGAATCGAACGGCGAGAGGATCGCGCCGACGGCGTTCTGCAGAAAGCCGATCTGCTCCGCGATCGCGTCGGAGTTGGAGACCACGACGCCGCCCACGGAGTCGGAGTGGCCGTTGAGGAACTTCGTCGTCGAGTGCACGACGATGTCCGCGCCGAGCTCGATCGGCCGTTGCAGGTAGGGCGAACAGAACGTGTTGTCGACGACGACCAGCGCAGTTTGCGCGTGCGCGATGTCCGCACACGCCGCGATGTCCGTGATGGTCATCATCGGATTCGTCGGCGTCTCGAGGAACAGGATGCGCGTGTTAGGCCGCATCGCCGCGCACACCGCATCGACTTTCGACGTGTCGACGTACGTGAACTCGAGTCCGTACTTTTCGAGCACGCGGCTGAACAGCCGATAGGAGCCGCCGTACAGGTTCTCGCCCGCGACGACGTGATCGCCCGACTTCAGCATGCGGAACACCGTGTCCGTCGCGGACATCCCCGACGCGAAACAGTGTCCGTGCTTGCCGCGCTCCAGCGCGGCGAGATTCGCCTCGAGCGCGGAGCGCGTCGGATTCTGCGTGCGCGCGTACTCGTAGCCTTTGTGGCGGCCGAGCTCCGGCTGCACGTACGTGGAGGTCTGATAGATCGGAATGGTCACCGCACCCGTGTGCGGCTCCGGTTCCTGTCCGGCATGAATGCAATCAGTGGAGAAACCCATGGTGATTTGCTCGCTTTCCGCGGGAATGCTGCTGGGGTGTTAGGTGCTGGGTGCTGGCGGTGTTACGCGAACCGCCAACACCCAGTACCCAACACCTCAGCACCATTACTTGGGGTCCTGTCGCCACCTCGAATAAATCCCTTTCGACATGTACCGCTCGCTCGCGTCGGGAATCAGCGTCACGACGCGTTTGCCCGGACCCAACCGGCGCGCGACTTCGAGCGCCGCGGTTACGTTTGCGCCGGCGGAGGACGCGCCGAGGATTCCTTCTTCCGCGGCGAGTCGCGCGACCATGTCGAACGCAGGATCGTCATCGACGCGAATCACGTCGTTCGCGAGCGACATGTCGAGCACCGGCGGGATGAACGACGACGCCCCGATGCCTTCGACTTCGTGCGGTCCCGCTTCACCGCCTTTGAGAATCGATCCCTGGGGCTCGACGATGAAGCACTGCACATCGGGATGGCGCTCGCGCAGATATTTCGCGACGCCGGTGAACGTCCCGCCCGTGCCCGCGCCCGCGACCCAGGCATCGATGCGGCCGTCCATCTGCTCCCACACTTCGGGACCGGTGGTCTCGTAGTGCGACTCGGTGTTGTACAGATTCGCGAACTGCTGCGGCACGTACGCGCCTTCGATGCTGCGCGAGAGCTCCTCGGCTTTCGCGATCGCCGCTTTCATCCCGCCGTCCTTCGGCGTGAGGATCACCTCGCCGCCGAGGGCCTTCATGACCTCGCGCTTCTCGATCGAAAAGTTTTCGGGGACGCAGAGGATGACGCGATATCCCTTCTGCACGCCGGCGAGTGCGAGACCGACTCCGGTGTTGCCCGCGGTCGGCTCGATGATCGTGCCGCCGGGTTTGAGCTTTCCGTCGCGCTCCGCGCGCTCGATCATGCCGATGCCGATGCGGTCTTTGACGGAGAAACCCGGATTGAGCAGCTCCATCTTCACGAAGATGTCCGCGACGTCGCCGCCGCCGATGCGGCGGAGACGCACCATCGGCGTCTTGCCGATGAGATCGAGAACGCTGTCGACTGTGCGGGGAGTGGGGCGTGCGGTCAAAGCGGCGGGATTCTAGTGAAGGTGCGCCGCAAAACAAAACGGCCGGTGCATTTCTGCACCGGCCGTGTTGTGAAGGGTCGAGAGTGTTTGTTGGATCAGGCCCAGCTCGAAGGGCGGCTGTTCGAGCGGCGCTGGTTGTAGCAATCGCGGCAGTACACCGGCTTTCCGCTGACGGGAGTGAAGGGGACTTCCGTCGGGATTCCGCAGCTGTCGCAGGTCACGCTGACCATCTGGCGCGAGCGGCCTTCGCCACCGCTGCCATCGCGGGCAACCTTTCGCTTGTCGCGGCAGTTCTTGCAACGCTTCGGTTCGTTCGTGAAACCGCGTTCGGCGTAGAACGCCTGTTCGTTCCGGCTGAAGATGAACTCCTGCCCGCAGTCCGCACAGTTGAGGGTCTTATCGTTGAAAGTGTCCATGAAACCTTGATCTCCTAATGATGGTTGTTGCGAAAAGTCAGGTGCCGCAGCGGAGGACACAAGCGGGGGGCCGCGACCTCGCCCCCGCAATATGGGTGATGACTACGAGCGCTAAAAGAATCGACCCCCTTCCGAGATCGGAACGCAACACGAACTCCTGAACGAACGCCGTTGTCCGATATGGAGTCTCGCATTTATCCCGATGGCTGAAGTTTTAACATAGTTTTCTCGGGGAAGGCAACGCGGATTGACGTATTCAAAATAAGAACGTCAAGCTATTGACCAATCGAAAATGACACATCAAATCCGAATCGGTCCCGCCGGATGGAGCTACAAGGACTGGGAGAACGTCGTCTATCCGAAGCACGGCTCGAAGTTCGATCACCTCGCGTATCTCGCGTCTTTCTTCGACACGATCGAGATCAATTCGCCGTTCTATCGCATCCCTCCGCCGGCGCATTCGAAGAGCTGGGTGCGCCGCGTCGCATCGAATCCCGATTTCCGTTTCACCACGAAAATCTTCAAGGGCTTCACGCACGAGGACGCTGCGCCATCCGCCGATGACCTGAAAGCCTTCCGCAACTATCTCGATCCGATGATGGACGCGAACCGCCTCGGCGCGATCCTCATCCAGTTTCCGTGGAGCTTCAAGAACACCGCCGAGTCCGTCGAGCGGCTCGAGAATCTCTTCCGCGCATTCGATGGCTATCCGAAGGCGCTCGAAGTGCGACACGCCACGTTTCAGGACGAAGCGTTCGTGAAGTTTCTCGACGAGCACGAGGTGTCGTGGGTGAATGTCGATCAGCCGCTGTTCCACGATTCCGTGAAACCGGCAGACACCGTCACCGGTCCCATCGGCTACGCGCGCCTGCACGGACGCAACTACGAAAAGTGGTTTGCGCACTCGGAGTCGTGGGAGCGCTACAACTATCTCTACTCCGACGAAGAGCTCGCGCCGTGGGTCGATCGCATCTCCTCGATGGCAAACGAGAAGGACACGTACGTGATCACGAACAACCACTTTCGCGGACAGGCGATCCTCAACGCCGGTGATCTGATGGAAGCGCTGGGACAAGACTTCCGCATGCCGCCGCAGTTGCGCGAGGTCTACGGGGATCGCGTGCCGAGGTAGGGTCAGAGCTTCGGTTTTCGGTTTCTCCACCGCATGTGGAGAAAACACACCTCACTCGGAAAATGACCACCGCCGCACGACGAAAAACCTCCGCCGCGTGGAAAAATCGCCATCGCACGTAGAGAAAGCGAAAAGCGAAGCTCTGACCCCACTGCTACGATGCGCGCCGATGACTCGCAAGAAGCGGGTGGTCGGCACGGCCGGTCACATCGATCACGGAAAAACCTCACTCGTTCGCGCGCTCACCGGCATCGACACCGATCGCCTCCCCGAAGAAAAGCGCCGCGGCATCACGATCGACCTCGGCTTCGCGAGCTGGTTCACCGACGACTATCAGATCGGCTTCGTCGACGTGCCCGGGCACGAGCGCTTCGTGAAGAACATGCTCGCCGGCATCGGCGGCATTGATAGCGCGCTGCTTGTCGTCGCGGCCGACGAGTCGATCATGCCGCAGACGCGCGAGCACTTCGCGATCTGCAGACTCCTCGGCATTCCGACCGGGCTCGTCGCGATCACGAAGAGCGATCTCGTCGAGCGCGAGATGCTCGATCTCGTGCGCATGGAAGTCGAAGAGCTCGTATCCGGAAGTTTTCTCGAAGGAAAGCCAATCGTTCCGGTGAGCAGCACGACCGGCGCCGGTCTCGACGAGTTGCGCGCTGCGATTCTGCAGTCGGTCGCATCGGTCGACGATCGCGATGCGACCACGCGCGTGTTCCGCCTTCCCATCGATCGCGTGTTCACGATGAAAGGCTTCGGCTCCGTCATCACCGGCACGACCTACTCCGGACGCGTGCGCGTCGAAGACGAAGTCGAAGTGCTGCCCGGCGGCAAGCGCAGCCGCGCGCGCGCGATTCAAGTGCACGGACAACCGCGCGATGAAGCGTCCGCGGGCGAGCGCACGTCGATGAATCTCGCCGACGTTCCGCTCGACGAATTGCATCGCGGCCAGCAGATCCTGCATCCCGACACACTCCGTCCATCGCAGGTCATCACCGTGCGTCTCGAGTTGCTCGACGACTCAAAGCCTCTCAAGGAACAAACGCGCATCCGCTTCCACCATCTCTCCGCCGAGCTCCTCGGCACGATGCGATTCGTCGACGACACCGACGGCGAGCTGCGCCCGGGCGCACGCGCGTTCGCGCAGATCCGTCTCGAGGCGCCGGTCATCGCGGCCGCGGGCGATCGCTTCGTGATCCGCCGCTACTCGCCTGCGTTCACGATCGGCGGCGGCGTCATCCTCGATGCGCATCTGCCCAAGCTCAGCCGCGGCACGCGCGTCGAGATTCTCGACGCGCTCGAGAGCGGAACGCTGCAGGAGCGCGTGCAGTGGATGGCGAAGCTGCAGGGACTGCGCGGACTGACGATCGATGAAGTGCAGGCACGCACCGGCATTCGCGCGCAGACGCTCACGAAAGAATTGCGAAGAGTGCCGAACGTCGTGAGCGTGGGATCGACGCTGCTCCATCACGACGTCCTCACGGATTTCCGTCGCCGCGCGATGGAGTTCCTGAACGATTACTTCAAGACGAACAAGATGGCCGTGAACGTTCCGAAGAGCGAGTTCGCGCAGAAGCTGATCCCTTCCGGCGCGCCGGTGAACTTTCTGCTCGCCGATCTCGCGAACGAAAAGATCGCCGTCGTGCAGGGCGACGCGCTCGACATTCCGGGCCGCTCGAAGACGTTAGGCGGCGCGGAGGGTGAGCTCGCGCGCGCGATCGAGGAGCGCTTCGCGGAAGCGGGACTGCAAACGCCGGCAGTCTCCGAGATCATCAAAGCAATCCCGCAGAAGCCGAAGGTGATCGAAGGCGTGATCGGCTATCTCGTGAAGCAGGGTGCGCTCGTGCGTCTCGCGGAAGGCGTGTACCTCCACCGCGACACGATCGCCGGCGCGCGCGAAAAACTCGCCGCGAAAAAAGGGCAGACGATCGACGTCGGCGCGTTCAAGGACCTGTTCGGCATCTCGCGCAAGGTGGCCATCCCGTTACTCGAATTTTTCGACAAGGAAGGGACCACGAAACGAATGGGCGACGCGAGACAGGTACTGTAGGCCCCTCACCCCGGCCCTCTCCCCGCGCGGCGAGGAGAGGGGGCTTCGGAAACATCGCGGTATTCCTTCGGCACCATCAGCATCGCCTCGGGCACGTCACGCTCCGCGACTCTCACGACCGCGCGATCGATCACCAGCTTCTCTTTTCCATAAGGGAGTTCCGCGTGATCGAGGAGCGGGAATCCGCTCAGATCGATGAGCGCCGCGTCGGCGGCGCGCATCATCGCCGCGAGCGGCGACGACACCGGCTCGGTGGCGTGCATCGTGGCGAAGAGGGAGCGCGGAATCGACGGATGCTCGGCGACCCAGAGCTGCCGCTGATACGCGCCGCTCTCGATCACGGCTTCCTGCGCCGTTAGGCCGAGGATCGTGCGCGTGGCCTCGCCGCGGCGGAACTTCACGATCGGGTAGTGCGGCGGCAGCGTCTCGCGCATCGCCGCTCGCCGTTTCAGCACCATCGACTCGATCGACTCCGAATGAAACGTGCGCTCGATGTCGTCGACGAACGTCACCGTCTTCGCGCGAAGATCGTAGAGACGCCACACGTCGCGCTCGTTCGTGCTGCGCGCGCGATCGTTGGCGATGACGATCGTGTGCATGAACGTGCGATCCGGGGGTCGGATGGTCGTGCGGATCGTCACGACCGTCGCACGGACGGTCGGACCAGCCGGTTGGGGCTGAACGGATTGGGGCGGCGCCGGTTTGCACGAGATGCAAACCGCGACCACCGCTGCGACGACACGCGACCGAATTGTCATCCCGAAGCGCAGCGAGGGACCTGGTGGGCGGGAGGCACGATCAGCGCGCCACCAACCACCCAGGTCCCTCGCTACGCTTCGGGATGACAAACCGCTCACTATTCCTTTGCGTCGTACCAGCTCTTTCCCCAGTGTGCGTCGACCGCCAGAGGCACAGCCAGGGGAAAGATGGTCTCCATCGTCTCTTTCACGATTCCCGCCACCTCCTCTGCACTCTCCTGGCGCGCTTCGATCACGATCTCGTCGTGCACGGTGAGCAGCATGCGCCCGCCGTCGCGAAGCTTGCGCTCCAGCGCGATCATCGCCAGCTTGAGCAGATCCGCAGCGGTTCCCTGAATCGGCGCGTTGATGGCCATGCGCTCCGCGTTTCCGCGCACGGTGAACGAGCGATTGTGAATCTCGGGGATGTAGCGCACGCGCCCGAACAGCGTCGTCACTTTGCCGCTCGATCGCGCCTCGACGAGGGTGCGCTCGAGATACTCGTGGATCTTCGGATACTTCGAGAAATACGCGTCGATCCAGTCTTTCGCCTGCGCCGTCGAGATGTTGAGCTCATTCGACAAACGGAACGCCGACATGCCGTACAGCACGCCGAAATTGATCACCTTCGCCGCGCGGCGCTGCTCGGCGGTGAGCTCCTCCGGCGGAATGTTGAACATCTGCGACGCGGTCGCGCGATGAATGTCTTCGCCGCGGCGGAAGGTCTCGATGAGCGACTCGTCTTCGGTCATGTGCGCGAGGATGCGCAACTCGACCTGCGAGTAATCCGCCGACAAGAGCACCCATCCTTCGTCGGCGATGAACGCCTTGCGGATCTCACGTCCCATCTGCGTGCGAATCGGAATGTTCTGCAGATTCGGATCGGATGACGACAGGCGTCCCGTCGCCGCGACCGCCTGATTGAACGTCGTGTGCACGCGTCCATCCGCCGCGACGAGCTGCGGCAGCGCGTCGACATACGTGCCCTTGAGCTTGTGCAGCTCGCGATGCTGAAGAATGAGCTGCGGAACGGCGAAGCCATGGCTGGCCAGCTCTTCGAGCACTTCGACGCTCGTCGAGTAGCTCTTGGTCGTCTTCGTTTTCTTGATGACCGGATAGTTGAGCTTCTCGAACAGGATGTGTCCGAGCTGCGCCGGCGAGTTGATGTTGAACTCCGTTGCCGCCTCCGCGTAGATGCGCTTCTCGAGATCGGCGAGCTGATCGCCCATCGTCTTCGACATCGTGCGCAGCAGGTCGGCATCGATACGGATGCCGCGCTCTTCGAGACTGGCCAGCACGGGGAACAGCGGCATCTCGATGCGCTCGTAGACATCGACGAGCGCAGGATCGCGGCGAAGCTCGGGATCGAGCATGTCGAAGAGCGCGGTGATGACGTCGGACTTGTCGCCGAGGTATTGCTGGTACGCCGCGAGCGCAGACGCGACTTCATGCTCGATCTCGAACAGCGGTGCGGTCTTCTGCACGTCTTTGCGCACGAGCACGTCCTGCTTGAGGCGATCGCGCGCGATGTTGCCGAGGGCGTGACTCGGAAGACCGGGATTGATCACGTACGACATCAACATCACGTCGGCCCACTTCGACGGGACCGGCATCGACGCCGCGCGCAAACGTCGCGACTGCGCTTTCGCGTCGTACGTGATGAAGAGCCGATCCGACGACAAGAGCTCGCGCAGCGCGGTGGTCATCTCGTCCGTCGCGCCTAACAGTTTCGTCATCGGCACGAGCAGCGACTCGGATGGCCTGACGGAAAGCGACGCGGCGATCGGTGCGTCGAACCCTTCGATCGTGGCCGGCTCGAACCAGATCGAGACCTTGCCGCCGTCTTTCACGAGCTCGCGAATGTCGTCCGCGGATGCGGCGATCCGGAATTCTTTCGGAACGGCGGGCGCCTCCGGCAGATACTCCTGCATCAGCGAGGCGAACTCGAGACGCGAGAAGATCTCGTGCAGCTTCGCGCGATCGGGATCGGTGCGCTTGAGGGTGTCGAAGTCGATGTCGAGATCGAGATCGCATTTGATCTGCGCGAGCTGGCGGGAGAGGTAGGCCTTGTCGCGATTCTCTTCGAGCGTCTTTCGCTGCGCGGCCTTCTTGATCTGATCGAGATTCTCGTAAACGCCGTCGAGCGATCCGAATTGCTGGATCAGTCCCTTCGCGCCTTTCTCGCCGATGCCGGGCACGCCGGGGATGTTGTCGATGGCGTCGCCCATGATGGCCATGACGTCGACGACTTTCTCCGGCGGCAGACCGAAAGCCTCGGCCACACCATTCGCGTCGTAGAGCACTTCGCGTCCGGTGTGAAAGAGCTTGATGCCGTCGCCGACGAGCTGGAAGAAGTCCTTGTCGCTCGTCGCGATCACGACGTCGTAGCCGCGATCGCGCGCCGTGCACGCGAGCGAGCCGATGAAATCATCCGCTTCCCACTCCTTCGAGCGGATGACGGGAATGCGAAACCCTTCCAGGACTTCGTAGACGTAAGGAATCTGCACGACGAGATCGTCGGGCATCGGCTTGCGATCTTTCTTGTAGTCCTGGAACTGCGACGTGCGCGCGGTCTCCTGCCCTTCATCGAATGCGACGGCGATGCAATCAGGCTCGAAGTCCTTCAGCAACTTGCGGAGCGTGTTGATGAAACCGTAGACCGCGTTCGTCGCAAACCCCGCCGAGTTCGTCAGACCGCGGATCGCGTAGAAGGAGCGGTAGACATTGTTGGAGCCATCGACGAGAAAGAGGGAGGGTTTCTTCTTGGGCATCTGCGTCGCGGATTATAGGTTTGGAGTGCGGCGGCCATGCCGCCGCTTTCTCGGTGCGGCAAGCGTGCTCCGTCGAAAAAGCGGCGGCATGGCCGCCGCACTCCATAAGCAGAATTGAATTGACTTGCGCCCCTATGTCCCCCGACGATGTCCCACCAATGACGTACCAACTCGCTTGTGCCTGTTGCTGTATGCGGATCATTCCGGCAGGCGAGGTGTGACGACGTGTAGTTAAACATCGAGCCCACCGCCGGAGAGCATCGGCGGTGGGCGTTTTCGTTTTTGGAGAAAGCCCGCCGAAAGGCGGGCTTTTGCATTTTCATGACAGAGACCAAAACACAACGACACGAACGACTGAAGCGCGAGAAGAATCCGTGGGAAGCGCTCGACGAGCTGCGCGTGCACGCGCGCCGCGGCTTCGATGCGATTCCGCCCGAGTGGATCTCGACGTACCTGCGGTGGTGGGGCGTCTACACGCAGGGCGACGGCGCGGGAGTGATCGGCGGAAAGGATGGCGTCGGCAAAGCGGTGCCGCGCTTCATGGTGCGCATCCGCGTCACGAACGGGCTCCTTCGCGCGAGTCAGCTTCGCGCGATCGCCGATGCGGCCGACGCCTACGGCAACGGTCTCGCCGACATCACCGTTCGTCAGAACCTGCAACTGCACTGGGTCACGGCGGAAGCGCTTCCGGATCTGCTCGATGCGCTGTGGCGAGTCGGTCTGACGACGAAAGGCTCCTGCGGCGATGACACGCGCAACATCACCGGCTGCCCGCTCGCGGGTCTCGACGCCGACGAGATCTGCGATGCGTCATCGCTCGCACTGCAAGCGACGGACACGCTCATCGGGGATCGCGAGCTGTACAACCTGCCGCGAAAATTCAAGGTCACGATCACCGGCTGCCGTGTCTGGTGCTCGTATCCGGAGATCAACGACGT
>Ga0075428_100001440_pt1 | contig 25402 bp, 22 predicted proteins | sample RhiMetdeltSRZDD2_FD_75291 | JGI IMG/M metagenome (GOLD analysis project Ga0075428, IMG submission 75291) | Populus rhizosphere microbial communities from Tennessee, USA - Rhizosphere MetaG P. deltoides SRZDD2 | ecosystem: Host-associated > Plants > Roots > Rhizosphere > Soil | place: USA... | reverse complement strand
CCAAAGCATGGGCGGTTTCGGCCGCGCGCCCCGTCGAATCGTGAGCCGCGGATTCGCCCACCCAATCGAATAGTCCGCCTGCCGCCAGCCCGTCATCTTGCCATTGATGTTGGGTCAGGTTGTTCAAGAACCGTTCACCACCAGAGCCGGTGACTGCGTCGTGGATCACCAGGTCGTCCTTGTTGACCGCGTTGAACATGTTCTGCAACGTCGGATCAACCAATTGGTGATACCAGCGCGGGCGATCGGACATCGGATCATTGCCCGGAACCGGCCAGCCATTGGATTGTTCGAGCAGCTGCTGGCTTTTTTCGAAGAGGCCGGAATCAAGACCGCTGCCTACCTGCAGGTCTCGGTTTCCTCGGTGGATGATGTCAGCCAGATCGTTGAGGCCAGCCGCCGGCTGAGAGGCGGTCGTCAGTGGAGGTAGACCGATGGAGCCGTCAGGGTTGTGCGTCGGTTCGCCGAAGCTTAGTGGCGTCAAGACGGGTCCATCGAGAACCTTTTGGATGCCGTCCGGCAATGCGTACCTGCCGCCGCTCGCCGGATTACTGGTCGACGGCGGCTCAGTCTCTGGCAGCCCGGTCTTGATGTTCGGATTGGAGGCGAGTTGAAATACGTCGGCGACTCGACCACCATCCGGGCCGGCCTCATCCATGATGGCTTTGATCTCCGCCGGCGTCTTGTCGCCGAACGCACGCGAGAAGCCCTGCAAATATGACATTTGCTCCGGCGGGAGTGTCAGCTTTCCGTCGTCGAGGGCCGTCTGCTGTTCGCGGCTCAGGGTGGTGTTCTCGACCAAACGCTGATGCTGCTCGGGCGTCAGCTGCCCGTTCTGCAGCGCCTCGGAGTCTTCCTTGCCGACCTCTTCCGGTGACTTCTTCTTTGCTTCCTCTTCGTCCTTCTTCCCGTCTGGCCCGACGAACTGCGGCCCTTCCCGGTTGGCGAACTTCTGATCACTCAGCGCCTGATACTCACCATCGAGGCCGCGGATCTTCCCGCCGATGGCGTTCAGGTCGCCGTTGGATCGCTGGATGATCTCCTGAACCTGAGCGATGCCCTTCTGCACGATCGCCATCCGCATCTGTTCGCCGGCTTGGCCTTGAGGAGCGCTCGCAGCCGCATCCACCACCCACTTGCGCACCGCGTCAAGGTCGCGCCGTCCAGCTGAAACCACCTGCGCCGATTCATCCACATGTGCACTTAGACGCTGGTCCAGCCCGGCCAGTCGGCCCAGCACCCGACCGTGCTCAGTGTTGGCCGCCCCATACGCGTTGGCTGCTCCGCCCGTCCACTTCGACCCCGGCGCAGCCGACTTGACTGTCGATTGCGCCTGGCGGAGGGCGCCGCTCGCGTCGTACTGCTTACCTGGTTGCGGAGTGCCCTCACCGAATGTCTGTCGCGCATTCGACCACGTCGACAAGAACGCGTTCAGCACACTCACGGCACGATTATCCCAACCCCCGGACTACCGAGGCGCCACGAATCCGACCGGACCCGCCGCGATGCACACCGACAACGCCGCCGTGTTCGCCCGCACCTTGATCGCATCACCTGCCCCTGACAGTCTCACGAAGACGCGGTTCAGCCCCGGTCGTACCGGCACCTTCGTCTCCGTGCCCTCCGACAGCGACATCGTCAGCGACCCGTCGCTATTGGCCAGGTAGTTGATCTCCGCCGTCCAATCCGCAGGCAGCAGCGGGCCATCCAACGGCATCGACACGGGGAAGTCGGGCTGCACCAGATAGCCGCAATTCGGCGCCGGCCCGGGAACGATCGACCGCACCCACGTCACCTTCGCGTCGACGACATGACCACTCACATCCAGCATGCGTAAATCTGTTGTCGCGCCCGCGAATTCGGGCCTGTCCCGCAATAGCGCAAACATGTGACTGGCCAAGTTCTCCGGCGTCGCCACCCGCTGCAATACCAACGGGTCGACCTCCTGGTCAAGCAGCGGCGCACTCGAACCCGCGTGCGCCGCGGCCAGCCCCGCCTGCGCGTTCTGCAGGTACGGTTGCGCCGGGTTGTCACGCCAACTCGTCAGGAACGTTGCGGTCGAATACAGGCTGCTCACGACGAAAAGCCCTGTAAAACCGACAGTTATCACCGTTCGCCTCTGCGACGCATCCAGCCACGAAGACTCGGAACGGTTCGGCGCACACAACCCAACCGCCAGCAGCAGAGCCAATACCACCACCAGATCCGGCAGGTAGCGCAACGTCTGCGCCAGCTCGAGCGCGGTGAACCGCGACGAACGCATCAGGTAAATCGGGATCTGGCACGCCACCGCGTACCCGACGGCCACCAGCCACACCGCCCCGATCCGCTGTTTACGAATGAACGAAACCGCCGCCACAATCGCCAGCGCCATCCAGCCCACTACGATCACCACCACCGGCGGTGTCGCCCACGGTGACGCCGGCGCCCAGCGTTGCCAATCCCACGGTCCGCCAACCAAACCCGGCACGATGCCATGAGTCACCGACCGGCTCAACAGATCCCATGTCATCGCCACGTCGAAGCTCCACCGCTTCTGGTCGACCACCACCAGATAGACGACGATCCATGCCGCCGTCATCGTCAGTGCCGGTACCCACAGCCGCACCCCTCGCCGCCACACGTCGACGATCGAACCCGACGATGTGACATGGGCGTACAGCGCCGCAATTGTGAACGCCACAAACGGGATTACCGCCGCCTTCTCGAAGAACAGCAGGCCACCGAAGTACACCAGCAGGCCCGTCATCGCGTACCGGTGCTGGCCCGTACGAACCAACAACACCGCATCGGCACACACCCACGCCAGCGCCGCCTGCATCGGCAGCGAGTTCAGCGCCGCCGCCCACCACGCAAACGCCGGCACGCCGAGCGGGGTGAACAACGCAAACGTCAACGGCAAGAGCAGCACTGGCCGCCAGCCCAGAACGACGTGCAGAGCGCGCAGCAGCGCCAGTGAGGCCAACGACTGCAGCACCACCAAACTGATCGCCGGCCCGATCCAGTTCAACGGCGCGAGCCGGGTGATGCCACCCGCCACCAGAAACGCCCCCGGCATGACATGCCCGTCGTGATCGTCGAACAGATACGTCGGCGACAGCAGGCCCTGCGTGCCTGCCCGGCCCGTCAGGATCAGGTCGTCCCAGTAGAAATAGCCCTGAAACGCCAGCACCGCCCGGACCACCAACTGCACCACGATTAACGCGGCGGCGGCGCGGGCGACCCAGTTCACTCTTGTTGACCCTATGTCCATCGCCGCGCAAACCGGTCCTCGGTATGGTGAGCCGATGCGCACACTGGTGACGGGGGCAGCCGGTTTCATTGGATCAACGCTGGTAGACCGCCTACTTGCAGACGGACACACCGTCGTCGGAGTCGACGATCTCAGCTCGGGCCGACCCGAGAACATCATCGAGGCTGAGCGGCATGACGGGTTCGAGTTCGCGAAGTCCGACATCGTCAGCGCCGACCTCATTGGCCTGCTCGCCGACACCCAGCCCGAGGTGATATTTCACCTGGCCGCTCAGATCGATGTGCGCCACTCCGTTGTCGACCCGCAGTTCGACTCGATGGTCAATGTCGTCGGCACCGTGCGGCTCGCGGAGGCCGCGCGTCAGGCCGGGGTCCGCAAGATCGTGCACACGTCGTCGGGCGGGTCGATCTATGGCACCCCGCAGACGTTTCCGACGCCCGAGGACATCCCAGCGGACCCCGCATCTCCGTATGCCGCGGGAAAGGTTGCGGGGGAGGTGTATCTGAACATGTTCCGCAACCTCTATGGGCTGGAGTGCTCCCACATCGCGCCCGGCAACGTCTACGGCCCGCGCCAAGACCCCCATGGCGAAGCGGGCGTGGTGGCAATTTTCTCGCAGGCACTGTTGTCGGGCCGGCCCACCAAGATCTTTGGTGATGGCACCGACACCCGCGATTATGTGTTCGTCGACGACGTCGTCGACGCGTTCGTCAAGGCTTCCGCAGACGCCGGTGGCGGCCAGCGTTTCAACATCGGCACCGGAGTGGAAACGTCGGTGCGTCAACTACATTCGGTGATCGCCAAGGCCGCCGGTGCGGCCGACGAACCCGAGTTCCACCCGCCTCGGCTTGGAGAACTGAAGCGGTCGAGCCTGGACAACAGCCGGGCGAAGCAAGTGCTCGGGTGGGTACCGCAGGTCGATCTCGTCGAGGGCGTTGCCCGAACGGTGGACTACTTCCGCCAGTCGCGCTAGCGCTCCTCGGGCGCTCGGGCGGTTTGTAACGCAACCGCACGCGCCAGCCGCGCGTACTTCAACTCGAGGTCCTTGAACCGCATGTAGGCCGATAGCGTCGTGAACACGAATGCAATGATCAGCACGTATTCCATCAGGTCGGTACCGCGGGCCACGCCAAGCCAATTCGCGACAACGGTGGTGTCGTCGGGACGAAGGATCGCATAGATGCCCGCGATCACGAACAGCACGTAGCCCACCTTCACCCACGCCTTGGACCGCGCGCTACGTCGTGAGCGCAGCAGGTAGACCAACAGCGCCAGGACCGACGTGATCAGAAGCGCCTGAATCCAGTTCATCGCGACATCCTTCCTCGCAACAAACCGTCAAAGATGATGTTGACGCCGTTCAACAGGGGTTGCCCCTTCGACATCGAGTATTCGGTGTAGAGAATCTCGACCGGTTCTTCTGTTACCCGCCAATGGTTTTCATAAGCCAGCGCGATGAACTCGTCCGCATGGCTCATGCCGCTCATGGTGAGATTCAGCCCGTCGGCCACCTTCTTGTTGAACACCCGAAGGCCGTTGTGCGCGTCGGTCAGACCCAGCTTGCGGCTGCGGCGGCTCGCCGCGGCCGCCGAGCGCAACACCAACCTCTTCAGCAGTGGCGTGTGGCTGACAACGCCGGGGTCGGCGAACCGGGTGCCGATGACCAGATCGACCTCGTCCGTCGACAGCCGGTCGATCATCCGAACTACGTCCTTGACGCGATGTTGACCGTCGGCGTCGAACGTGGCGAAGACCGCGGCACCCGGCTGCTGGCGGGCGTACTCGACGCCGGTCTGGATCGCCGCGCCCTGGCCGAGGTTGACCGGATGACGCACCGAATGCGCCCCAGCGCGCCACGCCACGTCGCCGGTGTCGTCGCGGCTGCCGTCATCCACACAGACCACGTGGTCGAAAACGGAGCGAACGTCAGAAATGACGTCGCCGATGACGCTCGCCTCGTTGAAGGCGGGGATGACGATCCAGACGTCGTGGTAGCGAGTGTCGATGCAGAACAAAATACAGGCTCAAACCTGCGACACCCTTGCTAGCGCGGCCAGGTGGACCGCGATTCCGACCAACGGCCCGCACAGCAGCGCGATCACTGTGCGCGTCTCCAACCCCACCGGCAACAACAGCAACAGCGCCGACGCGACCGTCGCCGACACCCAACCCGCCGAATACGCGCGGTGCAGGGCGGCCGCGACCGCGGCAGCCCCCGTCAACGTCAGCAACGCGATCGCGATCGCCGCCGCGGTGAGCCAGGCCAGCAGCTCGCCGTCGGCCCGATATTGCGCGCCGAACCCCTCCCGCAGCAGCCATGGCCCGAAGACGCCAGCGAGCAGCACACCCAGCAGCCCGAGGCCTGTCACCACGACCGCAGGCGGCACCAGAGCCCGCAGCCGGTGCGCGGGCTGATCCACGAAATGCGCGATCAGATTGCCCTGCATGGCGGTCAGCGGCACCAGCAGCGGTGCCCTGGTCAGCGTCACGGCCAGGATCACGACGCCGCCGGAGGCGCCCAGATCACCCGATGTGGCCTTGAGCAGCACCGGGAAGCCCATTACCAGGATCGCGCTGGCGCCCGCGGCGGCTATCGAGTGCGACGCGCCGCGCAGGAAGGTGATCGTGCCACCCGGCGTCAGCAGCCGGGCCGCCGCGCGCGTCGCCGGAGACGCGATGAGCACGATCAGCCACGCAACCGCACCAGCGACCGTCGCCCACAGGTATCCGACCAGCCCCCAGCCGACCACGAACGTCGCCGCTGCCACGATCACCCGCATGCCCGTGTCGGTCACCATCAACGACCCGTACTGGCTCCAGCGGTTCACCCCGGCCAGCATTCCCATCAGCGTTGCGTGCAGACAGAACCCCGCCAACCCCACGCTCAGCAGTGCGACGCTCAACCACCTCGACTCCACAAACACATGCGCGGACCACAACGGCGAGCTCGCCGCGATCACCGCCGCAGACACCACGCCGACCATGGCCGCCACCCGCATTGGATGCGTGCGCGGTCCCGCGACGACCTCGGCATACCGCGCCGAGCGCACCTCACGGGTGGCCTCCTGCAGCAGTCCGAACGCCGCGCCGGTGACCAACCCGAACGCACCCCAGAACACACCGAAGATCGAGAAGCCCGCGGGCTCGAGATCCCGGGCGGCCAGATATAGCACCGCGTAGCCGCATAGCGCTGAGATCACGGTCGCCGTGCCGACACGGGCCACGCTGGCGCGCGTGATCGGGCCGGTCGGTGTCGCCGCCTCCGTCACGACGGGCCGTCCAAGGCGGGCACCGCCAACGAATACAGCCATGCGTCCCACAATGGCCGCAGCGACTCGTGTGCGAAATTGGCTGCCAGACCGGTGAAGTCGTCGGTGACCGCGGTGCCGTGTCGGTAGCGTGTCGTCCAATCCCGCAGCAGCGCAAAGAAACTCTCGTCGCCGATGCGCCGCCGCAGCACATGCAGCGTCAGCGCGCCACGCTTGTACACGCGGTCGTCGAACATGTCGCGCGGCCCCGGATCGGCCAACAGCAGATCCTGTGGCGAATCGGCGAGCCGCTGGTGGTAGTGGTGTGCCCATTCGTCTGCGCTGCGACCGCCGGAGTGTTCGGACCACAGCCATTCGGCGTAGCAGGCGAAGCCCTCGTGCAGCCAGATATGCCGCCATCGTTTGGCGGTGACCGAATTGCCGAACCACTGGTGCGCGAGTTCATGGGCGATCAGCCGTTCTGCGCTGCCCTGGCCATCGCAATGGTTCGCACCGAAGATCGAAATACCCTGTGCCTCAAGGGGAATCTCCAGGTCGTCGTCGGTTACCACCACCGTGTAGCCGCTCGCCAGCGGGTATGGTCCGAACAGCTTGACGAACAACTTCATCATCTGCGGCTGATCGGCGAAATCCTGATCGAAGTTGTGACGCAATCGGCCCGGCAGCACGGCGTGCATCTGGACGCCGTTCTTGGCCATGCGATGACGGTCGTACATGCCGATCTGCAGCGTGACCAGATACGTCGACGTCGGCTCCGGCTGTTCGTACGTCCAGGTCGTCATGCCCGCCCTGGCGCGCCGCGACAGCAGTTCACCGTTGGCCAGCGCGTAGTACGGGCTCTCGGTGCTGATCCGGATGCGGAAGCTGGCCTTGGCGCTGGGGTGGTCGTCGCACGGGAACCACGACGCCGCGCCGTTGGGTTGGCCCGCCACGAGCACACCGTTGGTCAGTTCCTCGAAACCGACTTCGCCCCAATAGGAATGAATTGGTCGGGGGGTGCCGCCGTAGCGCACCGCGATCGTCATCGCCGCCCCCGCAGGCAGCGCCTCGTGCAGCGCGATGTGCAGCTTGCCGGACGACGACCGAAACTGAGCTGGGCGCTTGCCGTTCACCGACACCTTTGTCACCGACAGGGCGTCGGACAGATCCAGGGTGAACGTGCGCAACGCCGCGAGCGTGACGGCCGTGATGGTGGCCGATCCGGACAGTCGGTTGATCGTCACCTTGTATTCGAGGTCCAACTCGTAGCGTGACACTCGATAGCCGAAGTTGCCGTTGGCAGGCAGGTACGGGTCAATACACGGAGGGGCCGCTTTCTTCGCTGCCTTCTTGCTCCTCGTCACGCGGCGCTTGCTTCTGTTTTCTTGGGCGGCTTCGGCGCATCACCAGGCTTCTTGCGGAACAGGTTCCACGGCGCGATCGGGTTGCCCTGCCAGCGCGTCGACGGCGGTACCTCATCGCCGCGCATCACCAGCGAGGCCGGTCCCACCGTGGCGCCCGCACCGATGCGTGCGGCGGGCAGCGCAACACAGTGCGTTCCCAGCGTCGAACCTTCTTCCAGGACAACGGTGTCCATTCGCATGACTCTGTCGTGGAAGAGGTGGGTTTGCACCACACAACCGCGGTTGACCGTCGCGCCCTTCTCGAGGGTGACAAGGTCGGCCTCGGGCAGCCAGTAGGTCTCACACCAGACGCCGCGGCCGATCTTGGCGCCCAGCGCGCGTAGCCACAGGTTCATCACGGGAGTGCCACTGGCGGCCCGGGCGAACCACGGTGCGGCCACCGTCTCGACGAACGTGTCCGACACCTCGTTGCGCCACACGAACGACGACCACAACGGGTGCTCGATGGCCCGAATACGCCCAACCACAAGCCATTTCGCAACTACGGCAATGGTGCCGGCCAGTGCGCCCGCGATCAGCAACGCCATGCCGCTGGCCAGGGCGGCCCACGCCCAGCCGACTTCGGTCGCCAGCCATTGCAGCGCGAACAACACACCCACGCCGATCGCGAATGTCACCATCATCGGGATGAGTCGGCACGTCTCCACCAACGCGCGCAGGATCTTCAGCCGCAGCGACGGGTGGAAGGTACGCAACGCGTCGGCCGCGGTGGGCTTGCGGCGCAACCGAACCGGCGGACTGCCCAACCAGGACGAGCCGGCCTTGGCCTTGTGCGGCGTCGCGGACAGCACCGCGACCAAGCCGTCGTCCGGGACTCGTCGACCCGGCTGGGTGATACCCGAGTTGCCGAGGAACGCCCGCTTGCCGATCGTTGCCTTGGCGACGTGGATCCAGCCGCCGCCCAGCTCATAGGAGGCGACCATGGTGTCGTCGGCCAGGAACGCGCCGTCCTCGACGACGGTGAACTTGGGCACCAGCAACGCCGTCGAGATCTCGGTTCCGCGGCCAACTTTCGCGCCAAGCACGCGCAGCCACCACGGCGTCAACAGGCTTGCGTAAATCGGGAACAGGTAGTTGCGGGCGGCGTCCATCAGCCGCTCCGTGGCCCACAACTGCCAGCCGACGCGGCTGCGCACCGGGTGATAACCCTCAGGCATCCACATCGACAACACTCTGACCCCGATCACCGTCAGCGCGGCGTACGTGACCACCGCCGCCAGCGTCGCTGCCGGAGTCCACAGCGCGGCGGGTTCGATCGCGTCGCGCAGCGAGCCGGCATCGCGCACGCCCCAACCGATCACGGCCAAACCCACGCCCAATGCCAGCAATGGCACCCCGCCCAACACGATCGACGTCACGCCGTACATCGCCACCCACAGTGGTGCCCGCCGGGGACGGTGGTCAGGCCACGGGTGCCGGGCTTTACCGGATTTCACTGCGGGCGAGCCCTTCCAGTACTGCCCGTTCTTGACCTTGCTGACCACGCCGGAGCCGGGCGCGACGTCGGCGTTCTTGCCGACCACAGCACCGGGCAACAGGGTGGTGCGTGCGCCGATGGTGGCGTCGTTGCCGACGGTGATGGGACCGACGTGGAAGTGATCGCCGTCGATCCAGTGCCCCGAAAGATCGACCTCGGGTTCGATCGAGCAGCGGTGCCCCAGTCGCAGCATCCCGGTGGCGGGCGGAGCGGAGTGCAGGTCGACGCCCTTGCCGACCTTGTTGCCCAGCATGCGGGCGTAGTACACCAGCCACGGCGCACCGGCCTGATTCTCGGCGCCGCTGGCATCGGCGAGCCGTTCGGCCAGCCACACCCTCAGGTGTACCGGACCGCCGCGGCGATACGTTCCGGGTTTGAGGCCGCTCAGCAGGATCCGCGCGCACACCGCCGCGATCGACATGCGCCCAAGCGGCGTAATGAACAGCACGAAGCCGGCGGCGATCCACCACCAGTTCACCGGCACCAGCCACGGCACCGGATGTAGTTGCGCGACAACATTGTTGAGCAAAGCGAGCCACACCACCCACTGCAGCCCGGTCAGTGTGGCGAGCGGTAGCGACAGCACCACCTGCGCGGCCTGGGTCAACCGCGGCGTCGGCTTCACGACGCGGGTTTCGACCGTGGGCGGCGGGTCGAGCTCGTCGAGATAGCCGGCCAGCGACCCGAGCCGGGGGTGGTCGTAGAGGTCGGCCACGGTCACCTGCGGATAGCGTTGACGCATCGCCGCCACCAATTGCGCCGCGGACAGCGACCCACCGCCGAGCGCATGGAAGTCGGCCTCCGGCCCGTCGACAGGCGCGGCGAGGATGTCGCGCCACAGCCCGGCCAGCCATCCCATCGTTCCGCCGAGATCGGGCTCCTCTTCGGCGCTTTCGCCGGGCGGCGGCCACGGCAGCGCGTCGCGGTCGACCTTGCCCGATGTGCGGGTCGGCAGTTCGTCGACGAGCACCAGCCTCGGCACCAGCGCGGCGGGCAGCGTCTCGGCCAGCGCCACGCGGGCCTTCGCGAGGTCGAAGGACGGGTCCGCGCTGGCGACATAGCCGACCAGCAGGGGAGTGCCGCTGGCGGTCCGTCGCACCGCCGCCGCGCCGCCGCTGACGCCGGGCAGGTTCACCAAGGCGGCATCGACCTCGCCGAGCTCGATGCGGCGGCCGCCGACCTTGACCTGGTCGTCGGCGCGGCCGACGAAGTACAGGCCGTCGGACTCCAGGCGCACCAAGTCGCCGCTGCGGTAGGCGCGCGACCATCCGAGCGTCGGCATCTCGGCGTACTTCTCGGCGTCCTTGGCCGGATCCAGGTAGCGGGCCAGCCCCACCCCTCCGATGACGAGTTCGCCCACGTCGCCGGCGCTGACCGGGACGCCATGCTTGTCGACCACGGCCAGATCCCAGCCCTGAAGCGGCAGTCCGATGCTCACCGGCCCCGCGCCGTCCAGCCGGGCCGCGCATGCCACCACGGTCGCCTCGGTGGGGCCATAGGTGTTCCACACCTCGCGGCTCTCGACGGCCAGCCGCTCGGCCAGCTCCGGCGGGCATGCTTCGCCGCCGAAGATCAGCAGCCGCACGGCCTCGAGTGCCTCGGCGGGCCACAGCGCAGCCAGCGTCGGCACCGTCGACACCACGGTGATGTCGCGGGACACCAGCCAGGGCCCCAGGTCCATGCCGCTGCGGACCAGCGAGCGCGGCGCCGGCACCAGGCACGCCCCGTGCCGCCAGGCCAGCCACATCTCCTCGCATGAGGCGTCGAACGCGACCGACAGACCGGCCAGCACCCGGTCGCCCGGCCCAATGGGGTTGTCCTGCAGGAACATTTGTGCTTCCGCGTCGACGAACGCGGCGGCGTTGCGATGCGTGACCGCGACACCCTTCGGGGTGCCGGTGGACCCGGACGTGAAGATGATCCAGGCGTCGTCGCGACCGAGCGGGGCTCCTGCGCGCCAGCCGCGCGACGAACCGGGTCCGCGGACTAGTCCTTGTTCGCCGATGACTGCGACCACATCGGCCTCGCCGAATACCAGCTCGGCACGCTCGTCTGGATCGTCGGCGTCGACCGGCACGTACGCCGCCCCGGTGGCCAGCGTCGAGAGGATCGCCACATACAGCGCGTAACTACCGGACGGCATCCGGATGCCGATGCGGTCGCCGCGGCCGATGCCGCGCGCGGCGAGCCACTCGACGCTTTCCTCGATGTCTGAGATCAGCTCGGCGTAGGTGAGCTGAACCGCGCCGTCGTCGAGCGCCGGCGCATCGGGATATCGGGTGGCTGTGGCGTAAAGGATGTCGATCAGCGTGCGAGGTTCGGGAGCGAACGAAGACAGCAGATACTGCGCGGGGATTTCCGGCCGAGGCGCTGTCACGAATACAAACTACTAAGCCGTTGGCGCGGCATCGCCGCGCGATTGGGCATGTCGCACGCAATGCGTGATCACGATTGCGACGACGACGACGACCGCAGCGATCACGTACCACTTGTACCGCTCGAACGTGTCGTAGATCTCGACGATGTGCTCGCCTGCGAGGTACCCGGCCGTGCACCAGGTGCCCACCCACAGCGCCGCGCCGAGCGCGTTGTAGCCGAGGAATTTCAGCCAGTGCATGCCGGCGATGCCGGCGAGCAGTCCGTTGATCTGTCGCAGTCCGTCGACGAACCGGGCGACGGTGACGACCTTGCCACCGTGCTGGTTGAAGAACGCCTCGGCGCGGTCCAGCCGCTGCGGGGTCAAAAAGACGTATCGGCCGAACCGCTCAGCGAGGGGCCTGCCACCGAAGTGGCCGACGACGAAGCCGATGTTGTCGCCGATGACGGCGGCGAGCACCGCGACCACGAACACCACCGCGATGTTCATCTGGCCGGCACCGGCGAAGACCGCGGCGGCGATCAACATGATTTCGCCGGGCACCGGAACCCCGAAGTCCTCCAGGAACAGCATCCCGCCGACGCCCAGGTACCCGTACTGCCCGAGCATCGGCTGCACGTCTCCGAAAACACCAGGAAGTTGGGTGTCGGCCATGCGTGCAACCGTAAGTTGATCGGTCCCCGATTTCGGTCGACGCCACGGGCCTGGCAGAATAGAAGGTGGAGGGGAGTATTCCTTCGCCGCGGTGTCGTCACCACGTCGGCCGTCATCGGACGACCGGCACTGCGGGCCGACTCGGTCGGCGGAAGAGACCTCCGGCGTTGATCAACGACCGGAGGCTTGTTTATGCACGTAACCCAACTCGAGTGGATCATCACGCTGGGCGTGACGATCGCCGTGCTGCTGTTCGACGTGATCGTGATCGGGCGTCGGCCGCACGAACCGTCCAAGCGCGAGACCGGCACGGCGCTAGCGATCTACATCGGACTCGCCGTCGCATTCGGGTTGTGGACGTGGTTCTACCACGGCAGCCAATTCGGCCTCGAGTTCTTCGCCGGCTGGCTCACCGAGTACAGCTTGTCCGTCGACAACCTGTTCATCTTCTTGATCATCATGGCCAGCTTCAAGGTGCCGAAGAAGTACCAGCAGCAGGCACTGCTGGTCGGCATCATCCTGGCGCTGGTGTTCCGCGGCATCTTCATCGCGCTGGGCGCGGTGGCGATCAACCAGTTCTCGTGGGTGTTCTACCTCTTCGGGGCGTTCCTGGTCTACACCGCGATCAACCTGGCCCGGGACACCGAACACGACGACGACGCGGAGAACGTCGTCGTCCGGTTCGCGCGCAGGCATCTGAAGCTCACCGACAGGTGGGAGGGCCTGCGGCTGTGGGTCAAGGAGAACGGCAAGCGCCTGATGACGCCGATGTTCCTCGTCATCGTCGCCCTCGGTACGACGGACCTGATTTTCGCGTTGGACTCCATCCCCGCGATCTACGGCCTGACCCAACAGCCGTACCTGGTGTTCACCGCCAACGTGTTCGCGCTGATGGGCCTGCGCCAGCTCTACTTCCTGCTCGGTGACCTGCTCAAGCGGCTGGTGTACCTGTCGCAGGGGCTGGCGTTCATCCTCGCCTTCATCGGCGTGAAGCTCCTGCTGCACGCGCTGCACGAGAACGAGCTGCCGTTCATCAACGGCGGTGAGCACGTGCCGGTACCGGAGATCCCGACGCTGCTGAGCCTTGGCGTGATCATCGTCACGCTGATCATCACCACCGTCGCCAGCCTGTACAAGACCCGGGTCCACGACGTGAAGAAGGAAGCCGAAAAAGAATCGTTGGATTCTGCCTGAGCACAACCATCGACACCGATGGACCGCGGCTCTAACGTGGCGCCGTGCGGCTATTTGTGGCGGACGCGCCGGGCGGTGACTGGACCGAACTGACGGACGGGGACCAGCGCACGGTGCGGGTCGCCGCAGCCGATTTGCAGCAGGCCCGACGGGCACGCTCGCGAATCCGGGCCGGTGGTGACGACTTGGCCGTGATCCTCGACATCACCGTGGCGGTGGCCGACGACTTCCGTTCGGCACGAAGCGTTCTCGGGCCTGCTGAGCATACGGTGCACTACGCGGGCACAGTCGACGGGCTGGCGGGCTTGATCTCCGATATCGCCGGCGCCGACGTCGCCGACGGCGTCACGCTGATTTCGGCGTCACCACAACAGGATCTGCGTGACCTCGCGCGCGACGTGTTGCACCGGCTCGCATCGCGCGATCAGCCCAGGGCCTCGTAGATAAGTCGCGCGTATCGGTTGGTGCGCTCCGTACCGGTGGTACCCGGGCCCATCTTGTTCATCACATAGGTGATCGTCGCGCGCCGATCCAGGTCCATCACCGCCATCGAGCCACCCCAGCCGCCCCAGAAGCAGATCTTGCCGTCGGGAATCGCGGGAACGCTTTCCGGACAAGGTAATCCGAAGCCGACACCGAAGCGCAACGGGATCATGAGTACGAGGTCGAGGCCGTTGGATTGTTCTTCGAAGATCAGGTCGACGGTGTCCTGGCTCAGCAACTGGACACCGTTCGCCTTGCCGCCCAACGAAATCGGTGAGAGCGCGCGAGCCAATGCACGGGCGTTTCCATGGCCGTTGGCGGCGCCGATGTCTGCTCGACGCCATTCTGTGGTCTCCGCGATTGCTACGCCATTCGAGTCAGGCGGGAACGCGGCGAACGTCTTGATCATCGGATGGTCCGCTGGCATGGCGTCCAACGGAAGATCCAGTGGCGGTGGAGGAATCAACTCCGCGATCCGGTGATAATCGTCGTCCCGTGCCCCGATCTGGACATCGGCACCGAGCGGCTGGGCGATTTCGTCACGGACGAAGGCCTTGAGCGTCTTGCCGGTGGCGCGGCGGATCACCTCGCCGATCAGGTGGCCATAGTTGACCGCGTGATAGCCGGATGCGGTTCCAGGTGGCCACCACGGTGCCTGTCGCGCCAGATGGCCTGTTGCCTTCTCCCAGTCGTAGATGTCCTCGATACCGAATGGCGGCTCCCATCCGGAAACGCCCGATGTGTGCGACAGGAGGTGGCGCACCTCGATGTCCTGTTTGCCGTTGTCGGCGAATTCGGGCCAGTACTTCGCCACCGGCGCAAAAGCATCCACCAGCCCGCGATCAATCGCGATCAGGGCGGCGAGAGCGGTCAGTGTCTTCGTACAGGAGAAGAAGTTGGCGATGGTGTCATGTCCCCACGGCACAGTCTTGGCGCGGTCGGCGTGCCCGCCCCAGATGTCGACGACAAGCTCGCCGTCGATGTCAAGGGCGATCGAGGCGCCAAGTTCCTCGCCTTTGGCGATCTCATCGGCAAGCGCGTCGGCGACGTTGCCGAATCGGTTATCGCAGTGGCCGTGCACGACGTTGTCCATCCCGACATCATGCGCCGGGGCCAATCTTTTTCGGGTGGCTTCCAGTCGCCCGTCAGTATTTTTCGAATGCATCAAGTACCGAGTGACTGCGGCGTACCGTTTGCACTGCAAATTCCCAGACACACAGGGAGGAATCGGATGCGCAAGATCGGCATGGCCCTTGCAATCGCTGCCGTGTTGTCAGGTTCGGTGGCCACCGCGCAAACGGCCTACGCGGCACAGAGCTCACACGACACGAATGTGTCCATCCAGCCGGTGTTGCCCGCCGGGCCGAAGCTACAGCTCCTCGATTGCTACGGAACCACCGGCGGCATGGGCTGTGGGCCCGGCTGGGTCTGGCGTGATGGCTGGCGCGGCATGGGCTGCTACCCCTGCTGACGATTGGAGCATGCCGTGATGAAAATTCGCACAATGGCTGGTGGGTTCGCGACCGCTGCGGTACTGACGATGGGCGGTTTCGGTTATGCCGCAGCACAACCCGGTGACTTCAGCACGCTGCCGGTCGATCCTAATCTGATCACCGATTCGCTCGCCTACAGCGCGGCGCCACCCGTCTTCAACCCGAATGGGCAGCCGGGCGTGCAGGCCGTCTACACCCATCGCGACGGTAGTCGGCAGATCACCAGCACCGTCCTCGTGTTGCCCGATGCCCAGGCGGCAAGCGCCGCGCTGGATGGCGCACGAGCAGAACTGGCAGGCAAGGTCGCCAACGGCAAGACGCAGGCGGCGGCGGTCGGGTCCGGCGGGACGATGCTGACCGGGACGTCACCGGACGGATCGAAGTCCGTGACAGTGCTGTCGTTCGCCGAGGGCAACACGGCCACGACGCTCGAATTCGATGGTGCGTCAACAGATCCCGCGCCATCAGATCTCGTGCTCGAACTCGGGCGGAAGCAGGACACCGCGATCCGGGACTGGCAGGCCGCCTAGAGCGTCACCAGTTGTCGTAGCCGCCTTCGGGACCGAGCATGCGCTCGAGCCGCGTGCGGTTGATTCGCGACAGCTCGTTGCGCACCACCTTGCGCTCGGTTTCGAGGTCGTTGAGCAGACGGTCGGTCATGGTCGCAAGGACATCCACCGCGGTGTAGCCGTTGATGAACATCATGAAGCCGAAGCCGAAATGCTCTAGGTAGCGCTTGGACGCCACCGTCAGCTGGTCCATCACCTCGGGCTGGTCGCACCAGATCGCGCACTGCTCGGCCTGTGACTTCTCGCTGCCCGGCCGCTTTCCGATGTCGGGATAGGCCTGCAGGATGGAGTCGATCGAGTCTTCGCCGAGTCCGAACAACAGGGCGTCGGCCTGCCGGAAAAGCTGATCGTGGCTGTCATACGACCGGCCACGGGCCAGGTCGGCGGCCAGGGGCACGCTGTAGCAACATTCGTAAATCGCGTGCACGGCCCGTCGCATCGGCATCGCGTTGAACGCGTCCAGGCCGATCCCCTGATGCAGCAACACACCGCCATCATCGGAAACGCATGGCACGCGCGCGTTACCGCGTGTTACGGCAATGAAAAATCAGTGCCCAGCTTTGTACCGCTCGATGGACGCCTGCAATTCCGCCTCGGCCTTGTCCCGGCCCACCCAGTCAGCGGCCTTGACGTACTTGCCCGGTTCGAGGTCCTTGTAGTGCACGAAGAAGTGCTTGATCGCCTCCAGCTCGAAGGCAGGCACGTCGCCGAGGTCCTTGATGTGGTCCCATCGCGGGTCGCCTGCCGGCACGCACAGCACCTTGTCGTCGCCGCCCGCTTCGTCGGTCATCTGGAACATCGCGACCACCCGCGCCTCGATGATGCAGCCCGGAAACACCGGCTCGGGCAGCAAAACGAGCGCGTCGAGCGGGTCGCCATCCTCGCCAAGAGTGTTCTCGAAGAAGCCGTAATCCGTCGGATACGCCATTGACGTGTAGAGGTAGCGGTCCAGCTTCACGCGGCCGGTGTCGTGGTCCACCTCGTATTTGTTGCGCGAACCCTTAGGGATCTCGATAACGACGTCGAACTCCACCGCCGCGGCTCCTTACCCATGTGCTCCGGTCTAGAGGGACGGGGCTCACCCTAACGGAGCGATACGCTGCTGTAAGGGGGCGGTCAACAGAGCAGGAGAGTTAATGCGGCCGACGCAGTGGCGGCGATCCACGCATGTGGTGATCGGCGTGGCGGTGCTGCTGCTAGTGGCCGCCGTCGTCGCCGTGGCCGCGGTGCTCACCACGGGGAACCCCACCAGCGACGCGCAAGCCGCCAAACCACTGCCTGCGGCGGCGACCGCCAAGCCCGGCATCGTGCCTGTCGCCGACTCCGCAACCAAGCCGACGCCCGACCGGCTGGCCGCGACGCTGGCGCCGTTGGTGGCCGACCCGAACCTCGGCGCGCTGACCGGCAGGATCACCGACGCAATCACCGGGGCGCAGCTGTGGGCCCAGCGCGCCGACGTGCCGATGCAGCCTGCGTCGGTGAACAAGGTGCTGACCACCGCGGCGGCGCTGCTCGCTCTCGACCGCGACGCTCGGCTGACCACCCGGGTGATGACCAGCGGGCAGCCCGGCGTCGTCGTGCTCAAGGGCGGCGGCGACCCGGTACTGTCGGCGGCGCCAGCCGGCCAGCTGACCTGGTACAAGGGCGCGGCTCGGATCAGCGACCTCGCCGATCAGGTGCTTCGTAGCGGCGTCGATGTGACCACTGTGCAGGTCGACGTCAGTGCCTACAGCGGACCGACCATGGCGCCGGGTTGGGATCCGGCCGACATCGACGGCGGCGACATCGCGCCGATGGAAGCGGTGATGCTCGACGGCGGCCGCACCCAGCCGGTGAGCGTCGAATCGCGCCGGTCCACCACGCCTGCGCTGGAGGCGGGACGCGCGCTGGCCGTCGCGCTGAAGGTCGACCCCGCGACGGTCACGGTGCTGCCCTCAGGGTTGCGGGGCGGCCAGGAGATCGCGTCGGTGCAATCGGCGCCGCTGATCGAGCGGCTGCGGCAGATGATGAATGACTCCGACAACGTGATGGCCGAGTCCATCGGCCGTGAGGTGGCCGCGGCACAGAACCGGCCGCAGAGTTTCGACGGCGCCGTGCAGGCGGTGCTGAGCCAGCTCGACAAGGGCAAGATCGACACCAGCAACGCCCGACTGCTCGACTCCAGCGGGCTGTCGGTGGACGACCGGCTGACCGCCGAGACGCTCGATGGAGTGGTGAACGCCGCCGCGGGCAACGACGAGCCCAAACTGAGGCCGCTCCTGGACCTGCTGCCGATCGCGGGCGGCAGCGGCACGCTGTCCAACCGGTATCTCGACACCGATGCGGGCCGCGCCGCCTTGGGATACCTGCGGGCCAAGACGGGATCGTTGACCGGAACCAATTCATTGGCCGGCATCGTCACCGATGCCAGCGGGCGGGTGCTCACCTTCGCGTTCATCTCCAACAACGCGGGGCCAACCGGCCGCACGGCGATCGACGCGCTGGCCTCCGCGCTGCGGTCTTGCGGGTGCAGCACATGAGCCCGTCGACCAAGCCCAGCCTGACCGTCGGCCGCGCCGTCGACTGGGACTTCGCCGCGACCGTCGGCGCGAAACTCGCCCGCCCCGGACCCGCGGCCACCGACTACACCCACAGGCAAGTCATCGATCAGCTGGCCGACGCGTCTCGCAAGGCCGAGCTGCCGGTCCGTGAGGTGACTGGGCTCGCCGAGGGCGGCGAGATTCCCGAGGCCCGCATCGTCGACCGCGTCGAATGGATCCGCGCCGCAACGAAATCCATGCGGGTGATGACAGGGGGAACCGATACACCCAGCGGCTTCATCACCGGCCGCATCACGGGGGCGCAGACTGGCGCCGTGCTCGCGTTCATCTCGTCAGGCATTCTGGGCCAATACGACCCGTTCGGGCCGAATGGTGGCGAGCTGCTGCTGGTGTATCCGAACGTGATCGCCGTCGAGCGTCAATTGCGGGTTCTGCCAGCCGATTTCCGGCTATGGGTATGCCTTCACGAGGTGACCCATCGCGTGCAGTTCCGGGCCAACCCATGGCTGGCCGACCTCATGTCGCAGTCGCTCGCGGTGTTGACCGACGATGTCAGCGAGAACGTCGGCGAGGTGATCGGGCGGCTGGCCGAGCTGCTCCGAAACAGGCGCGATGGGGTTGCGCCGGAACCGAATTCGACTGGAATTTTGGGATTGCTGCGGGCGGTGCAGTCGGAGCCCCAGCGGCATGCGCTCGATCAATTGCTTGTCCTTGGCACGCTGTTGGAGGGTCACGCCGACCATGTGATGGACGCCGTCGGGCCGGCCGTGGTGCCCTCGGTGGCGACGATTCGGCGCCGTTTCAATGAGCGACGCCAACGCAAGCAACCGCCGCTGCAGCGCATCGTGCGGGCGCTGCTGGGGTTCGACGCCAAGCTCAGTCAGTACACCCGCGGCAAGGCGTTCGTCGACCATGTCGTCGGCCAGGTCGGGATGGCCAGGTTCAACGCCATCTGGTCCAACGCCGAAACCCTGCCGCTGCCAACCGAAATCGACGAACCGCAACGATGGATCGACCGGGTGCTGTAGCCACGCTGCAGGCGGCCGTCGCGGCGTTCGTGATGGAGCACGCCGCAGACGACGAACGCTGGTGTGTCGCGCTGTCCGGCGGTGCGGATTCGCTGGCGCTCACCGCCGTTGCGGCCGCGACCAAGCCGACCACCGCGTTGATCGTCGACCACCGACTGCAACCCGCCTCCGGGCAGGTGGCTGCGACCGCGCGCGACCAGGCATTGGCGTTGGGATGTGTTGACGCCCAGGTGCTTTGCGTCGACGTCGGCACAACGGGTGGACCAGAAGCGGCCGCCCGCTCCGCCCGGTACCGCGCGCTGGACGACGCCCGAGGAGATGCCGCCGTGCTGCTTGCACACACACTCGACGACCAGGCCGAGACGGTGTTGCTCGGGTTGGGCCGTGGCTCGGGGTCGCGGTCGATCGCAGGCATGCGGCCGTGCGATCCGCCGTGGTATCGCCCGCTGCTGGGCATCCGCCGTGCGATCACTCATGCCGCATGCGAAGAGTTGGGGCTCACGCCCTGGCAAGACCCACACAACAGCGATCGTCGGTTCACTCGCACGCGGCTGCGCACCGAAGTGCTGCCGCTGCTGGAGGACGTGCTCGGCGGCGGGGTCGCCGAAGCGCTGGCCCGCACCGCGACGGCGCTGCGTGAAGACACCGACACCCTCGACGATCTGGCCGCGCAGGCGCTGGCCGAGGTGGGCTCCGGCGGTGCCCTCGACACCGCCCGGCTGGCGGTATTGCCGGAGGCGGTCCGACGCAGGGTGATTCGTGGCTGGCTACTGGCGGGCGGTGCCAGCGGGTTGACCGACAAGCAGATCCGCGGGGTGGACACCCTGGTCACGGGGTGGCGCGGGCAAGGCGGCGTGGCCGTCGGGTCGCCGCTGCGCGACCAGCGACTTATCGCCGGCCGCCGCGACGGGATGCTGACGCTGCACACCGAGCCGGTGTGACGGTATGGCACGCTGTGGGCGTGGCCGAGCAACCTGCCGAGCTGTATCCCGGTGACATCAAATCGGTGTTGCTTTCGTCGGACGCGATCCAGGCAAAAGTCGCCGAACTCGGCGCGAAGATCGGCGAGGACTACCGCGACACCGTCGGCCCGCAGGATCTGCTGCTGATCACCGTGCTCAAGGGCGCGGTGTTTTTCGTCACCGATCTCGCGCGGGCGATTCCGGTGCCCACCCAGCTCGAGTTCATGGCGGTCAGTTCCTACGGCTCGTCGACGTCATCGTCGGGTGTCGTGCGCATTATGAAGGACCTCGACCGCGACATCAACGATCGAGACGTGTTGATCGTCGAGGACGTCGTCGACTCCGGTCTGACGCTGTCCTGGCTGCTGCGCAACCTCGCGACGCGGGGTCCGCGGTCGCTGCGGGTGTGCACGCTGCTGCGTAAACCCGACGCCGCGCGGGCCAACGTAGACATCGAGTACGTCGGCTTCGACATCCCCAACGAGTTCGTCGTCGGCTACGGGCTCGACTATGCCGAGCGGTACCGCGACCTGCCGTACATCGGCACACTGGACCCCAAGGTGTACGAGGAGGAGTAGTCGGCGGCCACCGGGGATTACGTACCGGGTAATGGCGCGGACGCCGGATGTCGGCGCAAGATGACGGGATGACCGAGACTGCTCTGCGGATCTGTCCACTGTGTGAGGCCACCTGCGGCCTGACGCTCACCATCGAGAACGGCCGCGTGACGGGAGCTCGCGGCGACCGCGAGGACGTCTTCAGCCACGGCTTCATCTGCCCTAAGGGTGCCAGCTTCGCCGAGCTCGACAACGATCCCGACCGGTTGACACGCCCGCTGGTACGTCGTGACGGCCAGCTGACCGAAGCGACGTGGGACGAGGCCTTCGCCGTCATCGCCGAGCGGCTCGGCGGAGTCGTTCGTGATCACGGCGGGACGTCGGTCGGCGTGTATCTCGGCAATCCGAACGCCCACACGATCGCCGGCAGTCTGTACGCACCGCTGATCCTCCGCGCGTTGCGCACCCGCCAGGCGTTCACCGCGAGCACCCTGGACCAGATGCCCAAGCACGTCGCGTTGGGCTACATGTTCGGCAGCCCCGTCGCGTTCACCGTGCCCGATCTCGACCGAACCGACTATCTGGTCATCATCGGCGCGAATCCGCTTGTGTCCAATGGCAGTTTGGCCACCGCCGCGGATTTCCCGGGCAAGCTGCGCGCGTTGCGCAAGCGCGGCGGCCGACTCACCGTCATCGACCCGGCCCGCACCCGCACCGCCGAACTGGCCGACCACCATATCGCCCCACGGCCCGGCACCGACGCCGCGCTGCTGTTCGCGGTGGTGCACACGCTGTTCGAAGAAGACCTTGTCGCACCGGATCTCGGCGGACTGGCCGAGCATGTCGCCGGCGTCGAGCAGGTCCGCGAACTGGCCGACGGTTTCTCGCCGGAGGACGTCGCCGCCCACTGCGGTGTGCCCGCCGACGAGATCCGCGCCCTCGCCCGCGAGATCGCCGCCGCTCCGTCGGCTGCGGTCTACGGCCGAATCGGTACCTCCACAGTCGAATTCGGCACGATCGGCAGCTGGCTCGTCGACGTCATCAACGTCCTCACAGGTAATCTCGACCGGCCCGGCGGTGCGATGTTCCCGCTCTCACCCGCCGCTCCCGCGCCGCGACCCGCGGGACCGGGCAAGGGCTTTGTGACTGGGCGTTGGCACAGCCGTGTCTCGGGGTATCCGGAGGCGCTGGCAGAGCTACCGGCCGCCGCTCTCGCCGAAGAGATCGACACCCCCGGCGACGGCCAGATCAAGGCGATGATCACGATCGCCGGCAACCCCGTGCTGTCGGCACCCGACGGCGATCGCCTCGACCGGGCGCTCGAGAGCGTGGATTTCATGCTCAGCATCGACCCGTACCTCAATGAGACGACGCGCCACGCCGATGTGATCCTGCCGCCTCCGCCGCCCTCGCAGACCGGGCATTTCGACTTCGCGCTCAACAACCTCGCGGTGCGCAACAACGCCCGCTACTCGCCGCCGGCGCTGCCGTCGGAAGGCTGGCCCGACGAGCCCGAGATCCTGTCCCGGCTCGCGCTGATCCTCTACGGCATGGGATACGACGGTGACTACACGCTGGTCGACGAACAGGTCATCGCAACCACCCTGACGAAGGAGACCGCCGACCCGACCTCACCCGTCGCCGGGCGTGCGGTCGACGAGCTGACCGCGATGCTCATCGCCGGACCGGGATACGAACGTCGTCTCGACATGATGCTTCGGCTGGGCCCCTACGGAGATGCGTTCGGCGCCAATCCCGACGGTCTCACTCTGGAGAAGCTGAAAGCCACGCCGCACGGCATCGACTTCGGCCCGCTGCAGCCGAGAGTTCCCGAAGTCCTCAAAACACGTTCGGGCCGAATCGAACTCGCGCCCGAACCGCTGACCGCTGATATCGCGAGGCTTCGCGAATCCTTGAGTCGCGGCGACGACGGCTTCGTGCTGATCGGTCGCAGGCATTTGCGTTCGAACAACAGCTGGATGCACAACCTGCCGGCCCTCGCGGGCGGCACGAACCGCTGCACACTGCGGATCCATCCAGACGACGCCGCGGAACTGGGACTGACCGACAACGCATCCATCAAGGGTCCCGGCGGCGATCTGGTGGCGCCGGTCGAACTGGAGCCGGGCATGCGTCGCGGAGTGGTTTCGCTGCCGCACGGCTGGGGTCACGACCGCGGCGGAACCCGCCAGGGCGTCGCCGCCGACCAACCCGGCGTCAACGTCAACCAGCTCAACGACGGCGGTCTGCTGGACGCACTGTCGGGCACCGCGGTGCTCAACGGCATCCCGGTCGACATCGCGCCCGCGGGCTAGGTTTTCTTGCGCGAGCAGTCGCAAAACTGCCTATTTCCAGGCGAAATTGGGCAGTTTTGCGTCTGCTCGGCGGAAATCAGGTCAGTTCGAAGATCACCGTCACCGAGAAACTGACCGTCTGCTGGCCCGGCTCCAGCGGCACGGCGGCCGTCTCTGCGCCCTTGAAGCTCGGCAGCGGCGTTGGCGGCGTCGCGCCGCCCGCCTCGGTGATCGAGATGACCTTGCCGAGATCGAGTCCGGACAACTGCGCGTACTGCTGCGCGCGGTCCTTGGCGTCATTGAATGCCCGGGCCCGGGCGTCCTTGACGAGTTGCGAATCGTCTTCGATCGAATAGTTCACCGAGTTGATCCGCGTGGCGTCGCCGCCCGTGCTGATGATCAATGCCAGCGCCGCCGAGGCAGTGTCCAGCTTGCGGATCTTCACGTCGACCGAATTACTCGCGCGGTAGCCGACGATCGCCGTGCTGTCGCCGCCGGCGAACTGCGGCTGCAGGCTGACCTGGGTGGTGCTGATGTCCTTGCGGTCGATACCGGAGCCCACCAACGCGTCGATGACAGCCTGCTGACGGTCGCTGGTCTGGTTCATCGCGCCGCTGACGTCGGGCGCGACGAACTCAATTGAGGCATTCACGGTAAGTGTGTCTGGCACGCCCTGGACCTCGCCGGCGCCGACGACGGTGACCTGTCGGGTGTCCTTGTCCGCGGCACCCGTTGGCCCGGATGACGCGTCGCATCCCGAAAGTCCAGCGGCCGCAAGTCCGGCGGCGGCGAGAAGGAGGATTCGGGTGGACATCTTCGCTCTCGCTGCGATCGGCATGCCTGGCACCATATCGCGATCGCGCTGAGACGCGTCACCCGCTGTAATCGGTCGCGATACGGGCGTGCAGGTGCATGTCGTGCCAGCCGTCGGCGTGCAGCGCTTCGCTGCGCTTAACACCCTCGGCCAAGTAGCCCGCTCGTTCGGCCACCCGGCACGAAGCCGGGTTCCGCGTCGAGTGAAGGATCTCGATGCGGTGCAGCCCCAGCACATCAAACGACCAGGCCGTCAGCGCTGTCAGCGACCGTTGAGCAATACGATGGCCGCGCGCCGCCGGCAGCACCCAGTAGGAGATCTCCGCGACACCCTCGTCGAGATCGACCGTGCGCAGACTGATCTGACCCAGCACGCGATCATCGCACGCGGCGGCCCAGCCGCAGCCCCTCTCCTGTCGCCACCGCTTCGGCCACGCCTCGATCCAGGCGAGCGCTTCGTTCTCGTTCATCGAGTGGATATGCCATTGCCGGATCTCCGGATCGCGATACGCCGCGACGACGGCGGGCGCATCCGCTGGGCGCCAGGGCCGCAGTACGAAGTCGTCGACGTCAAGTACGGGCTGGGCCAATCGGGCGAGACTCCCTGCTGGGACAACGGAACTCGTGAGTCGAGGCACGCGTCCAGACTATCGACACCGAAGTGACTCACTGAAGCGTGCAGATCACGGCCGTGGCGTCGTTCCCTGCGTCGACTCCAGCGGTCCCGATGACTTGCTCAAGGCGGCAACGAAACTCAGAACGCGCCTGCGGGCCCAGCGTGAGGACGTTGGAGTAGGTGAAGACCATGTTCACCCAGGCTTCGGTGTCATAGTGCAGCTGTTCTGTGACCTGTCGCCGCTCGATGGTGTATCCGTGCTCCGTGATCATCGCCATCAGCGCGTCATCGTGGGCTGCATCGATCGCCGGTCGCTGCGCCGGATTGAGATAACCGGAGTAGGCCTCGTCCAGCTGTTGCCGTGTCGGGGACACGGGGCTGATGCGGTTCGACAGCAGCGCCAGGCGACCGCCGCGACGA
>Ga0075428_100001438_pt1 | contig 25432 bp, 35 predicted proteins | sample RhiMetdeltSRZDD2_FD_75291 | JGI IMG/M metagenome (GOLD analysis project Ga0075428, IMG submission 75291) | Populus rhizosphere microbial communities from Tennessee, USA - Rhizosphere MetaG P. deltoides SRZDD2 | ecosystem: Host-associated > Plants > Roots > Rhizosphere > Soil | place: USA... | reverse complement strand
ACTTTTGCCACGGGCTGCCAGTGTCTTGGCACTATCACTCCATTCTGTAATCGGTGTGCGTCACGGTGGCCAGCGCCGAAGTCGAAAGGCGTATCGAGGGTGTCGAGTCCTCGACGCTCAAGGTGCGTGTGGGTCGTCGCCTCTTCTAGCCGTTACGTCTTTCGCTGTGGTCGCCGCAGCGTAATGCAGGCAACTGCGGGCATGGCCCTCGTGTATGGTGCTGCTGGCGTTTGTCATCGCCTCGGCTCGCAACTATCGTTGGCTCTGGACGTGTTTCAGCCATTCTGCTTGCAACTTCTCCGTAGGTTTGCCCGTGAGTGTCTCGACACGAGGTAGAACACCATCAGGCCCGATACTGATGGGATCAGTAGCTCGATTCACGCGGCTCTGCAACGCCATGAGAGCAATCAGTTCTTGGAGCCCGATCTGCGCTGCCAGGAACTTCGTATACGAAAACGCGCAAGCATAAAAAATAGGGGCTATCTCGAATCTGTCAGTTGTGAATAGGGCTGTAGGCGCACCGAGCACACCGATGTATCGGCCGATTTCTTTACCTGTAGGTGTCGCCAGTCGAGTTGCGCAGGTGTGATCGACTTTTCCGAGGCCTCCTATATCGAACACGTCACCTTCTGATACTCCCGCCATCTGTGCAGCTGTTTGTGCGAGATGGTCTGCGATCCCCTCGACGAGCCATTGCGGGCGCGTGGCGATGAGACGATCCTGTGTAGCGCTATCCAGCGGCGGCGCTCCTCCTCGGGCAATCGGGCGGGCGAGCAAGGCGTGGGCAGCTTCATGCAGAAAAGGTGCGCGCCCATCGCGAAGACGCGGGAGCTGAATCAACACAACTCCTCCGCTCGTCGCGTGAGAAACGAATTGATCGTCGCTCACGTAGAAGCGCAACTTTTCATCACGAACCTCCTGCCAAGCATGTGTCCCGATCAACTGGCGCAGCGCTGCAATGCCCTTGTCGAGCCGTTCAATCAACTGGGCACTCGCGCCATCGTCCAGCACGCCGGCAGGTGACCAGAGCACGGCCATTTTGCCTTCGGTTCGGCGACCGTGCTCATGGAGATCACTGATGCGTCTACCGTCATCGGCTGACCAGTCGAGGCGTTGGGCGGGCTGTTGTGACGCGGCGACGAGGATAGAGGGGACGCACGTTATGGAAAGCAGACAGAGGATCCATGTATTGAAAGACATGGGTCGGATTCTACAGAACAGTGTGCCTCACTTGCTGCGACCAGTGTATCGTCATGGAACAAGGCGTGTCGTTGGCCGCACCACTCCATTGCCGCCCCACGTGTCCCAGAGTCCTGGCACTTTCACTCCATCCTGTATTTCCATTCTGCGAATAGCATCCGCGTAGAGATCACTCTAGCGACTCAACGGGCTCTCCCAGACCCGGAGCAGCAGGTTTTTGAGCTGGCTGAAATCCTTCGGTCCCAGCTCGGCGCTCCATTCGCGTTCGATGTCCCGAAGGATGTCATGGATTTTCGCGTAGGCGGCACGTCCACGTTTGGTCAGGCGGATGATTCGCGCGCGCCCTTCCTCGGGGGCGTCGGACCGTGCGAGATACCCTAACCCTTCGAGACTCCGAAGTAACTGATTCATGGCCTGCTTGCTCATGCCGGCACGCTCGGCGAGCACTCCCGGGCGCACTCTGTCTGGACCCGGAAACTGCAGCACTGCCATATGCGGCACGCGGAGCTCCGTGAAACCGGCCGCGTTGAGCCCGTTGATGATTCGGCGGTGAATGGCTTGGGCGGGCACCCGGAGCAGGGCGCCGATCAGCATCCTGTTCGAAGTGACCAGATTCGGGCGACGGGGTGAGCGACTTGACATAGTAGTAAATCGAGTTTACATTAAATAAGTAAACTGGATTTACCTTTTGTTGATATGGCACCGCACACCACGGACATAAACGTGAATCCCTCCGACGAGGTCATTTGCCTCGGGCCGCTCACGGTGCGCTTCCTGATTACGGGTGACAACGCGAGTGGAAGCATCGCCCTCTTCGAGCTTACGGTCCCGGCAGCGCAACGATTGGCGGCGCCGGCGCACCGTCACGACCACTACGAAGAAACCATCTACGGCATCGAGGGGGTGCTGACCTGGACGGTGGATGGCAAACGCATCGACGTGGGGCCGGGGGAGGCCCTCTGCATTCCGCGGGGCGCCGCCCACCGGTTCGACAACCTTGGCACTCAGGACGTGAAGGCCCTCTGTGCGGTCACGCCCGCCGCGATCGGTCCTCAGTATTTCCGCGAGGCTGCCGAAGTTATCAACGCGGCAGGAGCTGGGCCGCCGGACCGGATCAAAATGGCCGACATCATGCGGCGCCATGGCCTGACGCCGGTGCCATGACTGTGTACCAAGAGGCGAACCCCATTTGGGCAATGATCTGGCTGTGGTGAGATGGTGAGAGCCCTGTCTACTTCCTCTTCCCCAGAAATAGAAATACAAGGTCTGATTATTCATTTCCCCAGAGCAGAGTATGGAAGGGGGTCTCACCCTGTACACCGCCAATCGTATTGAGTCGGTTGCGTTCACGGAGCCGGGCACTTACTTGGTGATCTGCAATGTCACGCCGCATTTCCTGGATGGGATGTATGCGTGGGTGAAAGTCACTGGGAAGGACGACGATTAGCGCTGTGTTGAAGAGCACGTCGCCAGCAGAGGGGCCGGACTACGGCCCCTTTCTGGTGATAACTCCCGGCGCCACCCACCGATGCTGACCACGGTCTACAGGATGTTCTATAGACCAGGGTCAACACTGCGGCGCGGTTTTGGATTTCGCGCAACGCACTTTCACATCGGCCCATCGCTGTCGATGACAACGTTGGGTGGGCCGTATTGGTTCAAGCTTTCGGCTGGGATTGCGCTTTCGCGGTAGGGCTTTTCCTCTTCGACCCACTCGTATTGTTCAAACAGGGTATCTGGCACGTCCAGCGCCAGCAGCACATCGCCTCATCCACACTCATCGGCGTCCAATGGAATATCCGAAACCCAGACGCCGTCCCAGGCCGAATCCGTCATGTAGATTCCCCCCGTATCGCGAAAGCCTTCACCGAGGATGTTGTTCGCGATGCTTACCGACGTTCGATGAAAAACGCGCACGAGTGCCCCCCATTGTTTTTGCCCGATCACAGCAGCGCCGATCGGCACCGGGATTATCAAATCTTGGATTGTAGCGGATTTGGATTGCCCGCAAAGAGTTGTTTATGGGTCACTCACGCTCGCCGCAATGTCCAAGCCTTTTGCGGGCGAAAGTCACTGGATTTTCAGAAGGGTTTCGGGCCACCCCAGAACAGTAGCAGCGCCTGGACAAACTCTTGGCGACCAGGAGCTTCTGTGTGCGAAGCGCCTTCGATGATGACAAGCTGGAAGGCGGGAAGCATGCTTCGCAGTTGTTGAAAGTCCTTCAGCGCGGGATCGGCACTTCCCACAATGCCGAGCACCGGAACCGATATCGCGGCGATTTGCTGCGGGGTGACAACTGTTTCTTTCATCCCACGCCGAACCGCTGCCAGGGCTGTGGTATCCAATCCCGCAAGTCGGCGGTCGGATTCAGTTCTGATGTCATCCTCAGTGGGACGGTTCCCAGACGGTGATACGCGCATCAACATAGATCGCAGCATTCGTTGCTCGATTTCACTCGCCTCCGTGTCGGCCAGCTGCTGGTCCTCGTTTGTCCATTGCCACCCGCCCTGACGCCCCGCCCAATACCGCACTCAGGAACCGTTCCGGAGCTACGGCTAAGTCGTGCTACCAGCTCTGCGCCCATCGAGTAACCGACGATGTGCGCCTTGGCGACTCCGAGCGAATCGAGTAATCGCAGAATGTCCAGGGTCATCTCACGTCCATAGACGGGAGCATGTGGCTTATCGCTGTGCCCGACATGATTCAGGTCTTCCAGCATCGTGACCAGGTGTCGCAGGTTGCGTCCTCGTCGATCCAGATGCCAGCACACCAGCACGTCGAACCGTCTTCGCTTCGCGTCCTGCAGCAGGCTATCGAGAGCAGGGCGGCGATCCTTTGCGCCTGACACGCCTCGGTCAATGTATTCAACAGCAATCCAGCCGCGTGCCTCGCAGTTGATGCCGCTAACTAACATCTGTGACGGACGCCCCAAAGGTGTATCAAAGCTGGATGACTTGACCTTCGTGTCGAAGCGAGGTCATGGCGGGACGCGATCACCCACGGGCCCGTCCACCCGCGTTGAGCCCACATATGGTCCTGATGGGTTGTTCAAAAACAGTGATGTCCTCGTTCCATAGGTTGCCCCCTCGTGATGTATGGACGAGGTCGATTACAGGATGATGCTGGACCAACTTCTAAGGATTGAAGGCGCGGGGCTGTCTACCTACCGGGATGCGGCGGGGAATCTCATCGTCGCGCCGGATCGTTACCTGGAACGGATGGGAGTCAGAGGATTCAGATTAGCGGTCCTTGAGGTGGACGTGCGAGCCGTCGCCGCAGACCTCGAAGAACTATGGCCGAACCTTCGCACTCTCGACGCCGTTCGCAACCCCAGGCCCGCAACGCAGGAGGGCTCGTGACGCATACGTTGCGCCTCGGTTGTCTCGTCGTGCTCCTGACGTCGCCGCTGCTGGCCTCACCGGGCGCGCCTGCGTATTCGGTGATCGGGCTCGGCGGTGTCAGCAGAGCGTTGGCTATCAACGACCACACGCAGATCGTCGGCTGGAACGTGCCGCCGCCGCCCGGCTTCGACTTCAAGGCCTTCCTCTGGGAAGCCGGTCAGGCGCGCGGTCTTGGTGCCCTGCCGGGAGGAGTCGAATCCACCGCCACCGGGATCAACAACCGTGGACAGGTCGTCCTCTATAGCGAGGCCATCAATTGTCGTGGGTTGTGCAGCCGAGCCGCGCTCTGGGAAAAGGGAACGCTGACCGACCTGGGCGCGATCGGGCGGCCCGCCATCCCCAGCGACATCAATGATCGGGGCCAGGTCGTGGGTGTGAGCCACCTCGGTCAAGATTTCATCAGTCCGCGCAGGGCAGTTCTGTGGGAGCAGGACGGCGAGCTAATCGACCTCGGAACGTTGCCCGGTGATGACCAGTCGGAGGCCTGGGCCATCAATAACCGCGGCCAGATCGTCGGCATCAGCTGGAGTCAAGACTTCAGTGGTCGCCCGTTTCTCTGGCAGCACGGCGTGATGACCGAGTTGCCGGGGCTCTCGGACGCCTTGGACATCAACGATCGCGGTCAGATCGTCGGAGACGTGCGAGCGGGCGGCGGATTCACGCCAGTTGTGTGGGAGAACGGCACGATAACCCCGTTGCCGCTTCCGCCTGGCTCGTGGAGCATGTTAAACGCGGCCATCAATGCGCGCGGCCAAGTGGTGGGGACGCTGGTAACTACCTCGCCAACTACACCGACGCATGAATTCCGGATCGCCGTGCTGTGGCAGAACAGCACTGTGATCGTCCTACCAACGCTGTCGCCGACCGGGCAGGCGCAGGCGGCCGACATCAATAACCGGGGTGAGATCGTAGGCGACAGCGGCCAGGCCGTGCTGTGGCAGCCGCACGAGCGTTAAGGCACGCAGCCGTGCGAGTCGGCTCTCGGGACTCGGGAACCCAAGTCATGCCGTTCGAGGATGGCGGCGATCTGCACCATCGAGAGGATCGAACGTCGTTCTCGGCAAGGAGATTCGTGATCTCGATGATCGCGTTCTCCTTCGGCGAGCAATCGCGTGTGAGCCGGGAGAAGATCGACACAGTGGGACGCCAGACCATCAGCGCCCCCGGACGCCCTCGGCGCGCCGGAGCCGGAGCTGCCGCCCTACGACGCCTCGAAGCACGAGCCGATCACGGACACTCCCGATCCGAGCCGGAGGACGAGCAGCTGGCGTGAGTCCCGGCGGCCGAACAGGGGACCAACTTCTGACGTCTGCTGCGACTGCCCTCGTGCGCCGTTCAAGTCGAAGGGCGCAATGGCGCTCGACGCAAGGTATGCGGCCGCAGGTAGAGAATTCCTTCGCCGTTGAGCAAGACCAATCGCGTAGAACCTTCCCCAATGCCGATTGGGCCTGGCACTCGTGTCGGTCCTTATGAGGTGAATCGTCCCTTGAAACATATGCGGTAAGCTTCACTCGCCGATCACTTTGCGTGCGAGTCGGCCCCTAGTGCGTTGTCGCGCATCCTTCTTGTCCCGCCCAGCTGGGCCGCGATTCCATCGCCGGAGTGAAGTGAAGGAGGACCACATGGACCACCTGAGGCGAGGCCTCGCGGGAACCTGCCGTTGGAAGGGATTCTGGGCGCTCGCCGCTGCGGCCGTTCTCGGCCTGGCGGTGGCAGGCGCGCAGACCGTGCTGTTCACGGACGACTTCGAAGACGGCAACGCGAACGGATGGACGGTGTTCGGCGGAAGCTGGTCCGTGGTCCTCGACGGCACCCGTGTCTACCGGCAGTCGAGCGGCAGCAGCAAGTATCGATCAGGCGCCGGCTTAAGCGTCTCGACGGATTACTCGGTGGAGGCACGCATCAAGCCCACCTCCTGGAACGGCACGGACCGCTTCGCGGGGCTCGCCGCTCGCCTTCAGGACCGCTACAACGGGTACGTGCTGGCGCTCCGCAGCAGCGGGCGCGTCGAGCTGTTGCGTCTCGCCTCCGGCTCCACCACCGCCCTCGCCACCCGCGCGTTCCCGGTCACGCTCGGCACGTGGTATGCCCTCCGTATCGACGCGGTGGGGACCACCCTCCGCGGGTACGTGAACGGTGTCCTGCAGTTCACGGCGACCGACGGTACCTTCACGACCGGGCTCGTGGGAGGGGCCACCGACTACGCCACCGCCTCGTTCGACGACTTCCACGTCACCCAGGGCGGCTTCGCGCCCGACAACCAGGCGCCGCAGGTACAGGCGGGCGGCGATCAGGTGATCGTCCTGTCGGCGGCGGCGTCGCTCTTCGGCAGCGTCACCGACGATGGGCTGCCCACGCCGCCGGGAGCCGTAATCTGCACCTGGTCGCAGACCAGCGGACCGGGCACGGTCACGTTCGCGCCCGACGCGAACACGCTCGAGACCAGCGCCCGTTTCAGCGCGGTCGGCGTCTACGTCTTGACCCTCACCTGCTCGGATTCCCTGCTGTCGGCCTCCGACTCGCTCACCGTCGACGTCCGCGACGACGGGAATCCGCCGCCGCCGACCCCAGGCCCGGTCGGCTTCGCCTCGCTGAACGCGCTGGGTCAGAACGGGACCACGGGAGGCCAGGGCGGACCGACGGTGACCGTGTCGACCGCGGCCGAGTTCCTGGACTTCATCTCGCGGCCGGGTGCCTACGTCATCCGTGTCAACGGCCTGATCCCGCTGCCCTCGGGCATGCACAACGTGACCTCGCACAAGAGCCTCATCGGGGTCGGAGCGTTCTCGGGCATCACCGGCGCTGGCCTCAACATCGGCGACCCGGTCAGCGACGCCACCACACCGCCGCCCGGCGGCGGCGTCCACAACGTGATCATCCGGAACATGATCTTCCGGGGCTCGCCCGACGACGCGATCAACGTCCAGATGTTCGCCCACCATGTCTGGATTGATCACAACGAGCTGTCGGACGGCTACGACGGCCTAATCGACATCAAGCGCGGGGCCGACTATGTCACCGTCTCCTGGAACCACACCCATCACCACACCAAGAACATGCTGCTGGGCCACTCGGACACTAACGGCGCTCAGGACATCGGCCGGCTGAAGGTGACCTACCACCACAACTGGTTCGACGACACGCCCCAGCGGAACCCGCGCGTGCGCTTTGGCGAGCCCGTCCACGTCTTCAACAACTACTACTTCAGCAACTCCGACGTGGGTGTCGCCTGCCAGGCCAACGCCGGCTGCATCGTGGAGGGCAACTATTTTGAGGACGTGGAGGAGCCGATGACCATCCGTTACTCGGGCCCTAGGGGCCGCATGGTGGAGAGGAACAACGTCTTCGTGGGGACGAGCGGCAAGCCGGTCGTCGGGGGTTCGGTGGTCGACCCGGCTTCGTACTACAGCTACACTCTGGACAACGCGACGGACGTGAAGGAGATCGTGATGCAGGGTGCGGGCGTCGGCAAGCTCCCGTTCTGAGGCGACCTCCTGGGCGCCGCCGGCCGTCGGCCCCTCACGGTGCCGCAAGAGCGCACGCGGATCGCGAAGCTCCGACGGTGGCATCCAGATCGCCGGGAAGCGGTTCTCCGTCAGCAGCTCTAACAGCAGCGCCGCGTCTCGACGATCGTGCTTTTGTCGGCGGGTTTCGACTTTTCGGATTCTGGCGGGATCCCCGACGTGGCAGGTGACGTCGAGTTCCTCCATCAACCGCAGAAACCATCCCATCGATCCGGTCGCTTCGATACCGACCACGATCGGAGGCGGCAGGTCCGCGTAGAAGTCGCGCACCGTCGTCCCTTCGTGCAGCAACGTGCGCTCGACGATTTCTCCTGTTTCGCGATTCAACATCGCGATCGTTTGTTGCGCTGCGTGCAAATCGCAGCCGATCATGCGCATCTCGGCCTCCTTCGACCCGAGCGCTGTGACGGTGGACACCGCACAGTTTAACCGGGCTGTCGTGACGCCGACGTCGTTATGACATCAGTTTGGAGACGGTGGAAACGACACGAGCCTTCAGATGAAAAGGTATCGGCTCGTTGGTGGCAGGCCGCGTGGCAGGGCGTTCGCGTGGCACGCTCGCACCGGGCACGGCTGTGTCACCTTCTGTTCAACCGTTGAACTACGGCTCACGAGCGAAGCCTCTCAAGGGTGGATGTTGATCCGCGGAAGCTTTCATATGGCACGCGGTCTGTGGCAGTCCAGTTTCTTCGGCAAGTGCTACAGACGTAGGTAATGGTCCGTTGCTGATCGTGCATCAGCACCCTGTTCGCCGCCCCCACGCCGCGACAGTAGGGGCACGACGGCTTGAATTGCTCGTCAGATTGCGACTTCATGGGCAGCACTCCTGAGGGGAGCGCTGATCGTAGGACGGCTGCACGTGTCGCGTCTGTGCAGAACGACACACTGGGGCATGACGCGTCAGCCAACCGAGCGTCAAGCGAATACTCCTTCGTGGGTCAGCTTGAAATTTCTGACCACTCCCCCGTGTCGATGTCCAAGAGATGAATCCGTCCACTAGGGGTGACAAGGGCTTTCGCGGTCTCGGCAGCCTCAGCATGGGTCGCAACGTGGCGCACCCGTTCGGAATGGCTGAAATCGTGTTGGCCAGTCGAAGTCACGGCTGAATCACTGGTTCGAGGTGGTGCTCGCGGTCAGCGCATTTCGCAGGGCTGGATGGGTCGAGGAACCACCGGGACTCGCATCCAGGTTGGAGATCGAAGTGCGTGAGCCTTCCGTCAAGCGCACTCACACTGGCGCAGCTTCAGCGATGGGCGAATGGAGCCGCCAAATCACCGGTCGAGAGGATCAGGCGTCAGCAGATGCGCCAGTTGGTTAGCGGCGGCGTAAGTCCAGCGGCGACCATAACCGCTGTGTGTGGCAGCATCCCTTGCTATGACGCCGGCCGGAGTTTCTTGCCGAGTAAGGCTCGACTCGCCGGGCCTTCCTCTCCTTTAGGGACATGCCACAAGTGCCCGCACCTAGCACACTGGAGGAAGTCCGCATGGGCAGAGCAAAGAACTTGATCAAGCGCCACAACAAGCCGTCCGGCGCACTGCGGACACTGCGTTCGTGCTGACGGCATGACAGTCACCTGGCCTGGGGGGGTTGCCGAAGCGGCCTGCCGACGTGAAACGAGTCGAGGCCCGCACCATATCACGTTTCAGGAACGCGGGGGTCGGTCGCTCGCATGCTGAGAAGGTGACGGTCGCGTCCGTGCGTCATGTCAGTGTTCAGAAGGCGCAGAAGGGCCACTACAACCGCGCATCAACACGAACAGGAGAGCCGACAGCACGAACCACTTGTCTTTCCCTGTGTTGATAAGCTCCCGCTTGGTTGCTTTTCGTTTCGCCATCCCGCAATCGCCTGGCATGTTGCGGTGCAACCCATGTGCCCAGGATGCATCAGGTGATCTGAGCCGCACGTCCCGCTTCAGCCGTGAACCCATTCGGCAGCACGTCCAATGATCGAGGGCGAGCTTTGGTTGCCTGCGAAGCTGAGAGAGTTCTGTGTGTAACGAATGCGATGAGTTCTCCGCGAGGTTCAGCGATGGGCGAATGGAGCGGCGAAGAGCCCTGCGGAGCGGATCAGAAGAGAGCGGATGCGGATGTGGCTAGAAAGGACGAGCACACAGAACGTCAAAACGCAATTTCCCGAAAGGTGACGCTGGACCACGGAAGTGGCGACTCCTCTCAGCGTGTTGTCCGAAGACAGTCTATTCGCATCGAGCCAATCCGCCCGTCTATCGCCTCCGGAAGAACGGGGTATTCCTGGTCGGGCTGCAAGCGCAGGCTTGAGCCTGAAAAATCTTCGGCGGCGTAAACGAACACTCGTGTCGTCGCACCGGTCTTGATACTTCTGATTCGATTCGCCCATACGCGGTCACCAGGGAGATCGACGCGCAGTTGATTGAAGGCGCGTGGGCCGTTGATGTAGTCCGTGATTCCCGCGAAACGAGGCGCATCCCACACCTGGATGAAGCAGCCGTCTGGGCTGGGCATGGTGGTTTCGCCTTGCCTCGGCGTGCGGCTCGCGCTCGCGCAACCAATGACGACGGCCACAATCGCCAGCACACCGGCCATCCAACGGCTCTTCCCTTTGGTTGATTCTTTCAACGCGCAGTTCCGGATGATATGGTTCAGTCGCCTCTTCGTAGGCCACACTCGATGTTAGCGCAGTGAGATGACGGTGTAGTTCAGCGAGGCGTCTTGCAATGTGGGTGTCGGTGTAAAGCCAGTGAATCACCCGACAGAAGTTGGACGCCATAGCTCCAGGGGAAGCTGAAGCCGAAGGTGTTCATCGACAGGTCCTTGGCCGAAGCAGGCGTGTGGAACTCGATCAACGCGGCCGCGCTGCCTTCCGTTTGCCCAGCGAAAAGCCGGTCGGTGAACAGCCGCATGCTTGGAACGATGCGTAAGTTGGTATGCGATGGAAATGGCTCGCCCGTAGGCCCAGAGCAATTCAGTCATCTTCTTCGATCATCATCCGCAGCAGCTTCGCAATCCCATTCGCCGCCACGTTGATGTTCTGGCCGGTCTGCGTGCGGAAGCCATTGTCCCAGTCCTCAGGAGTTCGGTGATCGCCATCGTGTATGAGTTCACCGAACCGCTTGTCCATGAAGCCCGGTGTGCGGCCACTCGTGCCAGTGCCTCGCTCAACGCGCAACGCGACGGCCCGTGCAATCTCTTCGGGTGAGTCGCCGCCAACCGCAATTCGGTGAGATGAAGCTCTCGAACAGCGTCGAAGTGCGAGTCTGAAACCGGATGGCGCTCTCGACTGCGACTTCGCAGGCACTGCGGCGAGTCTGATCCTCAGACCCCCAATGCGATTGGCTTCCCATGATGTGGTAGAACTGGCCGAGGTCGCCTATGTAGTGGGCGAGGGCTCCAGCGTAGAACGCCGCAAGGGGAAGATCGCCGTCAGCGAGTGCTTGCACACCGTATACAGCCCAAGCCGGTTGTTTTTCGCCGGGCGCGGCTCGACTCGGTAAGTGCACGCTGCAACATCGCACGGCATTGCGGGTCCGAGACACTGATCGTGCGGCTACGGCAGATCAGGATGCCTCTCGCAGATCCATCCCTCGTTGCACTTGCCATAGGTCAGAGCGGGGTTCGACATCAACTGCCTTCCTTGGTCCTTAAGTCAATGGCGACCTTTCGGGCTTGATCCGTCGTCAGTTTAGCTACTTGTATCTCGATGATCGCAACCCGCTCTTTGCACTGAAGGGCAGACTCGCCCCGTCCTGATGGACGCCTGTCACTAGAACGGTCCTTTCATTCGACCTCGCCTTTCGCATCAACCAACGTTGTCCCCGCACCAGCCTTGAACCCAATCGTAGATTCTGTCGACTGCACGTCTGGTAGCCCCAGACCCAACACGTAATGCCATGGAATCATGAACTTCATCTTCACGGGCGATTCGTCGCTACGGTTCAAGACGGCTGTCGTTATGACGTTTGTCAGCCAGATGCCTCTGTGGTCGCTCAGGTCAGGGTCACCAACCATGATGAGATGAGCGTCTCCGCTTCCCTGACTTTCTCGTCCGCCCGCGAGAATGTGATTGATTCCACCCGTGTTGAACCACTCCTTGGTCACAACAATAAACGCGATCTGCTTCATTGGCATGGCCCGTCAGCCTTTCTTCGCTCGTTGCGCAGCCCAATACTTCTTCATCCGCTTCGATACTTCCACCTTCTGAGCCGCTGACATCGGCTTCCGTCGTCGGCGTCTCCCGCCCGCACCATCTGCCCCTGCAGTCGGACGAGCCGAGCCGCGTCTCAGGTCAGGAAAAGCCCGGTAGATCATTCAGTTCTGACGTGAGTTCCGCGACACGGGCTTCCGCGCCACGGCGGGCATAGGCTTTCAGATCGAATGTGGGCAATGTGTCCTCCACGATGACTGCAAGATTGTTGATTCGCTGGTGAGATGGTGAAAGGGTGAGAGCAGTTTATATCTTCTCTTCTCTGTAATTGAAAATACGCCTGCCTGATTTTCAATTTCTGAGGAATAGAGAGTAGAGAAGGCTTTCACCCTCTCACCCTGTCACCATGCTGACGGTTTTCGGCTCGCAGATGACGTTTCGTGCGGTTGACTCGGTAGCGAGCATGGAGACCGGGCGGTCGGGCATCATCGCTAGCTCCCAGTCTCATTGCGCGAAGGTGGAACGTCCGATGAAGACGTCGCATTCAGCTTCGCTACCGTCAGCGGCAATCACTCTTTCCTGCGCCTCGACGAACTTTGCCGATCTCGGAAGATCACCACGGAACTTGTTTGGATGAGTCAGATTCACAGCCTTGGACGTGTCACGATTTACAAACCAATCGTGGCTTGAGGCACAGATCCGCTTAGGCCTGCCATTCATCTCTGTATCGCGGTGTATCGCGTAGAATGCGCTCCGAGTGACCATAGGCCCAGGCTCCCGCATCGGTCCATATGAGGTGACAGCCCTGATCGGCGAGGGTGGCATGGGCAGAGTCTGGCGCGCACACCACGCGGGCCTCAAGCGGGACGATGCCCTGAAGGTGCTCCCCGAAGCCTTTCTTGCCGATCCCGAACGTCTCGCACGGTTTCAACGCGAGGCACAGGTCCTCGCCTCGCTCAATCATCCGAACATCGCGCACGTCTATGGCTTGGAGAACGCCGACGGCATGACGGCGTTGGTGATGGAGCTCGTGGAGGGACCCACACTCGCGGAGCGCATCGCGCGGGGTCCTGTTCCTCTTGATGAGGCGCTCCCCATCGCAAAGCAGATTGCAGAGGCCCTTGAGACTGCGCATGAACGGGGAATCGTCCACCGTGACCTGAAGCCCGCCAACATCAAGCTGACATCGGACGGAATGGTGAAGGTGTTGGACTTCGGGATCGCGAAGATGCATGCGCCGGACGGCGCTGGAGCGGAGCTGCCCACGGTGATGACGGTGGGGACGCGGGCTGGGATGGTGCTAGGAACCGCGGCGTATATGAGCCCTGAGCAGGCGCGCGGGCAGGCGGTGGACAAGCGCTCGGACATCTGGGCGTTCGGTTGCGTCGTGTTCGAGATGCTGGCGGGACGAATTGCGTTCGCGGGAGACACTGATTTGGACAGGATCGCCGCGATTCTCGACCGCCAGCCGGAGTGGTCGGTCCTGCCTGCAGCGACACCAATACCCATTCGGCGCCTCTTGCGCCGCTGTCTCGCGAAGAATGTTTCACAGCGACTGGCAGACATCCGCGACGGGCGGCTCGAGATCGACGACGCGCGCACTGGTCACCACCACCATAAGGAAACCTTACCGGCTGCGCGACCGCGTCTAGAACGTCTTGCGTGGGTGGCGGCGGTGGTGCTCGGTGCGACGATTGGCGCGGTGGCGACCTGGACGGCCCGTTCAACCATCTCTTCGCCCGACCCGATAGTCGCACGGTTCGACGTGCAGACGCCTCCAACCGAGGATGCCACATCGTTCGCCTTATCGCCTGACGGACGCCACTTGGTGTTCGTTGCCAACACGGAAGCGGGAGACGCGCAACTGTGGCTGCGTTCGCTCGATCGAACCTCAGCCCGACCGCTGCCGGGCACGACCGGTGCGACATTTCCGTTCTGGAAGCCTGACAGCCAGGAGGTCGGGTTTTTCGCTGACGGCAAACTGAGACGAATAGACATCAACGGTGGCGTTCCGCAGGACATCACCGATGTGATGGCCGGTCGCGGCGCCTCATGGAACGTCGACGACATCATCATCTTTGCGAACGCGGCAACTGACGATCTTTACCGCGTGCCCGCGGCTGGCGGATCTTCATCCGCCGTTGTGAAGGGGATCGCTGGGCAACCAGGCTTGGCTTTGCGGTGGCCGCAATTTCTCCCGGACAACAACCAGTTTTTGTTCTATGGATATCTGGCCCGGCAAGAGCTTCACGGTATTTATGTGGCCTCTGTCGGTGGAGGCGAGCCGGTTCGCAGGGGCCGCGCCGAGAGCGGGGCCGTTTTTGTGCCTCCGAACCACCTGTTGCTGCTGCGGCAAGGGCGGCTCATCGCGCTGCCGTTCGATTGGTCACGCCCGACTCCATTTGATGGCGATGGCGTGCGAGTGGTCGACCAGGTCGGCTTCGACGCAGCATTTCGACTCGGCGCGTTTTCGGCTTCGTGGACAGGGCTCATCGCCTCCCGTGCTGGTAGCGTCGCTCAGCGGAGACAGTTGGTGTGGTTCGATCCGGAGGGGCGAGAACTTAGCAAGGTCGGGTCCTTGGACCTGTTGGGCCAAGCCAATCCCGAACTTAATCGCGACGGCCGATCCCTTTTGCTTAACCGGACAGTCGAGGGAAACATCGATGTATACCGTGTAGATGTCAACCGCGGCGCCGAAACGCGCTTGACGACTGATGAAAGCTCCGAGGTCAACCCGTTGTGGTCGCCGGGCCAAACCCGTGTCACGTATCAATCCAATCGAAACGGCGTGTATGACATATTTGAACAGTCGGCCAGTGGAGGGGGCGATGAACGGGAATTGCTCGGCACGCCGGACGGTAAGACCGGACTGTCTTGGTCAGCCGATGGTAAGTTCTTGTTATATAGCGTCGTGACACCAGAGAATCTCCGCGATCTCTGGGCGCTGACAGTGGACGTGACTACCGGAAATGTCGGAAAGTCATTTCTTGTTGTTGGCACGCCCTACGAAGAGCATGAGGGGCAGATTTCTCCGGACGGTCGCTGGGTCGCCTATACGTCTAATGTATCAGGACGCCAGGAAGTGTATGTTCAGCCGTTTCCTGACGTGCTTGGCCCCGGTGAGACGGTGACAGTGAGCATTGATGGTGGCGCTCAGATACGGTGGCGGCACGACAGCAAGGGACTCTACTACGTTGCACCTGACAGCTACATGATGGCTGTTATGAACGCAGCAACAAGCGAGGGTAAGCTCTTCGAGCCAACAAAGGCTCGCCCGCTGTTCCGGACACGTCTTGCCCGCGGGATCAATATCGCTGGCACGAGGCCACAGTATGTCGTTGCACGCGATGGCCGTTTTCTGATGAACGTGCGAGCAGCCGACCCGACCCCATCGCCGATCACAATCCTGCAGAACTGGACGGCATTGTTGAAGCGTTCAGTTCAAAACAGATGAAGCCGCGCAATGGTCTCGAAGTGAACCCACCCACTTATCGTGTGCATGATCTGAGCGCATCGCCCAATGTCTCAGATGGTCTATGTATCCTGAGAGATTCACTCCTTCGCTGTTTTCTCAGTCGCTGAATTACATCGGTGTATACAGGACTGGGACATTTGCGACAGCTAGGATCCACCGACGCAACCGGTTTTCAGCCTGGTGGATTTCTGCGTCACGAAGAAGCCGCTCCGACGATGACTCGCTGGAACACCTGGACGCGCCTCCAGCCAGTGCAGTTTGAGTAGGAGGACGAGCCGCAGCCCAGAGCCGTGCGGCTAGTGAGAGAATCTGCGCGGGTTGATGACCCGGTGCGCATGACGGTTGCGGGTCTCGGGGTAGAGGCACGCATCGAGGCTTTCGAGATCTCGACGTTGCGCGTGCGAATCGGCCGCCGCCTTTTCTACAGTTTCGTGCGCCATCTGGTGACGGTCGAACTCACTGATCCTGCGCCGTTACTCGTTAACAAATCCTTAGCTCAGTCATAGCTACGGCAGGCTACCGCGATATTGCTTCGGAACTCACGGTCTGCGTATCATCGTGACCATTCGGGCGGCCAATTTGGAAGGTCACCAAGGTCCCAAATGAAATCCGGAAAAAGGGGGCGCGTATGCTCACAGGACGGTTCATCGCCACCGCCGGGATGATTGCCTGTGTCGCGGTGACACTGTCGGCGCAATGGCGTGTCACGACGAAGGGTGTGCCGCTGACGCCGGACGGCAAGCTGAATTACGCCGCACCGCCACCGAAGGCGCCGAACGGGACGACACCCGATCTTTCTGGGGTCTGGGACGTTGAGAGGCGGCCCTGCACCGAGGCGACGATTGCTTGTGTCGAGCCCGCTCCTGTGGGATTTATCAATATCGCCACGGGCGCTCCTGAGGAACCGCCGATGCAACCGTGGGTAGAAGCCCTCGTGAAGCAGCATCGGGAGAACGAGATAGACGACCCGAACCTGCGTTGTTTACCGCACGCGCCTCCGCGGATGTGGGCTAGTTTCGCGATGCAGAAACTTATCCAAACCCCGGGTAGTCTGACGATTCTGGACGAGTATATGGGTCAGTATCGGGAGATTTTCCTCGATGGTCGCCCATTGCCGAACGACCCAGAGCCTACGTTCAAAGGCTATTCGGTCGGCCGGTGGGAAGGTGACGCGCTGGTCATTGAGACCGTCGGCATCAAGGGAAATTGGTTTGACGCTCAAGGGCATCCGCTCACGGAGCAGGCCCGACTCGTCGAGCGGATTCGTAGGGTGAGCTATGGCAATCTCGAAGTCGAGGTTACGGTCGACGATCCGAAGGCCTACACGAAACCCTGGACACGAACAGTCAAACTGCTACTTGCGCTCAATACGGAACTGTTGGAATACATCTGCAACGAAAACGAAAAGGACCTGCAGCACATGATCAACGCCGGCAAAGCGAAGTAGTTGGAAGTGACGGTCACGCAACACACTTCCACACATTGCATGTGGAGAGGTGATGGACGTTCACCTGACCGCGGAAAATGAGGATTGCTCCCAGAAGTCGCCCAGTATCTACGTTTCTACGAGGCCCGTGCCTGTTCGCAATGTGCTAACAGTTAATGGTGCCGAGGGTGTATCGAGGCTGTCGAGTCATCGACGCTCAGGGTGCGTGTTGATCGCCGGTTGTTCTAATCGACATTGGTGCGATGTGGTCGGCAATCCGAAGTGATCGCGTCGGCATGAGGGCGGAGCGTAGCCGAATATGATCCTGCCCGCCCGACAGGCGACTTCTACGCGGAAGAAGTGCATTGAAGGAGGGCGTCATGGCGGCTTCGAAGGAAGATCGCCGAGAGACCCTGCGGTGGGCCGTGCTCGCAACCCACCTGAACGGGGCGGTAGACAGCCGGAAATACGATCACATCGACACGGAAGCCGTGTTGGGGCATGTGCGACGTGGTGACTGGTTCGACTTTCTGAAAGGCGAGCTGGGGAACGATGTCGCCTACGCGCTGGACAAGATGAACGACGTTCAGCGGCACAGGCTGCTACAACATTGCCGCTGGATGGCCACAGCCTACGAGAGCTCCCAGTTCCATGTGCGGCGGAGCGGCCTCGCTTTGTTGGTTGCCTATCTACTGCACCTGATTCAGAACGTCCACGTTGACATCCCTGCCTAACATGGCAATACGGTGCCGGGCCACACTGCGGTCGTGGAAGTAGAAACCCGCATCGAGGCTGCCGAGTCATCGACGCTCAGAGTGCGCGTTGGTCGTCGGCTGTTCTAGCCGCACTGATCTTCGGTGTGGTCGCCGCCAAGTCAGCGCGATGACAGCTAACTGCTATTGGCTACTGAATCAGCCAAGTCGCAAACTCGCGCCACACCTCGGTTGGCTCAATCACTCCGACAAACAAGGTATTCGAAGCGAAGATCAGAATAGCGCCCCACAATGACACCGGGTGGATCCGACCTTGTGACACTCGGTCGTAGATTGCGCTCCCAGAGACCATGCTTAGGAAAGCAATGGCAAAGATTCCCCCCAGCCACGGCTGGAGCGCTGGCCAGTGGCTGAGCAGATGGGCGAGGGGTGCACCGCCCAACCCGCCAAGCAGCGCGAGCGCCATCAGTCGTTTGTGCACGCTGGGGCGATGTCGGTAGTGAAAGCCCGCGCCGACCAGGATAGCGAACGTCACGAGACCAATGAGGAAGGGGCCTACCGCGGCCGGCTCGGGCGGAGCGCCCGGCTGAGCCCGCGGACCACCATCTCCACTCAGATTGAAACCTCTTTGAGCCACCTCGATGATGGTGAAGTAGCCGATGAAGACGAACACGACCGTGAGCAACGCGCCAACGATCCCCAGACGACGATGAAGGCCGATGCGTCCGGTTGCGACAAAGGTCGCTTGCGTCAGAAAGAGGAGCAGCCACGCGGCGGCGACGATGGCATGAGCGGTCACGAGCGGCGTGAAAGGAAGCGGCACGTTCCGGCCAGAGTGGTCGATGATCGACGGTCCGAACGCGACGACGTTGAAGAGGATCATCAGCAGCCCCATGCTGATGTAGAACCAGCGTTTGACTCGACGGGGGCGCCCAGTCGCAACCGGAGCTATCACCGCCGTCGCTTGCTCTGTCATGGCGGGCACTTCTCAGAAGCTACGCTCCACAGCTAGAACCTCGGATCGGACCGACTCGCATATCTCGACCGGCCCTGCACGGCTCGCAGCATAGGCCAGGATTCAGTCACCGTTTGAGCTCGATGTGCAGTGAATGCATCGGCTTCGTATCGACATTCTCATAGGAGTGTGGCGCCACCGGCTCTATCCATATTGTCATCGGAAACTGCGACTCGGGCAGTGACTCCTTGCCTTCCGACAGTAATTTACCCTGGTCGTCATAGTCCCGATATTTCCCCTCATACATCACATATCCCACGCTAGGCATGCAGTGAGCGTGCACGGGTTCACGCTCCCCAGGCGCCACAGTTATTTCGATGACACGCACTCGATCGTTTTCCAGCAAAACGCGATGGTTACGCGGTGCGGCGGCAACTGCGTCCAAGGACGCCGGCCACGCGCAGCCTCCTGCGTCGGTCGCAGCAGGCGCAGGCGGCGCTTGATTGCTGCTCATGCAGGCGGGCATAGCAAGAATCAGAACCGTCGCGACTCGTGAAATGCAAACGTTGCAGGTTGCCATGTTGGCACCTCGACTTCGAATGATGCGTGCAAGACGCCCCACGATTGCGTGTGTGCGGCGAACCAGTAATAGGCCGACCAGCATATCGCGAGGCGACCCTACAGCTCGCATAACCCCAGGACACGGTTGCTGTCCACAACGGTCAAGAGCAACGCTGGTCGGTATCATCTGCTCTGAATATAATTCTGCTCGCCGCGCACAGTTCCACACGGCGAAGTTCGATTGGGAGGCGGTTATGCCGCACTTAGCGATTGCCTCTGCGATGGCGCTGACGGTGCTGCTCGCGACCAACGCGGATGCGCAGTGGCTGAAGTATCCTACGCCCGGCATTCCTCGCATCCGTGCGGCGATCGCGCAACAGGGCCGGGGTGCGGGCCAAGGGCCGCCGGTTCTGACGGTCGAAAGACTCCGAGACAACTTGTATGTGCTCCGCAGCGGCCCTCGCGCAAATTCTGGAGTCTTCATCGGAGAGCGCGGCGTCGTGATCGTCGACGTCCGCGGTGGGTGGGGGCAGCCGCTACGGAACGCGATTGGGAAACTTACGCCGAAACCCATTACGACGATCATCAACACACACTCTCATCAGGGGCACGTCACGGGCAATCCCGAAGGTTTCGCGCCGACCGTGGAAATAGTGGCCCACGACGCAGCGACGGCTCGCATGCGACTCATGCCGGTGTTCGCGCAGAGCAACGGACGCGGGCTCCCGACGCGCACGTTCAACGAACGCTTAACTCTGGCCACAGGAAGCGACCGCGTTGAGCTCTATCATTTTGGAACCGGCCACACTGATGGGGATGCGTGGGTTGTCTTTCCCTCCGCACGCACCCTCTATGTGGACATATTTCCGGGTCCAGAATTGCCCTTACTTGACCCCGATACCGGTGCTAGCGGGATCGCGATGCCGGCCACCCTTGAACGAGGGATCGCCACGTTGGGTGACAGCGTCGATACCGTGATCACTGGACACGGGCCGGTGATGGCGATGCGAGACCTTCGCGAGTTCGCCGCGTTCAACCGCGAATTTCTCGAAACCGTGCAGGCTGCAAAGCGAGCCGGACGCTCCGTGGACGACATCGCCGCCGCCTGGAAGTTGCCAGCACGGTGGGCGCACTACGCAACGCCCACGCCGGAGCGCGTGCGAGCGAACGTCGAAGTGATATTCGCGGAAACACCTTAGGGCTTGCGCCGCGGGTTCTGCGCGCATCGTTAACCCAATGCGCTGATGCCACTGATTTCGCATCGTCTACAGGATTTCAGATCTCGCTGTGATGCTGTCCCAGGTGTCCCAGGTGTCCCAGCACTTTCACTCCATCCTGTATTTGTGGTTTCCGAATTACATCCGGGTAGAGAGTCCCAGGACACCTTGGGACAGGTAGGACGCGCTGAACAGTCGGCTGGCGAACGTGTGCGACTTACCACGCGCATCACCACGCATGCGGGCCGTCTCTAGTCCGCAGCCTCGCCTATCTTAGGCAGGCCGCGCGAGGTGCCGACTAGGCGCACGGTATCCGCGTCGGGCGCGGGCTCGTTCGTTCAGTGCGGCTTCGTGGCCGACCACGACGAGCGGTTCCCGCGCGCGGCGCACTGGGAGCCTCATACCCTCTCCGAGTCAGATCGGCGGAGGATCGGTTAACCCAAGGAGCGTGGCGTTCAGTGCGGTCATGCTGGCGATGGCATCGAGGTCGGTGATGAGCGCACCACGGCTCAGGGGGTCAGAGCTGCCCGCCTCGTAGGCGGCGCGGAGGCGCGCTGCTATTGCCGCCGCGACCTCTTGCAGCGCGGCGAGGCAGGCGTTGTAGTTGGCGACGCCATCTTTCACGGCCGCAGCGGCAGCTGCCAGTGCCCTCTGGCGCTCTTCGAGGGTCGTGCGTTCCTCCTCGGTAACAGTGGGCGTCGGGTCGTCGGCCACGTTGGCCTCCATTCGAATTTTGAAGGGCCCGGCGAGACAACCATCAAGGCAGGCACGCCGGGCCAGCATATCTCGACCGGCCGTGCACGACTCGAAGCATAACGCCAAAATACGGTTGCTGCCCACAGCGGCCAAGGCAACGCTGGTCGGTATCGTCTGCTCGCCCGCCTGAATATAATCATGCTCGCCCCGCACGGTCTGCCCGCCGAAGTTCGATTGGAGGCCGTATGCCGCGACATGCGATGGCCGCAGTAATGACGGTGATCGTGCTGCTGGCGACCAGCGCGGACGCGCAGTGGCTCAAGTATCCGACGCCCAGTATTCCCCGCACCGCTGACGGGAAACCCAACCTGAATGCGCCTGCCCCGCGAATGGCTGATGGGAAGCCGGATCTGCAAGGGACCTGGGCGAATGAGTGTGTGCTTGATCGTGGCGATGGTGTTGGCTGCACGGGTCAACGAGGCACCCGTCCAACGCTCTTTTTTGATCTTGCCCGGGACTTGCCAGCGGATGCCGTTCGGATGACCGCGTGGGCCGCCGCGATTCAGGCGCAGCGCGTGAGTCGGGACCATGTTGACGACCCGTATGGCTACTGCCTCCCAATGGGCGTGCCTCGGATGACCGTGAGCACGCCTTTCAAGATTCTTACAACGCCCGGCATCACGGCGCTGCTGCATGAGACAATCACAGGCCTTGTCTTCCGCCAAGTGTTCACCGATGGGCGGCCGTTGCCGCCTGTGACTGAGCCAACGTGGTTGGGTTACTCCATCGGGCACTGGGAGGACGACGTGTTTGTCATCGAGAGCACTGGCTTCAGAGATGGTGGCTGGCTGGACACCAATCGTGGTCGCCCCCACAGCGATGCGCTTCGACTTATCGAGCGATTCCGACGAGTGGATTTCGGTCACATGGAGCTGACCCTCACTATTGATGATCCGAAAGCCTACTTGAAGCCCTGGACAGTGAAGACCACATTGATCGCTGTGACGGACACTGAACTTATCGAGTCCTTCTGCGACAACCAGGACAAGACAGTGGAGCATCGGAGAATCGACCCACGGCCCCCAGAGCCACCCAGCCCACCACTGACGGGCAACGTGAGATAGAAGTCGGCGCGCGGGTGTCCCAGATGTCCCAGGACTTTCACTCCATCCTGTATTTCTGTTCTCCGAATTGCATCCGGGTAGAAATCACCAGGACAGCAAGGACACTTGGGACGGCAACTACGCACCAGCCCTGGACGCACGCACACGGCGTCGGTTCCATAGCCTGGCTAGACCGCGCCTATGTTGGATACGGAAGTCGGACCATGTTCGTCGACGGGTTAATACACCTTGCCAAAACCTTCCAGATCGCGTGGGAACAGACCGCAGACCTTCCAGGCACCCGACGACTTGCATACTACGTAAACTGCGCCTGCTTCCAATAGAAGAGTCCCATCCTTTCGGTAGCGACGATACGTTCTGTCTACCAGCGCACGATCACCAGCCAGCGGCGTTATTCGCGACCGAACGAACTGGCTCCGTGCATAGCTTTGTTCGTCCAGAGCATCCCGTTGCTCTCGATAGAACTTCATCAGGTCGTCCAGAGTTTCAAGCACTTCCCAGCCTGCGGGAAAGCGGACGAACGGAGCCTGGAGCTGTTCTCGAAGCTTGGTATAGTCCTTGGCCGAATAAGCCTCCACATAACGATCGAGCAATTGCTCTATTGCCGTCTTGTCTGACGCCTCGAATCGGGCAGCCTTCTGCGCCAGTGAAATTCGAGGGCACAGAAGACCCGCAGCTACAACGATGATGCAGGCAGCGCGCATGGGATTCACCTCGTCGATGCCCATCGGTCTATTTTGCCGGGCGGCCGCTTATCTGGGCCGGCCCTCCACGGCTCGCAGCATAGCGCCAGAACCGCGTATGCCCACAGCCGTCAGGTAGCTCCAATCGCTCACATCCATCCGATGGTCTGAGTGTCATCTGACGGAGCAGCGCACGCAGTTCGAACGCTGAGCCACCTGATCTATACTCACGGCCCACCGATGCCTCACCGCATCTGTCCGAACTGCCAGATTCAGGGGCGACTACTGGAAGGCCCCAGCCAAGACTCGATGGTCGAGTATTGGCGTTGCGACCAGTGCGGCCATGTCTGGTCGCACGACAAATCGAATCCAAACGCACCCCGCAACGATGTAACGGTTCCCAAAGATAAAGCGCCCTCGTAGTTCACCGGGCCTCACCGGCTTTCAGGGAATCGACGCTCCGACCCATTTGCCTTTCTAAGCACGCCTTATGAAATGGTGCTGATGCAGGTGTCGGCGGATCAGGTCGTTGCGACACAAACTGAGTAAGTGGACGAACGTGCGCCTCACGGTTCCTCCCGTGACCCAAAGGGTTAAACCACCACGGATCGCCTTCAATCGGTCGGTTGCAGTCCAGACAATTAAATCTCATGTCCTTAGCTCAATGCATCCCAGAGCGTCCCGCCAATTTTTCGCCAACACTCGCGCTGATTCGATGTCACGCAGCATTTGTGAATGCAGGGGCACACCACCGAAGTAACCGACTCGGAGCTCTACGCCATCACCGGATGCAGCAAAAATCGCACACGTCAAGATGCGAGTGGTTGAACCCTCGATCACACGCCAACAGATCTCTACCGGCTCCGGCCTTCTGAGGTTTGTCATCGAAGTTGCTCACGACGTTGGGAAGGTTACAGTGTGGGCTGGAGTCAGGCGACGCCATATGGAGAATTGCGGACGCTGAACCTACAGCAAACGTAGCGTGCGCGTCTGTCGGAATCCGACAATACGTGGTGTTAGCTGGTGCGTAGCACCGAGCGGCAGAGTTGGCGGCTCGTTCTAGCTGCCGCCACAGGAACACTCTACGATGTAGGCGGATCTATACTGGGCCGCTCTGCGGTTGCCGCTCTCCTTTCGATGTCATGGATTCGCGAACGGTCATTCCACTGCTCTTTGAAGGAGGTCACCATGCGAAGGTTCTTCATCATCGGCTTGCTCGCGACGGCGTTCGCAGCAGTCTCGACCACAGCGCAGGGGCAAGCCACCGATGCATGGGTAGGAACCTGGAAAACTAACCTGGCAAAGTCCACCTTCAGCCCCGGGCCCACCCCGAAGGTGGCGGCGACGGTCAAGCTCGACTCAGCGCCTGGCGGTGGGCTGAAGTTGACCATCGACGGCGCTGACGCGCAGGGCAAGCCGACACACACTGAAAGCGTCTCTACGTTCGACGGGAAAGACACCCCAGTCGACGGCGCTCCTGCGCTGAACACGACCGAGGCCCTCAAGCGGATAGACGGCCGGACGTTCGAAGCCCAGCGCAAAGTTGGTGGCAAACCGACCCTCACGACCCGCGTCGTGGTATCAGCCGATGGCAAAACCATGACTGCCACTCAGACCGGCCAGGACATCAAGGGCCAAGCCATCAAGAACGTTATCGTTCTCGAAAAGCAGTAGCTCGGATAAAGGCGAGGGACGTGTACGCGCCACGTTCCGTGGACCCAGCCTCCTTCAACGTCAAACGTCAATAGACGGCGGACGTGAACAGCCCGCTGATGGTGAGAGGGTGAGAGCCCTTCCCCAACTCCTCCTTCAGAATATGAATAATCAGCAGGTCTGAATTTTCATTTTCTACAGGACAGAGTAGAAGGATGGGTCTCACCTCTCACCCTCCATACTCGGACGTAAACGCCGCAAGGATCGAGGCATCCCACGCAGTCCGACGTCACGGCTCCTGAGACAGCCCTCGTATCGACGGGTCACTCCAGAGGAAGTCAGGCGATATCAGCGACTACTGCGGAATGGGCGCTCCGTGAGGGCGATTGCGAGACGCTGCGGGCGCAGTCACGCCATATCAGACAATGGCTCGCGCAATCCGAGGACAGGACAGTGCTCCTCACGAGCCTGACCGCTCGTGCGTCTTGATGATGTAGGCGACCTCGGCATGGCATGGTCGTCCTTATGAGGGAAGATGGCTTGAACGCAGGGGCGGAGAAATCCCTCAGAGGACACACTGACGTCTCGGTGTAACGAGACTTCGCCCGTCGGAATGCCCGCCGATGCGTATTGATGCACTACTGATAGTTTGCACCCATACGGGCACATGAAGGAAAACGGGCAG
>Ga0075428_100001437_pt1 | contig 25438 bp, 26 predicted proteins | sample RhiMetdeltSRZDD2_FD_75291 | JGI IMG/M metagenome (GOLD analysis project Ga0075428, IMG submission 75291) | Populus rhizosphere microbial communities from Tennessee, USA - Rhizosphere MetaG P. deltoides SRZDD2 | ecosystem: Host-associated > Plants > Roots > Rhizosphere > Soil | place: USA... | reverse complement strand
ATCCCGAGCTCGGCATGGTCGATCTTCTACGCCGCGGGCCAGAGCTGCGAGGCGCGCTCGCGCGTGCTCGTCGAGAAGCCGCTGTACGACGAGGTCGTCTCGAAGCTCGGCGAGCACGCGGGCTCGATCCGTGTCGGCGACCCGCTCGACCCGGAGACGCAGATGGGCTCGCTCATCTCCCTCGCCCACAGGGACCGTGTCCACGGCTTCGTCGAGCGTGGCGCAGGAGAGGGCGCCGAGGTCGTGGCCGGCGGCGCCGTGCCCGAGGGTGCCGGTGCGTTCTACCCGCCGACGGTCGTCGCGGCGCCCTCGAACGCGCTCGAGATCGTGCAGGAGGAGGTCTTCGGGCCGGTCGTCGCCGTGACTCCGTTCGAGGACGAGGCCGAGGCCGTGAAGCTCGCGAACGACGTCCGCTACGGGCTGATGGCCACCGTCTGGACGGGCGACCCGGCGCGCGGGCACCGGCTCGCGGCGAGGATCAAGTCGGGCACGGTCGGGATCAACATGCCGTACACCGCCTTCCCTGGGATCCCGTTCGGCGGCTACAAGCAGTCGGGCTTCGGACGCGAGCTCGGGCTCGAGACGCTCGACCTCTACCTCGAGACGAAGAGCGTCATCGTCTCCACCGGCTCACGGCCGATCAACCCGTTCGGCCTGTAGTGCGCACGGGCGCGCTGGCCGCGATCGGCTCGACGCCGGTCGTGCGGGTCGAGCGCCTCGTCGAGCCCGGGATGGCCGAGGTGTGGATGAAGCTCGAGTCCGCGAATCCCACGGGCTCGTACAAGGACCGGATGGCGCTCGCCATGATCGAGGGCGCCGAGCAGGACGGCCGCCTGCGCTCCGGGCAGACGGTCGTCGAGTACACGGGCGGGAGCACGGGGTCATCCCTTGCCTTCGTCTGCGCGCTGAAGGGCTACCCGCTCCGCATCGTCTCCTCCGACGCGTACGCCGCCGAGAAGCTGCGGACGATGGAGGCCTTCGGCGCCGACGTCGAGATCCTGCCGAGCCCGGACGGCATCACGCCGGACCTCGTCCCGCGGATGATGGAGCGCGTGGAGGAGATCACGCGCGAGGTCGACGGCTTCGCGACCGACCAGTTCCGGAACCACGACATGCCCGGGGGCTACGGCGCGCTCGCCGACGAGCTGCTCGAGCAGCTCGACGGGCGCGTGGACGCGTTCTGCGCGTACATCGGGACCGCGGGTTGCTTCGTGGGGGTCACGCGCCGCCTGCGCGAGGCCCTGCCCGAGGTCGAGCGCGTCGCCATCGAGCCCAGCGAGTCTCCCGTGCTCTCCGGCGGAGAGGCAGGGACGCACCGAATCGAGGGCGGCGGAGCGGGCTTCTGGCCGCCGCTCCTCGAGCGGGACGACCTCGACGAGGTGGTGACGGTGTCGACCGCCGACGCCGTCGCGATGGCGCGGCGCGCGGCGCGCGAGGAGGGCCTCTGGTCGGGGCCGTCCACAGGGGCGAACCTGACCGTCGCGCTCGAGCTCGCCCGACGGCTCGGCCCCGGCAGACGCGTGGTGACGCCGCTCGTCGACTCCGGGCTCAAGTACCTCGGCGGCGACCTCTACTCGTAGGCGGTCGCCGTGCGCTATCGCTGGGCGGTCCTCGGTGCCGGATCGACGGCGATGGCGAGCGCCGCGGTGCTCTTCGTCGGCCTTCCCGTGCTTGCGCCGGCACTCCGCGAGGAGTACGCGCTCTCGCTGTCCGGTGTCGGCGTCCTGCTCGCGACGGCCTGGATCGGGGGGACGCTCACGCTCCTGCCCTGGGGGCTCGCGGCCGATCGCTTCGGCGAGAGGCTGGTCATGGCCGCCGGCCTCGCGGGCTGCGCCGTCTGTATCGCCGGTGCCGCCTTCGCTCCCAGCGCGGCCTCCCTGGGCGGCCTGCTCGCGCTCGCAGGTGCCGCCGGAGCGAGCGTGAACGCGGCGAGCGGCCGCGCCGTCATGCAGTGGTTCGACGCAAGCGAGCGCGGGCTGGCGCTCGGGGTGCGGCAGACCGCGATCCCGGTCGGCGGCTTCCTCGCAGCGCTGACGTTGCCCGCGATCGCGAGCCGGGGCGGCTCCGAGGCGGCGTTCCTCTTCATGGCCGCGCTGTGCGGCCTCGGCGCGCTCGTCAGCGCGCTCGTCCTCCGGGACCGTCCGCGGGCGCACGAGCTCGAGACCGCGACCGTCCTCGGGACGCTCCGCGACGCGCGCCTGTTGAGGCTCTCGCTGGGCAGCGGTCTCTACCTGTACGCCCAGCTCGCGGTGATCGGGTTCGGCGTGCTCTTCCTGCACGACGAGCACGGCTTCTCGGACGGGCGCGCCGCCCTCGTGGTCGCGGCCGCGCAGGTGCTCGGAGCCGTGTTCCGGATCGGAGGCGGCCGCTGGTCCGACGTCCTCGGTCGCCGGGTCGTGCTCCTGCGGGGAGCCGGGCTCGCCATCGCGGCCGCGCTCGCCGTCGTCGCCGCGCTCGCCGGCGGCCCCGTGTGGCTGCTCGTGCCCGCGCTCGCGCTCGCCGGCGGTCTCTCGATGGCGTGGAACGGGCTGTCGTTCACGACCGCCGCCGAGCTGGCGGGGACGCGCCGCTCGGGCGCTGCGCTCGGCTTCCAGCAGACGGTCCTCTCGGCGGCAGGCGTCGTCGCGCCGGTCGTGTTCGCCGCCTCGGTGTCGGCGACGTCGTGGCCGGCCGCCTTCGGGCTCGCCGCGGTCTTCCCCGTCGCCGGCTGGCTCGTCCTGGGCGCGCTCCGCGAGCACTGATATCTAGGCTCCGCGCGTGCGGATCCTCGAGCGGCTCGACCAGCTGTACGCGATCGGCGGCGGGCCCGGGGCGAACCGCCCGCACCCGAGCCCCGCCGAGGACGAGGCGCACAGGCTCGCCGCGGAGTGGCTGCGCGAAGCGGGGCTCGCGGTCGAGGTCGACCGCCACGGCAACCTCTTCGGTCGCTCGCGGGAGGCGAACGCGGTCTGGGTCGGGTCCCACCTCGACACGGTCCCGGCGGGAGGGAAGTTCGACGGTGCGCTCGGGGTCGTCGCTGCGATCGAGGCGGTCGAACAGATCGGGGCGGGCTCGGTCGTCGTGCTCCGCGGAGAGGAGGTCGGGTGCGTCGGGAGCCACGCGCTCGTCGGGAGCGGTGATCCCCTGCCGGCGGCCTTTCTCGAGCTGCACGTGGAGCAGGGCCCCGCGCTCGCCTCCCGGGGCGCGCCCCTCGGCGTCGTGACCGGGATCGTCGGCTACGCGCGCGGTGAGCTCGTCTTCCGCGGACGGGCGGGGCATGCGGGGACGACGCCGATGGCGGGCCGCGAGGACGCGCTCGTGGAGGCCGCCCAGGCGATCCTCGGGATCCGGGACGCAGCGGCAGGCCTCGACGGCGCGGTGGCCACGGTCGGCCAGGTCACGGTCGAGCCCGGCGGCGTCAACGTCATCCCGGGCCTCGTTCGGATCTCCGTCGACGCGCGGGCGCCGGATGCGGAGATGCTCGACCGGCTCGTCTCCACGATCGGGCTGGAGCCGGGTCAGCGCACCGAGCCTGTCGCGATGAGCCCTCGCGCGCGCGGCGCGCTGCGCGAGGAGATCGCCTCGCGCGGCCTCCCGGTGGTCGAGCTCGCGTCGGGGGCGGGGCACGACGCCGGCGTCCTCGCCGCCGCGGGCGTCGAGGCCGGGATGCTGTTCGTGCGGAGCCTGAACGGGGGCGTGAGCCACTCGCCGGACGAGCTCTCGTCCGACGAGGACGTGGCCCTGGCGGTCGAGGTGCTCGAGGCGACCCTCGGGCGATTGGTGGGATCGTGACGGCGGACGTGGCCGGAAGAGACGCCTAGTTACAAGTTGTAACTTGCGCTTCTCCGGGCTGGCCTTGCGGCGACGTGCGGCATCGGCGCGTGCGCGTCTCGTGCGGCTCAGCGCTCGGCGAACGAGATGCCCTGGGCGCCGTCCCAGAGCATGCGGCGCCCGAGCTCGCGCAGGTTCTCGGTTCCGGAGACGATCGTCGCGAAGTGGTTCCCCGCGAGCGCGCCCGCCTTGCTCGCGAACGCGACGTACCCGTACGCGAGCAGGAGCTCGGTCTCGCTGACGCCACCGGGGTAGAAGATCAGCTCGCCCGGGCTGGGATAGCGCGTCGCGTTCTCGGGGCCGATGCCGACGTCCAGGTCGCCCATCGGGATCCAGCCTCCCTCGCCGGACCAGCGCACGTGGATGATCTTCGACTCGAGCGGGAGCATCCGCCGGAACGCGGCCACCGTCTCGGGGGCCGCGTTCTCCTCGAGCCGGGCCGCGAACGCGAAGCCGCCGACGGTGATCTCGAGCACGGCGAGACCTTACCCTCGTCGTCGCTCGCGTCCGGCGGCCCAGGCGCCGAGCAGCTCCCGCTCCTCCTCGGTGATGCCGGTGACGTTTCCCGGCGGCATCGCGCGCGTCTCGACCGCCTGGCGCCGGATGTCCCGGGCGCGCGCCTCGATCTGCTCCCGTGTCGCGAGGCGGACTCCCAGCGGCGCCGAGGCGCCCGAGTGGCACGTCGCGCAGCGTTCCGCCACCACGGGCTCGACCTGCTCGATGGAGACAGGACCGGTGACGTCGCTTCCCGCGTCCTCCGGCTGGAGCCAGAGTGCGAGCCCGACGACCCCGACTGACGCGACCGCCGGGATCCACCACGCACGCCGCCCCGCATGCCATCGGTTGAAGAAGACGCGGACGAGCGCCGTCAGCACGGCGATCGCGACGAACACGAGCCACGCCTCGTCGGCCGAGAACACGAACGCGAAGTGCCCGGCCAGCATCGTGAAGAGCACGGGCAGCGTGAGGTAGTTGTTGTGCACCGACCGCTCCTTCGCGTCGTGGAGCGGCGCCGGGTCCGGCTCGCGCCTCGCCTCCATCGCCGCGACGAGCTTCCGGTGGGCCGGGATGATGACGAAGAAGACGTTCGCGACCATGACCGTCCCGAGCATCACGCCGACCTGGAGGTAGGCCGCGCGGGGAGAGAAGAGCTCGCCGGCCGCCCACGCGGCCAGCGCCACGACCACGGTGCCGACGACGGCGAGCGCCGCCTGGCTCCGGCGGCCGACGGTACGGCAGAGGACGTCGTAGACGACCCAGGCGAGCGCGATCCCGGCCAGGCTGAGCAGGATCGCCTGCCACTCCTCGAGATCCGCGGCGTCACGGTCGACGAGTCGGAGGCCAGCGTCGAAGTAGTAGAGGACGACGAACAGAGCGAAGCCGGAGAGCCACGTCGTGTACGCCTCCCACTTGAACCAGTGGAGCGGCTCGGGCATCTCGGTGGGGGCGAGCCGGTACTTCTGCGAGTGGTACAGCCCGCCGCCGTGCACGCCCCAGAACTCGCCCGCTACGCCGGCCTCCGCGTCCTCGGCCTGCTTCGGCGGCCGCAGCGACAGGTCGAGCCGGACGAAGTAGAAGGACGCGCCGATCCACGCGATCCCGGCGGTCACGTGGAGCATCCGGAGGAGGACGTCGAGGACGTCTCTCAGGTACGGGTCCACCGATCCCTCGCGATCGCGACGAGCTCGCGGCAGCCGGTGTCGAGCTCCTCCTCGCGCGTGTGCGCGATCCGCGCTCGCAGCACCTCGAGCACCTCGTGCTTCGGGCGACCCGCGACGAAGACGACGAAGCGGAAGCCGAACTTCTCCTCGTAGACCCGGTTCAGGTACGAGAGCTCGGACAGCACCGCGGGATCGGCGCCGCTTCCCTGCTCGGCGGCCGAGCGCGGAGAGAGCCCCCGAGCGCCGATCGCGGGGTGGGCGCCGAGCGCCTCGACCTTCTCGTCGTCCGTCAGCTCCGAGAGCACCTCGTCCGCCTGCCCGAGCGGATCCTCGACCGCTGCGAGCCGCTCGACGAGCGCAGTCCGTCCCTCGAAGAGCTCTGCCAGCGCCTCGACGCTCAGCTTCCGCGGTAGGTCGCGCATCCGTAGGGCGAGACGAGCAGCGGGACGTGGTGGTGCCCGTCGGCAAGCTCGACCACGAGCTCGACCTTGGTGAAGTAGGGGGACGGCGGCCAGAAGACGAGCTCGTAGCGCCCCGGCTCGAGGCCCGCGGCGAGCTCGCCGATGCGCCCGTCGGGGCCTGTCTCGGCGGAGGCGAGCACCTCTCGCTCGAGGCAGAGCTCGACCTTGACGCCCGCCGCGGGCCTCCCGGTTGCGGTGTCGAGGACGTGGGTGGAGACGGAGACGCTCATCCGCCGGCAAACCTTTTCGCCTGCTGACGCTGCTCCGCGGCGATCTGCGCCTCGTCGGCGTTCACGAGGGCACCGCCGCGCACGACGTCCGCGCCGCCGACGACGAGCCGGTCGACGCGGTGCGGCGCCGTCAGGACGAGGCCTGCGACCGGGTCGGCCGCACCCGCGAGCTCGAGGCCGTCCGTGCGCCAGACGGCGAAGTCCGCCTGCTTGCCCGGCTCGAGCGAGCCGATGTCGTCGCGCCGCAGGACGGCGGCACCGCCGCGCGTCCCGAGCCGCAGCGCCTGCCGGGCCGTCAGCGCGGTCGGGCCGCCGCGGCTGCGCGCGAGCAGGAGCGCCTGCTTGACCTCGAGCAGGAGGTCGCTGCGCTCGTTCGAGGCAGCCCCGTCCGCGCCGAGCCCGACGCGGGCGCCGGCCTCGACGAGCTCCCGGGCGGGTGCGACTCCGGCTCCGAGCCGCAGGTTGGACGTCGGGCAGTGCGCGACGCCGGTACCGCTCGCCGCGAAGTCCGCGACGTCGTCCTGCGACAGGTGGACGCAGTGCGCGCACCAGACGTCCTCTCCGAGCCAGCCGAGGTCGGTGAGGTACTCGACCGGCGTGCAGCCGTAGAGCTCCATGCAGTACGCGCTCTCCTCGAGCGTCTCGGCGAGGTGCGTGTGGAGGGGCAGGCCGTGGGCCCGGGCGAGCTCGGCCGACTCCTGCATCAGCCGCTTCGTGACCGAGAACGGCGAGCAGGGCGCGACGGCGAGCTGGACGCGAGCTCCGGGGCCGGGCTCGTGGAGCTCGTTCGCCAGACGCTCCGTGTCGGCGAGGACCGCGTCCGGCTCCTCGACCAGGGCGTCCGGCGGGAGGCCGCCGTCCGACTGCCCGAGGTCCATCGACCCCCGCGCTGCCACGATGCGCACGCCGAGCTCGCGGGCGGCCTGCACCTCCGCCTCGATCAGTCCCTCCCGTCCCTCCGGGAACACGTAGTGGTGGTCGAAGGCGGTCGTGCACCCGGAGAGCGCGAGCTCGGCGAGGGTGGTTCGCGCAGCCGCGTACTCGGCCTCGGCGTCGACGCCCGACCACACGGGGTACAGCTCGCGCAGCCAGGTGAAGAGGTCGGCCTCCTGCGCCCTCGCCCGCGTGAGCGACTGGTAGAAGTGGTGGTGGGTGTTGACGAGCCCGGGGGTGACCACCGCGCCGCTCAGGTCGACCCGCTCGCCTGCCTCCGGCGCGTCCCCGCGTCCGGCGTCCCGCACGACGCCGTCCTCGACGAGGAGCCAGCCAGACGGGTGCTCGGTGCCCGCGTCGTCGCAGGTGACGATCCAGCCACCGGCGTAGAGCGTGCTCACTCGGCCTTCGCCTTCACCGCGAGCGGGACGAGCTCGAACCGGTCGACGTCGACGAGGCCCCGGTCCGTGATCTTCAGGCTGGGGATGACCGAGAGCGCGAGGAACGCGAGCGTGAGGAACGGGGTCGCGCCCGTCCACCCGAGCGCGCGGGCGGCGTCGTTGCAGGCGAGGCTCCGCTCGATCACCTCGTCGAGCGGCGCGTCCGCGAGGAGCCCCGCGACCGCGAGCGGCAGCTCGGCGCGGACCTCGCCGGCCGCGACGGCGACGATGCCGCCGCCCAGCTCGGCGAGGCGCGAGACGGCGACGGCCATGTCGTCGTCGCTCACACCCACGACGACGAGGTTGTGGGCGTCGTGCGCGACCGTCGAGGCGAGCGCCCCGCGGGCGAGCCCGGAGCCACGAACGAGCCCCCGGCCGATCCGCCCGGTGCCGAGGTGCCGCTCGACCACCGCGATCTTGACGAGGTCGCGCGCAGGGTCGGCGACGACCTCACCGTCGACAACGGTCGGTGGCTCGACGAGCGACTCGGTGACGACCTGGTCGGGTACGAGCCCGATGACGCGCGCGTCCCCTCCGTCCCAGGGCATCCGAAAGTCGGCGGCCGAGACGGACCGGATGCGGACCGACTGCTTCACCCACTCGGGCACCTCGGGGTGAGGGACCTCGCGTACCTCCCGGCCACGCTTGAGAACGACCGACGGCTCGAACCGCTCGAGGTCAGGTAGCAGGAGCAGGTCGGCCTGGTAGCCCGGAGCGATCGCACCGAGGTGGTCGAGGCCGTGCCACAGCGCCGCGTTCAGCGAGGCGAGGACGATCGCGTCCTCGGGTGCGATCCCGAACGACACCGCCCCCCGCACCATGCCGTTCATGTGGCCGTTCTCGGCGATGTCCTCGGGGTCGCGGTCGTCGGTGCAGAACGCGATCCGGCTGGTGCCGAGCTCCTGCACGAGCGGCAGGAGCGCGCGCAGGTTCCTCGCCATCGACGCCTCCCGGACGAGCAGCCACATGCCCGCGCGCAGGCGTTCGCGACCCTCCTCGACCGTCAGCGCCTCGTGATCCGACCGGATCCCGGCAGCCGCGTACGCGTTGAGCGCCTTGCCGAGCACGCCGGGCGCATGGCCGTCGACGTGACCCCGTTCCTCGAGGTCCAGCTTCGCGAGCTCCGCCTCGTCGCCGGCGATGACGCCCGGGAAGTTCATCATCTCGGCCACTCCGAGCACGCGTTTCCGCCGCAGCAGGCTCTCGAGGTCGCCGGTCGAGAGCGGCCTGCGCGGTGACTCGAACGCCGAGGCGGGGACGCACGACGAGGCCATGAAGAAGAAGTCGAGCGGCAGGTCGACGCAGGCGTCGAGCAGCCAGTGCACGCCGTCGGTGCCGAGGACGTTCGCGAGCTCGTGCGGGTCGGCGACGACGGCGGTGGTGCCGAGCGGCAGGACGAGGCGCGCGAACTCGTCCGGCAGCAGCTTCGTCGACTCGAGGTGCATGTGCGCGTCGATGAAACCCGGCGCGATCCAGCTGCCCGAGGCGTCGAGCACCTCCGAGCCCTCGTAGTCGCCCAGTCCTGCGACGACGCCGTCGACGATCGCGACGTCGGTCTCGAGCCACTCGCGGGTGAAGACGGAGAGGACGGTGCCGCCGCGGACGACGAGGTCAGCCGGCTCGTCGCCCCGGGCGACGGCGAGGCGGCGGCGGAGGGCGTCCATGGTGAGGAGCGTAATACGCTTGAGCCGGTGGACGTCCTCACGCCTCGCTCGCTGGAGGAAGCGCTCCGGCTCAAGTCGGAGCATCCGGACGCGGTCCCGATCCAGGGCGGGACGGACGTCATGGTCGCCCTCAACTTCGACCGCCTGCGGCCCGAGACCGTGCTCAACCTGAACGAGGTGGCGGAGCTCCGAGGCTGGTCGCGGGCGAACGGCTCGCTCCGGCTCGGGTCGGGGCTCACCTTCGACGAGGCGCTGCGCGACGGCCTCGCGGCGTCGCTGCCCGCGCTCGCGGAGGCCTCGCGGACCGTGGGCTCGCCGCAGATCCGTAACCGGGGGACGATCGGCGGCAACCTCGGCACGGCCTCGCCCGCGGGAGACGCGCTGCCGCCGCTGCTCGTCGAGGGGGCCGAGGTCGAGGTCGCGAGCGTGCGGGGCTCCCGGAGGCTCCCCCTGCAGCAGTTCCTCGTCGGCCCGAAGCGGAACGCGCTCGCGGACGACGAGCTGATCGTTGCGGCGCACGTCTCCCCGGGCGGCCAGCCTCAGACGTTCATGAAGGTCGGCCCGCGGAACGCGATGGTCATCGCCGTCTGCTCGCTGGCCCTCGTCGCGGACCGCGAGCGCGGGGAGGTGAGAGCGTCCTTCGGCTCCGCAGGGCCCGTCCCCGGGCTCGTCGCCTGCCCTCTCGACGACGCAAGGGACTTCCCGGATCGCGTCGCCGCCGCGGCCAGCCCGATCGACGACGTGCGCGGCACCGCCGCGTACCGCCGCCACGCGCTACGGGTCCTCGCGGCGCGCGCGCTCGAGAGGTGCCTCGCGTGACGTTGCGCAGGCGCAAGTTACACGTTGCAACTTGGTCGCTCGCAGCTCGAGACCGGCTCTGGGCGTGGGGTCTTCGCTCCAAGTTACAAGTTGCAACTTGGGCCGATCCGCTACGGCGAGGGGGCCTGCCGTGAGGGTCTCGCTCACGGTCAACGGAGAGCCGCGCGAGGCCGACGTCTGGGCCGGCGAGAGCCTCCTCACCGCGCTTCGGGACCGGCTCGGCGTCCCGGGCTCGAAGAATGCGTGCGAGCAGGGCGAATGCGGCTCGTGCTCGGTGCTGCTCGACGGGACTCTCGTCTGCGCCTGCCTCGTTCTCGCCGCCCAGGCCGACGGGCACGAGGTCGTGACCGTGGAGGGGCTCGCGGACGGCGGAAGGCTGCATCGCGTCCAGGAGGCGTTCGTCGAGACCGGAGCGGTGCAGTGCGGCTTCTGCACGCCGGGGCTCGTCGTCGCCGCTGCCGACCTCCTGCGCCGGGTTCCCGACCCGAGCGTCGACGAGATCCGCGAGGCGCTCTCCGGCAATCTCTGTCGCTGTACCGGCTACGGGAAGATCGTCGCGGCAGTCCAGCTGGCGGCCGAGTCATGACCGCGCCGGCTCGTACCCTCCGGCGCGGCCGCGCCGAGTCGACGCTGACGCGCCACGACGCCGTCCCCAAGGTGACCGGCGAGTTCGCGTACGCCAGCGACCTCGAGGTGGCGGAGATGCTGTGGGGGCAGACGGTGCGCAGCCCGCACGCTCACGCACGAGTCCTCTCGATCGACGTCTCCGAAGCCCTCCTCCTGCCGGGCGTCCACGCGGTGCTGACGCACGAGGACGTCCCGGGTGCCAAGACCTACGGGCTCGAGTTCGCGGACCAGCCCGTGCTCGCGATCGACCGCGTGCGCTACTTCGGCGAGGCAGTCGCGCTCGTCGCGGCGGAGGAGCCCGAGCAGGCGAGGCGCGCAGCCGCCGCGGTCCGGGTCGAGTACGAGCTCCTCGAGCCGGTCGTCGACCCCGAGCTGGCCACCGAGCTCGAGCCGTTGCACCCTGGCCGCCCCACCGCGGGCCACGGGTTCCGCGACGACCCCCGCCCGAATGTCGTCCGCTCGATGGTGATCCGCCGCGGCGACCCGGAAACCGAGGGGGACGTGACCGTGTCCGGGACGTACGACGTCGGCCAGCAGGACCAGGCGTTCCTCGGTCCCGAGTCCGGGCTGGCGATCCCCGATGGCGAGGGCGGCGTCGACATCCACGTCGCGACGCAGTGGCTCCATGTCGATCGCGACCAGGTCGCGCCGTGCCTCGGGCTCCCGGCGGAGATGGTCCGGATCCACCTCGCGGGCGTCGGGGGCGCGTTCGGCGGGCGCGAGGACCTCTCCGTCCAGGTCCACGCGGCCCTCCTCGCGCTGCGCACGAGCCGCCCGGTGAAGATGTCGTACAACCGCGAGGAGTCGTTCGTGGGCCACATCCACCGGCACCCGGCAAGGATCCATGCGGAGCACCGGGCGACGCGGGAGGGGCGGCTCGTCTCCGTCCGCGTCCGCATCCGGCTCGACGGCGGGGCCTACGCCTCGAGCACCGCGGCCGTGCTCGCGAACGCCTGCTGCTTCGCGGTCGGGCCGTACGCCGTCGAGAACGTCTCCATCGAGGGGACCGCCGTCTACACGAACAACCCGCCGTGCGGCGCGATGCGCGGGTTCGGCGCGGTGCAGGCGACGTTCGCCGCCGAGGCCCAGATGGACCGGCTCGCGGACGCGCTCGACATCGACCCCGTCGAGCTCAGGCTCCTGAACGCGCTCGAGCCGGGTGGAGTGCTCCCCACGGGACAGGTCGTCACGGGCTCGCTTCCGACGAAGGAGGTGATCCGCCGCGCCGCTGCCATCCCGGTCCCCGAGCCCGAGGCCTTGCCGCGCGAGGCGATCCGCCTTCCCGGAGGATCGGGGAACACGACGCGCGGCGAGGGCGTGCGCCGCGGGGTCGGGTTCGCCGTGGGCTTGAAGAACCTCTGCTACTCGGAGGGCTTCGACGACTCGTGCGCGGCCCGGGTCCGGCTGAGTGCGGACGGCAGCGCCGAGGTGCACTGCGCTGCGGCGGAGGTCGGGCAGGGCGTCACCGACGTCATGCTCCGCGTCGCGCGGAAGGAGCTGGGGACCGAGGACGTCACGCTCGTCGGCGGCTCGACCGCCCGCGTCGGGTCCTCGGGGTCGACCTCGGCCTCACGGATGACGTGGATGGCGGCCGGCGCCGTGCAGCTCGCCTGCCGGGCCGCGCTCGAGGAGCGCGCGCGGACCGGCGGGGACGTGGACGTCGAGCGCGTGTACCGGCACCCGCGGACCTTCCCGCTCGACCCGGAGACAGGCCAGGTGGAGGGCGACCGGTCCCACGTCGCCTTCGCGGTCGCGGCGATGCGAGCCGTCGTGGAGGTCGACGTCGAGCTCGGGCTCACGCGGGTCGTCTGGATCGGCACCGCGCAGGACGTCGGCCACGCGCTCGATCGCACCGCGGTCGAGGGGCAGATCGAGGGCGGTACCGCGCAGGGCCTCGGTCTCGCGCTGATGGAGGAGATCCAGGTCCGCGACGGCGTGATCGCGAACGCGAGCTTCACCGACTACCTGATCCCGACCTTCCTGGACATGCCGCCGGTCGTCGCCGAGCTCGTCGAGGAGCCCGAGCCGGACGCGCCGTACGGCGTCAAGGGCGTCGGGGAGCCGCCCACGCTCGTCTCCACGCCTGCGATCGTCGCGGCGCTGCGCGACGCGACCGCTCGTGAGCTGACGCGTGTCCCCGTGCGGCCGGACGACATCGTCGGGCTCTGAGCACGAGGGAGGAGGGGCCTTGCGGCCCCTCCCTGGTCACCCCTCGGATGGATCGGACGAGAGAGAGAGAGAGATCAGCGCAGCTGGAGGTGCACCTGCGAGATCCTGAGGACGCCTGCGCGCTGGGAACGAAGCACCTGCGACCTGACCTGCTGTGACCGCACGACCTGCGACCTGACCTGCTGCGACCTGACGAGCTGGGAGTCGACGACCTGGGACCTGACCTGCGGGACGCTCGCGGCGCTCGCGACGGACGGGGCTACGAGCAGCGCGCCTGCGATGCCGGCGATGACGATCGTGCGCTTCATGACCTTGCTCCTCTCTCGGTGACCCATCGTCTGAGGAGCGTACGGCCGGCGGGTCCTCGCGTCGTTCGCGCGGGCGACACCCGGATTGTCACGGCCGCGACACTTCAGCGGCTCGTCGCGACTCCGACCTGCCGGTACGCGATCGACGAGCGTCGCGTCGTGTGGACGACGAGCCTCGCCTCGAACGGGCCGTACCGCTGCAGTGCGCGCTCCACCAACGTGGGCACGCCGTTCTCGTCCGCGTACACGACGTCGACGACAGGCACCTCGAGCCGCTCGGAGACTGCGTTGCACTCGAAGTGCGCGAAATGGTTGCCCGCGGAGGCGGCACCCATGCCTTTGCACGTCGCATCGGCGACGCCGAGCCCGCCCTCCACGAGCTTCAGGGCCGTCGAGTACCGGTAGCGGTAGTTGTGGGCGCGGCTGGATGTCTGATGGTCGCCCAGATCCCAGGCGGTGTTCTCCAGGATCCGGAAGCGCGGGATGAGCTCCAGGAGCTCCGCCCGGAGTGCGGCCCGCTCCTGCGCGGGTAAGCGAACGGTCGCGTCGCGCTCCACGACCCGGTCGGCCTTCCCCGCGGTCCATCTCGGCGCACCCACATGAGGCGCAGCCACCGGTACGACCACCAGCTGCGCCGCCGCGACCAGCATGAGCCCAAGCTTCATGTGTGGAGCCTAAGGCGGCCCTAACGGCGCGTCCGTCGCGTGGCAGACGTTGCGAACGTCACCTGCGTGACCGAGACTTCGGAGCCGTGGAATCGCCGTTGCTGGCCGGGCTTCCCGCGGACGACGTCCGCGAGCTCATGGCGAGCGCGCGCAGGCGCACGTTCTCCAAAGGCGAGGTCGTGTTCCACCGGGACGATCTCGCGGAGTCGCTCCACTTCGTCGTCCGCGGTCGCTTCGCGGTGCGCGCGACGACCCCGCTCGGCGACTCGGTCCTGCTCGACGTGCTCGGCCCCGGGGAGGCCTTCGGGGAGCTCGCTCTGCTCCTCCCGGACGAGCGGCGGAGCGCGACGATCTCCGCGCTCGAGGCCGGGGAGACGCGCTCCGTGTACCGCGACGATTTCGCGCGCCTCCAGCGCACACATCCGGGCGTGAAGGACGTCCTGCTCCGGGTGCTCGCGGTACAGCTGCGGCGCGCGAGCACGCGACTCGTGGAGGCGCACTATGTCGACGCCGACACGCGCGTGCGACGGCGTCTGATCGAGCTCGGTCAGATCTACGGCTCCGACGACGCTCCCGGAGTGATCCCGCTCACGCAGGAGGACCTCGCCGCCATGGCCGGCACATCGCGTGCCACCGTGAACCGCGTTCTCCGAGACGAGGTGAAACGCGGGGTGGTCGCGCTCGCCCGCGGACGGGTGTCGCTCCTCGACGTCGAGGCGCTCGCCCGCCGGTGTCGGTGGGGCGACTGACCGGACATCACGGACTGGCGCTCCAGGCGTTGCGCTGCCGAACGACACGCCAGCTGGCGCTTCCTACTCTTGAGCCATGACCCACCGGCCGCCGACGAGGAACATCATCCGCATCGCCGCCGCCGCCGCCGTCGGCGTCGCCGCGGCGCTGAGCGTCGCGTTCCTTCCTTCGGCCGGCGCATACGACGTGCCCGCCCGCCTCAACGAGGTCGCGCACGTGTACTCGCTCGGCGCCGGTGAGGTCCGCTGCCCCTCGGAGGCCGAGTGGAGCGCCTACTACGGCTCGGCATTCGCCTGGGGCTCGACGAATCTTCGCGAGGACGTCACCCTGCTCGCACCGTCCATGTGCGAGGGGGCGCTGAACGTCGGCAACGACTCCGTCCCGCTCTGGCAGCAGGCGGCGGGCGCCTGGGTGCTCGTCCACGAGAGCTGGCATCTCCGGCACTGGCGCCACCGCCGCGACGAGGCGAAGGTCGCCTGTCAGGCGATCGTCCTCTTCCGGGACGGCGCCGAGCGCCTCGGGGCGAGCGAGCAGCAGGCGGAGGAGCTGTACCCCTACGCGCTCGCCCTCCACCTCCGCCAGGCGGCGCTCTTCTCCTGGTACAAGAACAACTCGTGCCGGGCGCCGCTCTGGATCCCGCCCGAGTGACGGATCGCTAGCGCGAGAGGTCGTCGAGGAGCGCGCCGAGGAGTCGGTAGAAGCGCGCCGTCCCGGAGATGCTCAGCCGCTCGCCCGGCGCGTGCGGCCCGACGATCTCGGGCCCGAGCGAGATCATCTGCATCCCCGGGATCCGCGCTCCGAGGACTGCACACTCGAGCCCGCCGTGGACGACCTCGAGCTCCGGCTCGGCCCCGAAGAGCCGGGCGTACGCGGCGTGTGCCGTTGCCAGCAGGGTCGAGCCGAGGTCGGGGCGCCAGGGCGGATACGAGCGGGCGACCCCGATCTCCGCGCCGGCGAGGCGAGCGAGCGCCTCGAACCTGGAGACGAGTGCGTCGAGGGCAGGGGTGCTCGCGCTCCGTGACATGGACGCGAGCGTGAGCACGCCGTCCTCGGTGTCCGCGACGTTCAGGCTGGTGCTCGTCTCGACGGCTCCGGGGACGAGTGCGCTCATCGCAACGACGCCGCTCGGAGTGGCCGCGAGCAGGTCGAGCGCGCGGGCCGTGGTCGCATGGTCGGCCGCCGCGACCGCATCCGTCCGTTCCAGCGAGAGCTCGAGCCCGTCGTCGCTCCCCGCGTGGTGCTCGCGGAGCGCGCGCAGCGCGTCCTCGGCCGCGGCCCGGAGGACAGCTTCGTCAGCGGCCGGGAAGGCGATCACCGCACGCGCCTCGCGGGGGATCGCGTTCCGGCTGACTCCCCCGTCGAGCGCGGCGAGGCGTAGCGGCGTCCGCCCGTGCGCGGTCGCGAGCACGAGGGCGAGGGCCGTGATCGCGTTCGCCCGGCCCCGCGCGATGTCCGCTCCCGAGTGCCCGCCTCTCGCCCCGGAGAGGACGACGGACAGCGCCGACCAGCCGTCCGCGACGGCCTGCGGGGAGAGCGCGAGGCGCGTGAACGTGTGCGCGCTTCCGGCGCAGCCGACGGTGATCGAGCCGTCGCTCGTCCCGTCGAGGTTCACGAGCAGTCGGCCCGAGACGAGGGCGGGGTCGAGCCCCTTCGCTCCGTCGAGCCCCTGCTCCTCCGACACGGTGAGGAGTAGCTCGAGCCGGCCGTGGGCGAGCGCGCGCTCCTCGGCCGCGGCGAGCGCGGCGGCGACGCCGATGCCGTTGTCGGCTCCCAGCGTCGTTCCCTCGGCCAGAACCCAGTCGCCCTCGCGCACGACGTGGATGCGGCCCTCGCGCGGGTCGTAGGGGCTGTCCGGGTCGCGCTCGCAGACCATGTCGAGGTGCGCCTGCAGGACGACCGTGGGCGCCGTCTCGCGGCCGCACGTCGCGGGCACGCGCACGACGACGTTCCCGACGTCGTCGACCGACGTCGCAAGCCCGTGCGCTTCCGCCCAGGCGAGGACGTGGTCGCGCACTGCGTCCTCGTGCTTCGATGGCCGCGCGATCCTCGTCAGCTCGTCGAAGCGCGTCCAGACGAGCCGCGGCTCGAGCTCGGCGAGCGCGCTCACCGGCGCAGGGTAAGCGCGGCGCCGGCGACGAGCAGCACGACGCCGAGGACACGGAACCAGGTGAGGCTCACCCGCTCGACGCCGAACCAGCCGAAGCGGTCGATCGCGAGCGCGGCTCCGAGCTGCCCCGCGATGAGGAGGGCGACCGTCGCGGTCGTCCCGATCTCGGGTGCCGCGAGGGTGATCGAGGCGACGACGAAGACGCCGACCGCGGCTCCGAGCCACAGCCACTTCGGGGCGGCGAGCCCATCCGAGTACCCGTCGAGCGAGCGCCGGACGACGAGGAGCAACGCGGTCGCGATCAGCGCGCCGAGGACGGTCGTGAACGCGAGCGCCTCGAGCGTCCCGATCCGCTCGCCGAAGCGCCCCATGACCGCGACCTGGACCGACCCGGCGACCCCCGCGCCGAGCGCGACGGCGACCGCTCCACCCGTCCAGCTCACGCGGCGGACGCTATACGCTCACGTCGTCCTCGAGCCGAAGGGAGCCACGCGTGATCCGAGCGTTCGTCGTCTACGAGCAGGAGCCGGACCCCGAGCGGTACGAGCAGCACGCGGAGCTCTGCCGGCAGGTCGAGGGCGGGACGTTCCGGCACGGAAAGGTCTTCGGCGCGCCGATGGGCGAGCCGGCCTTCCGCTACTACGCGGAGTGGGAGTTCGCCGACATGGATGCCTTCAAGGCCGCGGCGCGGACGCCGGAGTTCATGGAGACGGGCAAGGACGCGATGGCGATGGGCATCCCGTTCCACGTGCACTTCGCCGACGTCGCGGGGTGATGAGCAACGCTCGCCTCCGGCTCGCGTTCGTGGGGGAAACCGTGTCTCCCCCACGAGCCCCCTTCTGCGTGAAGACGTGGGGAACCTCCCGGTTCCCCACACCCTTCCCCACTCACGAGCGAAGGACACGCCCATGAGCGAGCCGACGCACCCGAGACCGCGCGATCCCGCAGAGCTCGGCTTCGAGGCGATCGTCTACGAGAAGGCTCCCCCGCGAGCGACGATCCGGCTGAACCGCCCCGAGGTCCTGAACGCGTTCGACTTCCGGATGCTGCGCGAGATCGCACGCGCGGCCGAGGACGCGTCCTGGGACGACGAGGTGCGGGTCGTCGTCGTCACGGGGACCGGCCGTGCGTTCTGCGTGGGTGCCGACCTGCGCTCGTGGGACGAGGACTACCTCGGCCGGCCATCCGACTACTGGAAGTGGTTCGGCGCGTTCAAGGACGCGCACGACCGCCTGCGCGAGGTCGGGAAGCCGACCATCGCCCGCATCAACGGGATCGCGGTCGGTGGCGGAAACGAGCTGCAGATGGCGTGCGATCTCGCGGTGATCGTCGACTCCGCGTTCATCCGCCACGTCGGGCTCGAGCACGGCTCCGTCCCCGCCGGCGGCGCGACCCAGTGGCTGCAGCTGATGGTCGGCGACCGGCGTGCCCGCGAGATCGTCTTCCTCTGCGACGAGGTCCCCGCGGCGCAGGCGGCGGAGTGGGGCCTCGTCAACAAGGCGGTCCCGGAGGCCGAGATCGACTCCGCTGTCGACGAGTGGGTGGAGAAGCTGACCGCGAAGCTCCCGCAGACGACGCGCTACGCGAAGCAGCAGCTGAACGTCTGGCGCGACCTCGCGTGGCACCAGACGGTGAACCACGCGCGGGACTGGCTGGCGCTCTCGATGCTCGGCGACGAGGCGCAGGGAGCCGTGCGCGCGTTCCTCGACCGCAGCCGATCGGGGAGCGAGTAGGGTCGGGGCCGTGGCGGAGGTCGTCCTCACCGAGCGCGCCGGATCGGTCCTCACGATCACCCTGAACCGCCCGGACACGTATAACGCGCTGAACCGGGCGGTGCACGACGGGCTCCGGGAGGCGCTCGCCGAGGCGGCGGAGAGCGACGTGCGCGCCGTCGTCGTGACCGGGGCGGGGCGGGGCTTCTGCTCCGGCCAGGACCTGCGCGAGTTCCAGTCCCTGCCGGGCGGCGTCCGGCAGGCGCTCGAGGAGACCTACCACCCGAACATCCGCGCGCTCCGCGCGCTCGAGAAGCCGGTGCTCGCCGCGGTGAACGGGCCCTGCGCGGGTGCGGGGCTCTCCGTCGCCGGGGCGTGCGACGTCCGCATCGCCTCCTCGGAGGCGACCTTCGTCCCGGGATTCGTCGGGATCGGGCTCGTCCCCGACGCGGGGAGCTCGTGGTTCCTCCACCGCCAGCTCGGCTTCTCGCGCGCGTTCGAGTGGATGGTCTCGAACCGCCGGCTCAGCGCCGAGGAGGCGCTCGTCTGGGGGCTCGTCTCCGAGGTCCTGCCCGCCGACCGCTTCGCGCAGCGGGTGGAGGAGCTCGCCGAGTGGTATGCGCAGCTCCCGACGCGCGCGCTGGCGATGACGAAGCAGCTGTTCGAGCACGCGTACACGGCGTCGCTCGAGCAGCAGCTCGAGCTCGAGGCGGAGCTCCAGCAGGCGGCGACGCAGACCGAGGACTTCGGCGAGGGCGTCCAGGCCTTCCTCGAGAAGCGCCTCGCCGCGTTCCAGGGCCGCTGAGGTGGGGTCGGGCCCGCCGGGTCTGGCCCCGATCACCGCGGTCGACTACCACACGGGCGGCGAGCCGTTCCGGATCGTCACGGGCGGTATCGAGGAGCCCCGCGGCGCGACGATCCTCGAGCGGCGTCGTGACGCGCTCGCGCGGCTCGACCACGTCCGGCGGCTCCTCGTGCACGAGCCGCGCGGCCACGCGGACATGTACGGCTGCCACGTCGTCCCGCCGGACGACGAAGGCGCCGACCTCGGCGTCGTCTTCTTCCACAACGCGGGCTACTCGACGGCGTGCGGGCACGGCACGATCGCGCTCGTCACCTGGGCGCTCGACGAGGGGATCGTTCCGCCGGTCGAGGGGGCGAACCACGTCGTCGTCGACGTGCCCTCGGGGAGGCTCGACACCTGGGCGCTGGTGGAGAGCGGCCGCGTCCGGTCGGTCCGCTTCCGCAACGTCCCCTCGTTCGTCTGGGGCGAAGGGCTCGAGGCGGCCGGCAGACCCGTCGACGTCGCCTTCGGCGGGGCCTTCTACGCGTCGGTCGAGGAGCGCGTCGAGCCGCGCGAGCTGCCGCGGCTGATCGACCTCGGTCGCGAGCTCAAGCGGTCGCTCGAGGCCGCCCACGAGGTCGTGCATCCGCTCGAGCCGGAGCTGCGCGACGTGTACGGGGTGATCTTCTGGCAGCGCGAGGGCACGAGCCCGCTCACGCAGCGCAACGTCACCGTCTTCGCGGACGGCGAGGTCGACCGCTCCCCGTGCGGGAGCGGGACCTCGGCCCGCCTGGCGCTCCTCGACCGCTCCGGCGAGCTCCCCCGTGGGGAAGAGCTCCGGCACCTGAGCATCGTCGGCTCCGAGTTCCGCGGCCGCGTCGTGGGCGAGGCCGAGGTGTGCGGGATCCCGGCCGTCGTCACCGAGGTCGAGGGGAGCGCGCACCGGACGGGCGAGCACGTGTTCACGCTCGACCGCGACGACCCGCTCGGGGAGGGGTTCCTGCTGCGCTGAGTGGTGTGCCCGCGGGGCTCCGGGGGTACAAGTCCGGCATCGGCACGAAGGTCCTTCCGCGGAGGTACACCTCGCCGAGCCTTCTCGCGCGCGGTGGGATGGGCGAGGTGTACCGGGCGACCGACTCGGTGCTCCAGCGGCCGGTCGCCGTCAAGCTGCTCTCCGAACGCCACGCGAGCGACCCAGACCTCCGCGCTCGCTTCGAACGCGAGGCGCTGACCGCAGCGCGCCTGTCCGGCGCGCGGAACGTCATCACCGTCTTCGACGTCGGCGAGCACGACGAACGGCCGTTCATCGTCATGGAGTTCGTCGAGGGTGGATCCGTCCACGACCGGCTGCGCCGCGGTCCCGTGCGACGCGAGCAGGCACTCGAGTGGCTGGAGCAGGCCGCCCGCGCGCTCGACCAGGCGCACGCGAGCGGTGTGGTGCACCGCGACGTCAAGCCCGCGAACCTGCTCCTCGACGCCGACGACAACGTGCACGTGACCGACTTCGGCATCGCCTCTGCGGCCGGGCTCGACACGCTGACGCTGCCGGGAACCGTCCTCGGCACCGCCGGCTACCTCTCACCCGAGCAGGCACAGGGCGAGGCGGCCACCCCCGCGAGCGACCGCTACGCCCTCGGAGCCGTCGCGTTCGAGCTCCTCACCGGGCGCCGGCCGTTCGAGTCCGAGACGGCGGCCACCGAGGCCTTTGCGCACGTGAACGCCCCGGTGCCGAGCGCGACGAGGATCGATCCGCGGCTCTCTCCGCGCGTCGACGCCGTGCTCGAGCGGGCGCTCGCGAAGGACCCGGATGCGCGTCCGGCGACCGCGAGCGCCCTGGTCCGGGATCTTCGAGCCGCGATCGCGGACGCCGACGAGCCTGCGCCGACGCTCGTCGTCCCTCGTGGCGAGACGCCCCCGGTCGTGTTCCGCCGCTCCCCGCTGCGGTCGAGGACGGCCCTCGTGCTGGGCGCCGCGACGCTGCTCGTCGCGGTCCTCGCGGTCGCAGGCATCCTCGGCATCGCCGGCGGAGCTTCCCCGGAGGCGGGGACGACCACGACGACGTCGGACGACACCGGTGTCTCGCTCGTCGAGGGCGCGGAGCTGAACGACGTGGGCTTCGCGCGCATGCAGGCCGGCAACTACGAGAGCGCGCTGGCGCCGCTCGTGCGCGCGGTCGAGGCGCTGCGAGGATCCGGGAGCCTCAGCGAGGCGTACGCCCGCTACAACCTCGCGTTCACGCGCTTCGCGCTCGGGCACTGCAGCGGGGTGCTCACCCCGCTCGAGCGGTCGGAGGCGATCCAGGGCCGGCGCGCCGAGATCGACGACCTTCGCGAGCAGTGGACCGCCCGCTGTGCTCCGCCGCCTCCCCCTGCGGACAACGGCAAGGGCAAGGGGAAGGGAAAGGGCCGCGACAAGGGCGACGAGAGCTAGACAGCGCTAGCCGAGCTGCGCGAGGATCTCGTCCGGTTCGGGGAAGCGGCCTTCGGCCTGCTTCGAGAAGACCATCCGCCCGTCCGCGAGGACGTCGAACTGGCCCTTGCCGCCCGGGACCGCGGTTGCGGCGACTCCGAGCTTGTCCGTGATCTCGCCCACGAGACTCGCGGCGCGTGTGTCGTAGCCGCTTCAGGTGGGGCAGTAGTGGATCTCGACCGCCACGGCCGCGACTCTACCGATCTCAGTAGAGGTCGAAGTCGCCCGCGAGGACGCGCTCGAGACGCCCCGTCCGATAGCCCCGCACGGTGTCGCGGACGAGCGGGGCCTTCCCCCGTCGGTAGCGGCGGACGATGTGGGTCTGCGCGTCGCCGTCCTCCGCTGCCTCGAGCGCGCTGCGTGCGACCTCGGCGCTGCCCGCCGTGGGCCCGGGAGCGAGTGGGACGACCCGTACCCGCACCTGCTCGCGGTCGACGATGCTGTCGGCGTCCTCGGTGCGTCCGTCCACGTGCTCGAGCACGTGGACCCCGGTCTCGCCGCCGAGGATCTCCCCGCACCCCAGGCCGGAGATCGCGAGCAGGTGCTCGCCGACGGAGGCCTCGAGCCGCTCGAGCCGCATGCCCCGCTTCCGCGCCCAGCCGACGTACATCTCCGCGAGGAGCGCCGCGAAGGGCTCGGCCTCCGCACCGCGCTCCGCCCCGGTCGGGCGCAGGTGGATGCAGACCTCCGTCGGTGCGCCGACGATGACACCGGCCACTGCACGGTCGAGGACGTAGAGCCGGTTCGCGAGCAGCTCGACGAGCTCGGCGTTCGCCTCGCCGTCGCGGCGCACGCTGCGCATGAGCCTGGCGCCGAGGCGCTCGGCGGTCCCGGCCGCAGCGCCGAGCCGGTCGAGGTACTCCGCGTCGGCGAGAACCTCGAACCGGTCGTCGCGCTCCCAGAACCCGGGCTCCGAGACGACGGACAGCGCGTGGCCCTTGCGCGTCTGCAGCTTCTCGACCTCCTCCCCGACGCGGGCGAGCTCGTCGAGGACGAAGCGCACCGCGGTCGCGCCGCCGTCCCCGCTGCGGGCGATCGACCGCAGGTCGAGCAAAGGCTGTCCCTCGGCCTCGGTCGTGGCGGGCTCGGCGTCCGGGTCGACGAAGGTGACGTCGATCGCATCACCGTCGGAGGCCGTCACGAACAGGAACTGGTCGCCCTCGGGCACGGACTGCTCGACGATCGCGGCTGCGAGCGGCGCGAGCAGGTAGCGCTCCACCGCACGCTTCAGCGGGCGTGCGCCGAGCTCCGGGCTGAACCCCTTGTCGATGAGGAAGGCAGAGGCGGAGTCGTCGACCTCGACCGCCCACGGCCGGCCCCGGAGCCCGCGGCGGGCGAGCGCCTCCGCGAGCTCCTTGTCGAGCAGCGCGCGCATCGCCGAGCGCTCGAACGGCCGGAAGATCACGATCCGGTCGAGCCGGTTGAGGAACTCCGGCCGGAAGGAGGACCGGATCGCACGCTCGATCCCGGCGGACGAGAACGTGCGCGCTGACGGGTCGAAGCCCACGCTCGGCCCGCGCGCGAGCGGCGAGCCGATGTTCGAGGTGAGGACGATGACGCAACGCCGAAAGTCGACGACGCGGCCCTGGAGGTCGGTCAGCCGTCCGTCGTCGAACACCTGCAGGAAGAGGTCCCAGATCGGCGCCGCCGCCTTCTCGAACTCGTCGAGCAGCAGGACCGAGAACGGGTCTTTGCGGACCGAGGAGACGAGGGCCGCGCCGCGCTGCTCGTGGGTCGTGTCCGAGAGCAGCCGCTCGAGCGACTCCGGCGTCTGGTACTCGCTCATGTCCAGGCGGACGAGCCGGTCGGCCGACCCGAAGAGGAACGCCGCCAGCGACTTCGCGATCTCGGTCTTGCCGGTGCCGGTCGGCCCGACGAAGAGGAAGACGCCGAGCGGGCGAGTGGGGTCCGTGAGGCCCGCCTTGATCATCGCGATCCGCTCGACGACGGAGTCCACGGCCTCGGGCTGCTCGAGCACCCTCCGCTCGAAGAACGCCCGCACGTCCGCGAGCGGGAGCGGAGCGCCCGGGTCGAGGAGCGCGAGCGGCAGGCCGGAGCCGGCCGCGAGCGTCGCGAGGACGTCGGTGCCGTCGAAGCTCTCCGCACCCTGCTCGACCGCCTCGGCCGCGGTCGCGTGCAGGAGCCGGAGGAGGTTCCCGGGCGGTGCGACGCCGGGCATGAACTGCTGGGCGAGCTCGAAGGCCTCGGCGAGCGTCTCGTCGTCGGTCGCCACCGCGAGCGCGTCCTGCTCCAGCGCGTGCCTGGCGACCGCGATGGTCTCGGTCTCCTCGAGCGGACGCACGCGCACGATCTCGAACGCGCTCGCAACGCGTGGCCGCGCAGCGACGAGGAGCTCGACCGCGGTCGGCGTCGCCTCCGCGAGCAGCGAGATCGCCCCGGACTCGACGTGCGGCAGAAGCGCATCGAGCAGCCCCTGCGGGCTGCGCAGGTGCTGGCCGGCGAAGAGCGTCTCCTGGAGCTCCGGCAGCACCCAGACGACGTCCTGCCCCGCGACCGACTGGACGAGCGTCTTCACGCGGCCTTCGAGCTCCCCGATGTAGATCGCGCCCGCGTTCAGCTGCGCGGCCGTCGTCTCGAAGACCGTCGGCTCGGTCTCGAGGCGATCGAGGGCGGCGCGCGCGAGCGCGGTCTTCCCGACGCCGTGCTCGCCCACGAGGAGGACCGAGCGCGGGGGCGTCTGCCCGAGCGCGGAGACGACGAGCTCCACGAGCTCCCGCCTGCGGCCCGCGAGGAGCGCCGGGGGCCGGTCGTACGGCGGGTCCCAGATCCGCCCGACGTTCGCGAGGTTCTGCGCGGCGCGCCACTCCTCGAAGGCGAGGCGGAAGTCGATGCCGAGCTCGTCCTCCCAGGTGTGGACGAACGCTTCGATCTCGTCCGCGGCCCCGATCGAGACACCCGAGAACGTCTCCGCGTCGACCTCCTCGCCCGCGGCCTGGCGCTCGCGGGCGAACTCGGCGACGAGCTCGTGCCGGATCGACTCGTGGGCGGCGAGCACGTGCGGGATGGCACGTCCGCTCGCGTGCTTCGCGAGCGCACGCAGCAGGTACGTGTCCTCGACGTTGGAAGGCCGGGCTGGGTGTCGGAGCGCCCAGTTGACCCACTCCTGCGGCACGTCGTCGCGCTCGACGAGCGCGGCGAGCGCCATGGCCGCGACCCAGCCGCTCGGATCGCGCGTCTTCGGCACCACGCTCTCGATGGGGGTGTCCTCGTCGGCGAGCTCCTCGACCCCACGCCGGAAGGCCGGTTGAGCCTCGAGCGCCTCGGGCGTCATTTCCCACCAGTCGAGCTCCGCCATCAGCTCCGCAACGGCGGCGCGCACGCCTCCGTCGTCATCGAAATCCCAGTCCTCGTCGTCCCCTCCGCGACGCTCGTCGACCCAGGCCCAGACGATGGCGATCAGTGCCAGCGCGCCGAAGGCGGCCAGCACGAGGACGACGATGGTGAGGACTACCTCCATGCAGCGCGTACCGTCGCACCGGCTTCGGGTGACGTCAAAGCGGCCTCCGCGCCCGCGCTAGAGTCGGACGCGTGGGCACCATCGTGTTCGAGGTCGAGGAGGCCGGCTGCCCGAGCTGCGCCACCCGCGTCCGGGGTGCGCTCGAGGCCCTCGGCGAGGTCTCGGACGTCACGATCGACGAGGAGGCGGACGAGGCGACCGTGCGGCTCGCGGCAGCGTCTCCGGTCGACGAGGAGGACGTGAACCGGGCGCTGCGCGAGGCCTCCGTCGGGAGCGGGCACGGGTACCGCGTGAAGCCCGGGTCCTGGCAGCCCGCGTCCTAGGTCAGCCGGACGCCTCGAGCTTCGGCCG
>Ga0075428_100001435_pt1 | contig 25450 bp, 22 predicted proteins | sample RhiMetdeltSRZDD2_FD_75291 | JGI IMG/M metagenome (GOLD analysis project Ga0075428, IMG submission 75291) | Populus rhizosphere microbial communities from Tennessee, USA - Rhizosphere MetaG P. deltoides SRZDD2 | ecosystem: Host-associated > Plants > Roots > Rhizosphere > Soil | place: USA... | reverse complement strand
GGCCATCGCCTCCGTCGGTTGGAGGTCGAGGGTCTCGAACACCGTCCGCAGCCGGTGGACCCAGTCGTGCCGGAGCGCGGCCTGGCGAAGGTTGTCGCGGCGGATGCGCGCCAGGCGCGACGGATCCGCGTCGAGCGCGGAGAGCACGCGTCCGACGTCGGGCGCGTCGAAGGGCAGCGGGATGACGGCGTCGGGCCAGTCGAACTGCCGCGCGAACTCGTCCGTGCGCGGGGCTTCGCCGAGCATGACTGCACCCGCGGCCGCGCCCTCGTAGAAGCGGCCGGAGATCTCGTCGCGTCCCTTGGTGAACTCGGGCTCGTTCACGCGCCCGCGGTTGGCGATGAAGTAGCGGCTCCGCTGCAGGAGGCTGGCCAGGAGGAGCCGATGCTCGCGGGCATCGTCGACGCGGAACGTGCGCTGCTTCCCGCCCGGACCGCTGGCCGCGACCGTGTCGTAGTAGTAGAAGGCCCGTCCCTCGACCGCGAGATGCATCAGCGCCGCGTGCGTGACCGTGGAGCGCCGCCCGATGTTGCAGACGTCGATGGGGCGAGGGGCCTTCTCCGTCCCGGGGGCGAAGCGCAAGACGTCCGCGGCGAGCGGGAGATAAGTGCAGGGGCGGCCGACGATCCGAGCCACCTCGTCCACGGCGTGGTGGACGCCGAGGAAGACGTGGTCGAAGTCCGCCAGCAGCTCGAGCAGGTAGCGCGGGAGCTGGTGCGCCCACAGCTCGTTGACGAAGCAGGCGGCCCGGCGGCAGCGGCGGCGCCAGTCCGGGACGGTGGCCAGGGCATAGAGCTCGTGGGCGTGGTTGAACACGGGGAAGAAGAGGTCGTAGTCGCGATCGAGGGGCACCGTCGAGGGGCGCGGGGCGCAGGCGCGGGCCAGGCGCCGCGAGCGAGAGCCCAGCCGCGCCATCTTGTAGGCGCGGCGCGAGCGCTCGAGCGCGTCCAGGTCGCCGACGTCCACGCGGTCGGCCCCGGTCGTCTCGGCGATCACGTCCTCCAGCTCGTATTGCACGCTGAAGGCGACGAGGTCCGCGACACGGCGCAGGGAGAGGAGCAGCACGTCTCCGCCCCGCCCGGGCACGAAGCGGGCGCCGTCGCGATCGCCGCCCTTTGCGTTCGGGACCATCGATCCGCCGACATGCGAGCATCGTGCCCGCTCTCTTCGCCACGCGCGCGCGCCCTGGTACCGATCTTGCTCGGGCATCGCCGGAAGCAAGGAGAAGAGCCATGTCGAACCACGAGCTGCGCCGGGGCGATCAGGTGGAGATCCTGGGTCCGGCCGCGATCCTCGCGACCCTGGACGAGGGCGGCCGGCTCGACGGCCTGCCCTTCATGCCCGAGATGGCGGCATTCTGCGGCCGCCGGTTCGTGGTGGAGCACCGCGCGGAGAGGATCTGCGACACCGTGCATTACTCCGGGACCCGCCGCCCACCGCGGACCGTGCTCCTCGACGACCTGCGTTGCGACGGGTCCGCGCACGGCGGCTGCCAGGCCGAGTGCCGGCTCTTCTGGAAGGAGGACTGGCTGCGCCGTGTCACGCCCGAGGTCCCGCCCGCTCCCCCGTTCCCCGCCCGCGATCTCCAGGCGCTGCTCGAGCGCACGCGCCGTGACGTCCAATTCGCGGTCGAGGCGAACGGGCGGCCGCAGGTCCGTTGGTCCTGCCAGAACACCGAGCTGCCGAAGGCCTCCGAACATCTCGAGCTGTGGGACCCGCGCTCCTACGTGCGCGAGTACACGACCGGCAACGTCCCCCTCCAGCGTTTCCTGCGCGTCTCCGCGCGGGCCGCGGTCAAGGAGCCGATGCGCAAGCTGGGCCTGATCCCCGAGGTCCACCTTCCCGGGACGCGGACCACGCCCGAGGAAGATCCTCCTCTCGGCCTGCAGCCCGGCGAGCTCGTGCAGGTGAAGAGCCGGGAGGAGATCGCGGCCACCTTGACTCCGGAGGGGCGGCACAAGGGCATGTGGTTCGACCGCGAGATGATGCCGTTCTGCGGCCGCACCTTCCGCGTGCGGCAGCGCATCCACCGCTTCATCGACGAGCGCTCGGGAGGACGGATGGTGGAGCTGAAGAAGTCCGACTGCGTGACCCTGGACGGCGTGGTGTGCTCGGGCGACCTCAGCCTCCGCCGCTGGTTCTGCCCGCGCGCCATCTACTCCTACTGGCGGGAGTGCTGGCTGCGCCGCGTGGAGCCACCGCCGGCCTAGTCTTTCCGCGGCCCTCACGCACTCGCGGGCGAGCGCCGCGCGATCGCGGTCAGGAGCCGCACGTCCCGGCCGCTCAGGAGCCCGAGGGCGAGCGACGCGGCCGTGAAGCAGGCCAGGCACAGCGGGATCCCCATCCATGGAGGCAGGACCGGGAGCCAGCGGAAGAGCGCGATCGTCACCGCGGCCGCGCCCAGGGCCCGGGCCACGTCCACGAGCGTGCGCGAATCGAGGGTGCCGCGGCGGAGCACCATCAAGGCTCCGGCGAAGACCACGAGCTCGCTGAGCGCGAAGGCGACGACGACTCCGATGCCGCCGTTGCCGAATCGGTGCTGGAAGACGGGGATGAGGACGAAGTCCAGTCCCGTGCCCACGACGACGCTCAGCACCTTGGCGATCGCGAAGCCCGTCCCGCCCCCGGACGCGTAGATGACGTTTCCCAGCAGGATGTCGATGAACAGGAGGAAGAGGCCGGGCGCGAAGACCTCGAGCACGCTCGCCGCCGGCCCGAAGCCCCGCGTGCCGTAGATGAGGCCGATCGCGGTGCGGGCGAAGAGGTAGGTCCCCGTGCCCGCGAGCGCGCCCAGCCACAGCAGCGGCCGGAAGGCGGATCGCACCTCCGCCCGGAGCTCGGCCCGATCGGCGGACGCGCGCGAGATGCGCGGATAGGCGGCGGCGCCCAGGATCGCGGCCGGCGCGATGAGCGTACCGAGGATGCTCTTGGCCGCGCCGAACCATCCGACCACGACGGCCGGCGCCAGCTTGGACAGGATCACCGCGTCCAGGTAGGGCTGCACGGACGCGGCGGCCGTCATGGCCAGGATGGGGGCCCCGGCGGCGAGGAGCTCGCGCGCGGTCGCGCGCGAGGTCCGCAGCGGCGGAGCCCCCAGCCTCGCGTACAGCCGCATCGCCACCGCGAGGGCGGCCAGACCGGCCACGGCCTGGGCCACGAGGACGCCCGGGATGCCGGCTCCGGCGGCGAGCACGGGAAGGGTGACGGCCAGCGCGACCATCTTGTTCGCGACGGAGACTCCCGCATCGCGGCCCATCTGGTCGTGAGCGCGGAAGACCATGCCATATCCCTGGGCCAGGAAGAACGGAAGGCCCGCGAGGATCAGGAGCACGGCCAGAGCGGTCGTGTGGGCGCCGTAGCCGAGCGCCCAGGCCGTGGCCCCGACGGGCGGGATCACGACGATCGCGAGAGCGGCGCGCAGGGCCAGCCCCGTCCCCAGCAGCTCACCCGATCGCGACGGGTCGCGCGCGGCCTGGCGGATCACGAAGAGGGGCTGGCCCCATTCCACGACCACGTAGGCGAAGGTCGACATGGTCGTGATCAGGTAATACACCCCGAAGTCCGTGGCGCCGAGCGAACGGCCGAGGGCGGCGCTGAGCACGATCGCAAGCGCGGTCGTGGCCGCCTGGCCGGCGACGAGGCACAACGCGTTGCGGGCCACGGTCGCGCGGGAGGCGTGGTGGGCGGCGGGGGCGGGCGCCGCGCGGATGTCGGTGACGAGCGTGGAGGCGGCCACGTCCGATGCCTGCAATCAAGTCCCGTGCCGCGACGCCGTCCGCCCACGGCGTCGCGCCGGCCGCGATCGCTGGGTGGCACGCGACCCATTTGTGGTACCCGGCGACCCACGAGCACGGGGAGCCTTCGCCGCCACGGCCGCCGTGAAGCCCCGGCCGGTTCGCCAGTTAGCCGCTCTCCCCGAGCAGCGGCGGGCACCGGAACGAAACCTGCTGAGTGGACGGGCATGAGAGTCCTGCTCACGGGAAGTCGCGGATACATCGGCACCGCCATGGCGCCCCTGCTCGTCGAGGCCGGCCACGAGGTGGTCGGGCTCGATACCGATCTCTACCGTCGATCCACTTTCGGCCCCTGGCACGAGGCGATCCATACGATCGAGGGCGACGTGCGCACGGTCGAGGCCGCCGAGCTGCGCGGCTTCGACGCCGTCGTCCACCTGGCCGCTCTCTCCAACGATCCCCTGGGCGACCTCGACCCCGAGCTCACCTACGACATCAACCACCTCGCTTCCGTCCGCCTGGCCACGCTGGCCAAGGCCGCGGGCGTGCAACGGTTCGTGTTCGCCTCGTCCTGCAGCAACTACGGCGCCGCCGGCGACGCCCCGGTGACGGAGGAGTCGCCTCTCAATCCCGTCACGCCCTACGGCGAGTCCAAGGTGCGGACGGAGCGTGACGTGGCCCGCCTCGCCGGTCCCACGTTCGCGCCCACCTTCCTCCGCTGCGCCACCGCCTACGGCGTGTCGCCGCGGCTTCGCTTCGACGTCGTGCTCAACAACCTCGTGGCCTGGGCCTTTACCGCGGGGCAGGTGCGGCTGAAGAGCGACGGCACGCCCTGGCGGCCGATCGTGCACATCGAGGACATCGCGCGCGCATTCCTGGCCGTGCTGGCCGCGCCCGCGGAGACCGTCGCCGGGGAGGCCTTGAACGTCGGCCGCAACGACCAGAACTACCGGATCCGCGAGATCGCGGAGATCGTGAAGGAGACCGTGCCCGGGTGCGAGGTCACCTTCGCCGAGGACGCGGGCCCGGACAAGCGCAACTATCGCGCCGACTTCAGCAAGATCGCGCGCGTGCTGCCCGGCTTCCTTCCGCAATGGGACGCCCGCCAGGGAGCGCGGCAGCTCTACGACGCCTACCGTGAGGTCGGCCTCAGGCTCGAGGACTTCGAAGGCCCGCGCTATCGCCGGATCGACCAGATCCGCAGCCTGATGGCCTCCGGCGAGCTCGTGTTCGACCTGCGTTGGAACCCCCCTTCCGCCGCCTGAGGCCCGCGATGCTCTCCCCCACTGCCAGCGCCGCCCGCCACGAAGACCTCACGCCCGCCCCGTCCGCCGCGCGCGGATGCCTGTCCTGCGCCGCGCCCCTGCGCCGCACCTTCGTCGACCTCGGGATGTCGCCCCTCTGCGAGAGCTACGTCTCCGCGGACGACCTCGACCACGTGGAGCGCTTCTACCCGCTGCACGTGTACGTCTGCGATCGCTGCTTCCTGGTCCAGCTCCGGCAATACGTGAGCCGCGAGGAGATCTTCACCGAGTACGCCTACTTCTCCTCCTACGCGGACAGCTGGGTGGAGCACATGCGCGTCTACGCGGACCGGATCACGGACCGCCTGCAGCTCCACGGGGGGAGCTTCGTCGTCGAGGTGGCCAGCAACGACGGCTACCTCCTCCAGCACTTCGTCAAGAAGGGGATCCCCGTCCTCGGCATCGAGCCCGCCGCCAACGTGGCCCGGGTCGCGGTCGAGAAAGGCGTGCCCACCCTGGTCGAGTTCTTCGGCGCCCGTACGGCCACCGAGCTCGCGTCCCGGGGCCGGCGCGCGGACCTCATCTGCGGAGCCAACGTGCTGGCCCAGGTCCCGGACCTGGGCGACTTCGTGAGCGGCCTGCGGATCCTGCTCGCGCCGGGGGGCGTCGTCACCATCGAGTTCCCGCACCTCCTCCGCCTCATGGCGGAGAACCAGTTCGACACGATCTACCACGAGCACTTCTCGTATTTCTCCTTCCTGAGCGCGGAGAGGATCTTCGCCGCCCACGGGCTGACCCTCTTCGACGTCGAGGAGCTGCCGACGCACGGAGGGTCGCTGCGCATCTACGCGCGCCACGCGGCCGACGGCAGCCGGCCCGTCACCGCCCGCGCGGAAGCGCTGCGGAAGCGAGAAGTGGAGGCCGGGCTCCTCTCCCTGGAGGCCTACGAGAGCTTCGGGGAGCAGGTGAAGGAGACGAAGCGCAAGCTGCTCGACTTCCTCATCCGCGCCAAGCGGGAGGGCAAGACCATCGCGGGATACGGCGCTCCCGGCAAGGGGAACACGCTGCTCAACTACTGCGGCATCCGCTCGGACTTCCTGGAGTTCACCGTGGACCGCAGCCCCTACAAGCAGGGCAAGTTCCTGCCCGGCACCCACATCCCCATCTACCACCCCGACCGCATCCGCGAGAGAAAGCCGGACTACGTGCTCATCCTCCCCTGGAACTTCAAGGACGAGATCGTGGAGCAGATGTCCTACGTCCAGGACTGGGGCGGGCGGTTCGTCGTACCCATACCGGAGGCCCGCATCCTCGATTGACGCCTCCCCCGATTGGAGACGCCGTGCGCTTCGTGCCGACCAGCCTGCCGGGCGCGTTCGTGATCGAGCAGGAAAGGTATACCGACGCGCGCGGGTTCTTCGCCCGCACCTGGTGCGCACAGGAGCTGCGGGACCACGGCCTCGAGCCCGCTCTCGCCCAGTGCAGCGTCTCCTTCAACGCGCGGAAGGGGACCCTGCGCGGCCTCCACTACCAGGCTCCGCCCTACACCGAGGTGAAGATCGTTCGCTGCACGCGCGGCGCCCTCTACGACGTCGCCGTCGATCTCCGCCCCGACTCTCCGACCTTCGGGCAGTGGGTGGGCGTCCTCCTGACCGAAAGCGACGGCCGTGCCCTCTACATCCCCCGCGGCTTCGCCCACGGTTTCCTCTCCCGGAGAGACGCCACCGAGGCCGAATACCAGATCTCGGCCCCCTACGTCCCGGAGGCGGCGCGCGGCCTGCGCTGGGACGACCCATTCTTCGGAGTGGAATGGCCGGGGCCGGTCGAAGTCATCGCGGAGCGTGACCGCGGCTATCCGGATGTGGATGTGGCCAGCCTGCAAGCCCTCCGCGGGCTCTGGGAGAACGAGTGACCACTGCGACTTCGGCCACGCCCGCGCCCGCACTCGAGCCCGCGTCCGCGGAGCAGATCCACGGCCTCGTCGAGGGCCTCGACGCGGAGGCGACCGGGGCGGCCATGCACGCGGTGGTGCGCGAGCTCTATCCCCTCGACCGCAGCATCACGGGGGAGGGGCTGCGGCAGTCCCTCCGCGTGATCGATCGCATCAGCCCCCTCACCTTCCACGAGGTGGCCAGCGGCACACCGGTGCTGGACTGGGTGATCCCGCCGGAGTGGAACCTGCGGGCGGCGCGGCTGGTCGGGCCCGACGGCGCCGTCGTGGTGGACGCGGCCCGGCTCAACCTGCACGTCCTCGGCTACAGCGTCCCGTTCCACGGCAAGGTCTCGCGCGAGGAGCTCGAGTCCCATCTCCACTCCCTGAGGGAGCAGCCGGACCTCGTCCCCTACCGCACCAGCTACTACGCGCCGGACTGGGGCTTCTGCCTCAGCCACCGTCAGCGCGAAGCCCTGGCCCCCGGTGAATACGACGTCCTCATCGACGCCACCCTCGCCGACGGGTCGCTCACCTACGGCGAGGTGGTCGTACCCGGCGCCTCGTCCGCGGAAGTGCTGATCTCCACCCACTGCTGCCATCCCTCCCTGGCCAACGACAACGTCTCCGGCATGGTCCTCGCGGCCACGCTGGCCCGGCTGCTGCGCGGGGTCACGCCGCGCCATACGTACCGCTTCGTGTTCGTGCCCGGCACCATCGGCGCCATCACGTGGCTCGCACGGAACGAGGAGCGCACGCGTCACATCGCACATGGACTGGTCCTGGCCTGCGCCGGCGACTCCGGCCGCCTGACCTACAAGCAGAGCAGGCGGGGCGACGCCGAGATCGACCGCGCCGTCGCGCACGTCCTCGCCCACAGCGGCGACGACCACGAGATCCGGCCCTTCAGTCCCTATGGCTACGATGAGCGCCAGTACTGCTCACCCGGCTTCGACCTGCCCGTCGGCTCTCTGACGCGGACCCCCCATGGCGAGTTCCCCGAGTACCACACGTCCGGCGACGACCCCAGCCTCGTGAAGCCGGATCGGCTGGCCGACACCCTGAAACGATGCCTGCAGGTGTTCGAAGTCCTCGAAGGGAACGGCACCTACGTGAACCTCGCCCCCAAGGGCGAGCCGCAGCTCGGACGGCGCGGCCTCTACGGTTCCCTGGGCGGCCGGAGCCATGCCGTGGCCAGCCAGATGGCGATGCTCTGGGTGCTGAACCTCTGCGACGGGAGCCGCTCGTTGCTGGAGGTGGCCGAGCGCGCGGAGCTCCCCTTCACCGAGGTGCGCCGGGCGGCGCGCGCCCTGGAGGCGGCGGGCCTCGTGGCCGCGGAGGGCTGACGGCATGAGCGGCTTCGCCGGAAAGACCGTCCTCCTGACCGGCGCCACCGGGTTCATCGGAGGCGCGACCGCGCGCCGATTGCGCGAGGCGGGCGCGACCGTTCACGGCGTGTCGCGCCGCCCGCCGGCGGACGGTGACACCTGCGACCGGTGGTGGCCGATCGACATCACGGAGATCACGGCCGTGCGCGGGGTGCTGGCCGCGGTCCGTCCCGAGATCGTCTTCCACCTGGCCGGCCTGAGCTCCGGGTCGCGCGCCCTGGATATGGTGCTGCGGATGGTCCATGTGAACCTGGTCGGCGCGGTGAACCTCCTCGTGGCGGCCACGGAACGCCCGGTGGCGCGGCTCGTGTTCGCCGGCTCGCTGGAAGAACCCTCGCCCGACGGCGCCTGGCCGGTGCCCGCCTCCCCGTACGCGGCCGCCAAGCTCGGCGCCGGCGCGTACATGCGGATGTTCCACGCCCTCTATGGCACGCCGGCTCTGTGGCTCCGCCTCTTCATGGTTTACGGGCCGGCCCAGCCCGACGTGCAGAAGCTCATCCCCTACGTGACGCTTTCGCTCCTGCGCGGCGAAGCCCCGGCGCTGTCCAGCGGGACCCGCCTCGTGGACTGGGTCTACATCGACGACGTCGTGGAGGGCCTGATGGCGGCGGCGGTGGCGGAGGGCCTGGAGGGACGCACGCTGGACGTGGGGTCGGGAGAGCTGGTCGCGGTGCGCGAGGTGGTGGCGGAGCTGGAGCGGCTCGTCAACCCGAGGGTCCTGCCCCGTTTCTGCGCGATCCCGGAACGGCCGATGGAGCAGGTGCGCGTGGCCGATGCCGCCGCCACGGCGGCGCTCCTGGGCTGGCGGCCGCGCACGCCGCTCAAGGAAGGGCTCGCGAAGACGGTGGACTTCTACCGGCGCCAGGTCCCTGGCGCCGCGGAAACGCTGGAAGTGAGGGTGGCCCAATGAAGGTGGTCCTGTTCTGTGGCGGGCTCGGCATGCGGCTGCGCGATTTCTCCGAGTCGATCCCGAAGCCCATGGTGCCCGTCGGCTACCGGCCGATCCTGTGGCACGTCATGCGCTATTACGCGCACTTCGGGCACAAGGAGTTCATCTTGTGCCTCGGCTACCGCGCCGACAGCATCAAGCAGTATTTCCTCCGCTACGACGAGACCGTCTCCAACAACTTCGTGATGACGGACGGGGGCCGCAAGGTCGACCTCCTCACCAGCGACATCCAGGACTGGAAGATCACGTTCGTCGACACCGGCGTCCACGCGAACATCGGGATGCGCCTCAAGGCCGTGCAGCCGTTCCTGGAGGGCGAGGAGATGTTCCTGGCCAACTACAGCGACGGCCTCTCCGACCTGCCCCTGCCGCGGATGGTGGACTACTTCCGCGAGCGGGACGCCGTGGGCTGCTTCGCCGGCGTCTGCCCCACCCAGAGCTTCCACCTCGTGAGCGTCGGGGAGGGCGGCCGCGTCGACGGCATCCGCCACGTGAAGGACATCGGGATGCGCATCAACGGCGGGTTCTTCGTCTTCCGCCATGACATCTTCGACTGGATCGAAGAAGGCGAGGAGCTGGTGGAGGCGCCCTTCCAGCGCCTGGCCGCGGCGGGAAAGCTGCTGGCCTATCCCCATGACGGCTTCTGGGCCTGCATGGACACCTTCAAGGACAAGCAGCTCCTCGAGGACATCTACGCCCGCGGCCGCGTGTCGTGGGAGGTCTGGAAGCCCGGCTCCGGCCCTTGCGTCGATGCGGAACGGCCGCTGGCCCTGGCCGCGAAGTGAACCGCATCTCCATCCTCGACGGCAACGGTCCCCGGCGGATCCTGGCCCTGGGCGCCCACTGCGACGACATCGAGATCGGCTGCGGCGGAACCCTCCTGCGTCTGGCCGCGGAGCGCCGGGGGCTGGAGGTGCTCTGGGTCGTCTTCTGCTCGACCCCGGAGCGCGCCGCGGAGGCGCGCTCGTCCGCATCCGCGTTCCTCGAAGGGGTCGCGCAGGCACGGGTGCTGGTGCGCGAGTACCGGGACGGCTTCCTTCCCTACCTCGGTGGCGCGGTGAAGGACGAGTTCGAGGGACTGAAGCGCGACTTCGCGCCTGACCTCATCTTCACGCACTACCGCGACGACCGGCATCAGGACCACCGGCTCGTCTCCGAGCTGACCTGGAACACCTGGCGCAGCCACTTCATCCTCGAATACGAGATCCCGAAATACGACGGGGACTTCGGTTCGCCCAACTTCTTCGCCGCCCTCCCGCCGGCGACGGTGGACCGTAAGGTCCGGCTCCTGCTCGAGCACTACCGCTCCCAGTCCGGCCGCTCCTGGTTCACCGCCGACCTCTTCCGGGCGGTCACCCGCATCCGCGGGATGGAAGCCGCGGCCCCGGATGGAATGGCGGAGGGCTTCTACGTCCGCAAAGCGCATTTCTGAGGCGGCGATCGTGCGCGCGGGGCGAGGACGATGGGGGCGCGCGGCGGTCGCGGCCCTGGGACTGGGGATGGTGGCCGCCGTCCCCATGCGTCACACGGCCCTGCGCGCGGCGGGCAGTGCCCTGGTGGCCAGCGATTCCATCGCCCCCGCCGACGTGGTCGTGATCTCCACGGGCGCGGACGGCGCGGGCGTGCTGGAGGCGGCCGACCTCGTCCAGGCGGGAGTCGCGGATCGCGTGGCCGTCTTCGCCGATCCGCCCGATCCCGTCGTGGACCGTGAGTTCCTTCGCCGCGGCGTTCCCTACGAAGACGCGGCCGCCCGTTCCCTGCGCCAGCTCGCCTCGCTCGGCATAGCCCGGATCGAAGAGATCCCGCGCCCGGTGGCGGGGTCGGACGACGAGGCGCACCTCCTTCCCGAGTGGTGCGCCGAGCGCGGCCTGCGCTCCGTGGTCGTGGTCACGACCGCCGACCATTCGCGACGCCTCCGCCGCCTCCTGGGACGCACCATGAAGGGCCGGGCCACCCGCGTCACCGTGCGCCCGGCGCGCTACTCGCCCTTCGACCCCGCCCGATGGTGGGAGACGCGCGAGGGCATACGCACGCAGGTCATCGAGACCGAGAAGCTCGCCCTCGACGTCCTGCTCCACCCGCTCCCATGAGCCGGCACGCGGCCGCGACCCTCGGCCTCTTCGCGCTCGCCACCCGCCTCGGTGCGCAGACCCTGCCCGTGCCGAGCCTCACGCCGCCGGCGGAGACGGCGCCTTTACCGCAAGGCTGGGAATACTGCTTCGGCACCGGAATCGGAAGAGACGGCAACATCGACTTCCTGGTGCCGGACGGGCCGAGCGGGGTCGCGATCGCGCCCTACGCCGTCCTGGCCCGCACGCGGCGCGGGCCACGGTCCGAAGTGCGCACGGCGGCCAGCGGCCGCTGGCTCACCTATCCGGAGCAGGGCCTCGACCGCTCCTACCTCGACGTCGGCGTGGATGCGCATCATCGGATCTCTCCCCGCACCGACGCCAGGGCCACCGCCTCCTACGGGCTCGGCTACAGCGACCGTTCGCGCATCCTCCTCGAGCAGGCGACGGCACTGCCCGTCGTCAAGGCCCGCACGCTTTCCGCGTCGCTGGGCCTCGTCTCACGGCGAGGCCGGCACACGTCCGTGCGCCTCGACGGACGGCTCTATCGCACCGAGTTCGACTCCCCGGCCCTCATCGACGGCCAGAGCCTGCGCGCAACCGTCGGCCTCGAGACCGTGCGCGAGCGGACCATTCCCGCCTTCGAATACGCGGTCGAGCAGGTCGGCTCCGGCGGCTCCGGGCGGCCGTACCTCACGCACTTCGCCGCCCTCCAATGGACCCGTGTCCTCTCCGCCCGTTCCGCCCTCCTTCTTCAGGGCGGGGCCAGCCTCACGCCCGAGGCCGCGCGCGCGGGGCTCGAGCACGAGAAGAGCTTCTTCGGCGGCGCCGCGTTCACGCACCGGTCGAAGCGATCCAACCTCACCGTGTTCGTGCGGCGCGAAGTGGCTCCCGCGTTCGGCCTGGGACGGAGCCGGTTGGAGCTGCGCAGCGGTCTGGACGCGGCTCTGCCGCTCGGCCGCGCCTGGGAGCTGCGGCTCTTCGGGACACATGTCGCGCCCGATCCCGGACCCGCGGCCGAGCGGGCCTATGGCGCAAGCGAGGACATCCTCACGTCTCTCGGACGGCGGCTGGGACGTCGCCTCGAGGTCTCCGCCGAGGCGCGTTACCGCCGGCGCGGGGCCAGCGCGCGCTACCCCGCTCTCGAATCCCTTCAGGCCGGCCTGTTCGTGACCGTGCTCTCGCCCTCCGGCCGCGCGATCCCGCCGACTAGCGCCTTGCCCTGAGGGCCAGCCCCAGCCGGCCGAAGAGCCCCGGGGCCTCCCGCACGGGGGACGAGTAGTCCATCCCGTACCGCTGGTACCCGTAGTACTTGTGCGAGGCCTTGTACTCGCGGTGGCCGTTGAACACGACGCCGATCACGCGATCGGGACGCAGCTTGGCCAGCGTGTCGTGGATCGCATCCTTGGGCGTGCGCCGCGAGCGCACCACGAGCTGGAACCCGTCCACGAGGTCCTGCATGAGGACGGTGTCGGCCACGGGCAGGACGGGGACGGCATCGAGCAGGACGAGATCGAAGAGCCGGCGGGCCGCGCGCAGGACGGCGTCCATGCGCGGCGAGCCCATCAGCTCCGGCCGCCTCAGCTCCGTCTGTCCCGCCGCCACCAGGAAGAACCCGCCCGGCTCGACCGCACGCACGGGCACGTAGTCCAGGGTGCCGTTGAGCCACTCGCTCAGGCCGTGCGCCGGTGCCAGCCCGAGCGTCTGCGTGAGCGAGGGCCTCCTGAGGTCCGCTTCGATGAGGAGCACCCGCCGGCGGGGCTCGCGGCCGAGCGCGCTGGCCAGGCCGACGCTGAGGGTGCTCTTGCCTTCGCCGGGCAGCGCGCTCGTGAGGGCGAGGCAGCTCATCTGTCCGCGCCGGCAGAGGTCGAGGAGGTTCGCGCCCAGGGAGCGGAGCTCCTCGCCCACGATCGAATTCGGGTCCTCGAGGCTGTCCACGATGGGGACGACCTTCCGCGGCGAAACCACCCCTTCGTCGCGGAAGACGGGTTCTCCGGGCAGGCTGGCCCCCCACGTCTTGGCCGGCTCCTCCGGCCCGCCGCTCTCGCGGCCCTCCGCGCCGGCGCGGACCCCGCGGCGCGGGGCGGGTGCGGCCAGATCGGGAAGGTGCGGGATCGAGGCCAGGACCGGATATCCCTGCACGGCCTGCAATACCTCGCTGTCCTTCACCGTGGGATCGAGGTATTCCGCGGCCAGGGCCGCGCCGAGGCCGACGAAGAGTCCGCAGAGCGCGCCGAGGCCGAGGAAGAACGGGGGCTTCGGGAACACCGGCTTCTCGGGCAGGCTGGCCGGGTCCAGCATGCGGAACCGCTCGCCCTTCCACCTCTGCTCGAGGCGCCCCGACATCTGGGCCTCGAGCTGCTTGCTGAGCAGGGCCGTGTAGTTCTCGTCGAGCTTCTTGTAGTCGCGGGTCAGGTTGGCCAGCTCCTGCTCGGTGCGCGGCGTCTCCTCGACGCGGGCACGGATCTCGGCGATCTTGCTCTGCAGGTCTTCCCGCCGCTTCTCGAGGCTGCGCGTCTCGATGCCGGCCCGCTCGAGCTGCTCGCGGGCCACGGCCAGGCCGGGATCGGGGACGCCCTCCCCCGGCGCCCCGTCGGACGCGCGCGTCTCCGCCAGCCGCGCCTGCAGGCGGTTGATGCGCGAGCGCAGGCTCTCGACGTCGGGATGGGCGTCCTTGTAGCGGGAGCGCAGGGACGCGAGCTGTCGCTCGAGGTCGGCGAGCTCGCCCCCGCCGGCGGGAGCCGACACCTCGCTCACCCGGATCGCCGCCGAACGGCCCACGCTCCGGGCCATGGCCTCCTGCTTCTCGCGGGCGAAGAGCAGGCTTTCCTCCACCGTCTGCATCTCCCGCTGCAGCATCTGCATGGTGGCCAGGTTGGCGTCGAGCTGCTCCGGCAGCCGACCCATGTGCTCTTCCTTGTAACGGCGCAGGGCGGCGTCCTTGTTCTCCAGCTCCGTGCGCGCGTCCTTCACCTGCGTCACCAGGAAATCGACCGCGCCCTCCACCTGCTGGGCCCGCGACTTGATCGTCTCGTCGATGAAGAGCCGGGCCAGCCGGTCCGTGACCTCCTGCGCCTTGAGCGGATCGCGATGGTAGAACTCGATCTTGAAGCCGTCGTTGCCGCTGACGTTGATGAAGGTGGAGCTGCGCATCTTCTCCACGCCCTGGTTCTTGCCGAGCTGCGGGTAGGGCTGGGTCTCGTCGAGGACCCGCTCCAGCCGCGTGCGGCTCAGGATCTCCGGCCGCACCGCCTCCAGCCTCTGACCGGCGTCGCGGGTGGCGACCTTCGGGATGAAGGACTCCGGCACCTTCTCCGACTCCACCAGCACCAGCGCCGAGGACATGTACTTCTTCGGCAGCACGAAGAGGGCGGCCACGGAGAGGAGGAAGATCCCCGCCCACGGCAGCAGCACGAGCAGGGGCCGCCGCAAGGGAGCGTGCAGGAAGTGGCGGAACTGCGTCCACTGGAAACCGTCGTCCGTCCCGTCGGCGTGCCCGCCGCCGGCCGCCCCGAAGTCGCGGTCGTCGTCGCTCATGGGACCACGATCGTGTCGCCGGCGGCCAGCACGACGTTCTGCGACGCATCCTTGCCGTCGGCAATGCGCTTGTAGTTGAAGGGAATCACGCTCTGATCCTCTCGAATGATGACGATGCTCTCGGGGCGGGCGAAGTCCTTGAAGCCGCCGGCCAGGGCGAGGGCCTTGAGCACGGTGAGCCCTCCGGACAACGGGAACTCACCCGGTCTCATCATCTGGCCCACGACGTAGACCCGCGCGCTGCTGGCCTGGACGACGGTCACGGTGACGCGCGGCTTCTCCACGAACTGATCGAGCTCGGCCGCGAGCGCAGCCGCGAGCTGTCCGGGGACGCGGCCGGCCGCGGCCACGTCACCGAGCAGCGGCATCGTGATCATTCCGTCGAGGCGCACGGTCGCGTCCACGGTGAGGTCGGGCTCCTTCCACACCACCACGCGCAGGACGTCGCCGAGCCCGATCGTGTAACCGGGCCGCGGGTCGGGCGGGTGCGCGCTCGTGGTGCCGCGGTCGACGGGCTTGGCCCCGCCGGCGTTCGCGGATGCGCCGGCCAGGCTCAGGGTGGAAGAAAGGATGAAGGCGAACGGCAATTTCAGGCGCATGCGTTCACAACCTCGTTGCGAGAGACGACCGCGCGGCGGCGCGATGCGGGCCAGTAGCGTTTCAGGGCGAGGAAATGCCTCTCGAAGCCTTCGTAGCTGGCCCAGGCCACGGCCAGGGACAGGGCGATCCCGCCTGCGGCCTGCAGGATCACGGCCAGGAGGTGCGATCCGACGATCCGGGCCAGCGCGAACTCCGTGCCGTGGGTCACGAAGTAATACGAGAGGAAGTGGTGGTAGACGTAGAGGCCGTAGCTGTATCGCCCGAGCAGGCCCATCGCCGGTCGGCGGAGGAAGCGGGCCAGCGGCGACGTCTCCGGTGCGAGCACGGCCTGGAGCAGGAGGGCGGCGAACAGGACGCGGAACATCCCGCTCCGGAGGGCGCGCGTCCAGGGCAGCTGGAGATCGGTGGCGCGATGGGCGGCGCAGTCGGCGACGAGCGCCGCCCCCGCCACGAGTGCCATCGGCACGAGCAGCCGTCGCGCGGTGGCGGGGCCTCCCGGCTGGCGGAGGAACACCGCGAAGAATCCTCCCAGGCACAACGCGTCGAGCTGGAACGGGGTCAGCACGGTGAGGGCCACGGGGTTGACTCCCGACAGTGAGGCGGCGACTCGGATGGCCACGGATGCCGCACAGATGGCGAGGGCGGTCCGCATGAGCACGCGCGGGCGTGGCGCGAGCCACCAGACGAGCAGCGGCCAGACCAGGTAGAAGTGCTCCTCGACGGCCAGGGACCAGAAGTGCTCGATGTACGAGAGCACCCACCCGCCCTGGAGCGCGAGGTACACGTTGATCCCGTAACCCCAGGCCCAGGCCTGGTGGTCCTGCAGGCCCGCGATCTCGGAGCCGCGCGCGGCGGGGACGAGGGGGACGACGAAGAACACGAGGGCCAGGACGCCGTAGTACAGGGGGAAGATGCGCAGGGCCCGGCGCATGTAGAAGCTGCGGAAATAGCCGGGCTCCGACCGCGAGTCGTAGAGGATCCCGGTGATGAGGAAGCCGGAGAGTACGAAGAAGAGATCGACGCCGAGGAGACCGTAGGAGAGAACGCCGAAGGACATGGCCTCCGCGCGGCTGGTCACCGTCGCCTGGGCCACGAAATGGAACACGAGCACCATCGCGATGGCGAGCCCGCGGAGGCCGTCCAGGGCCGGCAGGTGTCCGCGCAGGTGGTCCATCAGAGCGCCTCCGGCGCCGGGCAGGCGGGCAGGGCCGACGCTTCCGCACGCGAGGTCCGCCCCTCCTTGATGGCTTCGGCGAGGCGGGCGACGCAGAGGTCCATGTCGATGGCCGGCTGATTCTCCGCGTAGGCGTCGTCGGCCATGCGCCGCAGGACGTCCGGGCGGCGGTCGAAGAAGTGCCGGACCGTGGACAGGGTTCCGGCCAGCTCGTCCCGCTCGAACAGGAACGCCGTCTTGCCGTCTTCGAGGCGAAACCCGCGTGCACCGAACGCGGTGGTGACGATCGGCAAGCGCACCGCGATGAACTCGCACATCTTCACGTTCGTCCCCGCCCCCGTGGAAACGGGGTTGAGGGCGGCATCCGCGGCCGCGAAATAGGGCTCGACCGCCTCCACCTTTCCCGTCGCCGTGAAGCCCGGAAGCCGGATGGGGTCCGCGGTCACGTTGCCTGCCACGAGGATGTGGAGACGCTGTTCCGCCAGGAGCGGCCCGTGCCGGCGGGCGAATTCGAGCAGATAGTCCAGGGCCTCGCGGTTGGGGCCGTATTTGCTCGCGGTGAAGAGCAAGACGCGGACGTCTTCGGTGAGGCCCAGTGCCTGCCGCGTCGCCGCGCGCCGGGAGGCGATGCCGTGAAAACGCGCGGGCTCGATCCCGTTCGGGACGAGCAGCGACCGCGGTCCGGCCGCGTGCGCTTCGAAGAATTCCTGGTCGCCCGCGCAGCAGGTCACCAGCACGTCGCAGGCCGCAGCCGCGGCCAACTCGGTCCGCCGGACGATCGCGCGGAGAGCGCGCCCGTACGGGCTCGTCCCGTCGTAGAGCCGATGCTCGAGGTTGTGCGTGCTGAGGACGCGCAAGCGCCCGCGCGCGGACGGCGCCGCGAAGACGGGATGGACGAACGGGAAGTCGGCCACGACGGCGTCGCACCAGGCGAGCCGCTGGCGCAGCCGCGAGGGCAGGAGGACCTCGCCGGGAGACACGGCGGCCGCGCGGAGGGCCGCCGTGAGCCAGAGCGGCGGCAGGGAGAGCGCATAGCTCCCGAACTGGGCCGCGAAGCCGATGAGGCCGCGATCGACGTGCTCCTGGACTCCGCTCGGCCACGCCTGCACGGACGAGGGGCGCCGCGCCCGGTAATCGCTCTTCCGGCCCACCAGGGAATGGACGAAGACGTCGAGGCCCTGCCGTTGGAGGGCCCCGGCCAGGGCGAAGCTGCGGAGGTTCCCGCCGGAGAGGGTGGGATGGATCTGGAGGCCGGACAGGAACAGCACGCGCGGCCTGCGCTGGACCTGGGAGCTCATGCCGCCAGCGCCACATCGTGGGTCCGGCACCACGAGAGAAGCACGTGTATCGCCCAGACGCGCGACCAGTAGAGGCCGGGCCGCCCCGCACAGAACGAGCGCCACAGGGTCCGCACCGCGTCGGGGCGCAGGCCCGCTCGCGCGCACAGGCCCTCGTCGCGGAAGACCGATTCCATCTGCGGCTGCAGGCCCCGCCGGGCCCAGGCGTCGATGGGAAGGACGAATCCGGACTTGGGACGATCGAAGAGCGCCTTGCCGAGACGCTCCCCGACCAGGTCGCGCAGCAGCTGCTTCTTGCCCGGGGGCGAGAAGCGACGCGTGGGCTCGAGGCCCGCCGCCTTCTCCGCGAGGACGTGGTCGAGCAGGGGGACGCGCACCTCGAGGCCCACCGCCATGCTCGCCGCGTCCGTATCGCGGAGCAGGCGCTCCCCGATGAAGCTCGACAGCTCGAGGACGGAGACGGCCTGCCGGGGATCGCTGCCGTCGATGCGGTTCCGCCAGGCCGCGGCGACCTCCGTGGGCAGCCCGTGCTCCTGGCGCCGCTGCGCCTGCCGGACCCGCTCGGCCGCCAGGACGGCCTGCGTCTCCCGCGTGAAGAGCGCGTACGACACCTGGTACAGGGAGAGCGCGTCCGTCGCGGCGCGGGCGACGTCGGCCACCTTGCCCCAACGTGTCTGGGGCGGCGCCACCTTGAACACGTCCCAGGAAAGGCCGCTGGCCACGCGGGCCCCCAGCGTGACCGTGCCCGCGAAGGCGCGGCGGGCCAGCCCCCCCTCGTCGGCGAAGCGCAGCCACGCCCCCGCACCCAGCAGGCGCGGGATGTCGACGAAGCTCGGGTATCCACCGAAGATCTCGTCCCCGCCCGTGCCGGCGAGGGCGACCGTCATGCCCGCCTCCCGCGCGGCGCGGCTCACGAAATACGAGTTGATCCCGTCGAAGGTCGGCTGGTCGAGGGCGCCCAGCGCTTGGGGCATCTGCGCCTGGAAGGCCTGCTCGGTGAGCACGCTGCTCGTGTGGCGGCTCCGGACGGCGTCCGCGACCTCGCGCGCGAACCGCGTCTCGTCGTAAGCGGCCTCCTCGAAGCCGATGGTGAACGTGTGCACGTCTCCGGCTCCGGCGTCGCGAGCCAGCGCCGCCACCGCGCTCGAGTCCACCCCGCCGGACAGGAACACACCCAGGGGCACGTCCGCGGCGAGCTGCATCGCGACCGTGTCCCTCAGCTCCGCCCGCACGTCGTCCACCGTCGTCTCGCTCGTCGCCGCGGGCAGCCGCCAGTACTCGCGCGTCGTGCGGCGGTTGCGCAGGCCGGGCGCGGCCGCTTCTATGGTCAGGATGCTGGCCGCGGGCAGGAGATGGACACCTTCGACGATGGAAGCGGGGCCGACGACGAAGCCGTGCCACAGGTACGAGGCCACGGCCGCCGGCTCCAGCCGCCGCGCCACTGCGCCCGAGGCGAGCAGCGCGCGGACCTCGGAGGCGAAGAGGACCACCTCCTCCCCCGTCTCCGCTTCTTCGATGGTGGTCCAGTACAGGGGCTTGATGCCCATGGGATCGCGGACGAGATGGACGGCCCGCGTGCGCGGGTCCCAGAGGGCGAGGGCGAAGATGCCGCGCAGCCGGCGCACGGCGTCCAGACCCCAGCGCTTGTAGGCCTTGAGAATGACTTCCGTGTCGCACGACGAGCGAAAGGTCTCGCCCAGGGCCTGCAGCTCGCGGCGGAGGTCGAGGAAGTTGTAGACCTCGCCGTTGAAGGCGACCGCGCACCCGGAATCGACATCCACCATGGGCTGGGCCCCCGCGTCACTGAGGTCGAGGATGGCGAGCCGGCGATGGCCGAAGACGACCTCCTGAGCCGCCGACTGCCAGAGGCCCGATCCGTCCGGTCCACGGTGCCGCTGCGCGGCGCTGATCTTCTCGACGAGAGAGGCGACCTTCCGGCTCGCCGGTCGCGCGGTGGACCGATCGTCCCGTGGAATCTGGCGGATGGCTCCGGCGATGCCGCACATGGCTCAGGACCGCGCGACCAGGGCCGGCTGCGGCCGCGGCAAGGGCCGCGACCGAGGCGCCGCCGCCCAGGCCGACACCTTGCCCGCCACGCCCAGCGCGACACCGAGGACGAGGCCGCCCGTCAGCGATTGGAATCCGAGGTCCCCGTAGCACTGGGCGCCGTAGGCGGGGAGGACGCACAGCGCGGCCATGGCCCCCGCGCGATCCGCGGGGTGCGTGGACCCGCGATACCCGCGCATGGCCAGGAACGCCGAGATGGGCACGACCAGCCAGATGCCGCCAAGCCCGACGAGGCCGCCGAACACGGCGAGGGCCAGGAGCGAGTTGTGGGGCATGTAGAGGTACTGCCACCACTCCTGGCCGAAGTTCGCGTAGACGCTCGTGAGCTTCTGGTAGGGCACGCCCCACCCGGTTCCGAGCAGCGGGTTCCCCGCCACCGAGAGCGTGTAGAGCAGGTTCCGGATCTCCTCCTGGCGTGCGAGCGAAGACGAGTCCTCGTCGCTGCCCGCGGTGGAGAGCGCGTGCACGGGCTCGAAGATCCCACCCTCGCGCCCCCAGCCCACGATCACGTACACGACGAGCACGGGGGCGGCGAAGAGGAGGGCGCGGTTCACGCGCCGGTGCACCCGGCCCCGCGGCAGCACGAAATACATCAAGGCGAGAGCGAGCAGGATCTCGATCCAGGCCAGGCGGCGGTCGTTCAGGATGACGGCGTAGACGATGTAGACGACAGCCAGGGCGGCGGCGAGCCAGGCCGTGGCTCGCTCGCGCGCGAGCGCCCAGCTCAGCGCGATCACGATGCCGGCGACGAAGAGGAGCGTGTCGTCGTGCGTCGTCATGTAGGGGGGCACCGGATCGATGCCGCCGCGCACGATGGCCCAGTAGAAATAGATGGCCAGGGTGGCGCGGACGAGCGCGGCCAGGAGCACGGTCGTGCCCAGGGCCTTGACGTCACGTGAGCCGCGGATCACGGAGACGAGGAGGAGGGCGACGAGCAGGGCGACGAGGAATCTCCAGAGCTGGTAGTAGGCGTTGTACGCGCTGCCGCCGCGCGTCACGCCCCACAGGAACGTGACGGCCAGGCTCGCGAAGCTGAGCACGATCGCGCCGTCGAGGAGGACGGCGCGGCGGCGCAGCGCCCCCGGGCGAAGAAGGCAGAAGGGGGCGAGCGCGATCAGCGCGATCTGCCACGGGAAGAGGCCGAGGCCGGGCACCGAGACGAACAGGGGGCCCAGGACCTGGAACGGGCTGCGCCAATAGCCGCAATACAGCACCTTGTCGGTCGCCAGCGGCCACTCCGCCGTCCAACCCACGAAGAGAAACGCGCACATCAGGCGGCAGAGGAGGCTCATCCGGCCATCGACCCCCAGCCCACCCACCTCATGCGGACGTAGTAGAGGAGGAGGAAGTAGAGCGCGTCGTAGCCGAGAACGAACGCGAGCAGCAGCAGGAGGCCGCGCCGCCGGCTGCGGGTAGCGGCCGCCCAGATGCCCAGCACGACCGGCACCACCACGATCGAGATCAAGAGCAGCTTGAACATGCCTGTCGCTCCAGGACGTCCGGGCCGTTCCCGCCATCCTCGGACGGGGGAGTCGCGAGGGAGTGGGCGCGAAGCCGCCCGGACGTCCTCGAGAGACCGCATGGGGCGCGGGCGGCGGCGGCCGCGAGGCCGGCCCGGGGCGGCGTGCCGTCATCGCCGGGAACTCCGGGCGCGCATCGCGGCGACGGACCGGCCGATCTGCGAGAGCATCTCGCCGATCACCTTGTGACGAGGCAGGACGGCATCGCACACGACGCCGTCGCCGTGAAGCGGGCCGGTCGGGACGTCCCCGCTGGTGAGGAGCACGACCCGCGTCTCGGCCCGGTCGGCCTTGATGCGGCGAGCGGCCTCCGTCCCCCCGAACGGCGGAAGGAGGAAGTCGAGGAGCACGACGTCGGGGTGAAGAGCGCGGGCCAGGCCTACGGCAGCGTCCGCGTCTCCCGCATCCCCCACCACGCGCACGGCGCCGCCCAGGTGGTGCTTGACGAGGTCACGGAAGCGGTCGTCCGGGTCGGCGATCAGCACGCTGCAGTGCGGCCAGTCCCTTCCCGTGTCTCCCAACCGGCTCGCACTCGTCTTCGCCATGTCGTTCCGGGGGCAGAGGGAGCAAGCGGCGTACCCCAACCCGCCGCTGTCTCCCAAGTGCCCGTATCAGCGGCAGATGCCCCCATGCTGTCCGTGCCCAGGCCCCTTCGGGGAGGGAAGGGCCGGTGCTCAATGTCGGCATCGGACTTCCCACGAAGGACGGGACCGCGGATACGCTCTGTGAACACCGTCAAGCCCGTATTCTGTGAGCGAGGTTACTGCGCAGTGGCTCCGGCGGAGCTACGTTCCCATTCAGGATCACCTCGCGAGCCCGGAAGGGCGGCTCATGAACAAGAACGGCCGGGCTCGACGCGTCCCTCTTCCCCTGCTCCTTCAGTACCGCTCGCTGGACGACCAGGAATGGCATGAGGGCCGGGTCGAGAACATCAGCCGCTCGGGCGTCCTCTTCTCCTCACCGAAGCTCGTCGCCGTGGATACCGAGGTCGAAATGAGGCTGGAGTTGCCGGTGCAACCCACGCCGTCCACGATCCTCTGTCACGGCCGCGTCGTGAGGACGGTGGCCACGGGCACGGGCGCCTGGCAACCGGCCCTGGCGGCGACGATCGTCGACTACCGCTTCCTGCGGTCGTAGCGGCTTCGCGCTTTCCGCGCGGAAACTTTCCGCGAGCACGTTGCCATTGGTCGGACCGCGTCTTAAGATCACCTGGTCTCTCCCCTCCGAAGAGCCTGTCGTTGTTTGACCGGGAACGAACCCTGCCGAACGCCAAGGTGACGACTCCACGGACGGGGACGCATGGCTTGCCCTGACTCCATTCGTGTCCTCATCGCGGACGACCATCCGATCTTCCGCAAGGGCCTGCGCACCCTCCTCGAAGCGGAGCACGGCTTCACCGTGGTGGGAGAGGCCGGCGGCGGCGAGGAGGCGATCCGGCTCGCCCAGCAGCTGAAGCCCGACATCCTCCTTCTCGACCTCGCCATGCCCGGCGTGTCCGGCATGGACGCCCTGGCCGAGCTCGCGGCCGCCCCCACGCCCGTCCGGATCATCCTGTTGACCGCGGGCATCGAGAAGGCGGAGATCGTCAAGGCCCTGCAGCTCGGGGCGGCGGGGGTGGTCCTGAAGTCCGCGGCGACCGACCTCCTGTTCAAGAGCATCCGCAGCGTGATCGCGGGACAACATTGGATCGGCCGCGATGCCGTGACCGACCTCGTCCAGGCCCTGCGCGCGCAACTGGAGCCGCCTGAGAAGCCGGCCCGCGAGCGGTTCCGCCTCACCCCCCGCGAGCTGGAGATCACCTCCGCCGTCGTCTCCGGCCTCAGCAACAAGGAGATCGCGCGCAAGTTCTCGCTCAGCGAGGACACGGTCAAACACCATCTCACCAACATCTTCGACAAGATGGGCGCCTCCAACCGTCTCGAGCTCGCCCTCTTCGCCGTCCACCACCGTCTCCTCGAAGACCGCCCCCCCGCCCGCGGGTAGCAAGTGGGGGCACCTAGGTGCCATCCCCTACCCCCCCGGACCGGGCCATTGTTCAGTGGTGTGCGCTGGAACACACTCGGGGTGTGACTGGACACGAACCCCCCTCGCAGACCAGCGGCCGGCTTCGAGCCGGAGGAGCGCCCATGACCAGGAAATCGACGGTCCTCGTGGTCGACGACGACGACAGCACCCGCAATTACCTCTCGTCGGTCCTACCGACGCTCGGGTACGACGTGCGCTGCGTCGAGTCGGGGGAGAAGGCCCTCGCCTACCTGGCCGGGAGCCCCGCGCCCGCGGCGGTGCTCCTCGATCTCGTCATGCCGGGCATGGGCGGGCTCGAGACGCTGGACCGCATCAAGCGCCTCCATCCCGGCGTCGCCGTCATCGTCCTCTCCACGGTGGCCGAGATCAGCAGCGTCGTGGACGCCGTCCGCCGCGGGGCCGCCGACTACCTGAGCAAGACCTTCCAGGACCAGGAGCTGGGCCTCGCCCTCCAGAACGTCGTCGAGAAGCAGTCGCTGAAGAACGAAGTGGCGGTGCTGCGGCGGCGCCTGGACCGCGAGGACGGGATGGTCACCTCGGCCCCGCGCCTGCTGCGCATCAAGGAGATCGGACAGCAGGTCGCGGACACGGACGCGCCCGTATTGATCCTGGGACAGTCCGGCGTCGGCAAGGAGGTCGTCGCCCGCTACATCCACGGCCAGTCGCGCCGGCGCGGCCAGGCCTTCGTCAAGGTCAACTGCGCGGCCCTTCCCGAGGACCTGCTCGAGTCGGAGCTCTTCGGCCACGAGCGCGGAGCGTTCTCGGGCGCCCTCACCCAGAAGCCGGGGCTCTTCGAGCAGGCGGACGGCGGGACCATCCTCCTCGACGAGATCGGCGAGATGACCTTCCATCTCCAGGCCAAGCTCCTCCACGTCCTCCAGGACGGCGAATACACCCGCCTCGGCGGGCGGCAGACGGTCAAGGTGGACGCGCGCGTGATGGCCTCCACGAACGTCCACCTGGACGAGGCGGTGGCGGCCGGCCGCTTCCGCGAGGATCTCTTCTTCCGCCTCAACGTCATCCGCCTGGAGATCCCGCCCCTGAAGGAGCGCCGCGAGGACATCCCGCTGCTCTGCGCCCATTTCGTCCAGCACTACTCCGCCCGCTACAACCGCGCGGTCAAGCCGCTCCCCCGCGAGCTGACCCAGGCGTTCCTGCGCCACGACTGGCCGGGCAACGTGCGCGAGCTCGAGAACTCCGTGCGGCGTTACGTGATCCTGGGCGATCTCGAGACCTCGCTCGGAGAGCTCCGCCGCACGGGCGCGGCTGTTCACGCCGTCGTCGCGTCGCGAACCGAAGCGCGCCCCGAGAGCCGGGGGCCGGATCCGGACGAGGGCCTGTCCCTCCGCCGCGTGTCGGCGCGGGCGGCGGAGGAAGCGGAACGGCGCCTCCTCGGCCGCGTGCTGGCGGAGACGCGCTGGAACCGGCGCGAGGCGGCCGGCCAGCTCAAGATCTCGTACAAGGCCCTGCTGAACAAGCTCAAGAAGTGGGAGGTCGTGGACCCCGTGCGCGCGGCGCGCGACGCCCAGGACGCGCGTGTCCTCGTGGACGAGGAGGTGGCGGATCTGGGACCGTGGCCACGCCGGGTAGCCGCGAGCTGATCCCGTGCGCACGATATTCGTCGTGCCCCTTCCCATGGCGGTGGCGCGCTCTATACTCGGGACAGAATGCCCCACCGTTGCTTGAAGCGCATTCTCGTCATCGACGACGATCCCGACCTTCTCGCCGTCGTCTCTCTCGCCCTCAGCGCGCTCGGGGGATTCGACGTCCTCACCTGCGCGTCGCCGCGGGACGCCCTGGACATGGCCGCGCGGGAGGATCCGGACCTCATCCTGCTCGACATCATGATGCCGGACGTCGACGGCTTCGGGGTCCTGCGCTCCTTGCGTGAAGGCGCGGCCACCTCGAGCATCCC
>Ga0075428_100001434_pt1 | contig 25452 bp, 19 predicted proteins | sample RhiMetdeltSRZDD2_FD_75291 | JGI IMG/M metagenome (GOLD analysis project Ga0075428, IMG submission 75291) | Populus rhizosphere microbial communities from Tennessee, USA - Rhizosphere MetaG P. deltoides SRZDD2 | ecosystem: Host-associated > Plants > Roots > Rhizosphere > Soil | place: USA... | reverse complement strand
GTGGGGCGGCAGCCGGACGATGTCGAGCTGCAAGACGCTGCGCCGCACGGCCATGATCTGGTGGATCTTGCGATCGATCAGCGCGCCGCCTTCGAGCTCGTGGTGATCGCCGATCGTGGCGGCGATTTCACGCGCGAAGATCACGGCGCGCTCGCGCAGATCCTCCTCGCGCCACGTGCGTGACAGGTGCAGCTGCACCGCGGTGAACGTGAAAGAGACGACGACGAGGATGAGCAGGCTCAACAGCACCAGCTTCTGACGCACACCCAGGCGCATGGTGCGCCCGGTGTATCACAGCGCGGCGGCCTCGGGAAGTGAGGCGGAACGCCCCACACGATCAATTCCGCCACACACGCGCAAGCTCGCGATCGCCCCGCGCGCGGCCAAGCACGCGAACTATCGATTGTTCGGGAGCGCGGACGTGTGGCCTCCGCCTTGCTCAGCGACGGCGGCTTTCTCATCACGCAGTCGAAAGGAGTCCCATTGATGGGGCGTGTTGCATTCGTGCTCAGCGTCGTTCTCGCGCTGGTCCTGGCCGTCGCCGGGCCGTCGTCAGCGTTCCAGTGCCCGAAGCTCATCCAGAAGGTGAACGAGGAGGCGGGCAACCGCCTCGACGAACCCGCGTACAACGCCCGGCAGCTGGCCGAGGAGGCCGACGCGCTGCACAAGGCGGGCAAGCACGCGGAAGCCGAGGCGAAGGCCAAGGAGGCTCTCAAGCAGCTCGGCATGTAGCGGTTGCGGCGAGGGCGTGGTATCCACATCGTCGTGGCCGACGACCTGGAACGCGCCCTCGCCACCGTCCGCGGCTGGATCGACGCCGCGCGGCGGGTCGTCGTCCTCACCGGCGCCGGCATCTCCACCGACTCCGGCATCCCCGATTTCCGCGGCCCTCAAGGTCTCTGGACCCGGAATCCCGAGGCCGAAAAAATGGCGACGATCCATCACTACGTGGCTGATCCCGAGGTGCGCAAGCGTGCGTGGCGCACGCGCGTGGAGTCGCCCATGCACGACCGTGAGCCCAACGACGGTCATCGGGCGCTGGTCGCCCTCGAGCGCCGGGGCATCCTCGACACGCTCATCACGCAGAACGTGGACGGGCTGCACCTCGAGGCGGGCTCCGCACCCGAGCGCGTGATCGAGATCCATGGCACGTCGCGCGAGGTCGTGTGCCTGTCGTGCGGCGAGCGCGCACCGATGGAGCGCGCGCTGGCACGCGTGCGCGCGGGTGAGGCCGATCCCGCCTGCCGCAGCTGTGGCGGAATCCTCAAATCGGCCACGATCTCGTTCGGCCAGGGACTCGTGCAGAAGGACCTCGAGCGCGCCGGCGACGCGGCGCGCCGGTGCGACCTGATGATGGCGATCGGGACGAAGCTGTCCGTCTACCCGATCGCCGGCGTGGTGCCCGTCGCCAAGGATGCAGGAGCGCGCGTGGTCATCCTGAACGCCGAGCCGACGGAGATGGACTCGCTCGCCGACGTGGTGTTGCGCGGCTCGATCAGCGCGCTGCTGCCGCGGCTGGTTTGACCCTTCCCGCGACCGCGCGAACGCGCCGCGGCGCCGCCACCCAGATCGCAATGACAGACAGCGCGCAGGCGCCGATGGCGAGCAGCCACGCCGCCGCGTACGATCCCGTTCGGTCGTAGATCGCGCCCGCCACCCACGGCCCGAAGCCGGCCCCGGCGTTCGCGCCGAGCGTCAGCGTGCCGAAGATCGTCCCGTGGTGGCGTCCGTGGAAGATCTCGGCTGGGATCGCGCCGAACACCGATGCGAGGCCGTAGCCGAGGAGTCCCTGCGAGGCGACCATGACGTAGAGCAGCCCCCCAGAGGGATGGAGGGGCAGCAGCAACAGCGATGCGTAGCAGATCGCGAAGCCGACACCGCCGAGCGTCCATGCCCATTCGCGTCCGATCCGATCGGAGAGCCACCCGAGCACGATCTGCCCGATGATCCCCGTAAGCCCGACGACGCCGAGCGCGTACGCGGCGCGTTCGCGATCGAAGCCGATGTCGAGCAGATATTTCGTCTGATGAGCCTGCACCATGTACCAGGCCAGCAGCGCAGCGAAGAAGCCGATGAAGAGCCACCAGAATCGCGCCGTGCGCGCCGCCCGACCGAGCGTCCAGTCCACCGAGGCCCACGCGCGATCGACCACGTTGTCGACTGGGCCGCGGCCGGCGGCCCCGGCCGCCGCGTCGCCGTCCGGCGTCAGACCCATGTCCTCGGGACGTCGTCGCGGCAACGTGAGGTTCAACGGCAGCAGCACGACGACGAGCAGCGCCGCGAGCGCCCAGCACGCGGCGCGCCAGCCCGAGGCGGCCATGAGATGGCCGAGCCAGGGGAAGAGCAGCATCGAGCCGATGCCGACCCCGGAGAACGCGATGCCGACGGCGAGCCCGCGGCGCCGCACGAACCAGTGCGGCAAGAACAGCGAGTGGCCGATGTAGGTCATGAAGATCGAGCCGCCGCCCACGAGCGCGCCGAGCGTGACGTGCAGATGCCACGGCCGGCTCGTGAGCGGCGCCAGCACCAGGCCGAGGCTCGTGATGACGATGCCGATGGGAATCACGAGGCGTGGGCCCCAGCGGTCCATGGCCAGGCCGAGGAACGGAACGTACGCGGTCGCAACGAGGAAGCCAACGGAAAAGGCGCCGGCGGTGACGGCACGGTCCCAGCCGAACTCGGCGAGGATCGGCGGAAACAGGAGCGAGAACGCGGTGCGCGTGTTCACGCCGATCCCCATCGTCACGAAGGCCACGGCGACGACGACCCAGCCATAGAAAAACGGCAGGCGACGGGCGTCGATCACGCGAAGCGCCAGCCGTCGAGCGCGCGCGGCACGGCCGGGACGATCGTCTGCGGCAGGTCTTCGGGTGCGAGCACGCCGAGCGCGATGAGCGGTGCGACGCCCGGAGTGCCTGCGACGACCGCCGGCATCCCCGTCAGACGCCGCGCGAGCGCACGCGCTTGCGCGGGCATCCAGGCGGCTCCCTCCGGCGTTCGCAGGCGAAAGCGCCGGCGCGTGCGATCCAGCGCGCCGGCCGTCACCGGCACCTGCGTCCACAACCACCGCGGATCGCGGCGCGGTCTCGGCCACGCGCGTCCGGAGGCAACGTCCCACGGCGCGCCGGGCGCGCGCGTGCGTCGTCGCGACCACGTGAGTGACAGGGCGAGCGAGCGGCCGTGGCAGACGACGGCGTGCGGAATGCGCGGCGGCAGGTAGAGCAGCGACCCTGGCGGCAGCTGCAGCGTGCGCCAGCCGTGGCCCCCGGCACGCCGCGTGTCGAGATCGAGCGGCGTGCGCGGCGTGACGGCCGGACCGAGCGTGACCGTACGACGGCCCTCGAGCTGGATCCAGAACGCGTCCACGTCGCCGTCGTGGTGCAGTCCAAGGCCCTCGCGGCCCCGCCCCTGGACGAGGAACAAGAACGACGCCTCCTCGGCGCGCGGGCCGAGCACGTGCTCGCGAAGCGCGACCATGACCCGGGCCACGCGGGGCAGCACCTGATGCGCCTGGGGAACGTAGATCGTCGCGCCGCGCGCCAGCGCGCCGGACAGACGCCGACGATCGCCGGTGCGATCGTAGCGGCGCTCGAGCGCGATCTGAAACGGCACACCGGCGCGCGTGAGCGCCACGGCGGCGGCGAAGCGCGGCGCGAGCGTGCGCCACGCATCGTCACGCGCGGGCAGGAGCGCGACGCGCCGGTTGAGCACATGTCGCGTGAATCGACGCATGGCGGCGGGACCGGCGAACCATGACGCGAGCGGCGAGCGCAGGCGAGGCGTCAATCCGGCGACCGGGCGCGCGAGCGGCGGACGTGGATGACGACGTCGTGCACGCGCGTGCCGTCCAGCTCGATATCGACCTCGTAGCGCTCGATGTCCCAATGCCGCACGGTGGTGAGCCAGCCGACGTGCAGGCCACGCTCCGGACGGCGCCACGTGTCGCGATACACGAGGGTGCGACGCGCGCCGTCGGCGACACGATGATGTTGCTCGTCGGGCTGACCGCAGATGCGAACGACATCGTCGTATGTCGACTGGCCGGGCTTGATCTCCGACAGCCGCTCCGGCGTAAGCATGGGCGGCTCGCGCGTGTTCGGCCCGGCGGCCACGCGCAGGCGCGCACGTACCAGCGACGAAAGGCGGCCGCTGATCATCACCAATCCCGCCAGGTTGCCGAGGACGAGCAGCCCGAGTGAGATGAGCACGGGCCGCCATGCGAAAACGCCACGATAGTAGGCGTATTGCACCTTGAGCGTTTGCGGCGCGGCGTCGACCGTGTTGAGCGGCACTGAGACGGTTTCGGTGCCGGCCCGCAGCCGGCTGCCGCGCCGCACGGCGCCGGAGGGCTCGATCGCCTCGATGCGCAGGTGATCGGCGTCCGGGAAGTTGACGAGCAGGCGTGAGTACTCGCGCGCGAGGGGGACGATCCGGTCGCGATGCTCGTGATAGAGCGGATAGAACGTGATGGAGCCGACGTCGCCCCAGGACAGCGCGAGCGCGTTGCGACGGCCCCAGAAGACGTCCTCCAGCCACGTCGCCGGCTTGGGCGCAATCATGCCGCGCACGGGGAAGGTGAGGTTCAACACCCAGCGCTGGTCGCTGAGGTGCGGCGTGGGCGGAATCCAGATCAGCGCGCCTGTGCCCGCTTGTGGCGGCGCGTCGCGGCGCACGAAAGAGACGTAGGAGGCGCCCACGCCCAGATCTTCGGCCGGAGTTGGCAGTCCGAGCTGACTCTGGCTTCGCGCGCGCAGCATCAGCCGGCCCGAGCTCGTCGATGTGAAGCCGCGGGACTCGACGTAGTTGACCAGGGCCGGATCGACGCCGCCGGCCGCGGTGGCCGCGGCGATCTCCGCCGGCCAGAGCAGCCCGAGCGTCTGGTCATAGGGCCGGCTGCCTGGCGGCTGGACGAGATTCCATGTGACGCTGACGTGCACGGGCGCGGCGGGGTCACTGGGCGCGGTGGCGCCGACGAAGAGCGGGCCGATCGCGATGTCGGGCCGCGGCGTCGCCGAGACGAAGACCTGGGCCGCGACGTCGGTCGCCGGCATCGCCAGGAGGGCGACGCCAAGCACGAGGCCACCCCACGCGCGTCTCCTACTCCTGGTAGGGCGGCACATGGGCGTGATTGTACAATCCGGGCGCTGCCATGACGCCCGCGCTCGCCCGGAGCGATTCCGCCTGAGCCACGTCGGTCGCGCCGCGCGCCGTCGCGAGGATCCGCCGCTACTGCGCGGACAGGGGCGCTTCCTCGACGACCTGCGCCTGGACGGCGTCGCGCACGTCGTCTTCGTGCGCAGCCCGCACGCGCACGCGCGCCTGGCCTCGCTCGACGTCGAGGCGGCTCGCGGCGCGCCAGGCGTCGTCGCGGTGTTCACCGGCGCCGACGTGGACAAGTTCCCGCCGATCGGTATGGCTCGCGCCATCGACGGCATGGTCGTGCCGGAGATGTTCTTCGTCGCGGGGGACGTCGTGCGCTGTCAGGGCACGCCGGTGGCGATGGTCGTCGCCGATTCCGCCGCGCTGGGGCACGATGCGGCGGCGCTGGTGCGCGTGGAGTGGACGCCGCTGCCCGGCGCGGCCGAGGCCGACGCGGCCCTCGCGGCCGATGCACCGCCGATCGTCGGCCGGGCGGACAACCGCTGTTTCACGTACGCGGTGCGCGCCGGCGACACCGACCGCGCGTTCGCGAGCGCGCACCGCACGGTTGCGCTCGACGTGCGCCAGGCGCGGCTGGCCGGCGTGCCGCTCGAGCCGCGCGGCGTTGCCGCACGCTGGGACGGCGAGCGGCTGACCGTCTGGTCGTCGACGCAAACGCCGCATCGGATCCGTGATGAGGTTGCGCGTCTGCTGGGGCTGGCCGCCGAGTGCGTGCGGGTGATCGCTCCCGACGTCGGCGGAGGCTTCGGCGTGAAAGGTGGGCCGTATCGCGAAGAGGTCTTGATCCCGTGGCTGGCCCGTCGCCTGGGACGTCCCGTGAAATGGATCTCGACGCGCATGGAAGATTTGCTGACCACGCATCATGGCCGCGGCGCGGTTGCGCGCGGCGAGATGGCCGTGGCTGCCGACGGCACGATCCTCGGCGTGCGCGCGCGAATCCTGTGTCCGCTGGGGCCGAGCATCGGCTACACGGCGATGGGCACGCCGCGCAACCACATCCGCTGCCTGCCGGGACCGTACGCGATAACCAACGTGGACCTGGAAGCCGTCGGCGCGTTCACCAGCACGCCGCCCGTCGGTCCCTATCGCGGTGCCGGCCGACCCGAGGCGGCGTTCCTGATCGAGCGCCTGGTCGACGAGGCCGCCCGCGCGCTCGGAGTGGACCCCGCCGAGCTGCGCCGCCGCAATCTCGTGCCGCCCGAGCGCTTTCCGTTTTCGACGGCGACCGGCGAGAGCTACGACTCGGGCGACTATCCCGCGCTCCTGTCGCGTGTGCTCGAGGCCGCCGACTACCATGCCCTTCGCCGCGCGGCGGCGGAGCGTCGACGCCGCGGCGAGGTCGTCGGCGTCGGCCTGGCCGTCTACGTCGAGCCGTCGGCGCTCGGCTGGGAGAGCGGGCTGGTGCGCGTCGAGGCCGACGGCCGCGTGACGGCGGCGACCGGCTCGAGCGCGCACGGCCAAGGCCACGAGACCGTGTTCGCGCAGATCCTCGCCGACCGGCTGGGAATCGAGCCCGACGCGATCGACGTCCGCCACGGCGATACGGCGGTGATCGACAGGGGTATCGGCACGTTCGGCAGCCGCAGCACCGCGCTCGGCGGCGGCGCGCTCGTCTACGCCGCGGAGGCGGTTGTCGCCAAAGCGCGCCGGCTCGCCGGTGAGCTGCTCGAGGCGCACGCCGAGGACGTCCGGCTCCTGGCCGGCGGGTTCGGGGTTGCGGGCGTGCCCGATCGGTTCGTGCGCTGGGCCGACGTCGCACGGATCGCGTGGCACGGTCCCCGGCCGAACGGTGAGCCGCCCGGACTCGAAGCCTCACACGTGCTCGCCCCCGAGGGAGAAGTCTGGAGCGGCGGCGCCGTCGTCGCGGCGGTGCGCGTCGAGCGGGACACCGGCGTCTTCGTGCTCGAACGCCTCGTGTGGATCGACGATGCCGGGACGATCGTCAATCCGCTGCTCGCTGACGGTCAGCTCGACGGCTCGCTGGCGCAGGCGTGGGGGCAGATCGCGCTCGAAGCCATTCGCTTCGATGCCGACGGCCACCTGCTATCGGGGACGCTGATGGACTATGCCGTCCCGCGCGCCGACGACGTGCCGCACGTGGAAGTGTTGCACGCCCACTCGCCGTCGCCGCGCAACCCGCTCGGCGCCAAGGGGCTCGGCGAGGCCGGCAATATCGGCGTGCCGCCGGCGGTGGTGAACGCCATCGTCGACGCCCTCGCGCCGCTCGGCGTCCGCCACCTCGATATGCCGCTGACTGCCGAGTCGATCTGGCGCGTGATCCGCCGCGTGTAATCCAATCCGCGGCGCGCGAGCCAATCCGCGGCGCGCGAGCCAATCCGCGGCGCGCAAGCCAATCCGCGGCGCGCGAGCCAATCCGCGGCGCGCAAGCCAATCCGCGGCGCGCAAGCCAATCGCCGCGCGCGAGCTAGGTACACACTCGGTTGCGCCCGCCGCGCTTCGCGCGGTAGAGCGCCGCGTCGGCGGAGTCCAGCACTTGATGCGCCGGCGCCGCCCGCCGCCCGGCCTCCGCGGCGCCGATGGACACCGAGACCGACACGCGGCGTGACGGGCGCGCCGCCCGGGGCGCGTCGTGCGCTCGCCGCGAGCGATCGGAGCCGCGCAGGCCGAAGCCCGTTGACTCGATCGAGTGCCGGAGCGCCTCCAGGTGAGGCAGCGCTTCGTCGAGCGCCGTGTCGCTGAAGATCACGGCGAACTCCTCGCCGCCGTAACGGAACGGTCGGCCGCCGCCGCCGACCTGCGCCAGGCGCGCGCCGATCATCCGCAGAAGCTGATCGCCGGCGTCGTGACCGTACGTGTCGTTGAACGTCTTGAAGTGGTCGATGTCGACCATCGCGATCGTGTAGAGGCCCTCGAGTCCCGCGAGCGTCTCCGTCAAGGCCCGGCGGCTGGGCAGGCCGGTCAGCTCGTCGCCGTAGGCGATCGCGTGGGACGTCTCCACGAGCGAGACGAGCAGCACGACACCCGCGCCGGCGAGGGCGATCGACGCGGAGGTCGGCGACGCGACACTGAAGGCGAGCAGCGCGCCGATGAGCGCCCAGAACGTGCCGCACTCCAGCGCCTGCGGCCGCATGAGCAATCGCACCGCTGCCAGCGCCACCGCGCACGAGAACGCCAGCATTCCCACGACCGGCAGGCGACCGCCGCCCAGCGGTTGCGTGAGAAGGTTGGCCATCGGAGCGGCCTCCGGCTGCGTGAGCAGCGCCGCCCCCAGGGCTTCGGCGGTCACGAGGCCCACACTCCAGCCGAACACCTGACGTCCGCGCCCGGGCAGCAGCGCGAGCATGGTCAGATTGAGCGGCAGCGCCGCCGACGCCACGGCGGTCACGACGGAGGCGGACGCCGTGGGCGAGACGAGCGTGATCGCGAGCGTCCGCTCGGCCGCGGCCAGCATCAGCGTCGCGGCGAGCACGCGCCAGCGCCGGAAGCGCCAGGCGAGCAGCGCCCCGGCGAGAAAGGCGATCAGCGGATACGCGGGCAGCAGCGAAGTCGTGAGGGGCGTCAGAACGGGCACGGACAGCAGCGCCACCGTCGCCGCGATGAGGGCGGCGCCGGGCAGCAGGCGGAGCGTCAGCGTCTTCAGTGAGTCGGGCCCGGACGAATGTGCAGATGGCAGCAGCCATCGCGGCCCGGCTGCCACGTATCGGCGAAGAACTCGAAGCCGGCCGCCTCGAAGGTGCCGTTGTCGACGCGGCCGGCGATACGACAGAGCGTGGCGACGTCGGTCTCCGAGAGGCCGGCCGCCTGCCACGCCTCCTTGAGCGGACAACGCTGAAGCTTGATGTCGAGCGCGGTGGCGTCGCACCGCTCGACGCGGGGCGCGAACATCCGTCCCTCGTCGGGAACGCCGCCGATGAACGCGTCACGCAGACCGGCGAGATCCGCCGGCGCGTACCGCGCGAACTGACGGCCGATCTCACGGCCGCGCGCCTCGATGGCACGGGCCATGAGACCGGTGGCCTGTGGCTCGCCGAGCGCCTTACGAAGCTCTTCGAACACGTGCCAATACATCAGCGCACGGTTCTTGAACGCGGCGTACAGCTCGCCGCGAAGGCGCTCGGCGTCAGGCATGTCAGGTGCGCTCCACCATATAGATGTGCGGCAGCATGTCGAAGTAGATGTTGCCCTCGACGACGGTCTCGCCGGCCTTGTTCTTCTCCAGGCCCCGCACGGTGGGCTTGGCCGCGGCCCATCGAGCGACCCAGGCCACGGGGATGTAGCCGCCATCCGTCTGCATGATCTCCTCGGCCTTTGCGTAGTTCGCCATGCGCTTCTTCACGTCGCGCGTGTCGCGGCCGGCTTCCAATTCCTTGTCGAACGCGTCGTTGACCCACGCCTGGCGCTTGCCCTCGGTCTTCTTGCCGTAGAACGTGTCGAAGTACTCGTTGTGCGGGTCGGGGTAGTCCATGAACCAGCGGATCCACACGAACTGGTAGTCGTTCTTCCAGAGGCCCGCGCGGAAGACGCGCTGCTCGAGGACCTCGAGCTCGGTCTTCATGTTGAGGTGCTCGAGAAGCACGGCCTGCACCGCTTCGGCGAGCGGCTTGGAGCCGTAGCCTTCGTCGCGCATCGTCAGCGTGATCTTGGGCCAGTTGCGTCCGCCCTCGAACGGCGTGCCCTTGAGCTGCGCCATCGCCGCCTTTGGGTCGAAGCGCTGGATGTCGCGAATGCTCTTGTCGTCCACCGCGCCCGGGAAGCCCGGAGGAATCATGGCGTGGGCGGGAACGGCGAAGCCGTCGGCCACGCGCACGACGTTCTCGCGATCGATCGCGTGCGCGACGGCGCGTCGCACCTTCACGTTGTCGAACGGCGGCTTCGTCACCTGGGGGGTGAGGTACCACGTCCCCGGGAACGGATAGCGAAAGACCTGGCCCTTCGTCCGCGCGTCGTCGCGGAGCCGCTTGAGATCGCCGGTCTGAAGCGACGTCATGTCGAGCTCGTTGTTCTCGTACGGCAGCGCGCCCGATTGCACCGGGATGATCGGGATCGTCACCTTCTCGAGCGTCACGTCCTTGGCGTTGATGAAGTGCTTGTTCTTGCGCAGGACCATCGCCTTGTTGTGCTCCCACGACTCGAGCGTGAACGGACCGTTGCAGACGAGGTTGCCGGCCTCGGTCCACTTGTCGCCGTGCTTCTCGACCGAGGGGCGATGGGCCGGCAGCGCGGCGAGGTACGCGGAGAGCACAGGGAAGTAGCCGCGGGGGCCTTCGAGGGTCACCTCGAGCGTCCAGTCGTCCTTGGCTCGCACGCCGACCTGCGAAGCGTCCGGCACCTTGCTCTTGTTGAACGCTTCGGCACCCTTGATGTCGTAGAAATAGCTCGAGTAGGGATTCTTGCTCGCCGGATCCATCTGCCGCTTCCACGACCACTCGAAGTCCTTTGCGGTGCATGGCGAGCCATCAGACCACTTCGAGTCTTTCCGGATGTTGAAGGTCCAGACGGAGCCCTCGGCATTGGACGACACGCGCTCGGCCACGTACGGCACGGGCTGGAAGTCGGCCGTGAACTTCATCAGGCCGGCCCAGAGCGCGGGCACGCCATTGCAGTACAGATCTTTGTTGTAGTCGTGGCTCGACGGATCGTTCTGCCACCAGCCGCCGCCGCCGTACCGGAAGTGCTGGTCCTTGGCGAGCTTCTCGCCGGGCGCCAGCTTGGGCGCCGCGGAGACGGGCCGCGCGTTGAAGCCGGCCGTGCCCAGGGCGGCGAGGCCGGCGGCGATGCGCAGGAAATCACGCCGGCCGACGCCGGCCGCCGCCAGCCGCGTGGCGAGCAGGTCCATCTGCGCATCGGAGATCGGGGGTCGCTTCATGGAGTCCTCCTCTCGGGTGCTATTTCATTTTCGGATCGAGAGCGTCGCGGACGCCGTCGCCGAAGAACGTGAACGCGAGCATGGTGACGGCGATGGCGATCGACGGGAACACGCACAGATGCCAGTACGAGCGGATGTATTGCTGGCCTTCTCCGACCATCTGGCCCCACGACGGCGTCGGCGGGTTGATGCCGACACCGATGAACGACAGCGCCGCCTCGGTGAAAATGGCCTCGGGAATGCCGAAGGTCACGGCCACCACGATGGGCGTCAGCGCATTCGGCAGCACGTGGCGGAAGAGCAGCCGGCCGCCGCGCGAGCCCAACGCGCGAGCGCCCTCGACATACTCTTTCTGCTTGATGGCGAGCACCTGCGCGCGTGTCTGGCGCGCGATGCCGACCCAGCCGGTGAGCCCGATGGCGATGAAGATGTTGGTCAACCCGGCGCCGAGCATCGACATCACGAGGATGACGAACAGCAGGCGCGGAAACGCGTACATGACGTCGATGAAGCGCGTGAGCGCGAGATCGGTGCGCCCGCCGACGTAGCCGGACAGCGCGCCGATCGGCACGCCGATCGCGACCACGATGAGCTGGGCGCCGAGGCCGACCAGCATCGACACCCGCGCGCCGTAAATCATCCGCGAGAGGAGATCGCGCCCGAGCTGGTCGGTGCCGAGCGGATAGAGCCGCGACGGCGCCTCGTTGAGGCGGCCGAAGTTCGTCTTGGTGTAGGGCAGGGGCGCGAGCACGTCGGCGAAGATCGCGATGAGACACAGCACGACGATGACCGCGCCGCCGGCCATCGCGAGCCGGTTGCGCCGCAGCCGGCGCACGCCGTCGCGCCAGAGACTCGTCGGTCGGGTCGTCAGCGCCGCCTCGGCGGCGAGCGTGCTCGCCGCGCGGACGCCGTCGGGATCCGCGATGGCGCGCGGGCCGGCGGTGAGACTAGTACCGGATTCTGGGGTCAAGCGCGCCATACGCGAGGTCGACGACGAGGTTCATGATCGCGAGGAAGACGCCGTAGGTGAGCACGACGGCCATGATCATCGGATAGTCTCGGCCGGTCATCGACAGAACGAAGAAGCGACCCATGCCGGGCACGCGAAAGATCGACTCGACGAAGAACGATCCGGTGCCGACCGCGGCGAACAGCGGTCCCAGCAGCGTGACCACGGGGATCAGCGCGTTCTTGAGTGCGTGCTTGAAGATGACCGGACCCTCCGCCAGGCCCTTGGCGCGCGCGGTGAGCGTGAAGTCGGCGCGGATGACCTCGAGCATGCTCGCGCGGGTGAAGCGCGCGATGATTCCCATCGGGGCCAGTGCCAGCGTGATGGTCGGCAGGACCCAGTCGCGCGGCGAGTTCCAGCCGCCGGTGGGAAAGAGCGGCAGCATGAACGAGAAGATGATGATCAGGAAGACGGCGAGCACGAAATTCGGAACCGCGACGCCGACGGTGGCGAGCGAGACGGAGACGTAGTCCCAGCCGCGGTTCTGATGGATCGCCGCCAGGATCCCGAGCGTGAGACCTCCCGCCACGGCGAGGGCCAGCGCCATCGCGCCCAGGAACAGCGAGATCGGAAAGGTTTCGCGCAGGATCTCGGCGACGGTGCGGGTCTTGTACACGAACGAGAACCCGAAATCGCCGCGAACCGCCTTCGAAACGAAAATCGCGAACTGCTCCCACAACGGCTTGTCGAGCCCGTAGTACGCCGCGAGGGCCTTTTGCGCCTCCGGCGACAGCGGGTTGGCGCCCTCGGCCACGGGGTCGAGAGGGCTGCCGGGCGTGGCGTGCATGACGAGAAACGTCACGAGCGCCATCGCGAGCAGGGTCGGCACCAGCCAGAGCAGTCGGGAAATCGCGTAGTGGAGCACTGAATCCTCCGGAGTTTGGCTACTATAACCGAAGCGGGGGATGACCGAGGAGCATCGGCGGCTCGAGGAGGCGAAGCGGCGGACGGCGCATTGGCGACGCTGGGGCCCCTACCTGTCGGAGCGACAGTGGGGTACGGTGCGCGAAGATTACAGTCCGGGCGGCACGGCCTGGGAGTATTTCCCGCACGACCACGCGCGCTCGCGGGCCTACCGCTGGGGCGAGGATGGCCTGGGCGGCATCTCCGACAACCACCAGCGCCTCTGCTTCGCCGTGGCCCTCTGGAACGGGCGTGATCCGATCCTCAAGGAGCGCCTCTTCGGCGTCACCGGCACGCAAGGCAATCACGGGGAGGACGTCAAGGAGTACTACTTCTACCTCGACAGCACCCCGACCCACTCCTACATGAAGTACCTGTACAAGTATCCGCAGCGCGCGTACCCATACGGGCGTCTGGTCGAGGAGGCCGCCCGACGGGGCCGCGACCAGCCGGAATACGAGCTGCTCGACACGGCCGTCTTCGCCGACGACCGCTATTTCGATGTCCTGGTCGAGTACGCGAAGGCCAGCATCGACGACCTGCTCATTCGCATCACGGTCGACAACCGTGGCCCCGATCCGGCCGAGCTGCACGTCCTGCCGACGCTCTGGTTCCGCAATACATGGACGTGGGAGCCAGGCTCACCCCGCCCGCGGTTGCGCGCGCGCGCATCACCCGTCGGCGGCGGTGTCGTCGAGGCCGAGCACGCCACGCTCGGTCGCCGCTGGCTCGTGTGCGAGGGCGCCGCCGACCTGCTCTTCACGGACAACGAGAGCAACGTACGGCGGCTGTGGGGCGTCCCGAACGTCACACCGTACGTGAAGGACGCGTTCCACGAGTACGTGATCCGCGGCCTCGCGGAGGCCGTGAATCCCGCGCGCGAGGGGACGAAGGCCGCCGCGCACTTCGGCTGGACACTGCGCGCGGGCGAGTCGCGCAGCATCCGTCTGAGGCTCACCGACGTCGCGCCCGCCGGCGATCCGTTCGATCGCGACTTCGACGCGCTCGTCGAGCGCCGACGCCGCGAGGCCGACGAGTTCTACGCGACGATGGTGCCCGCGCCCTGCTCCGAGGACGCTCGCGCGGTCGCCCGCCAGGCGTACGCGGGCTTGCTGTGGAACAAGCAGTTCTACCACCTCGATGTGAAGCGCTGGCTCGCAGGCGATCCGGGGCAGCCGACGCCGCCGCGCGGGCGGCTGCGCGGACGCAACCATCGATGGACCCATCTCTACAACGAAGACGTCATCTCGATCCCGGACAAGTGGGAGTATCCCTGGTACGCCGCGTGGGATCTCGCCTTTCACGCGATCGCGCTGGCGCCGATCGATCCCGATTTCGCCAAGGCGCAGCTGATCCTCTTCCTGCGCGAGTGGTATCTGCACCCCAACGGGCAGATTCCGGCCTACGAGTGGGCGTTCGACGACGTCAATCCCCCGGTCCACGCGTGGGCGGTGTGGCGCGTGTACAAGATCGATCGACGGGTGACCGGCGTGGCCGACCGCGATTTTCTGGAGAAGGCGTTTCAGAAGCTGCTGTTGAACTTCACGTGGTGGGTGAACCGCAAGGACACCGAAGGACAGAACGTCTTCGAGGGCGGCTTTCTCGGCCTCGACAACATCGGTGTGTTCGACCGTTCGGCGCCGCTGCCGACGGGCGGCCACATCGAGCAATCGGACGGCACGTCGTGGATGGGCATGTACTGCCTCAACATGCTTGCCATCGCGCTCGAGCTGTCGCAGTCGAATCCAGCCTATGAGGACATCGCCTCGAAGTTCTTCGAGCACTTCGTCTACATCGCCAGGGCGATGAACGACCTGGGCGGTGAGGGCATCACCCTGTGGGACGAGCAGGATGGGTTCTACTACGACGTGCTGCACACACAGGGGAACGCATACCAGCTGAAGGTTCGCTCGATGGTGGGCCTCATCCCGCTCTTCGCGGTGGAGACGCTCGAGCCGGAGGTGGTGGACCGATTGCCGGGGTTCATGCGCCGCATGCAGTGGTTCATCGACAACCGGCCGGAGTTTCGCACCAACGTCGACACGGTCACCGTGGCGGGTGGAGGCGTGCGCCGGCTGCTCTCCATCGTCAATCGCACGCAGCTGACGCGGGTGCTGCGCTACATGCTCGATCGCGACGAGTTTCTGTCGCCCTACGGCGTCCGCGCGCTGTCGCGGTATCACCGGGCGCATCCCTACGTCCTCAGCGTGGACGGCCTCGAGCATCGCGTCGATTACGAGCCGGCCGAGTCCACCACCGGTCTCTTCGGCGGCAACTCCAACTGGCGCGGCCCGGTCTGGTTTCCCGTGAACTACCTGCTCATCGAGTCGCTGCAGAAGTTCCACTACTTCTACGGCGACGACCTGAAAGTGGAGTGCCCGAGCGGCTCACATCGCCTTCTGAACCTTTGGGACGTCGCGGGCGAGCTATCCCGCGGCCTTGTCCGACTGTTCCTACGCGGCCGTGACGGTCGCCGGCCCGTGCACGGCAGCGCCGAGCCGTTTCAGACGGACCCGCACTGGCGCGACCTGCTGCTGTTTTACGAATACTTCCACGGCGACGACGGCGCCGGTATGGGCGCCGGCCATCAGAGCTGGACCGGGCTGGTCGCCAAGCTCATCCAGCAGAGTGGGGAGTGAGGCTCCCGTGCGCGGTATGCTGGATCTGCGAGGAGGGCGCCGCTCATGAGCGAACGCGTGAAAGAAATCCTGTCCTGGTATGGCAGCGACAACCCCGGCACGCTGACGAATCTCGCGCGCGTGCTGAACGCCGGCACGCTGGCCGGCAGCGGACGGCTCGTGATCCTGCCGGTGGACCAGGGTGTCGAGCACGGTCCGGCGCGGAGCTTCGCCGTCAACCCGCCCGCGTACGATCCGCGCTACCACTTCGAGCTGGCGATCGAGGCCGGCTGCAACGCGTACGCGGCGCCCCTCGGCTTTCTGGAGGCCGGGGCACGCGAGTTCGCCGGACGCGTTCCGCTGATCCTGAAGCTGAACAACCACGACGTGCTGCTCGAGGAGAAGGATCCCAATCAGGCGATCACCGGCTCCGTGCACGACGCGCTGCGCCTGGGGTGTGTGGCGATCGGCTTCACGATCTATCCGGGCTCCGAGCATCGCCTGTCGATGTACGAGCAGATTCGCGGCATGGCAGAGGAGGCGAAGGCCAACGGTCTGGCCGTCGTCATCTGGTCGTACCCGCGCGGCTCCGGCCTCAGCAAGGAGGGCGAGACCGCCGCCGACGTCACTGCGTACGCCGCGCACATCGCCGCCCAGCTCGGTGCGCACATCATCAAGGTGAAGCTGCCCTCGGCGCACCTCGAGCAGGCGGCCGCCAAGAAGGTCTACGAATCCACGCAAGTGCCGCTGGGCACGCTCGCCGAGCGCGTGCGCCACGTCGTGCAAGCGGCTTTCAACGGCCGTCGCATCGTCATCTTCTCGGGCGGCGCTGCCGCCAAGGACGACCAGGTCTTCGACGAGGTCCGCGCTATCCGCGACGGCGGGGGGTTCGGCTCGATCATCGGACGCAACTCGTTCCAGCGAAAGAAGCCGGACGCGCTCAAGTTCCTGGCGACGGTCATGGGCATCTACGCGGGTACTCAGAAATAGCGTGATCCTCGCGGGCGACGTCGGCGGCACCAAGACGACGCTCGCCCTGTTCGAGCCGCGTGGCACGGGGTGTGCGCTCCTGCGCGAGGACACGCTGCCAAGCCACGAGTTCGGCTCGCTGGAGGCGGCGATCGCGCGCTTTCTCGGCGAAGGGCCGCCGGTCAGCATCGCGGCGGCGTGTATCGGCATCGCGGGACCGGTGGTGGACGGCCGCGTGACGACGACGAATCTCCCATGGGTGGTCGACGAGCGCCGGCTCGCCTCGGAGATTCCCGCCACGCGGGTGCGGCTGCTGAACGATCTCGAGGCCACCGCGCACGGGATCGACGCGCTCGAAGAGCGCGAGCTGCTGGCACTGCAGCCCGGCGTCCGGCGCGCGGCCGGTAACCTTGCCGTCATCGCCGCCGGCACCGGTCTCGGGGAGGCGATCGTCGTCGGCGAGGGACAGGCGCGGACCGTCGTTGCCACCGAGGGCGGGCACGCCGACTTCGCGCCGCGCGGTGAGCTGGAGGAGGACCTGCTCGGCCACCTGCGCAAGGAGTTCGGCCGTGTGTCCTACGAGCGCGTGCTCTCGGGCCCCGGGCTCGTGAACGTCTATCGATTCCTGCGCGACACCGGCGTCGCGGGGGAAACGCCGCAGGTGGCGGCGATAATGCGCGAGCGCGATCCCGCCGCGGTCATCACCGAGCTCGGGGTGCGGGCGGCGGACCGCCTGTGCGAAATGACGCTCAACGTTTTCGTGTCCGTGTACGGCGCCGAGGCGGGCAATCTCGCTCTCAAAGCGCTCGCGCTGCGCGGCGTTGTCGTGGCCGGCGGCATCGCTCCTCGCATGACGCAGCTGCTGGCCGCGGGCGCGTTCGTCAGCGCGTTCCGCGACAAGGGCCGGCTCATGCCGTTGATGGAAAGTATCCCCGTGCGTGTCGCGCTGAATCCGAAGACCGCGCTTCTCGGCGCCGCCGGCGTGGCGCGCTCGATGCTCGACGCGAGCGCTTAGGCGCTCCCGGCCGAGGACTCGTCCTCCAGCCGCAGCGGCAGCGCGATCGTGAACGTCGAGCCGCGGCCCACTTCGGTCTCCATTTCGATCGTCCCGCCGTGGCTCTGCACGATCCCGAGGCTCACCGAGAGTCCCAGACCCGTGCCACTCACCTCCGGCTTCGTGGTGAAGAACGGGTCGAAGATGCGATCCCGATGCTCCGGTGCGATGCCCGGGCCCGTGTCCTGGAAGGAGATCCGCACACCGCCATCGACGGCCTCCGTCCGGATCGTCAATGATCCGCCGTTGGGCATGACATACACCGCGTTGTTGATGATGTTGAGGAAGACCTGCTTCATGCGCGAGATGTCCAGCTCGACGTTCGGTAGGTTCGGCGCGTAACACTCGTTGACCTCGACCGCGTTGAGCGCCCCCTGACGTCTCACCATCGCGATGACCTGCTCGAGCACGGTGTTGACGTCGGCGCTCTCGGGCGAGAAGTCGCGCTGCCGGCTGAACTGCAGCAGGTCACGCACGATGTCGCGTGCCCGAGATGCCTCCTCCTGGATCAGTCCCAGCTCCTCGCGCATCGGATCCGCGGGCGGCATGCGCTCGCTGAGGAACGACGCGAAGCCGAGCACCGTCGTGAGCGGGTTGTTGATCTCGTGCGCGATGTTGGCGGCCAGCTCGCCGATGGCGGCGAGCTTCGTGGACTGCACCAGCTGGGCCTGCGTGCGCTTGAGCTCCGCCATCTGCTCCTTGACGCCCTGGTAGAGTCGCGAGTTCTCCACGGCGAGCGCGCCCTGCAGCGCGATGCCCTCGGCGAGACGGAGCTCGTCAGACGTGAAGCGGTGACTCTCCTTGACCCAGAGCACGGAGAAGCCTCCGATGAGATCGTCCTTCCAGTAGATCGGCTGGATGAGCATCGACTTGTGCGCGATCGCCTGCGAGGCCGGCATGCTGCTCCACGACTCGCTCTGGCTGTCGGACGCGGCGATCGGACCTTTGTGGTCGAGCAGGGCCTGGATGACCGGGTCGTCCATCCGCAGCACCGCCGCTGCCGGCGTGCCGACGACATCCTTGGGGATGTGATACCCCACGAGCGGAACGAAGTGCGTCCGCTCGGGGACGAGCAGCCAGGCCACACCGGTGTCCCCACCGAGCGCGCGCACCATCTCGCGCGTGGCGCGACGGAGAATCTCCGTCAGGTCGAGCGTGGCGCTGAGCACCTGGCTGACCGCCACCAGCGTCTCGGTGTGGCGCAGCCGTAGCTGCGTCTCCTCGTGCAGCTGGGCGTTCCGAATGCCGACCGCGGCCGAGGTGGCGAGCGCCTGCGCCAGCGTGACGTCCTCCGCGGGGAACTCACGGCGCTGACGGGTCCAGCAGAGGAGCACGCCGATGGGCACCTCGTCGAGCATGAGCGGCACACCGACGAACGAGAGCAAGCCCTCGGACTGGGCCCACGCGCGCTCGCGGAAGCGCGGGTCCACCTGCACGTCGGGGAGCATGAGCGGCGTGAGGTGCTCCATGATCCAGCCCACCGCGCCCTCTCCGGGCGCGAAGCGCATCCGAGCGAGGCGTGGCCTCTCCGCGAGCCCTGCCTGGGCCGCCAGCCGGTACTCGGAGTCCTCTGCATAGAGCCAGATGCGCACCACATCCACGGAGAGCCGTGTGCGCACGAGCTCGGTGAAGCGCTGCAGCACTTCCTCGATCTTGAGGGTGCTCGCGAGCAGATGGCCGGCCTCGACGAGACTCTGCTGTTCGGCCGCCCGACGCACCACGCCGTCGTAGAGGCGCGCGTTCTCGACCACGATAGCGACCTGGTTGGCGACGATGTTGAGCAGCTGCTCCTCGTCGGCTTTGGCACCCGGCGGCAGGACCAGCCGTGCGGTCATCTGTCCCAGCGTGCGTCCGCGCACCGCGAGCGGCAGCCGCCACTCCGCGTCGGTCCAGTCCTCCGCCGGCGACACGCCGGCGCCGGCCAGCACGCTGCGCGGTCGTTCCGCGGACGGCGTCCCCGTGACTTCGACGTGCGCCTCGGCGTCGACGATGTCGACGGCCAGATGCGTCGTGCCGAGCGCGCGGGCGAGGTTCGGCAAGAGCTGCTCGAGCATCGCCTCGACGCCGAGCTCGGAGGTGATGTCCTGCACCGCGCGGTGGAGGTCGGCGAGCTGGCCGGCCCGGCGCACGAAATGCTGGTTGAGCCGCTTAAGCTCCTCGACCTGGTTGACCAGGCGGTACACGAGCCGCTGATTCAACTCGCGCAGATAGACGCCCTGCTCGCGCTCCTCGACCTGCTCGCGCTTGCCGTGCAGGAACTCGGCGACCTGGCGGGGGAACGTGTCGACGTCGATCGGTTTCTGGATATAGCCGTCGCAGCCCGCCACGAGCGTGCGCTGCCGGTCGCCCTCCATCGCGTACGCCGTGACCGCGATCACCGGCGTGGTCGCGAAGGCGGGGAACGACTTGATGATCGAGACGACCTCGTAGCCGTCCACCGCCGGCAGGTTCACGTCGAGGAGGATGAGCGCCGGCTCCTCGCGCACGGCGGCCTCGATGCCGGCCAGGCCGTCCTCGGCGTCGATGATCGCGTAGCCCTCGGCCTCGAGGATGGCGCGGACCAGCATCCGGTTCTCCGGATTGTCCTCCACGTGGAGGATCTTCGGTCGATTGCCGTCCTTACGAATCGCTGAGGGCATGAAGTCCCCTAACCGACCGCCGCCGACAGCGGCAGCGTGAAATGAAACGTCGAGCCGTGGCTCTCGCGGCTCTCGGCCCAGATACGACCGCGATGCAGCTCGATGAATTTCTTGCTGATGGCCAGGCCCAGACCCGTGCCGTCCGCCTGCTGCGCGAGCGGATTGTCGAGGCGCTGGAAAGGCTCGAACAGCCTGGCCAGGTCTGCGCTGGAGATCCCGATGCCGGTATCCGCGACCGACACGTGCACCATCTCGCCTTCGCGACGGACCTGGACCATGATCTTGCCGGCGGCCGTGAACTTGATCGCGTTGGACATGAGATTGAGCAGGACCTGCTTGATCCGCGTGCGGTCGCCGGCGATCTCGGGCAGGTCGAGGGGCACGTCTTTCTCGATCTTGAGCCGCTTGTCCCGCACCAGCGGCAGCGACGACTCGATGCACTCGTCGACCAGACTCAGCATGTCCACGCGGTCGTCACGCATCTCCAGCCGACCCGCTTCGATGCGCGAGAAGTCGAGGATGCCGTTGATCAGCTCGAGCAGGTGACGGCTCGAATTGTGAACCGAGCGGATGTAGGCCTCCTGACGCTCGGTGAGCTCGCCGTCGAGCCGGTTCAGCAGCACCTTGGAGAAGCCGATGATCGAGTTCAGCGGCGTCCGCAGCTCGTGCGACATGTTGGCGAGGAACTGCGACTTCAGACGGCTGGCCTCCATGAGGCGCACGTTCGAGGTGGACAGCCCCTCGTACAGCCGCGCGTTTTCCAGGGAGATGGCCGCCTGCACGGCCAGCAGCGAGAGCACGTCGAGCTCCTGGCGGTCGAAGATCTCGCCCGACAGCTTTTCGCCCAGTAGCAGGATGCCGTTGAGCTTGTTCTCGATCTTCAGCGGAACGATGAGGGACGCCTTGATGGCGTCCAGTTCGCCCTCGGCCGTCTCGAAGTACTTCGCGATGCGCGGGTTGAGCTTCGCCTCCTCTTTGACAAGCAGCCCTTCGGTGCGGGTCAGCCAATGCACGATCGGGCTGTCCGCGCGAATCGACTCGACGCCGGCGCCCTCGTCGAGCGTGGTCTCCTCGCGATAGGAGGCGAACGTGTTGGCGCTCACGTCGTAGATCATCAACGTGGCATGCGTGACCGGGATACCACGCACGAGACCGTGCACCAGGGTGTCGACCAGCTCGTTGAAATTGAGGATCGCGCTCATGCGCTTGCTGAGCGATAGCAGCGTCTCGTAGCAGCCCCGGCGCTTGCTGAACATCAGCCGATGGATGCGGTCCTCGAGATGCTGCCCCCATGGCGTCAGCAGCACCGTGATGACGAAGCCCAGCGGCACAACCACCCAGATGGTGTCGATGTCGGCGAGGTCGAAGGCGCGCTCGATCGTCCGGGTCACGATGTAGAGTGCGGCGGTCACGACGGTGCCGACGACGCCGTACACCGACGCCTTCTTCACCGCGAGGTCCACCGCGAACAGGCGATAGCGCACGATCGACGTGCCGAGCATCAGCGCGAACACCATGTTCGCGGGGATGCCCATGGGGTAAACCTGCTCGGCGGCCGGGATGTACTTCGCCGTCACGAACCGCGCGAAGTCGATGAAGCCGCCCGCCAGGCTGATGAGCGTGCCGAGCACGATGAGCGTGCCGCGGTTGCGGCGGAACGACGAGTCGATGCCGCGGTTGGCTCGCACCAGGTGTCGGAGCCCGTAGATCATGAAGAAGTTGAAGGCGATGATGAACGGCACATACAACGGGCCGGTGGCCGGTGCCCAGCCCCAGTGCGTCCAGACGACGCCCTTCATGAACAGCGGCGATCGGCTGAGATTGATGATGCTGTAGACGATCGAGATCGCGTAGGCCAGCGCCAGCGACGGACGGTGACGCGTGGTTGCATCCAGGAAGATGAGGACGAAGTGGTACCAGAAGGCCGGTACGAGGAGCACGCCGGTGTGAATCACCACTTCGGCGAAGAACGCCGACGAGGGTTCGGGACTCGTCCGGAGCATGAACGCCCCGATGTTCCAGAGCGCCATCGCCGACGCGAAGTAGGCAAACACCCGGTTCAGCCGGCTTCCCGGGTTGCGCAGGAGCGACAGCCCGGCGAGCGTGACGTTCAGGAAAAACGCTACGAGGGGAAGGAGGCTATGTGGGCTCAATCACATTCCCCTCGGACTCATCGAGAGGAAGGTAGACCTTATCTCGCTTGCGCACGGCCTCGATCTCGTCCTTGAGGATTCCGAACACGACCACGTCCCAGTAGCGTGTCCCGTCGAAGCCGGCCTGCCGCAGCACGCCCTCCTGGTGAAACCCGTTGCGCCGCAGTGAGTTCATGCTGAGCACGTTGTACGCATAGACCTTCGCTTCGATCCGGCGGATGCCGAGGACATCAACGCCATAGTAGGAGACGAGCTTGCCCGCTTCAACGCCGTATCCGCGCCGGATCGCGCGGCGATCCGTGATGATGGTCTCGAGGAAGGCGTAGCCCTCGAGCAGATGGATGTTGAAGAGCCGGACCACGCCCACGGGCTTCGCCCACCCGCGATACGCCTCGACGATCAGCACGACTTGCGTAGGGTCGTTCATGACCGCGTCGTGAAAGCCCGGCGCCTTGTCCCAATCATGCTTGAAGGCATGCAGGAACTCGCTGCCGACCATCCGCTCCAGGTAGGGATCCTCCACCCACTCGGTGAGCCACTCGAGATCGCTGCGCGTGAATGTGCGAAGGTACACGCGCGTCCCGCGCGAGATCACCACGCCCGCTTCCGGTCGCCGGATGTCGGCCGGCGCTTCCAGCGGAGTCCCCTCCACCCCGATCACACTCTCCAAGAGTTCCAGCATCGCATTCCACCGTTCCTCAAACGGGGTCGCCTCGCTTGTCCCCGACAGTTCAGAACGTAATTTCGAACCTCACGGTCGGAAAGCCGATCGCCATCTCGTTGGGGGCGACCGGGACGGTAGTGAACGTGGTTGGATCCAGCAAATACAGGGGCGCGTCTCCCGCCACCGCAGGGAACAGGAACGGCAGCCGAAACACCCCCGTGAACGGCACCCTCTTCGAGAAACCGTCCAGCGTGAGATGGCCGACGACCGAACCCAGGGGCAGCTGCACCACTCCGTCATGACCGTCGTCCACGCCAACGATCGCCGGCCGGAAGTCCATCTTGCCAGTGAAGTTGCCGGTGGCGATCACGACCTCGGGGCTGTCCGGTGTCGGCTGCCCGGTCAGTTGATTGACCTCCTGCACCACCACCGACAGGGTGCCGGTAAACAGGCCCAGTCCCGTCGTCAGACTGATGTTGTCCGACCCCGTCGAGTTGAGGGTACAGAATGGCGCCTCAGGCTTGGCCGCCATCACCAGCGCATCTGGGCACAGCGCGCTTCCCCGCCGCGCGAAGCCTACCAGCGATGAGGAGAGTGCCTTGCGACGGCCTCGTTCCAACGCCTTCATGCTCAGGTTCTCGGTCGTCTCGTACAGGACTGCTTCAAAGGAAACAGCGTCCCAGTTGGGGACGGGCGGCTGAGCGATAGCATAGCCCGAACCGACCGGGGTCATGGCAAGCAACAGCACCAGGATTGTCGTCGCGCAAATCCGTCTGATCATTCAATCTGCCTCCAAACGGTCCCCGGGGTGGGCCTCCTGTCACGGCCGACACTCGGACACCGAATAACCAGCAATCCGAGTACCAAACTTTTGTACACATGTTAAATGGCTAATACTACGAGATAAATACCGTTCTCAAACCAGCAAATGCGATCCGGAGGTGTATGATTCCTGGTCGATGGACCGCGCCGAATGACACCGACTGAGTGAAAAACACCCAGGGCGTCAGCGGGGTCGGCGCACCCAGGCGAGCCGGCTGATCCCGGCCAGGAAGGTCTCCCGAATGTCGAGGATGTCGAACCCCGCCGCCGTGATGGCCGCGCGGAAATCGGTCTCGCTCAGATAACGCCGGTCAACGTGCCGCAGGGTCTCGAAAACCGCGGTTGGAACGAGCCAGCGCAGCGCGCGCAGCGCCTCGAGGCTGTTGTGCTGCTTGCGTAGGTCGTTGAGGGTCGAGAGGACTCGGGCTGGCCGCCCATACGTCAGGACGATGGCGTGGCCGCCAGGCTTGACCGCTCGTCGGCATGCGGCCAGCAGCGCCTCCGGCTGCGGGTGCCAGTACAGCGTGTGCATGCTTACGACGATGTCGAAGGCGCCCTCCCAGGGCAGCGGCTCGGCAGCGACGTCGCGATGCTCAAAGGTCAGCGTGAGACCGCGGCGGCTCCATCGCGCGCGCGCAACGTCGACGAGGTGACCGACGGCATCGACGCCGGTTACACGGTAGCCGCGTGCAGCGAGGCGCGCGGCTACGATGCCGGTGCCGCACGAGACGTCGAGGACGCTCGAGGACCCGCCGGCTGGCGCTGAGCGCGCCACGAGCGAGGTGATGTCATCGAGCAAGCGCTCGTACGGCGGAAACCCGGACACGACCGCGTCGTAGGTGAGCCCGTAGCCCCGCGCGATGAGCCGTTCGGTGGCGGCGCGCATCGAGGCTCGTCGGCCGCTGTGGTCCGTGAGCAGCTCGCGCGTCAGGGCGTCCGGTCCCGCGGGCCGGCGCGTCATTCAGGACTCCGGGTCGCGACGGGCCCACACGAGCACGCTGGCCCCGTTGAGGAACGTGCGGCGCATTTCGAGCACCCTGAAGCCCGCCCCCTCGAGATTCGCCGCGAATTCGGGTTCGTCCCAGTAGTGAGGACCGATACGCTTGCGCGTCAGCTCGAAGATCGAATTGGGCACGAGCCAGAGCAGGCTCCCAAACGCGCGGCGCATGCCGTCCCGGGTCTGGATGTCGCGGAACGTCGACCAGTGACCGGCGTTGCGCGTCGGGTTGACGAACACGGCGTACCCGCCCGGTTTCAGGAGACGGCGCGCCTCGCGCAGGAGCGTGAGCGGCTGGGGGTGCACATAGAGACCGTGGATGCTGACGAGAATATCGAAGGAGGCGTCGCGGCCGCCTGCGCCCTCGGCCAGGTCACCGTGGCGAAACGCGAGGTTGGCGAGTTGCTTGGCGCGGCGCTTTTCCCTCGCCAGCTCCACGAGCGCGCCATAGGACTCGAGGCCGATTGTGGAGAACCCCGCCTCCGCGAGCACGAAGGTGAAGTTGCCGGGTCCGCATCCGACGTCGAGGACCTGGACGTCGCGACGCCGCGCGTCGGGGGCACTCTTTTCGACGAGCTCGAGGACTTCGGTCTGTAGATTCTGGTACGACTCAAACCGCTCGAAGATGGAGTCGTAC
>Ga0075428_100001432_pt1 | contig 25460 bp, 14 predicted proteins | sample RhiMetdeltSRZDD2_FD_75291 | JGI IMG/M metagenome (GOLD analysis project Ga0075428, IMG submission 75291) | Populus rhizosphere microbial communities from Tennessee, USA - Rhizosphere MetaG P. deltoides SRZDD2 | ecosystem: Host-associated > Plants > Roots > Rhizosphere > Soil | place: USA... | reverse complement strand
CGGGTGAGCGCCGCGCCGCCGAGCAGCACCGGGAACCGGTCGGCCACCCCGCGAGTGTTCATCTCTTGGAGGTTTTCCTTCATCACTACGGTGGACTTCACCAGCAGCCCCGACATGCCAACGACATCGGCGCTCTTGTCCTGGGCCACCTCGAGGATGTTGGCGATCGGCTGCTTGATGCCGATGTTGACGACCTCGTAGCCGTTGTTGGTCAGGATGATGTCGACCAGGTTTTTTCCGATGTCGTGCACGTCGCCCTTGACGGTGGCCAGCACGATGCGGCCCTTACCTGCGTCGTCCTCGGCCTTCTCCATGTGTGGTTCGAGGTACGCCACAGCGGTTTTCATCACTTCGGCGGACTGCAGCACGAACGGCAGTTGCATCTGGCCCGAGCCGAACAGCTCGCCGACGGTCTTCATGCCGGCCAGCAGGTCGTCGTTGATGATGGACAGTGGCGGCTTCTGCGTCATCGCCTCGTCGAGGTCGGCCTCCAGCCCGTTGCGCTCGCCGTCGACGATGCGCTGCGCCAACCGCTCCAGCAGTGGCATCTTGGCCAGTTCGGCGGCGCGTGACTCCTTCGACGACGCCGCAGAGACGCCCTCGAACATTCCCATCAGTTCCTGCAGCGGGTCGTAACCCTCACGCCGGCGGTCGTACACCAGGTCCAAAGCGACCTCGCGCTGCTTCTCGTCAATCCTGTTCATCGGCAGGATCTTCGAGGCGTGCACGATCGCCGAATCGAGCCCGGCCTCCTGGCATTCGTGAAGGAAGACCGAGTTGAGCACCTGCCGTGCAGCAGGATTGAGGCCGAACGAGATATTCGAAAGCCCCAGTGTCGTTTGGACATCCGGGTGCTTTTGCTTCAGAAGTCGGATGGCTTCGATGGTTTCGATGCCATCTTTGCGCGACTCTTCCTGACCCGTGCAGATGGTGAACGTGAGCGTGTCGATCAGGATCGAGGACTCATCCACACCCCAATTCCCGGTGATGTCGGCGATGAGCCGCTCGGCGATTTCCACCTTCTTCTCGGCGGTGCGGGCCTGACCCTCCTCGTCGATTGTCAGCGCGACCACCGCGGCGCCGTGCTCGGCGACGAGTTCCATCGTCTTGTGGAACCGCGACTCCGGCCCGTCGCCGTCCTCGTAGTTCACCGAGTTGATCGCGCACCGGCCACCGAGATGCTCCAAACCCGCCTTCAGCACCGGGGTTTCGGTGGAGTCCAGCATGATCGGCAGCGTCGACGCGGTGGCCAGCCGGCTGGCAAGCGCGGTCATGTCCGCCACGCCGTCGCGACCCACGTAGTCCACGCATAAGTCGAGCAGGTGCGCGCCGTCGCGTGTCTGCTCCTTGGCGATGTCGAGGCACTTCTGCCAGTCCTCGGCGATCATCGCCTCACGAAACGCCTTGGAGCCGTTGGCGTTCGTCCGCTCGCCGATCATCAGCACCGACGCGTCCTGCGCGAACGGCGTCGACGAGTACAGCGACGCGACGGCGGGCTCGTAGGTGGCGTGGCGCTCGGCGCGCTGCACATTCGGAATCGCGTCGGCGACCCTGCGGATGTGTTCGGGTGTGGTGCCGCAGCACCCGCCGACCAGCGACAGTCCATATTCGGAGACGAAGCCCGACAGCGCCTCGGCGAGTTCGTCTGGCGTAAGCGGATATTCGGCACCGTTGGCACCCAACACCGGCAGGCCCGCGTTCGGCATCACCGACACCGGGGTGCGGGCATGTTGAGACAGATAGCGCAGGTGCTCGCTCATCTCGGCGGGACCCGTGGCGCAGTTCAGCCCGATCATGTCGACACCGAGCGGCTCGACCGCCGTCAGCGCCGCGCCGATCTCGCTGCCCAGCAGCATGGTGCCGGTGGTCTCGACGGTCACGTGGGCGATCACCGGGATGTGACGGCCGAGCTGGGCCATCGCCCGGCGTGACCCGAGCACCGCGGCCTTCAGCTGCAGCAGGTCCTGGCATGTCTCGACGAGGATCGCGTCCGCGCCGCCCTCCAACATGCCGAGGGCAGCCTCGGCGTACGCGTCGCGGATCACCGCATACTCGGTGTGGCCAAGCGTCGGCAACTTGGTGCCGGGGCCCATCGAGCCCAACACGTACCGCCTGCGATCCGGGGTGCTCATCTCGTCGGCCACCCGCCGCGCGATCGCGGTGCCGCGCTGGGAGAGATCACGGATTCGATCCGCGATGTCGTAGTCGCCGAGGTTGGACAGGTTGCAGCCGAACGTATTGGTCTCGACGGCGTCCGCGCCGGCCTCGAAGTAGGCGCGGTGGATGGTCTCGATCACATCCGGACGGGTGTCGTTGAGGATCTCGTTGCAGCCCTCGAGGTTGTTGAAGTCGTCGAGCGTGAGATCGGCCGCCTGCAGCTGCGTGCCCATGGCGCCGTCGCCCACCATGACCCGCTTCGACAAGGTGTCGAGCAAATCGGTGTCGTACGCGCGATCGTTCACAACAGTCACAGAGACAGGGTAGTCGCTCTATCCAAATCGGCCTGTGTGGCGATGCCACTCATCGCTGCCACACAAGGCTTACGCTGGCCTAGTGACCCCGTCGGATGCGAGCGGCCATAGGCCGGCCGACCTGCCAAAACTCAACGACACGATCGTCGTCGCCGCCTTCGAAGGCTGGAACGACGCGGGCGACGCCGCCAGCGATGCGCTGGAGCACCTGGATGCGATCTGGGAAGCGGAGCCGATCGTTGAGATCGATGACGAGGCCTATTACGACTACCAGGTGAACAGGCCCGTGATCAGACAGGTCGACGGCGTTACCCGGGAACTGGTGTGGCCGTCGATGCGGATCTCACACTGCCGCCCGCCCGGCTCCGACCGCGACATCGTGCTGATGCACGGCGTGGAGCCGAACATGCGCTGGCGCACGTTCTGCGCCGAGCTGCTCGCGATCGCCGACAAGCTCAACGTGCAGACCGTCGTCATCCTCGGCGCGCTGCTGGCCGACACGCCGCACACCCGACCCGTGCCGGTCTCAGGAGCGGCCTACTCCCCCGACTCGGCCAAGACGTTCGGCCTGGAAGAAACCCGCTACGAGGGCCCAACCGGCATTGCCGGGGTGTTCCAGGACGCGTGTGTGCAAGCGGGCATCCCTGCGGTGACGTTCTGGGCGGCCGTTCCGCACTACGTGTCGCAACCGCCGAACCCGAAGGCGACGGTGGCGTTGTTGCGTCGCGTCGAGGATGTCCTCGATATAGAGGTACCGCTGGCCGATCTGCCCAGCCAGGCCGAGGAGTGGGAACAGGCCGTGAGCGAGATGACAGCCGAGGACGACGAGATCGCCGAATACGTCCAATCGCTCGAGGAACGCGGCGACGCCGAGGTCGACATGAACGAGGCGCTCGGCAAGATCGACGGCGACGCGCTGGCGGCCGAGTTCGAGCGTTACCTGCGCCGGCGCGGCCCCGGCTTCCGCGGCTGACCGACGATCCGCTCGATAACTTAGGACGGCCAATTTGCTAACTTCGCGCTGTCATGCGCGCCGCAACATACTTGCACATATTTCGATGCGGCAATCCGCGCAGTAAGTGCGCGGACGGCGACCTGTAGAAAACGTTCCTCGGGGCCGAAGTTCTTTGCCTGAATCATGCTGCAATCTCACGGATTTCGCCTCACCGACAACCCTCTGTTCACCAACCCGACGCGCCGGCGGACCATCCAGCAAATCGCAGCATTCGAGTAGTGAAGTACTCAGGAAATCGCGGTGACGTAGGTGTAAAAGTAATCCGGGGGACCAATTAAGCCGCGGCTTTCGGGGAGGATCTATGGGGGACAACCGACTCAACCTGCGAAACATTTTCATCCACTGGCACCGTCGTCGACCATGACGATCGGATCAGATGTGCAAGGCGCCAATCGGGCCCAACTGTCGCTCTTCGGAGGGTTCGCACTCAGGATCCGCGGCCAGAAAATCTCACTGCCGATGCACGCACGACGAGTGCTTGCCTACCTTTCCCTCAACAAGATGGTGGAGAAGGACTGCGACCGCCAGGTTCTCGCCGAGCGACTGTGGATGGATTCATCGCCTGACCGGTCACGCGCGAGCTTGCGCACCGCGATCTGGCGCATCCGATCTGCCGCCGACGACCTGATCCTCGGTGATTCCGAGCGTGTTGCGTTGGCCGATTCGGTGCGTGTCGACGTCCACGACTTTCGCCGTCATGCCGAACAGATGCTCTCGGACTCAGCCACCTATGAGCCGCCGACCCTAGTTCCGCACCTGCGAAGCCCAGCAGATCTGCTGCCGGGCTGGGACGAGGACTGGCTCCTGCTCACGCGCGAGCAGCTGCGTCTGCTGCGGCTGCACGCTCTGGAGCACACCGCGCGCAGGATGTGCGAGGCCGGCCTGTACCCGCAGTCGATCGACGTGATCCTGTGCGTCGTCGACGAGGAACCGCTGCGCGAATCCGCGCAAGCGATCTTGATCAAAGCCCACCTGCGTGCGGGCAACCTCGCGGATGCCTGCCGGCAATACCACCGTTTCAAAGCGAATCTGTGGGACGAGCTCGGCTTGCGGCCGTCGGCGGACCTGTCTCGTTTGGTCTCGCCGCGAAGCGAGCGCGCAACGACCGCAGCTGCTCACTGAGATCGGCGCCGTTGACGCTCGCAGCTACGCGGCCGCATCAGCGTTGGTGGAAGCATGAAAGCCGTCAATGTCGTTCCCATGCACATCACGGACATGCGCGCGGTCGTCACGCTCGATGCGGAGACTTCTCAGGCGCATGTCGACGCGACGATGACCTACGTGGTGGGACCGGCCGACGGCAATCCGTTCTTCGATCTGCGCCAGAAAGTCGAACGCTGCTGGATCGACGGCATCGCGATGGATCCCGCCGCAATAGCCGGTCACGACATCGGCGAGACAGGACGGCACAGCTCGGTGCGGGTGATACGTCCACCGCAAGGCGCCAAGTCGGTACACGCGCTGCGCGTTACCTACCGACTTGGTGTACCGAACTCCGATCTCGGCGGCGCCTATCCGCCGGTGCTGAGGTGGCTATCCGGCCCCCGCGTCCGATGGTCGATCGGCATGGCCGACTTGTATGCGGGCCGTTACCTCGAAGCGTGGTTTCCGTCCAACCTGCCCTTCGATCACTTCCCGTTCACGCTCGAGCTGGCGATCACGGGGACTGCCGTCCCACATGCGGTGGTGACCAACGGGTATGTCGCCACCAGAGGAACCAACCGGTGGCGGATCCGGTTTCCACCGTGGTTCACCAGCATGTCGCCACTCATCGAACTCCACGCGGCGGACCGGGTTCGGACGGCAGCGATGACGACGCGGCTTCCAATCTCCAAGCGGCCGATCATGATTAGCGCCGCCAGGTTTGTCGACGGCGCCGAGGATTTGGCGGCGAGCCTGCCCCGAATTGCAGCCTTGCTGTCGGAGCAGGAGCGCCGCTTCGGTGAATTCAGCGGGAGCTCCTACGTGTGCTTCTTTCACGGCGCATCGGGCGGGATGGAGTACGGGAACGCAACCACGACGTCTGAGTCAGCGTTGCGGCACGAGGTCATCCACTCCTGGTTTGCGCGTGGCCTCACCCCCGCGTCGCAGGCCGACGGTTGGTGGGACGAGGGCTTCACTCGCTACCTGGAAACTGGCGGTGGCGCGGAACGATTGGACTTTGCGGCACCCCCGGTTGAGCTGTGCTCGCGCAGGCCTTTTCAGCGCACCACGTCCCCGCGTTCGTATGAGGCCGGAAGTCGAGTCTTCCGCGGGATCGCGGCGCTCATTGGCCGCGATGGCCTGCAAGCGGCGATGCGCGACCTCTACCGGACCCGACACGGAACGTCCATCTCGACGCCGATGCTCGAGTCCCATTTGATCGCGTGGACTGGCGCGGTCTCGCTGGCCGATGTGTTTCACCGGTTCGTTTACGGATTCGGCGACGATGCGCCGAGCCCGCGGCTAGACATCGAGATCCTGGCTTGCGGCGACCGCTCGATTCGAGTTCGCGTGCGCAACAACGGCGAAGGGGGGTGCCGGCACTACGTAGTGATCGCCACCCAGCGGGGGCAGGTCATCGCTGTGGCGACGGGTTTCGACCTCGCGCCAGCGCAGGTGCGCTCGCTGTCGCTGCGGTGGCGCCGCGACCACGTACCATCGGAGCCTGGGCAGCTGGTCGTGTCGGTGCATGCGCCCCCACACGGCCGCATAGCTCGGGTGACGGGCGCATGCCCAGCTCGGTCCACAACAAACCGGCGAACAGTTCGAACTGCCTGCGCGCTTCAATGACGTTGCCCTCGCACAGGTGCGCCTCGATCAGCGCGCTCTGCGCTGTCTCCCGCAGCGGCTCCTCGGCCACGACCATAAGCATGACGTCTATCGCCTCGGGGTATCTGCCCTGATCGGCTAGCCGCCGACCCGATGTCTCCAGCGCGTGAAGTCGCAACTGCCGCAACTGCTCCCGGGCCAACAGCAACCAGGTCTCATCCCATCCTGGCAACAGTTCACAATTGCGGGCCATCAGATGTGCCCGCTCGCGGGCGCAGTCACTCTTATCGGAGAGCAGTCGCTCCGCATGCCGTCGATATTGGTGAACATCGACGGTGACGTCGTCGGCAAGCATCACCCTGTCGTTTTCACTAAGGACGAGCGTGGGGCACTCACGACGGATCCGCCAGAGTGCGGTCCGCAGGCTGGCGCGCGATCGCTCTGCCGACGAGTCCGGCCACAGCCGCTCGGCAAGGATGCCGCGGTCGCAGTCTTCTTCGGCGGCCTTGTCGAGGCACAGGTAGGCCAGCACCCGACGCGAATGCTTCGGCAGCGCGACGCTACTGCCGCCGACACGGACGCTGAAACCGCCGAGCAGAGAGACGAGCGGACGCGCGTCAACGCTTGAAGAGGCCGTCTGTAACCCCGTAACAGACATCCGAAGTCCTTCCGACGCGCCCCATTTCGCACGATCCACTTCGCTGATTGGCAACAGCATCGGCGCTCGGCAGTGCAGAGACGTCAACGCTGCGTCAACGCCACAAAACGTTGACGCCCGCTGGACGGCGTGCTGTCACAGTGCCCGTGTGACAGCCGACACCAGCCGAGTGGTCGTCGTGCGGGCCTGGCTCGATTCGCAACGAATCATCGTGCGAGTCCTCGCCGGCGCCGGCCACTCCAAGCCAGCCGATGAGTGGGTGTTCGCCGACATCGACGCCGCATGCAGACAGGTAGCGAATGTTCTGCGCGAACTGGTTGAACAGCACGAACAGTCAGCGCAGCCCGGCACGAGCCCGCCGTTGATACAAAGCATTGACGCCTCCGCACACCACGGCCCCCCAGAGTGACCACAGCAGCTGCTCGTTGCGGAGGTGGACATAGTGACAATCGAGTCGTACGCCGGGTCTCCCGTAGACATGGAGGCCAGCACGTCGCCATTCGCGGGACTGTCCTATATGGAGGCGCCCGTCGTCGAGGCACAGGAAACGCCTACTGACACCGGTGAGGCTCCGTTCGACGCGTTCTACGCGACGGAATCTCCCTTTGGCGAAGACGTTTTCACCGAGGCCGACACCGAAGCCGAGGAAGCCGCCGACTTCCTGGAAAGCATTCACGACGAGGACTTCGACGAGGCCTTGGAACAACTCCTCAACGAGGGTGCGGCGCACGTGCTCGCCGATGCGCAACAGTGGGCCGCGCCGCCGTCGAAAACCGAGGCCCGCGAAGCGGTCGAGCAGTGGATCGCGCCGCTGGTGGCGGAGTGGGAACGCACCGTCGACGGCCTTGGCGCCGGCCTGGAAAGCGCCGATCTGCAGGGCATCGCCGAGCAGGAGCTCGACGAGCTGCTCGAGTCTTTGGAGTCAGCGTCGGGCCTCGACTCCGAGGTGTTCGACAACTTCATTTCAGTGCTCGCCCGCAAGGCGAAGGCCTTCATCAAGCAGAAGGTCAGGCAGGCCGTCAAATTCGTGAAGAACCCGGTGAAGGGCGTGGTCGAGGCGGCCAAGAGCGGTCTGCAAACGATCAAAAGCGGCGTGCAGGCGATCGGCAAGCATCTAATCGGGCCGCTGCTGGAGAAGCTCAAGAACGCGGGCCTCAAGCTGCTCAAGGGTGTGGTCGCGAAGTTGATGGCACCACTGTCTCGGATCCTTCCCGCCCCGGTTCGGCCCCTGCTGCCGATCGTGATGAAGAAGCTGGGCATCGGCGAGGCCGCCGACGATGAGAGCGACGAAGCCACCTCTGACGAGATGGGCGTCGCCGGTGAGATGGCCCATGAATTCGACAATCAGCTGCTGTCGCTATATCTGGCGACCGACTCCGAAGACATCGGCGATCAAGAATTCGACGAGTCCTACGACCACGAGCAGGGTCCCGATGTGGTGGCCGAGCTTGACGACGCGCGGGCTCGACTAGCCACGCAACTGAGCGAGCACACCGGCTCCGAACCACCGGTCGCCGAGATCGAACAGTTCGTCCCCGCGGTGCTTGCGATCCGGCCGCTGCTCAAATTGGGCCTGACCGTCACCGGGGCGCGGGAGAAGTTGATCAACCTGATCGCCACTCCCCTGGCCAAGCTGATCAAGGACATGATCGGTGCCGAGGCGTCGAACACCATCGCACGCGCTGCGGGTCAAGAGCCGTCACGGATGATCGCCAGGGCCGCGGTCAACGTCGGGTTCACGGCGCTCGGCCTTGAAAGCCCGCCCGGACAAGACGAGAACGTGGCCGGTGAGGCGCTGGCGTCGGCGATCGAGAACACCATCCTTCGGGTGGCCGACGAGCTTGACGAAACGTCGGCGTCCGATCCACTGCAAGTCAGCGCGGCAGTGCAACAGGCGTTCGCGGAGTCTGCGGCCGCGTATCTGCCCGATCGTCTGCTCCGCGCAGACCTGCCCGAGCGAGAGACCGCAGAAGAGGGCGGCTTTTGGGTGATGATGCCGCGTTCGAATCGGCCGCGGTACCGATTCCGGAAGTACACAAGGGTTTTCGCCGTTCCCATCCCACGTCAGGTGGCGCGTTCGGTGCGGTGGTCCGACGGCGGCACGTTGGAGTCCTACCTTCTCGACCGTGGCGTGCAGGAGTGGCCGGTTCAAGCCGAGATCGACCTGTACGAGACCATGCCGGGCACACTGCCGGGGCACTTCACGCGAGATGAAACGCTGCCGGCCGACGAACGGCCGTCCGATGACGAATACCAGCCGCTGACGCCGCGCACCGCTGGTGTGCTGCTTGGCGAGCCGGCGCTCGGGCGGGGTCGCAGGCCAGGGGTGCGGGCGGGCTCTTACCGGCCGGTGCCCCGCCAGCGCTACTACCGAGTGCGTGTCGGCCGACTCCCGGCTCGCCGCGGTCGTCGGCCGCGCCGACTGGTCAGCGTGCACTGGGATCCGAAGGCCACACGGATGCGGATCTCGATCCGGCTATCGGAGCGCCGGGCACGTGCTTTGCAGGCCCGGCTACAACGCGCCGCTCCCTCAGGTCAGCGTGATCTGCCCGGTGTGTTGAACGCGCTGCGACAGATTGCCTTGCCGCGCTTGCCATACCGGATCGCCCGGCGGCTGGTCAATTCGTCGGTCGTGAAAGATCCGATGGCGGCAGCGCAGCTCGGCGCGACGATGACGGCAGCCACCACCACGGCGCTCGCGACATTCCTGGCCAAGAGTGGGGCACAGTTGGCCTCCGCTGTCGCTGATCCCGCGGACGGCGTGACGATCACGGTGACGTTCGAAGGGGTCGGGGCAACCCCGTCCCAGATCTCGGCCCCCACGGTGGCCGTTGCACCCGGGATGGTGCGATGACCGCTGATTTCTCGACCGAGGCAGCCGCTCTCGGCACCGAGGCCCGACACTGGCGACGCGCCTGTGCGGCCCTCGGTGACCTCGAGGTGGGTGCGTCGGTCGCAGCGTGGAAGGAACTCGAGTCGTATCTGGGCGAGAGCGTGCGAAAGAGCCTTACCGCACAGGCCAAACGCTTGACCGCCCAGGCGGATCGAGTTCTGTTTGCGCTGGAGGCGGCGCAGACGATGGCTGACCTCGGGGCGGCAAGGTCCGAGCTGTTAACGCTGCGACGTCGGTACACACGCGCCGAAGCGATGGTCGACTTCTATTGTGAGGCAGTCAATACGCGGACCAGCCCGCGTATTGCGGCGGTGCTGCGAGGTCTCGACACACTGGCCGTGCACAGCATGGACGTCGTGCTACGGCCGCTCGGCATCGAGTCGCCGCCCGTGCTCACGTATCTGGACAAGGGCATGGGCGCATCCATCCTGCGGGCCGGAGCGCGGCTGTGGGATGCGTCGCTGTCGCCTGCCGCAGCGATCAAGATCACTCGCCATAACCTTTGGCAGCCAACATCTTTGGTGCACGAAACCGGCCATCAGGTCGCACACCTGACGGGTTGGGTGACCGAGTTGGCCGCCGGGTTGCAGTCAGCGCTGGCACCGCACAGTCCGCTCGCCGCTGATGCCTGGCACAGCTGGGCCAGCGAGGTAGCGGCCGACGTATATGCTTTCTCCCTCCTCGGTTACGCACCGGTGCCGGCTTTGGCGACGGTTGTCGACGGGCCGGCGCGCACGGTGTTCCGGATGCTGATCGGTGATCCACACCCGCTCGGGATGCTGCGCGTTCAGTTCAACGTGGCTCTGTGCCGATCCTGGTTTGGGACAGGGCCGTGGGACGCGCTCGGGGAACGTTGGTTAACGAGATATCCACTCGCAAAGGCACCTTCGGAAGTGGCCGAAGTGATCCGGGCGAGCATGCCCCTGTTGCCAGCCATCGTCGACATCTGCACACGAGTGCCGATGAACGCCTTCCACGGCGCGGCGCTGTCGACGCTTGCCGACCCGCGCCGCGTCGCCCCCGCGGAGCTGAACCGACTTGCCGAACGCGCAGGCGCGTCGCTGTACACGTCGAGCTTCCTCCAGCGGCAAGAACCGATGCGGATTCTGGCTCTCACCGTCCTGCGCGGGCTGGATTCGAAGACGGCACCCGTCGAGATGGAGACGTGGCTGCGGCGCGTCGGCGGCGACCGATCGATTGCCGCGTAACACAGAAGGAGACAGAAATGGACGACGGCAGCTACGACACCATGGACCGGCTCGCTGACAGCTCCGGCAACCAGATCGGTGCGCTTGTTGAGGCACTTCGCCTCGCGTTTGGCAATGGCGCGGCCGAAAACGAATTGACTGACCAACAGAAGCGCGTGCTTGCCCAGTTCCTAGCTATTCGCAATGGGCATGGGGACTTTGGGCCCGGCCGGAATCTGCAAGCGTTCTTTGATTCGCCGGAACTCTTGATCCCGACGACGAACACGCCCGCCACTCTCACATTCAGGAAGTTGCCGGGTGGTACACGCAGACTCATCGTCCGAAGCAAGGACGCCACTGGCAAGGACAAGGAGATCGTCAAAGACTTTACGACCGATCCTACATTGCCTTATGAGATACCAAATATTCCAAAGGACGAGGCGCTTCGCGGCTTACTCACAGAGTCACAGGATGCCAAGAAGGTCATCCTGGGCGTCGCTTTTCCAAAGCGCGTATAGGCCACCGTCTGCAGTTCGGCTTCCACCCTGATTACGGAGGACCCAAATGTTTCGCACACTAGTCAACACACTCATCAGCGCCAACACGACGCTGGACGGCAAGAGGGTCGCCGATGCCCTGCTGTCGGTGAACCCTCTCCAACTTAGTCGCTGGTTGGACGAGGTCTGGTCCGCGGATGGGATCGGGGGTAGCGAATGGGGAGCCATCCTGCAGTTGCCACCTGGTCGGCCCCTCGGCGATATTGTTGACAAGACTCAACTTCCGGACTTGCTTTTGGCGACGTTCCATTCAGGTGTCACGGTTGATCCAGCGTTAGCCATCCAGACCTGGACCGATCAGCCGGGGCCGCTGCTGAAGCCGCTTGCCGGCGGGCAAGCACCGGCGATCTGGCGGCATCTTCTTTACGCCTACCTGGCAGAGTCAACCGGACTCTTCGAAATAATGGGCGAAGTTGTTCGGCGCTATGTCGTCGGCGAAAGTCTGCCTCTTCCGACATCCGCGACGATGGTCTGGGTGCGATCCACCGAAGAGCTGTACTTCCGAGATCCGCCACTATTCAGCGCCGGCGGTTCGATGACCAGCCAACTACGGCCGGATGCACGAATCAACCGACGCAACGCGTACTGGCGGATGTTCGGTCTAGACCTACCCCATCCGCCAGGGCGGGGAATCGATGGTCAACCGTGGAAGCGCGACGCTGGAGTCGCAGCCAACTTGCGGTTCCTCGAAATTTGGAACGAATTGCTCCGACAGGTCTGGCTCGGTTACGAGAACGACACCAACTCGTCGGGCGCAAAGCCAACCGACAGTTCGTATATCGCTTATCTCTGCCGCACGCTGAGTGAGATGCTCCAGCTAAGGCGGCAGGGCGGCATGCTCGCTCGCGAGGAGTTCGCGTACGTCACGATGCTGAGCTGGTTCCATCTCACAGTGGAGTACGACACTTCGGTAGTCGATGACCTGTCCGCCAATGCCGGACGCGACGGTAATCCTGCGGATCGCCTCGCGAAAATCGGTGCTCAGGTGGGAATCTCACCGTCGCGGCAGTCTCGCGAACTGTTTGAGCTTGCCGACAAGATCTCGCCGCTGATGTGGGCGATCGAGATTGGCATGTTCAACGACGCGAAGTCAGCAGAGTTGCTTTTCCACCACCAGAACCTTCCAAACGGTGTCACCGATATCGCAACGGAGATGCTTCGGATCATCGATCTTTGGCAATCCGCAACCGGTGCACCGATCAAGGATCTGGCGGTCACCCAGCGGCGGGTGCAAGGACCCGTGCGTTCGGCTCAGCCGACCAAGCTGCTCCCGCCTGGGGGGCTGGTGCCGACCGCGGCGTCGCCGTCAACACCCCGGCAGCCATCGCCCGTGCCGTCGACAAACGGTCAACCGGTTGCGTCTCGGCGCTGACGTGCCCTGAACTCGCGTAGCAAGGGACCGTCATGAGCAGCACCAATGGATCCGTATTCGTCTCGTCGCCCGCAAACCTGTCGGAAGAAACGGCATGGCCGGTGCGGTCGGACGTCTTCGCCGAAATGCCCGACGTCGGCGCTGGTGAAGACTTGGCTGCCGATGAGTACGACAAATGGGAGGCCGACGAAGAAGCCTGGGATGAGTACACAGACGAATCCAGCTGGTATGCAGAGGATTCGCCCGAGGCATGGTCGGAATCTCTAGGTGAAGCCGACACCGTCGGCGAGGCCTACGTTGACGAAGCCGATTGGGCCGCCGAGTATCCGGCGGACGAATGGGCCGATTCCGAGTATGACTTCGCGTCGATGGAGGAAGCCATCGAGCTCGAGTCATTTCCCTCCGGCGTGGTTCTCACTCCTGTGGCGGGGCCCACCGGGCACAAGGAAGAACACTGGGACCCGAACAACACTGGGTTGCCGCTCTACGACACCGGATCAAAGGTGCGGGCTAAGAAGCTATCCCGGTCATTCACGGTCGGTGAATTGGCATCGAGCGGCGGTCGCGCGGATGATCGCGCACGAATATCGCCTGCACTCGTGCAGTGTTTGCAGGCACTACGCGACCGAGCAGGTCGCGCCGTGAAGATCACCTCCGGCTATAGGTCATGGAGTCGGAATGTTGACATATACCGTCGCGCAGGGAAGAACCCCACCCTCAGCCGGCACTGCAGCGGACAAGCGGCCGACATCGTTATCGGCGGCATGTCGGGGTTGCAGATCGCCAAGCTCGCCATAGATTCCTGCGGCGACAAGATCGGTATCGGTGTTGGCAAGACGTTCGCGCATATCGACGTGCGCGGCACCCGGACGGTATGGACCTACGACGGCCTCAACCAGGCGCAAGTGCAGGCCGAACTGGACGCCCATCGAAAGGGCGGGCGGGCGGCACCAACCCCGAAGCCACCAACTCCGAAGCCCTCTGGTTCGGTGCCGGCGCATGTCGTCGAATTCGTCCGGAAGTACCGTCCGCACGCGCAAGCCAACGAGGCAAGCACCCGTATCCCGTGGCTGGTCACGCTGGGGCAGGCCGCTCTCGAATCCGCGTGGGGCAAACGCACATGTGGCAACAACATGTTCGGTATCAAGGCGAAGCCGAGCATCCCGGAGTCGCAACGGAAGCTCTGCACAACCAAAGAGGTGCACAAGACGCCGAACGCGAAGTATCCGGAAGTCATCTCGGTGACACCGCGACCGGACGGCAAATACGACTACGTGGTCCGCGACTGGTTCCGAGCATTCGCGTCACCGGAGGATTCGTTCGGGCATCACGCGAGGGTGCTCCAACATCCGCGCTACGCGAAGGCTTTCGCTCACACCAACGATCCGTATGCCTTCGCGGATGAAGTCGCGGCTGGGGGTTATGCCACCGCCCCGAACTATGCGTCGGTGCTGAAGGGCGTCATGAAGCTGATCGAGAAGGTGCCCTGATGCCGCTTCTGGGAAGGCCTCTCGAAGAAGGCGCAACGAGCGCTGACGTCAGTTTCCATCGCAAGTACACGCCTGACGTGATCGACCACGGTTGAATCCGGCGCCAGGCGATCCGGAAGGGGATGTGATCGCGATGAGCATTTCACAATCAGAGATTTTCAGCCCACTTGAGGAAGCTGACGATTTCGCCGCCGAGGCCTGGCCCGACCACGAAGACGTGGTCGATGAATCAGCTTGGGATACCGAAGAAGACACCGACTGGGAGGACTACCCGGCCGACGAGGCCGATGAGGACATCGCCGACGAGGTGATTACCGACGAGGGGTATCCCGAGACCGAATACGACGAAGCGGATTACGGCGAGACCCCATATGACGAAGCGGACTACGGCGAGACCGCATATGACGAGGCCGTACCTGACTTAGGTGAGCTCGACACCTATCACCGAATACGCCGCGCACCGCGAGCGGGAACCGTCGGCTCCCCGCTGGCTGCATCGGCTGCTCAGATCGCCGAACAGGAATACCAGCGTTGGCGTCCTGGCGGCGGCAAATCCTTGGTAGAGACCGATCCCGCCGCGACACCGATCCTGCAGGACTATTACCGCACGGGCGTCGGAATGAACGTCAGCGCACGTCAATTGCAAAGCAAGCAGTGGCAACAAGGTCACCCTTGGAGCGCGGTATTCATCTCGTGGGTGATGAAGAAGGCCGGTGCGGGCGCAGCGTTCACGTACTCCCCGGCACACCAGAACTACATCCGCGCTGCTCGTCGCAATCGTCTTACGGGCAACACTGCCAATCCGTTCTGGGCGTTCCGCGTCTCCGAGATCGCGCCTCAGGTCGGCGACCTCGTATGCACAGCTCGCGAAAACAGCGGCGCGACATATGACAATATCGCCGGACAGTCTCGGAAAACTCACTGCGACATCGTCACCCAGGTCCGTCCCGGCGAGATCCGTGTCATTGGTGGCAATGTGCGCCAGAATGTCGATGCCAAGACACTACGCACGGGCCCCGATGGCAGACTGCGCCTCGACGGGAAGCAGTCAGGCTATTTCGCGATCATCCGCTGCAATGACACTGCGGTGCCAGCACCCGTTCCACCCCAACCCACACCGCGTCCGGCACCCGGGCCGGCTCCGCAAGTCCGTGCCAGCACCCATGTCGTCGAACGGTTCTCGTTGTTGCGTGACCACGCTGGGACACCGCCGGATCTGGTGCTCAAATGGAACGACATGGCACAGCCCACGGCTGTGGACGTAGTCGTTCACCTACACGGCTGGTCCCCGGGCGTGGGACGCCGCCTCAACATTCTGCGGCACAAGTTGCCCGCGAGCGGTCTCGACTTCGCTGATCCAAAGAACTCCGCCAGCATCGGTCGCACCACGCCAACGCTGATGATCCTCCCCCGTGGCCATCACGATCCAGTCGGCAACAAGACGGAGCGATACACATTCCCGGCACTGGTCAATCCCGGGGCGCTGCAGCGCCTCATCCACGAATCGCTGGCGATTTTCGCTGCACAGACGGGTGTCCCCGTCCGCCGGAACCGATTGATACTCACGGCGCATTCGGGCGGTGGCGCACCGCTGATGAAGATCCTTGGCCATACCGACCCTGACGAGGTGCACACGTTCGACGCCCTCTACACCGATCCGACGCCTCTCATCACGTGGGCGCAACGCCGGATGGCATCGGGCTCGGGTGCATTACGCGTGATTTACCGCCCGGGTGAAGGTACTGCCGCGTACAGCAAGCGGGTTGCACGAACAATCGCGGGAAGGGGTTCGCCGAGCTTCCGTGTCGAGAGCACCGGCGTCAGCCACAACGACATCCCTCCACGATTTGGTTGGCGGCTCTTGGCCGACCCGTCTGCTGACCTACCCGGGGTCGCCCTTACCCGTGAGGCTGACGACGAATTCGACTTCGAATCCGAAGGATTCGACCACTTCGATGAGACCGATGAAGCCGATGTGGCGTGTGCTCAGTTCGCCGAGGCCGATGATGAGTGGGGTTCCGAGGCAATTGACGAGTGGAGCACCGAAGCCGATTACGAGGACATCGCCGACGAAGTCGACGAGGACCACGCCGAAGAGGCGAGCGTCCACGACTATTACAGCGAGGACGAGGAAGCCGACGACGAAGTCGACATGGGCGAGGCTACGGACTCGGAACAGCTCGCCGAACTGGTCGAGTCGGAGTTCGCCGCGGCGGACGACGAATCCCCCGAATGGGATGAGGAAGCCACGGACGAGCCAGAATTCGAGGAATTCGGCGGGGCCGAACACAAGCACCTCGGCGACCAGGCTTCGGGTAACGCACACACGACTATCAGGTACGGATCGCCGCCACAGTGGCTGTCATTCGGCGACGTTGTCTCGATGGCAGGCGACTACTTCGAGTCCTACTTCGATATGAACGAACTCGCACGGACTCCCGAAGGCCGGATGGAGCTCGCCTGGGCACGATGGCATTGCCTGGGCCTCAAGGCCGAAGGCGTCGCCGAGCCGGCGGCTCCGCCGGCACGGAAGAAGGCAGTCACCGACCGCTACTTCGCGCTCGCGAGCCGCAATCTGTCGCACTTCTCGGCAGGCGGCAACGCGGCCGCGACGTACGCCAAGTGGCATTCGGACGCACTCGTAGATGCTTTGGAAGCCGGCCAGTCTGGTGACAAGGCAATCTGGCGGCGGGCTCTGACCAAGGAGGCATTCGCAGATCACTTCCTGACCGACGCCTTCTCCGCAGGCCACGTCCGAACACCTCGTGCGGATATCAAGCAGTGGTACGACACGAACATGCCCGGCAGCAATGACGCGCTGCTGCGATACATGGCCCGGTTCATCTTCAATCGGCTCGACGAACGTCAGCAGCTACCACCCGTCGTGTTCTGGTACGGCTGGATCTCGCGGCTATGGGGAAACGAACTTCTGAAGGCCGACATCAGCAAGACCGGCGGCGAGGCAACCAACACGTTCTCCGTTGGTGACATCATCAGCCTCTCGCTGCATAACTTCGACAACAAGGGCCTCGATGTCGTCTCCGCTGTTGACGCGGATGGGCGAAAGCCAGCAGGGGGATATCGCTGGCGCGCGGTGGGCGACGGTCACCTCGGCCTGAGGCGCAAGAGCACTGCTCCGCCACGCCCCAACCGGTGTGCACCCGTATTCTCTGCTGCCAGCGGACTCACTACGCGGATGGCAACTGCCGCCGTGGTCACATCGTTGCGAGACCTCGAACGTGTTCGCGGCGTTGGTGTCAAGCTCGGCAAGCGGCAGTTGAATCGCACCGAAAGCGTCGGCGCCATCAAGCAAGGCGTTGGTGCGAAGAGCTTCCCGGCTCTGGAGTTTGTTCCAAGAGCGGATGCCGCATCGAACAGAAATAGTCCCCTTCAATCGGCGTCCGGCTCAGCGTCGCTTGATTGGCGGTGGGGACGTCTCGGCGACGTGGCTTACCGGGCAGTGGACGAAACGGTCAAGTGCCAGATCGCCGACGACCTCGAGGGACTGATTCCCAGCGTCGCAGACCCCGCGATAGCGCAGCGCGCTGGAATGACGTTCCGGATCTACGGCACGCGCAATGCATTCCGCGCATTCGTCAAACATCTTCAGACGTCGGGAATCAAGGCGATCGAGGATGCTGTCGGGAAGGCGGCGCGGTGACATGACCGTTTACGAGGACATCGAATCACTCGAGGGCTGGGAATATCCGGACGAATCGGTCGACGAATCAAGCGATACGTCGGAATGCGAGTGCGAAGAGTGCAGCGGATGCGGCGGTCGGGTGGGTGTGGCGGACGAAGTGACGGCGGTGCCGTCAGGGACCCGACCGCCCATTCGACCAACAGCGACGTTGCGCAACGCCTGGCGTGAGGATCGATGCGCTACCAACCGCATGGTCACCGTCCGCTTGTTCGGCAGGTGGAACACCCCGGTCAATCCCAAGACCGTCGACGCGTGGCGGGCCTTGGAAAAGACTTTGACGGCAGCCGGATACGACGTCCACCGAGCTTGGGTCTATGTCTGCCGGAACATTGCCGGCCAGAAGGGTGCATCGCTGCATGCCTACGGACTGGCCATCGACATCGACCACGCGGGTCCCAAATGCAACGTCAACAATCCGACACCGAACCGTCGGTTGGTTCGGTTCTCCACAGGTGCGACGAAACTGGAGCGGTGTCGCGACGTCCAGCGTGGTAAGGCCGACACAGCGTTCACCCCGGAACAGGTTGCCGCAGTCGAAGCCATCCGGACTGTCGACGGGCATCAAGTCTTCGCCTGGGGCGGGCGATGGCCTACGACCAAGGACACGATGCACTTCCAGATCAATGTCACACCAACAGAGTTGGGTCGCGGCATTGCACCCGAAACCGTCGGTCGCGTTAGCGCTACGAGCGATTCCAGCGAATACGATTACTTCGATACGGAAGCCTGGACTGATCACTTCGACGAATTCGACAGCGAATGGGACGAATTCGGCGGCGACGGCCCATTCAGCCCCGAAGCAACGTCGGAAGAGACATGGGACACCATCGGGACTGTCCTCGGTGGCTTAGCCGGCGGTCTGGTGGGCGGCCCGATCGGGGCCGTAGCCGGCGGGCTTGCCGGCCGCGCCTGGGGTGCCGCGGCGGATCGTCCGGGAGCGACCGCTGTCGCCCCTGCGCCGACGCCAACACCGACGCCGATAACTCCATCACCGACGCCGTCGCCACCGTCGGTGCAACCGGACACGCGCCCCGCCGGGGCGGTCGCGGTCCCTGCCGAATGCGTCGCGATCCCGCCATTGGTCACGCCGCCGAGCGCGTGCCCTGTCGGCACAGAAACTCCAGCGAGCAGGCCATTACGGATGCCGTCGCCCGGGATCGGTCGCTTCGAAGGAAATCCGGTGATCACCGCGTTCGCAGCTGACCTCGCTCATTGTTTCGCCACACGCAAGGGCAAAACCGACCCCGAACGCGCACGGCTTGCTACCCAAAAGGCCGACGAACTGGCGAAGGACTATGCCGCGACGCTCACGGCTGGACTCGTCCGATACGGCGCAACATGGAAGAAGCGGACGCAGAACGCAGTTCAGAAACGCGAGAAGGAGCTTCGTAGCCGTAACCGCGGACAGTTAGCGGCCGCCGACCTTACGGCGCTGGAACGAATGCGTTGTGAACAAGAGGTCTGGCTTGCCGGACGGATGAATTGGTTGCGGACCGGCTGGATGGTCGGTCGCCGGGAGCAGGTTGACTTCGAAACGTTGATGCCGTCGGTTCCTGGGCTGGCCAACTTCGCTCCCCCGCCACTCGCGCCGGGGGCAAAGCCAACATTGGTAGCAACAGCGCCTGAGGGCACGGGGACACCGATCACCCAGGAAGTCAAGGCATTTCTCGTTGAGCTGCGGCGTCGGACATCAGGATTCGATGCGAATAACTACCCAGGGCATGGTGGAGGTAAGTTCTCCGGCCGAGGCTTCTCGCTCGACCTCACCTTGCGCGATCCGCTCGACAGCCGTGGCTTCTATCCCCGCGACAAGGCTGCCGCGTTTCTGCTCCATGTTGACGCCGCCGCGCGTGCAACGGGACTCAGGTGGCGCGTGCTCTACAACGACTACGCTGTCGCCGCTCACATCAACCGCCTGAAGCGTGCGCGCCACGTTGTCTTCATTGGGTCAGCCGGAAGCAATCTGAATTGGCATGGACCGCTGGTGCTGCACTTCCACCTCGACCTCGCGCCGACCTCGGGCGCGGCGTCCAACGAGATCGACGGTGCGGCTTTCGAAGACACCCCACTCGATTCGCTCGAGCAGCAGCTGCTGGGGCAGGTGCAGGCCTCGTGGCAGCGCGCGAACTTGACGCCACCAAACGGTGCACAGCTGGGTCAGATGCGCGCGGGGAAGAAGGGCTACAAGCGCTACATCTCCAACGGCATGTTCGTCGACGACATCGCGGTGGCGCTACGCAGACGACGTCTGCTGAGCATCTCCGACGACGACATCGACATGCTCCAGCGCGCGTCCAACGTAGAGACCGGCGGCAGACTGACCGCGCTCAACAGCTGGGACAGCGCGTTCATGAGCGTCGGATTCATGCAGTGGACACTCAAGTACAGGAAGCTGCAGCAGTGGATCGCGCTCGCTCCGCAGGCGTTCCGACGCTACGGTATCGAGCTCGAACCGACACGCAAGTACACCTTCTCCCCGAAACACGCGGAGAGGGCCATCGTAGGCGCTGCGCGGCCAGCGGACCTTCGTTCTCGGGAGTGGGGCCTGCGCTTCTATATGGCCAGCCTCGATCTCGACGCGGTCGTCGTCGAATACCGCCGCGCACTGGAAGTGAGCAACGAGGTACGCCGCTCCATCGTCGACCCGCACGGGGCCGCGGTTGTCGCGCACTACAACTCGTCGCCGGTGCTCCGCGCACTGGTCCAGGAGACACACAACAATCGGCCGGCGTACATGAAACAGGCGATGAAGAACGTGGCATCGAAGGCCAACACCGACACCTCCACCTTCCTGAACCTGATTCGCAACGAGATTGTTCGCGTCTATACCGCTCGGGAGAACGCGCCCGGGAAGGCAGCGAACCTCATCAAGAAGACACAGTCACGCCGCCTTGGGGGTCACTGATGGCAACGCTATCGATTACCTCCGACGACGGTGAACTCGACTCCGCCTCAGCTGTTTTAGAGGTGAGAGCGACCAACCCGAATTACAACCAACCCGCCCTGCGCGTGAAGCAATCAGGACGACACGGGGGTGCCGCCTCGATCCGGATCGACGATCCCAATCCCGACATCGAGCTTGTCGAGACTGGTCTGGCAGGTACCCCGCCGGGCGCTGGGAAGTTCGAGATTGCGGTCCAGGACGACAGATTTCAGATCAATGGCCGCAGGGCGACGGTCAATCCCGACGAACAAGGCTTCGACACCATCATCGTGTTACAGCGTCCGGCAACGGGTGGCAATCTCGGATTCGGTTTCGTCAAGGCAAGCCACTTCGGCACGTTCGGCGGCGGTCACGGCGCCATCGTGATTGCGAATGCGACTGTCGCACCGTCGAAGAACGTCATCGGTGCCGGCATCCTGTACGTCGAGGATGGCGCGCTGAAGTTTCGCGGTTCCAACGGCACAGTCACCGAACTTGCACCGGCCTAGCGCTCAGGAAGTGAGGTTCAATCATGAGCGATACGTACAGTCACAGCCAACCACCGTTCGTCTGGCCACTGAGCCAGTCGACCGTGCCCGACGAGATGAACACCTCGTACGGTCCACGAATCGACACTGACAGATGGGACTTCCACGACGGCATCGACTTGCCAGCCCCGATCGGCACGCCGGTCCATGCGATGGCAGACGGAAAGGTCTACCGTGCCGGTCCGGCCGACAAGACGGCGCCTGGGCACGGTTTCGGTTCGACACACATCGTCTTGAAGGTGCTGGATCCCAAAGATGGACAATACGATCTCTATCTTGTCTATCTACATCTCGACGCGATCGCCGAAGGGGTCATAGCGGGAGCCGAGGTAAAGCAAGGTGACGTCTTGGGTGCGGTCGGCGAGGAAGACGCAACCTATCCACACCTACACTTCGAATTCAGAAAGCACGAGCCGCGAGAACCCAATAGTCAGCACCCGTTGCACCACCTTCCGTACGACAACCAGATGAATGTCGGAGGTTTGGGTTTAGACCGCTGCAATTTTTCCGCCGATGGAAGACGCGCGGTACGAATTCGTTTCGACATCGCCGACCGCCGCGAGGGCGACGTCCAAGGCATAGCCCTTCAACTGACCGGCGACACGGTCGAATGCCGCGACCTCCTGGTCGATTTCGACAAACGGAAGACCATCGCGAGCGACAAGGGTGATGGACGCGCGTTCAACAGCGAGGGGGTCGCCGTTGAGGGGTACCAAAAGTCCAATATGAAGGGCGGCGGTTTGACCAAACTTCACTATGGGGTGCTGGTCAAAGACATCGCACCCGGATATGAGTGCGCAAAGCTTCAGATCCTGGACGCCAGGGGCGAGCGATCCGCGGTAACCGAGTTCAGCTTGCCAACACTGCAGAAGAACGAGAACCCGGTCCACGTCGTGGCTGACTTCGAGGAGTCGCAGTTCCCGCCCTCCGGGTGGGAGCTGCGCGTCCAGCCCGGAAACGTGTGCAAGACCGATGAGTCCGCTGCCGCAAGCGGGCAGGGACCAGGGCGAAAAGGGCTCGTGTGTAAGGATATTCCGGAATCGTATGAGTCGTTGATCCGTGCCGGCATCCGCTATGCACTTCCCGTTGAGCGTCTTCCCGTACGCCCGATGTCATGGCGATTGAGGGCCACCGTCCGTCCTGTGGAAGTCTCGATGGACGAAGGCCTCGACATCTATCCGCTGGCCTTTTTCGTCGGCAACGACATTGTCGCCGCCGCCTGTCTGCAGAAACTGGAGAAGGACAGGCTGGCAGCTGGCGTGCTGATCCGCGGCAAAGACGGCATGTTCAGGAAACGCATCGATGTCCAGCAAGGGCGAATAGAGCCCCGCGCCGAGCACATTTGGCAGCTGGAACTCTTGAGGATCGGTACACGTCAGACGACCGCCGTCGTATGGCTCGACCACCAGCCGGTGGTTCGGATCAACGGCGACACGACAAGCGTAGAACCCGACTACGCGTGTGCCGGAATCCTGCACGAGCACAGCGGCTTATCGGTCACCCTTCATCTCGATCAGCTCCTGCTAACCGAAGCATTGTGACCGGCTAGACCTTTACCGCCTGTGGCGCCTTCCACGTGCCGTTGAGCGCGTCTGGCTTGGGCCAGTACAGCCGCAATGCCACCGTGAACGGACCCTTCGGCGCCGGAAGCCAATTCGACTCTTTGTCGATGCCTGGTGACTCGTTCTGGATATAGAACGTGTAGCCCCCATTGGTGTCGGGCACCAAGCTGGACAGCATTGACGAATTGACGGAATACCGGTTCATGGGGTTGGGGACCAACTGACTCTGCGGCAACTCGTAGATGGTGATCGACCAGAACGCGTTGACCGGCGGCAACTGGCCGGGCCCGAATCGGTAGATGTAGTTGTTCGCCCCGGTCAACGGTGCGCCGGTCGAGTCGTTCGATGTACCGGGATAAATCGCTTCGGCCGCAGTGTTGCCGTAGATGCCCAGCACCGCGCCCGCCATCCGGTACAGGTAATTGCCCTTCAGGTCCTCCGCGGTGCCGAAGAGCTGCGCGGAGCCCACCTCTCCGGTGTCGAACTTGTCCTTCTTGAAGGTGTTGAACTCCGCCCACGCATCGGCCATTCCGGCCTCGATCGCCTTTCGCATCTCCGGGCTCAACTTGTCGGCGTCGAAGTTTCCCTCCGGACCAATTCCGATGGACTCGAACCGGGCACGCAGTTCCTTCTCGGAGGGCAGTGCCGGCGCGAACCGCAGCGCGAAGCCGAGGATTTCGAAGAACTGCGGCGACGTCTTCTCCTGATCCGGGGTCAGCGGCGGAGTGAAATCGATCGGCGGAGCCGGCGGTGGAGGCGGCTGGTTGAGATACACCGACAGCGGCGCCACCTGATAGCCCGCCTGGATGTTCTTGACATTGTCGATGTCGGACGGCCCGAACAGCTGGGTGCGGTACAACACGAACGCCAAGTCCGTATCGGACTGGATGACGTCCTTGATGCCCTCGGGCTTGTTACCCTTCCAATTCGGCCCGGCGAGAAGGTATTTGCCGCCACCGTTGCCGGTGGTGCGGCTGCCGACGTAGGCGAAGTTGTAGGTGTAGCCGTCGACGAACTGCAGCGAGTAGTAGCGGTCCTGCTGGATCGGCGGAACCGTCAGCACCAAGGGCTCGGCACGAAGGTCGGCCCCCACCGCGGAGTACGGCGTGTCCGAGTTCGGCGTCTGGATCGCGGTGTCCTCGGGCGTGTACACCCTTGCGGTGTTGTGGATTTCGTTCCAGCCGCCCTTGTATTCAGGATCCTGCTTGTCCACGAAATACGAATATTGGACTCGATAGTTGTCGACCATCGGGAAGCCGTAGATGTAGGCCTCTTTCGCGATCGCGCGGGCCTGCTCCGGCGTGACGGCGGCCGGGCTTGGTGGCGGCGATGACGTGGTGGTCTCCTCCGATTTGTTCGTGCTGCAGGCGGCCAGCAGCGCAGCGATTACAACGACGGCAATTGCGGCGCGGCGGATCAATGCTTCTCCAGCGCCTCGGTGCGGGCGCTCATCGATCGACCGAGCGCGGCGACTTCGGCGTCCATCTTGGGCATCAGTTCCGGGGCGGTCTTGCGAATCGGGGCCTCGCCGAAGCGGGTCGACAGCAGCGGTTTGAGCCATCGGAACAACCCAACCCAGCCCGGACAGTAGATGTGGCTCTTGCGAGCCTCGATGCCGGCGACGAATGCCTCGCCGCACTTCTCCACCGAGGTCGTCTTGCCCAGCGGCCCCGGCAGGGAGTCCAGCATGTCCCGGAAGGCAGACATGTCGGCCTTGCTATCGCGGACGAGTGGAGTGTCGATCCACGACATGTGTGCAGAGCCGACATCGACGCCCAGATGTGCGAGCTCGAGGCGCAGCGAGTTGGCGAAGTGCTCGACGCCTGCCTTGGCCACACCGTAAGGCGCCATCCCCGGGGCCGCGGCAAAGGCCCCAAGCGACGACACGATCAACACGTAACCGCGCCGATCGATCACCTGCTGCAACGCGGCGCGAACGGTGTTGAAGACCCCGACGACATTGACGTCGATCAGCGTTCGAAACGCCTCGGGATCGACCTTCAGTACCGAGCCATACGTCGCAATCCCGGCGTTCGCCATCACGATGTCGATGCCGCCGAACCGGTCGACGCCCTTTGCGACGGCGCCTTCCATGGCCGCCAAATCGCGCACATCGGAGACGACCGTGAGCACTCGATCCTCGCCGAGCGCTGCCGCCACCTCCTTAAGCAGCGCCTCGTCGATGTCGGTCAGCACAAGCTTGGCGCCCTTGTCGTGCAGGCGGCGCGCCACCTCGGCGCCGACACCGTTGGCGCCGCCGGTGATCAGCGCGACTTTTCCGTTCACAGAACCCATGGCGGTCAACGTACTCCACCGGGCGGGTCGGCTTA
>Ga0075428_100001430_pt1 | contig 25465 bp, 22 predicted proteins | sample RhiMetdeltSRZDD2_FD_75291 | JGI IMG/M metagenome (GOLD analysis project Ga0075428, IMG submission 75291) | Populus rhizosphere microbial communities from Tennessee, USA - Rhizosphere MetaG P. deltoides SRZDD2 | ecosystem: Host-associated > Plants > Roots > Rhizosphere > Soil | place: USA... | reverse complement strand
GGGGCTGAACGATACGCAGTCGGAACTGGATCGCGGTCGGCACCTAACGGTTCAGGAAACCCCCAATCAGTGTTACCGACTCTGGATTCATGTACCCCAGTTTGTTGACGACGCTATCAGAGCTTTGGACCTGTATTCTTCGGACCTGAGGAGTTCGGCTCCCCGTTCGCGTCTCTTCACACGATTCCGGCTCGGCTACATGGGAACTGCCGGAGCGCATCTGGATCCGCCGCCTGCAACGAGTCCACCGACGAGCCGCCGAGCGAGTGCCACATCGCGGGCCGCACTTCGGCTCAATCGATACGCACAGGATGGACTGCAGTGGGTGACAAATCAGATTCGCGGCGGGAGTGTATGGCGTTGACTCCCCCAAGAGTTGAACCCCAGCGACGTTTGTCGCGGATTCGGCCCGCGGCTCGCCGAATCGGTGCATGTTTCGGTGCCCCTCCGCAACCTTTTTCACTTTCCGTGAGACCGATTCGGAGAAACGTCGCATTGCCTAGTGGCCTGCAACCGGTAAGCCGCAACTCGCCCGCTCGGTGGCGGCCTCACGGCATCGGTTCGGGCTTGTCGAACAGTTTCGGGTCCGGTTTCTCAACCTCCCGCGGCATCGACACCTCCGAACGGTAAAACGGCTTGCCGTCGCGGGTGACGACCACCTTGGGGGAGGGACAAAAGAGAGGAACAATAGGGGACGCGACTCGTTAAGACATTCTGTCTTAGCGAGTCGCGTCCCCTTTTTCTGTGCCGCTGATCAGCGAAATGTCACCCGGACATCCTCCTGATCCGCCACATGTTGGAAAAGTTCTCGCGTCAGTTCTGGTCCGGGGCGCGGCGCGCTGGTATCGGGATGCTCGATGGCCCATTCCAGGGCAAGAACGAGCGGCACCCAGGGGATGCGCTCGGCCGTTGGCGGGCCGGAGTCAAAGCGCGCTAGCGCCGACATGACCCGAAACGGGAGTTTGACGATCCGCACCTCTTCATTGGTGGGCAGTGCGCACTTCTCCGCCGGTGAGGTCACCAGGAACTCCCGGCAGGACGCCGGCCGATCGCCGTAGATCGAGCACGATTCATCTTCCAGGAATGGGCAGGCGATCCCCTGGAGGAAATACTGGATCTGGACCCTTTTGTTTTCGAGATCGGTCCATTGCTCACGAGTTCGCAACTTGTCGAGCAGACCCGCCTGATCGAGGTGGCGCAGAACCTCGGCGAAGCGCGTCACGACCTGGGAACGCCGCGGTTCGGGAAGGCTCTCGACCAACTCACGCAAGCGACGGGCCTCCACCTCTGAAATCGGTACCATTGACCGGCAGCAAGCCGCACAACCTTTTCTGCAAGAAATCGTCTCCCCCTGTTTCTCGAGGGCCCGCTCCGCCATCCCCGTCACGGCGTCGGCCAGCGCGTTGGCCAAGGATAACAACTGGATTAATCGTCTCGGACCGGCCGGCACCGAGATCGTGGTCTTCAGTTTCCAGTCGGCCGCAACCAACTCGACGCCGATCGTCACCGTTTCCGAGTTCTGATCGTCCAACATGGCAATCCGCCCTCCTGCCCGCCACGGCGCCACGCCACCTTACCTTGTATGCACCAAGTGGAGCGTTTCATCTGTCTTGTAGGGTGGGTGGAGGCTTTGCGCAACCCACCGGCTCGGCGATGGTGGGTTGCGCAAAGCCTCCACCCACCCTACAGACAAATACGCAAGAAACCGCCGATTGAATGTCCGTTCTGACTTCAAAAGGGAATGAATAGGTTGAAGCAGACTCGTTTTTTCACACGCAATCCGGGAGAAGCGGTGCAGGCTTGTCGGCCTGTCGTTCGCGAATCTCGAAGGAGCATTGACATGGCAAAGCACCAATCTCGCCGCGCGATCCTGTCCGTCGAAAGCCTCGAAGACCGCCGCGTCGCGGCCGTTGACGCATTTATCTGGTTCGAATCCCCCGCCGACGGCATGCTGGAGGTTCGGGGCGAAACCAAAGACGATGTGTATCTCGGCAATAAGGGCGCGGCCTTCGAGATCAAGGATTTCTCCTTCGGTGTCGAAAACCCGACGACGATCGGCTCCGCGACCGGTGGCGCCGGCGCCGGCAAGATCAAGTTCAATGAGTTCACCATCAAGAAGACCAGCGACAGTGCGTCGCCGACGTTCTTCCAGGACTCGTCCAGACTAAGCGACGAAGGTCCGGAAGAATCGATCACGTTCGTCTACGGCAAATAGGGGGGAGCTGCGTCACCGGCTGCCTGTTCCCAGGTCGGGGGCGGCTGATGCGACCCCTTCAGGGTCAAAGACAGGTTGTTCGGTAGGTCGCGAACCCAGGGTGCGCCGAAGCGGCGACCCTGGGCTATGATCGGTCACCCCGTTGGGGTGAAAACAAGCTGTCAGCGAACCCAGGTTGCGCCGAAGCGGCGACCCTGGGCTATGAAATCTCACCCCCGTTCGGGTGAAAACTGAGCCAGGTCGCCCGTTTTGTCGCGGCGTCACGGCTTCACTCCGGGCTTGTCGAACAGTTTCGGGTCCGGTTTCTCGACCTCCCGCGGCATCGACACCTCCGAACGGTAATACGGCTTGCCGTCGCGGGTCACGACCACGCTGGTGTGGTACTTCCGCCCGCCGGCCTCCTTGTAGTCGGATACCATCACCTCTTCCAGCACCTCCTTGTCGTCCGTGCCCAGGTCCCTGACGGTCGCCTCGCGCTTCACCAGGAGGCCGGTCTCCTTGTCGAAATAGAGCGTGACGATGGGGCGCTTCCCGTTCCGCACGGCCACGCCCGCGGCCGGCTTGCCGTTCACCACCTTCTCCTTCGCGGTGGCGAGCTGGAACTCGTCGCTCTCGCCCGGCAGGCGCGGCGTCAGCGAGGTCGCCCACATGCGGTTCATCTCGGTGAGCATTTCTGACAGTTGCTCGGGGGGGCTGTCCAGGAGCTGACCGTTCGCGAGGAACCACATCTTCTCGCCGTTCAGGATAATCAAGACGTCGGCGGTCTGGCCCAGGACCGCGACGGTCATTTGGAGCCGCAACTTGTCCGGGACCAAGACGGTCCACTCCGTATCGAGGTCCAGCGGCTGCCTGCACCTCTTGAGCCGCTTGCAGAACATCATCGAGATTCAGACCTACTGCGCCATCATCGCCTGCATGCTGATCAGCCTGTGGACGGGCAAAAAGCCGATCCCGCTGACGGCGCCGGCGCTAATCATCATCTTCCCGCGGAGGCGGGAGCTTGTTGACCGGCGCAAGAAACCTGGGTTCGTCCCTGATCACCGCGATCATATCCTCGACGGCTAACCGTAGCCGTCGAAGCATCCGGTGGTTGTCTTCGGGGCAATCTGGAGTTCCTCCCCGATCAGTTTGACCCCGTGCGTCTGCTTCTTCAATTCTTCCGTGTCCCGGCCTCCGTTGTGGCTCAGGGCATGGCGGACGCGCGGCGGGATCTTGATCTCGATCCGCCACTGGCGTGAGTTTTTTTGAAATTGTTGCCAGAATTCACGTCTGCGGATCGCACCGCATCTCGCTTCTACCCTTAGGGCCTTTTGACGTGGCAGGCGGGGAAACTCTCGTACCCCCTACCGGCCCAAAGCAAACGACCTGCACCGGCTTCCGCGCTCAAAATCGCGGTGCGTCAACCAACCGAGTACCTCGTCGGGCAGCCGTGACCGGTGGTCGCCTTCGCGAGTGGACTTGTCAGCTTGGCGGGTAACCAGAATCCACGACGCGCGCCGGCACGCCAAAACGCAATCGGGCGGCAAGTAAGCAGGTGATCGACACCAAGCCTTAGACTGGGCCACGACCGAACCGCCCCAGCACAGGAGGCACTCATGCCGGTTTCCCCGACCTACCCTGGCGTTTACATCGAGGAAATCCCCAGCGGCGTACGGACGATCATCGGCGTGGGCACGTCCACGACCGCCTTCATCGGCAAGGCGCGCAAAGGCCCGGTCAACCAGCCTGAGGTTATCCACAACTTCGGCGATTACGATCGCGAATTCGGTGGGCTGTCGCAGGACAGTACGATGAGTTTTGCTGTCCATCAGTACTTCCTCAACGGTGGTACCGAGGCCGTGATTGCCCGCGTCACTCGCGGCGCTACCCCGACCGCCGCGACAACCACTTTCACTCTGCCGGGTCCGGGCGGCGATCTGATCGTGGAAGCCTCGAGCCCCGGCGAGTGGGGTGACAACCTGGTCCTCGAGGTCGATGACGACACGGCCACGTCGGAGCTGTTCAACCTGGTTGTGGATGACCCGGGGCCCGCCGACGGCGGGACCGGCACCGGCGACAAGGAGACGCTGCGCAACCTCTCCGTGGACCCGGCCTCCCCGCGGTTTGTGACCCGCGTGCTCGAACAGCAGTCGCGGTTCGTTCGCGTACAGGGTTCGGTCCCCAGCCAAAGGCCGAACGCGGGCAATCCGTCCGCCACAACAAACGGCAACGACGGTGGCGACATCCAGGCAGGCGACGTAGCGCCCGCGGCGGGCAAGAGCAGCAAGGGCGGCATTTACGCCCTCGAAGATGCCGACATCTTCAACCTGCTTTGCTTACCGCCGTTTACATTTTCATCGGATATTGACGCCGCAACTTTTGCCGCCGCGGCCAGTTACTGCCTGGAGCGGCGGGCCATGTTGTTAATCGACCCGCCCGCTGGTGCGCTGGATCCGGCGACGGCCGCAACCGAATTTGCCACCATCGCGGGTGCGATTTCGGCGGGCTCACCTCCGGCCCGGAATGCAGCCTTCTTTTTCCCGCGCCTGCGCGTGGCCAACCCTTTGAAGAACAACCTCGTCGAAGAGTTCGTCCCGTGCGGGGCGGTCGCGGGCGTCTTCGCCCGCACCGACAGTACCCGCGGCGTGTGGAAGGCGCCGGCCGGCCTTGAGGCCGGTCTGGTTGGCACCCAGGAACTGACCTACAAGTTGAGCGATGCCGAGAACGGCGACCTCAATCCGCTGGGCATCAACTGCCTGCGCACGTTCGCGCTCGTCGGTTCCGTCATCTGGGGTGCGCGAACGGTGCAAGGCGCGGACCGGCTCGCCAGCGAGTGGAAGTACGTCCCCGTTCGCCGGCTGGCCCTCTTCCTGGAAGAAACTCTCTACCGCAATACTCAGTGGGTGGTTTTCGAGCCGAATGACGAGCCCCTGTGGGCGCAGATCCGGCTGAATATCGGCGCGTTCATGCAGGACCTATTCCGCCAGGGGGCGTTCCAGGGCCGCACGCCGCGCGAGGCCTACTTCGTCAAGTGCGACAAGGAGACGACTACGCAGAACGACATCAATCGCGGGATCGTCAACATCGTGGTCGGCTTCGCCCCGCTCAAGCCGGCCGAGTTCGTCATCATCAAGATTCAGCAGATCGCGGGGCAGATCGAGGTTTGATCCGCCGTCGGTAGGTGCCCGCACCCCGAGGAGCAATCGTCATGGCGCAGTTCAGCGTCAATCCACAGCGATTTGACCCCTACAAGAACTTCAAGTTCCGCGTTAAGTGGGACGGGCGTTATGTGGCCGGTGTGAGCAAAGTCGGCGGGCTGAAGCGAACTACGGAGGTGGTCCGGCATCGCGAGGGGGGCGATCCGAGCAGCAGCCGCAAGTCACCGGGCCGGACGGTGTACGAGGCTGTGACCCTGGAGCGCGGCGTCACTCACGACACCGAGTTCGAGAAGTGGGCGAACAAGGTCTGGAACTTCGGCGCGGGCCTCGGCGCGGAGGTTTCTCTCAAGGACTTCCGCAAGGACATCATCATCGAGGTCTACAACGAGGCCGGGCAACTGGCGTTGGCGTACAAGGTCTTCCGCTGCTGGGCTTCGGAGTATCAGTCGCTGCCCGACCTGGACGCCAATGCCAACGCCGTCGCGATTCAGAACCTGAAACTCGAGAACGAAGGGTGGGAACGCGACTACGAAGTTCCCGAGCCGTCCGAGCCGACGTTCACCGAGCCGCCGACGTAATCGCGACCAATCATCAAGATTCAGGCAATCGGAGCGCGATTACCGATGCGCATACCGACCGTTTCTGAACTGCTGGACGCATGGGAGCGCGGAACCCCCCGCTCTGCTGCCGAACGAGCCACGCTGCTTCTGACTGTCGGCTGCGGTGAGCCACCCCAAGAGCTGGCCCGGCTGCCCATTGGTTTCCGCGACTCCCGTCTCCTGTCGTTGCGGGACCAGTTATTTGGCTCACGGATGGACTGCCGGGCCGACTGTCCGAAATGCTGCGAGCGGCTCGAGGTCGCGTTCGACTCGAACGACGTCCGCGCTTCGGCAATGGCGGATGAGGCGACGCAAGTGCCGTCCGAGCTCGCGCTGGAGTTGGAGGATTTTCGCGTGCGTTTTCGCCTGCCGGACGCCGACGACCTGGCGGCCGCCGCGGACTGCGCGGAAGTGAACGCCGCGCGGCAACGGCTGCTCGATCGCTGTCTGTTGCAAGCGACGCGCGGCAATCGCGAAATTGAGGCGACATCGCTGCCAGGCGCGGTGGCCGACGCGGTCGCCGCCCGTATGGGCGAAGCGGACCCACAAGCCGACGTGCAGCTTGACCTTGTCTGTCCGGCTTGCAGCCACCGCTGGCATGCGAGCTTTGATGCCGGAGCGTTTCTCTGGGCTGAACTGGATGCCTGGGCGCGGCGAACGCTCCGCGAGGTGCATGTGCTCGCCGCTGCCTATGGCTGGTGCGAGTCGGACATTTTGGCCCTGAGCCCCGCGCGCCGACGACTCTATCTGGAAATGACTGGCGAATCGATTGGCACATGAGCGATTACCTGACCAACCTCGCCGCTCGCAGCCTGAACCGGCTGTCCGTCATACGGCCGCGGCTGGCGTCTCTCTTCGAACCGCCACCGTCCGGCATCCCGATACCCAGCCCAGGCTTCCCGACCGAATCGGAATCGCGACGCGACATCGTTCGCGAAACGCCCGACCCAACTTCCGCGCGGCCACTGCCGTCGCCGGTTCCCGCCGAGGTTCCCATCCCGGTTCGACGGGAGGTTGCAAAGCCGCGGCCGGGAAAGCCTGCCGAGGCGCCGGAGATTCGAGTGGATGGGTCTTCGCCTCGGCGACAATCGCCGCCACCCATCGCCCTGCACACGCCGGTTGTCAGAGCCGCGAAGTCGATCGCCCACGATCCGCGCCCGGTGCGGGCGCCGCGAGACGAGCGAGTGCACTGGGAGCCGCGCGTTCCAGCGCCGTCGCCAGTCCCGCGGGCGGTGGCCGCCAAAACTATCATCGTCGTGCGGCCGGAAGTCGCCGTGGCAAGCGACCACGCCGGTGCGTCAGCGGCGGCCGCTCGAGCGGAACCTGCCGCGTTGGAGTCGATGGCGTCCAACCGGCCACGGGGTTCGCCGCCGCCGACTCCGCCCGCCGCCACAGTTCAGATCACCATCGGCCGGATTAAAGTACGGGCGCTACCGCCGGCTGCGCCGGCCGTGCGGCCCCCTCGCGCAAAGTCGATGAGCCTGGATGAATACCTCCAGCGGCGCGGCCGCGGAGGGCCGCCGTGAGCAACTCACTCGCGATCGCCGCGGTCACGGCCACTCTCCAAGGCATGTTGAACAAGGGGCTCACCGCGGACTTGCCGGCAACTGTGCCGGCGTCGTTGAACCTCAATAACGCACCCGTCACGACACGGCCACCCGACAAGGCGCGGCCCACCAACGACAACCGTAACCAGCTCAACGTGTTTCTCTACCAGACGACGCCGAACGCTGCCCTCCGCAATACAGACCTGCCCGCGCGCGTCCGACCCGGAGAAACGGGTCAACCGCCGTTGGCACTTAACCTGCATTACCTGATCTCCGCATACGGCCAGGACGACGACGACACCGCGGCGCATATCCTGCTCGGTCAAGCGATGCGAATCTTGCAGGAGCGACCGCTCCTGAGCGCGGACGACATTCTTGCGGCACTTCCCGGTAACGATCTGCATGAGCAGTTTGAGCGGGTCCGCGTCTCAATTCAGCCGATTTCGCTGGACGAAATGTCGAAACTCTGGACGACGTTCCAGACACAGTACCGCGTATCGACGGCATACCAGGTGGCGGTCGTGCTGATCGAAAACCGCCAGCCGACGCGCGCGCCGCTACCGGTGCTGATGCGCGGGGAAGCGGACGCGGGCGTCGTTGTCGAACCCAGTCTCCTGCCGCCTTTCCCAACGTTGACGGACGTACGCCCGCCCGGCAATCAGCCGAGTGCGCGGCTTGGCGAGACCCTCACCTTGGCCGGCCACCACCTCGATGGAACAAACCGCGAGGTCCGGTTCCGCAACGCGCGCCTGGACGACCCAATCGACGTGCCGGTCGCCAGCGCGACGGCAACGGAGTGGACGGTGACCCTGCCGAACGCACTGGCCGACTGGCCGGCCGGTTATTACACCCTCGCGCCGGTGGTGCAGCGGCGCGGCGAATCGACGCGGCGGGTCAGTAACGAATTGGCGTTCGCGCTCGCCCCGGCGATGCAGTTGCCGCCGACGTCGGTGACGCGCGACGCGGTCTCGGGAATTGTTACGGTGGTCCTGTCATGTAGTCCCGAGGTAAGACCGGCGCAACGCGTCGCGATGCTGGTCGGCGAGCGGGAGGTGCCCGCCGAGCCGCATCCCGCCCAGACCGGCACGCTGACGTTTGTCGCTGACGAATTGGACCCGGGCGACTACTTCGTCCGACTTCGCGTGGACGGCGTTGACAGCCGGCTTATCGATCGCAGCGTGTCGCCGCCGGCCTTCTTTGCGAATCAGAAGGTGACGATCCCATGATCGAGACGAACGGCGCCCCCGGAAGTGAACAGGCGAACGAGGACTACCTGTCCGCGGCCGTGGCGTGTGCGCGGCTCCGTCTGGCCCGGCTCATCGGGGACGACCCGCCCGCCGATGCGGAACTGGACCGGGCTGAGTCAGCCCTGGCCGCCGCTGAAACCAGCGACGCGCGACCGGCAATGCTCGTCCTGCGCGATCGGTTCGGTCTGACACGATTCGAACACGACGTGCTGCTCCTGTGCGTGGCGCTGGAACTCGATACGCGTGTCGCGGCCCTATGCGCCCGCGCCCAGGACGACCCCGGCCGGCCGTACCCGACGTTCGCTCTCGCGATGGCCCTGTTCGAGGATCCCGCATGGGAGGCTCTCTCACCGGAGCGGCCGCTGCGTTATTGGCGGATGATCGAGATCCACCAGCCGGGCAGCCATCCGCTCACCGCCTGTGCGCTGCGCGCCGATGAGCGAATTGTGCATTACGTCAAGGGGCTCAACTACCTGGACGACCGGCTCACGCCGCTGCTCGTTCCACTCGATCCGCCCGTGAGTGCCGGGGACCTGCCGCGCTCCCAGCGAGCAGCAGTCGAGGCCGCCCTGGCCGAGCTAACTCTGGAGGGACCGACGGTCATTCAACTGGTCGGTCCGGACAGTTTCGGCAAACAGATCGTTGCCGCACGCGTAGCCGCCGCGCTCAACGCGGAACCGTACCGCCTGCCGCTGGAACTGTTGCCGGCGCAGACCGGTGAGTTGGAGAACTTTGAGCGGCTCTGGCAGCGTGAAGGGCGGCTGTTGCCGGTGGCACTGTACGTGGACGCCGGCGATGCCGAGCGCGGTAACCCGGCGGATGCCCACTTCGCGGCACTGAACCGGTTCCTGGAACGTGCCGGCGGACTCGTGTTCCTCGACACGCGCGAACCGTTGCCCGAACTCCGGCGACCGGCGTCGGTAGTGGACGTGGCCAAGCCAACCACGGCCGAGCAGCGAGACGCCTGGTTCGATGCAGCCCGTCCGGGGGGCGTTTCCCGACACGCGGCCGCGACGCTCGCGGCCCAGTTCGACCTGAGCGCCGCGACGATTCACCGCCTCGCGCGCCGCGCGGCGCCAAACGCGACTGCGAACGGCGAGCCGCCGCTGGAACGACTCTGGGATGCCTGTCTGGCCGCCACGCGGCCGCGCATGGACCTGTTGGCCGAGCGCATCGACGCCCGCGCGACGTGGGACGATCTGGTCCTGCCGGCCGCGGAGCTGCAGCTTCTGCGGCAAATCGCCGGGCAAGTGCGGCACCGGGCGCAGGTCTACGACGACTGGGGTTTCCGCCGAAGGATGAATCGCGGGCTTGGCATCACGGCGCTGTTTGCCGGGGACAGCGGAACCGGCAAGACCATGGCCGCGGAAGTGCTCGCCAACGAGCTGCGCTTGAACCTGTACCGCATCGATCTCTCCGCCGTGGTCAGCAAGTATATCGGCGAGACGGAGAAGAACCTCCGTCGCCTGTTCGACGCCGCGGAAGACGGTGGGGCCGTGCTGTTCTTCGACGAAGCCGACGCACTGTTCGGCAAGCGGAGCGAAGTCAAGGACAGCCACGATCGTTACGCGAACATCGAGGTGAACTACCTGCTCCAACGGATGGAGGCATATCGCGGCCTCGCGGTCCTGGCGACGAACATGAAAAGCGCACTCGACGGTGCCTTTTTGCGCCGGCTGAGGTTTGTCGTGGATTTCCCGTTCCCTGGTCCGGCAGAGCGAAGGGCGATCTGGCAGCGCGTCTTCCCGGGCGGCGTGCCGACAGCCGGGTTCGACTTCGACCGATTGACGCGCTTGAACCTGAGCGGTGGGAACATCCACAACGTGGCGCTCAGCGCCGCCTTCATAGCCGCCCAGCAAGGCAGCCTCGCGAGCATGGCGACCGTGCTCGCCGCCGCACGCGAAGAATTCCGCAAGCTGGGCCTGCCCGTCGCGGAGGCGGACTTCCGGTGGGTCGAGCCGGCCAGGGGGGTTGCATGAACGGTTCCCCGCGAAGCAACGTCCGCTTGCACATCGAGCGACTCGTCCTCGATGGCGTACCCCTCCGTGCGGGACAGTCCGCAAAGTTGCGGGCTGCTGTGGAAGCCGAATTGACGCGCCTCCTGTCCGCAGGATCCCTGGCCGCGGGTTTGGCCGGTGGCGGTGCGGTCCCGACTATTCGCACGCGTGACGTGAGTCTGGCAGACGCCGGTACTCCGGTGGAGCCGTCCGTGTTGGGCGAGCGAATTGCCCGATCGGTTTACGGAGGGATCGGACAATGACACAGTCCGTACCGGTCCCGGCAGCGAAGTCGCGAGCGGCCCCGCCCGGTCAGCGAACGTGCGTGTTGCAGCGCCGGTGCGCCTGCGGACAACGTGCGCCAGCGGGCATTGCGTGCGAGTCCTGTCGGCAGCTACGTAGTTGCGCGGCGCGCCACCGCCGCGGCTCCCCGGAGAGCGCAGCTCCCGAAGCACCCGCCATTGTCCGCGAGGCGATCCGCATGCCGGGGCGTCCTCTCGAATCCAGCACCAGCGATTTCCTCGGATCGCGCCTCGGCCACGAATTCAGCCATGTGCACGCGACTGCACGCACGGCGGATTTCGCAACCTCCGGCCAACTCCTGGTCCGGCCGCCGGGGGGTCGGGACGAGCAAGAGGCCGATCGAATCGCGGACAGGGCGCTGAGGAAAACCCCGCCGGAGCGGCCTTCCGCGGCCGATCCGACGAACAAGCCTCAAGCCGCCGACTCTCTCAGCGCAGTCCGCGTGCACACGGACGCGCGGGCAGCCGAGTCGGCGCGGGTCGTCGGCGCGCAGGCGTACACCGTCGGACAGCACGTTGTTTTCGCGGCCGGCGAATACGCCCCGCAAACCGAGCGCGGGAAGTCGTTGCTGGCCCACGAACTCGCCCATGTCGCTCAACAGGCGCGATCCCCGGGTCAACCTGCGGTGCAGCGTCGGATCGGAACCATCGGCGGCTTCTTCCGAAGCATCGGCCGGGCGATTGCCGATCTCTTCGGCGACGAGCCGGACTATGACGACGACACGTTGCTCGCCTACCTGCGGTTTCTGGTCGTGAACGACGAGATCGAGGACGACTTCGACAGCGATAACAAAGCCCGCGCCGTCGTGGCGCGTTGGAAGCGGGGCGACCGGCGCTTTGAACTGACGGTGCGGCAAAAGAAGTTGTTGATCGAGGAACTGCTCTCTGGTTTCACCGGTGACGACGACGAGCGGGCCATCCTCGAATTGCTCAAAGGTTCCACCGACGCCGAGACGGCGATCATCCTTTCCACGGTCGGCGAGGCGGAGTTGAGGAGCAATTTCCACGGCGGCGAGTCAGACGAGTTGGAGCAGTTCCTGCAAGCCTGGCACGCCAAGCAAGAGCGAATGAGCCAGCCGACCCGGGAACGGGCCGCGGGCTCCCGTCCGGCCACGATCGTGCGGATCGTTGTCCAGCAAGAGGGGACGCAGACGGTGACCATCTTCTGGAGTGACGGCCGCGTCGAAACCGACATCTGCTCGACCGGAAAAGGGCTCTGTTGCGTTGACTCCGGAGGTCCGCCGGGCCCGGGTTGGTCAGAAGCCGAGTCGCGCGACGATGGTAGCAACCGCACGCCGGCCGGTAAGTTCAAAGTGGCCCTCAAGCTGCCAAGGACAGATGCGGGCGTGGAGCTGTGGACCGAGTTCGATGACCCGCGGGACATCGCGCTCCACGAGTATTCCCCGGTGGATGGAACGCCCCTGTCGCACGGCTGTGTGCGACTCAACCGGCCGATGGCTCAGAAGATCTTCGACGGCTCGGTGGTGGGACGAACCGTGGTGGAGGTTCGCGGGACGCCGCGGCCCCGATGCGATCATCCGATGCTCCAGCGCGAATGGGCGGGAGATTTCCGCGAGGCCGGGACGAAGCCACCGGATGGGGAAACGCCGGAGGCACGGCGGAGGCGCAAGCACATCGCCGTTACCCGGCGGACGGTGCGGCGCGCGACCGGTCTCGGCGAAGAAGCCCTCACAGAGAAGATTCGCGGCCTGGAAGCCGCCACGGGAGGCTTGCCGACTTCCATCGGATCGTCCGGCGTGCGGGCGCGGACCCTGGAGGCCATCGCGCCGGTCGCCGCCGAAATCCCGCGCTGCCGTCCGCGGAGTGAATAAGCGAGTGAATGGTACTTATGGCCACGCAACCCTGTCGACAAACTCGAGCGACTCCGCAGCGCGGCGCGGCCGCTCTATCGCAACGCCGCTGCGCCTGCGGACGGCATACGCCTGCCGGTGCGGCGTGCCGAGCTTGCCGGCAGCCGTCCACGCGGCAAACGGAATCGGCGACCCGCGATGCACCGCCCATTGTCCGGGAAGTCCTCCAAGCACCGGGGTCGCCCATCGAAGCGGATGCTCGCGCTTTTCTGAATCCGCGCTTCGGTCATGATTTCAGTGGCGTGCCGGTGCGTGCGGATACGTCGCTGCCGGCAAAGCTTCCCGTCGGACGGCCCAACGACCGCGCCGAGTTGGAGGCCGACCAGACTGCCGAACGGATCCTTCGCAACGACTCGGTCGGCGCGACCAGCGATCTGCGGAACGGTGTGCCAGGTCGGGGTGATGTGGAGGGCGTTCGGGTACACACGGACGGTCGCGCGGCCGCATCGGCGCTGGCGGTCGGAGCGCGAGCGTATGCCGTCGGCCGGCACATCGTTTTCGCCCCCGGCGAGTACGCGCCGCACACCGGCCGCGGGCAGTCGTTGTTGGCACACGAGCTTGCCCATGTGGCGCAACAGGCGCGCTCGCCGGGCGGTCCGGTATTGCGGCGGCGGGGCGGCACGTTTGGCGGTTTCGTCTTCAACATTCTTCGTGCCATCCCCGGCTTTTTCGGGCTCGAGCCCGGATATGACAATGACACCCTGCAGGCCTATCTCAAGGTGCTCGATGACACTCGTCAGATCGAGGACGATTTCGACAGCGACAACAAGGCGCGAGCAGTCGTCGAGCGATGGGTCCGCGGCGACGCCCGCTACATCCTGCCCGTTCGCCGGAAGGTCCTCCTGATCAAGCAACTACTGTCTGGCTTCACCGGCGACGACGACGAACAGGCAATCCTGGCTTTGCTTCGCGGCTCGACCGATGCCGAGCTGTCGACCATCCTCTCGGAAGTCGGCGAGCAATCCTTGCACTCGGCCCTGCACTTCGCCGAACAGACGCAGCTCGACCAGCTCCTGAAGGCGCGCCGGCCCGGTGTGGATCGGGAAGCCGCCGCCGCGAAGGCGGAGACCGGGAGTGCGGCAATCCCCGAGGTCTTCCCCGCGGAAACGGTGCTCGAGGCCCAGCGCCGGTTCAGCACGAACGCCCAACTGGAAAAACACATTCGAAAAAACTGCATCGAAATCGTCCGGGAAATGGCTCCTGTCCTGCTCGGGATGGACCCCAAGCTCGCGGCAGGCGCGACTAAGGAGCTTGGGAAGCTCAAGGGAGCGACGCTCACCATGGAGCACGCCATGAACGCTCTTACCAAGCTCGGCGGCGCCACCGGTCCGACCGTGATCAAGTTCAACAACGGTAACGGCAATCAAGCGACGGCGCCCACGGAGATGATTGGCACCAAGGCCTGGGACACGATCATTGCGCAAGTTGGCAACGTTCCCGGTTGGCACATCTTCGGCCTGGCACTTTTCGACGGTTACCACAGCGTGACTGTGTTCGTGGACAACCGCGCGGATGGCCCGCGCCTCTACTGGGCCGACCAGTGGGCGATCGGGCCGGGGGAGGATTTCGAGCAAGCGCCCGGCTCGGTGTCGGGCTTCCGCCGTTACGAGAAAAAGGGCTTCGACGACTGGATTGAGAAATTCACCCAGACCCGTTGGGACCAGGTCCATAGCAAGGAGTCCAAGTGCGGCAAGGCCCATCCGACGAACTGGGAAACGGCGTGTCGGTACAACGCTTCGCTGTTGATCTGGAAGTTCCGGTCGGCTGCAAAGACTCCGTAGGGTCGAAGGTCATGTGAGCCCCGAAGGATGAGAACGCAAACGTTTACACTTCCGTCGTCATTCGCAACGCCGGCGCCGGCCGATTTGCTCCAGCGGCGCTGCGCGCGCGGCAGCCATTCGGTGGTAGGCGGAGATTGTCCGGGCTGCCGGCGGACGCACGCCGGGAATAGTCAACGTTTGCCGGCGGGCGTGACATCGTCGATCCGACCGCTCATCCACGAGGCCCTCGACTCGCCCGGCCGGCCTCTGGACCCGGAGGTCCGGGCGAACATCGAGTCGCGATTTGCTCATGAATTCAGCCGGGTGAATCTGCGCCCCGCCTCGGCAGCCGGCTTGCACCCCAGGCGGGCACAGGAAATGCGCAGTGAGGCGCACGAGCAGGAAGCGGAGCGGCTGGCCCATGCCGCGGGACGCCCCGCGCAGGATCCGGTTGCGGCTCGAGCGACCGAACGCGGGTCCGAACGGTGCGGGGCCGGTTGCGACTTCCGCCAGGTGCGCGTGCATACGGGACCATCGGCCGCGCGGTCGGCCGCGGCAGTCGGTGCGGAGGCGTACACCGTCGGCCGGAACATCGTGTTCGCGCCGGGCCGCTACTCGCCCCACTCGCAATCGGGCCGTCAATTACTCGCGCACGAGCTGGCCCACGTCGCGCAGCAGAATCAAGCCGCCCGAGCTGCGGTACCGGTCGTACAGCGCCGCGTCTCACCCGACTACGCGGGGATCGAACATCGCTTGACGTACCGGATCCTCGACTGGGCGATTACCGATCGAGAGGCCCGGGAAGTACTGCAAATGCTCGACGGACTGTCGGATCGCGATCTGGCCGACACGGTCGCGGCAATGGACCGCGACGGGCTGGTGGAACGATTACTCGACAATGTCTCAACCGCGGATCAGGAACGTTACCCCGTATTGCTCGCTCGCATCGGCCGGCACCGATCCGTCAAGCGGTCGGCGGAGCGGATCATCGACCGGCTGAGTTATGGCTTCTTCGATTGGGCGATCACGGACGATGACGCACGCGAGGCGCTGCGGGCGTTGATGGGCTTGGAGCCGCAAGAGTTGCGCACGGTCGTTGCGAAGATGGTCAACAAGGGGGTCTTCGACCGGCTCATGGACAACCTGCCCGACGAGGAGCACCGGCGGTTCGCGGCGTTCATTGCCCGGCTCCGCCGCATTCGCGACGAGTTCCAGTCCCTCGTCACTGCCCACGTTGCCTTCCTCCGTGGACAGCCGGGGGGCGCGGGGCGGACCGTCAGCACAAGAGTCCGGGAGACCGGCTACGGCGGTTCGCGTTCGACGTTCAACGACCTGCCGCTCGAGCAACAGCGCGCCTGGGAGCGGCGGGCCGCGCACGTCATTGCCGACGTCATCGCAAGCGTCCGCGGAACCGACCTGGAGCCGATCGTCGCCCGATCCCAATTGATCTTCGACCCTGTACGAGCGGAGAAATTGAGTGCTTACGCCTTCGTCGAAGGGAGCAACAAGCTCTACTTCGGGCGGGAATGGGTCACCGACGCCGAGGAGGACGTTCGCAACGTCTGGCAGAGCATCGCGCACGAGCTGGGCGGTCACGAAGAATTCGGGTCCACCTGGTCCTGGGAGATCATGCGCGCGGCGCTCGCTCGGCTGAACCCGCGGGAACGCCGCGAAGCGCTGTGCGCGGTGAATTCCGTCTATAGCGCCTACGGCTACCTCGAGACGGAAATCTACGCCGAATTGCGCGAACTGCCGTTCCGCATCCCGACGAGTGGCGGCGATCGGCCCGAGTCCACGGCCGAACGACCGGGCGACGTCCGCGACAAGCTCACCAAGATCCGCGACGCATTTGGCCCCGTCGTGGGCCGCCAGATCGCGCTGCGGCTGTACTACCGCGTGATGACGGATCCCCGTGTCGCGGATGAGTCGAAGCGACTGCTGTACGACGAAATCCAGGTGGTGTTCCATTTGTTTCCGATCGTCGAGGCCGTGCTCCCGTAGCGAAAAGGGGAATCGATGAGCAGTTTTCCGGGTTCTCCGCCGGTGGTCAAAGGCGGCATCGTCCTTCTCGACCCGGTGACCGCGGTGGTCGTGCGCTTCATTGCGCTCCAGTACAACCCGGACACACTCACCCGGACGCTGCAGCCGCAGGGTACGGGCGGCGAGGGACAAGATCGCTCTGAGGCGCTCCGGCTGCGCGTGCCGCCGGTCGAATCGGTCCGCCTGGAGGCAGAGATCGACGCGACCGATCAACTTGAACGCGCACTGCCACCCGCGACCGAAGTTGGCATCTTCCCTCAGCTCGCCGCCCTGGAGACGCTCGTATACCCCCCGAGCGACCGCCTGCAAGCGAACCACCGGCTCGCCGCGGTCGGGACGCTGGAGATCGTGCCGGTGGAATCGCCGCTGACGCTCTTCGTCTGGAGCAAGAGCCGCATCGTGCCGGTGCGACTGACCGAGTTCAGCATCACCGAAGAGGCTTTCGACCCGGCGCTCAACCCGATCCGTGCCAAGGTGAGCCTCGGCATGCGAGTGCTCAATGTGGACGATCTGGGATTCGACCACAAGGGCGGCAGCCTGTTCCTGACTTACCAGCAGCAGAAGGAACGCCTGGCCCGCCTCGGGCCAGCGGGGAATCTGACCGCGCTAGGGATCACTGGCGTGCCGTAACCGGAGGAGGTTTGTCGTGACCCCGGAATCGATCGTTGACCTGGTCCCGTCGAACCGCTTCCCGCCGAACAGCCGTTACCACGGCGTGGCGACGGCGACGGTCGTGACCCTCGACGGCAGGTCGGTCGTTTACCTTCGCCGGCGGTTCGTGCCGCCCCCGGAGCGGTTCGAGTTGCTTCATGAGCACGTGGTCAAGGAGGCGGACCGGCTCGACAACCTGGCGGCGATCTATCTCGGCGATCCCGAGCAGTTTTGGCGGCTGTGCGACGCCAACGGGGCGGTCCGGCCGGATGAGCTGACGGAAGAGACTGGACGCCGTTTGCGCGTCACGCTGCCGGAGGGAATCCCTGCGATGCCCGAGAGCTAAGTGGTACAGGGTGTCAAATGGTTCAGGGCGTCTACCTCACGCTTTTGGTCGGTCCAATGGTGCCGGTGCCGGCGCCGCGGGCCGTGCTCGACGCGCTCGTGTCGGTAGAGGTGACGACCAACGACGTCGGGCCCAGTGCATTCCAGCTCACGTTCACGCTGAACAACCGCTCCGAATTACACACGCTCTTTCTCATTGCCGGTGGCGCCTTGACCGGGCTGATGCGCGTGATCGTCATCGTCACGGTGAACGGGATGCCGCAAGTCCTCATGGACGGCATTGTGACGAACCAACAGGTCACGGGCGACGCCGCGACCGGCCACTCGACGCTGGTCATTACCGGCGAGGACTTGAGCGTCGCGATGAGCCGACAGGAGTTCACGGGCCTGCCATACCCAGCGATGCCCGCAGAGGCGCGAGTCGCGTTCATCGTCGCCAAGTACGCCTTCCTGGGCATCGTGCCAATTGTCATTCCCAGCATCTTCGTTGACGTGCCGCTACCAACCAATCGGATTCCGACTCATGTCGGCACCGACCGCGAGTACCTCCAGCAGCTCGCCCGCGAGGCCGGGCACGTGTTCTACATCGAAACGGCCCCGGCGCCGGGGCTCAACTTTGCTTATTGGGGGCCGCAAATCAAGCTCGGCGTGCCGCAGAAGGCGCTCAACGGCGACCTGGACGGCGACCGCAATGTCCTGAACCTGGCATTCACCTACGATGCCGAGTCGAAGACCATCCCGGTGGTCTTCATTCAAAACGAAGCCACCAAGGCGCCGATCCCGGTGCCGATCCCGGACATAACGCCGCTGAACCCGCCGCTGGGGCTGATTCCGCCGCTGCCGCTGAACATCACGTTCCTCGACTACACCGCGAAGCTTTCGCCGCTCAAGGCGGTCCTGGCGGGGATTGCGGTGGCGTCGCGGTCGGCGGACGCGGTGACCGGGAGCGGCAGCCTCGATGTCGTCCGCTACGGCTCGGTCCTGCGGGCCCGGCAGCTCGTCGGGGTTCGCGGCGCGGGTGCGGCATTTGACGGGCTCTACTACGTCAACAGCGTCACAAGCTCCCTCGAGCGGGGAGCGTTCAAGCAGAGCTTCCGACTGAGCCGCAACGGACTGCTCTCGAGCGTACCGAAAGTGGTTCCGTAGGCGTGGTCTCGCGAGGAGACTTCCGTGGACAGTTCGGGCAATGGCGCGGCGAAAAAATACCTCGGCATATACCGGGGGACGGTGGTGAAGACTACCGACCCGGAGCAGCGCGGACGCATCATGGCCCTCGTCCCCGACGTGTCGAAGACCATCCCGCTGAGCTGGGCGCTGCCGTGCGTCCCGGTCGCGGGCATTCAGATGGGCATGTTCACTGTGCCGCCGGTCGGCTCGGGAGTGTGGATCGAGTTTGAGCAGGGCGATCCCGATCATCCAGTGTGGGTCGGTGGTTTCTGGGGCACGGCCGTTGAGGTGCCGGCGCTGGCGCGGCTGGTGAAGTCCGAATTGCCCAGCATTACTCTGCAAACTCCGCTCCAAAACGGCATTGTTGTCAGCGACACACCGGGGCCGACCGGCGGCATCCAGATCAAGACGGCTTCCGGCGCGATGATCTCAGTCAGCGACGTCGGCATCACGATTACAAATGGCAAGGGCGCGACCATCACCCTGACCGGCAATGCCGTGGACATCAACCTGGGGGCGCTGACCGTCCAGTAGCTGGGAATCGCTTGCGGAGGAACTGACCAATGCCCAGGCCAATCGTTCACGTCGACGCGACCGTGTTGTGCATCCACTCGGGGCAGGCGCAGCCGGTAACGCCGTTTCCGCGCGTACTGCAATTCGGCGGATCGCCGACAAACCTGCCGGCCCCGTGGAAAGACCTTAACATCCTGGCTTCTCCATGATCCGCTTGCCATGCGGTCCGCGCTGAAGTCCCCAAACGAAAGGGAATGGGTCATGCGACTGGCGACATATAACGGCGAAAAGAAGTTGTCCGAGTTAGTGGCGCGCTTCTATCGGATCGAGGGCCGCGCGTCGCGAGCCGTGACGATGGACGCCGAAGAAGCTCTCCTGCGAGCCAACCCGCAGCTCAGTGACTTGAAAACGCTGCGCAAGGGAGCGGTCATCGTTGTGCCACACGTACCGGAAGCCAACGACACGACGGCGGCCGGGCCGTTTGAGCTGACCAGCGAATTGATAGACGACCTCCGAAGAATCCTCGCCCAGGCCAACGCGGCCCTGGCCGATTCGGTCCGCGCCGAAGTCGAAGATGCCCGCGAGGGCACGAGCTTGCTCAAATCGCGTGAATTCAAAGCGCTCGCCGACAAGTTCGCGCCGGTCAAGGATCGCCTCGCGATGGCAATGCAGGATGTCAAGGTGCGCCTCGAGCAGGCCGAGACGGCCGAGTCCACCCGCAAGCGGGTAGTCGCGGTCTTGGAAAAGCAACTTGCGGCACTGTCCGAGCGCCTGGTGTAAACTTTGAATCGCGGTGGGGCATCACCGCTGCCCGACTATGGACGACTTGCTAGGCGTGGTTGGCGACTGGCTGGACGCGGACGCCACGTTCCCAATTGAATCAGGCATCTACCCGGATTTACGCCCGGCGGCCTAATTGCTGTCAGTTGTGTGTGGAGCTACTTAGGCGGCTTCGCGCCGGAGGTTGGCGGCCGCCGAACTACGCTGACCCGGCAAGCCCGGAGGCGGGCCGTAACTCGAGCAAGGCATGAAGGTATTAGTAGCGATCGCCAACTATGGGCCGTACCGCTTCGGCTACCTGGATCGAGTTCTCCACGCCTACAGGCAGATGCCATATCGGGTGAATGTTGTTGTGCATTCCGACCGTCCGAAGCGCGTTCCGGCATGGGTTGAGCTGTTGGTGGGCCTGCCGACGACCGACCCCCACTCCCTTCCCTTCGCCCACAAGACCCTCTTCGCCGAACGGGCGCGAGACTTTGACCTCTTTGTGTACTCCGAAGACGACATCCTGATCGAGGAGCGTCACGTGACCTCGTTCTTGGACCTCGCGGGGGTGCTGCCGTGGCCGGAGGTGCCGGGGTTCTTCCGCTACGAGCGCAGCCCGGACTGCGCGCTATGGTACGCGGATGCCCATCCGCCCTATAGCTGGGTTCCGAAGTCCGTCCGGCGGCACGGCGAGTACGTCTTCGCGAGTTACTCCAATCTGCACTCCGGCTGTTATGCGCTGACGCGTGCGCACCTGGCGGCGGCGATCAGCTCCGGCGGTTATCGCGTCCCGCCCCATCGCACCTGGTATGAAATGCGAGAGAGCGCGGCGACCGACCCGTACACCCAATGCGGGCTGGTCAAGCGCTTGTGCATTTCGCACTGGCGCGACGTACTCGTCCATCACCTGCCGAACAACTATGTGGGCGTTGTCGGGGTGGGCGAGCGCGCACTGCATGACCAGATCGACTCCCTGCTCGCGGGCGAGTAGCCCCCACGAGGAGGGTCCCCCGGCGTCAGGGCGCAGACGATGATTGCCCAGTCGGAGACGATGGCGAGGCACCGTGAGTCGGCTTCGGGGGCTGGGACGGGGGAAGGGAGAACTTCCTTGGTGCCATCGTCGGGGGTAGGGAGAATTTCCTTGGCGCCATCGTCGGGGGCAGGGAGAACTTCCTTGGTGCCATCGTCGGGGGCAGGGAGAACTTCCTTGGTGCCATCGTCGGGGGCAGCGAAAGCCCGCGCTTTCCGCCGGCCGACGACGGCAACGTCCCGGAGGCCGGGCCGGGCCCGTTTGAAGGCGTCGCACCGGACGCGGACGACGGAATGGCACTGGCGGCAATCAGCGGTATTGGTGGCACGGACGGGTGCCTGGCCTGCCGGTCGGGCCCGCGACCCGGCCAAGCCATGCCGAACGCGGCCGCGTACCAGAATTCGTCGCGGACGCGGTTGGCCATTAGGTAGGCCCGCTCTCGTTCCAGGCTCTCGTAGCCGTCCAGGTACTGGGACCAGACCGTTTCCCAGAAGTCGGCGGGATAGCGGGCGCTAAATCGGTCGAGCCAACTGAACCATGTCGGGTCCGTGAAGTGTTTGCGTGCCATGCGCAGCTGGTTGACCAGCAGGTGCTCCTCCGGGACAGCATACCCATCAAAGCCGGTTCGGAATCGATGCCCGATCACCGCAGCCGGGTCGTGCAGTACGGGGTAGCCCATCAGCCACGCCTTCAGCCCGAAGTCCACGTCTTCGGACCCATAAGTCCGCATCCCGGTGTCGAACCCGCGTAGGCAGGCGTAGAGGTCCCGCCCCATTGCGGCGCAACAGCCGATGAACGTGGGTTGGGCGTACAGGGGCCGGACCGCCACCCCGTCGTATGGCCGCAGGTGTTCCAGGTCGATCCACCCAATGCCAAATGAATCCAGCTCCAGGTAATACCCGTGGCCACATTGGTTCGGGTCGTTCTCCCATGCCGACGAGTCCAGCGTCGCGATCCGTGGAGTCACCACTCCCCGGCCTCCGAGTCCTTCGACGGCGACAACCAGCCGGGCGATGGCCCCGTCCTCCGGCTTGCAGTGGCCGTCCAGGAAGACTAGTACGTCCCCGCGTGCAACCCGGGCCGCTAGGTCCTTGGTCGGTGCCACCCCCCGCCGGCAGGCGTGCTCCACGAAGCGCACCCGTTCGAACTGGCCCGCGAGGTCTCGGACCGTACCGTCCGATGAGGCGTCGTCGGCGACGATGACCTCGCAATCCAGTCCGTCGGTCGTGTCCAGGCATGATCGGAGGGTTCGGGCCAGGAGGCCGCGCTCATTGTAAGAGGCAATCAGGATGCTAGCGCGCACGGGCGGCTCCGTTGGAGGAATGCGGCCGGGAAATCGGGCGCCTCGCCCAGCCGCCACAGCAGGCCGAGGCCCGAAGTGCCCCGGAACTCCTGCCAGTGCCAGCCGCGCGGCTGCTCCCGCAGCCAGTCGCGCACCGCCTGCGCCACCTGGACCGTGGGCATGGTGGAAACCACATCGTGGAAGACTGCCACGCCGCCCTCGGCCAGCCAAGCGGACACCCAAGTGTCGAGCCACCGCCTGGTCTGGCGGTAGGTGTGCGGGTCCGTGTCGATGTACAGGAACGCGACTGGGGTGGACCAACAGGCGAACAACTCCTCGCCGCTCATCTGCACGAACTGGCAGTCTACCCCGTCCAGGTGCGGGGCGGAGTCCACCGGGTCGGCGGTGACGACCGTCCCCGCCCAGGGGCGGACAGCGTGGGCTAGCGCGCGGGTCGATGCACCCCACCGGGTGCCAAGTTCCACCACTACTTCGGGCTGCACCAGGGACGCCACGGACCACAGAAGCGGTAGGTCGTCGGCGCTGTCGGTCCCCGCGCCGTGGTCGACCGCTTCGGCCGGCGGCGGGAACGCCTCCAGGTACTCGCCACGCCGGTCGAAGATGCGGCGGAATTCTCGCAACACCTCCGGCCAGAACGGTTCGAGCCGGTGCTCGGCCCAGAATCGGTCCATGGCCTCCGCAGCGGCCGCCGGATCGTAGCGGGCCGCAACCGGGCGGAACCGATGCTCAACGGGGCAGCCGTCGATGATCGCTTGCCGGTGGCCGGCCCGGTCCGCGATGGCCCTCCATTGCGACTCCAGGCCCCACCCCATCTGGTTGGCCGCCGGGAACGGGGTGACCAGGCCCAGGAACTCGCGCGTCATCGACAGAACGGGCCCGGACTCGACAAACGTCGTCAACCGCGCCCAGCATCCCTTGCGCTGCAGGGTAATCGGGTGGCTGTAGTATGACCCGTCGGCAAGGGCCGGCTGGGCCAGGGCGGCCCCGACCGCCCGCACGGCCGACACGTAGGATGGGAGGAAGTCCGTCCCGAGACGGACATCGTCATCTACGAAGAGGACAAGGTCCGCTCCCGCGGTGTGCTGCAGCAGGCGGTTCAGGGCCTCGAACTTGCCGACCATACCGCGACCCCGGGTGAACGAGGCCACGGCTGGAACCACGTCCTCCAGGGCCCAGAGGTGCACCTGCCGGCACCACGGCCGCAGGTCTTCGACTATTGATTCAACCAGGCTGTCCTTGAAGTAGGGGCAGCAGGCGTCCACATTCATAAACGCCTATTGAACCAGATGCCCGCTCGGCCGCAAGCAGTTTCTTGCGGGGCGGATGTCGTTGCGCGAGGGGGCGCCAATCGAACCCCAGGTCCGTCGCGACCCGCCCGGGACTGGTGCGCCGCGGGGTTACTCGCCGCACGCAACCCGGAAACCGACCAGCGAATCGCGGAAGGTCGCGGGGCTGGCATTTCGCTCCGGTGACCGGCAGGCCCGGCCGTGGTCGTACCAGCTGCCACCGCGCACCACTCTCGACGCGCCGGCATCCGGCCCAGTAGGGTCGGACGCCGGTCCCGTGGGATAGGTCTTTTGATAGCGGTCCCAACACCACTCGCGGACGTTGCCGTGCATGTCAAAAAGGCCCCACGGGTTTGGCAGCTTGCTCGCGACGGGCGCAGAATGCGAACGCGCGAACACCCCGTAGCGGCCCAGGTGCTCTTCCTCGTCTCCGAAGGAATAGGCGGAGGCGGTCCCAGTCCGGCAGGCGTACTCCCACTCCGCCTCCGTCGGCAGCCGGTAGCCATCCGCCTGAAAGTCGCACTCCCACTCCTCGCCCCCCGCCGCCCGTTCGTGGCCGGGGCCGTCGGCCTTTCCTTCCCGCCGGGGACGCGTGTAGCACGGCCGCCGACCCTCCTTTAGACTCAACCAGTTGCAGAACCGGACCGCGTCACTCCAGCTCAGCCGTTGCGCCGGGTGCTCGCCCGTTGGACTGACCGCCCGATTGGGGCTGGCCCCCGTCGGCTTGTCCCCGGCTGGGTAATCCGGATCTTCGAGTAGGCGATCGAACAGCGCAACAGTCACCTCCTGGTCGCACAAATAGAAGGGCCGGGTAATCATCACCTCGTGTGGTTGGGCCGTCGGCAGTCCCGGATCGCCCATGGTAAACCGGCCGGCGGGGACGCGTACCAGCGTCAACCCATGCTGATTGACGAACCAGCCTCGGCCGCCCGCGGGGCGTGCGGTTCGAGCTACGGCGGGAATTACAGCCCCCCACCGGCCGAGAGCGACGCCAGCCGCGGAATGAGTGCCCCCGTCTGGGGCATTCAGGTACTGCTCCTGCAGAGCCGCCTCTAGGTCGTGCCGTTGTGCCGCGAGGAGTTGGTTAGGCGGTAGATCCGCGAGGGCCAAGCAGAGGGCGGACCGGAGCGGCCCATCGTCCGTCTCTCGCAGCACCCGGGCGACCTCCGAGAGGTCGCCGCGCCACGACCCCAGCCCGTGGACGAGGGTCGTCCGCTCCTCCGGCCGGTCGTTCAGGGCCGCGAGTCTGGTTGCGGCGCCGGGGTCCCCCAAGTGCAGCAGGGTGATCGCTAAGCGGGCACGTGCGGGGAGGTCCCGCGAAACCTTGAACCTCTCCCAGAGCCCTTCTCTGACGGGCCCCTCTGATCGCCGGAGGGCAGCGATCAGGTTCCCCGACTCGTTGTCGGGCGCTGTAACGACGCTTTCTAGCAGAAAGTCGTCATCGCCCTCACCCAACTCGGCGAGCGCGAGACCGGCGTGTAGCCGCTGTCGGTCGTCACCCCCCGCCTCTTCTAGGCGCCGTCGCAGGAGCGGGACGGCTTCGTCCCGGAACGGCGTTAGGTCCGCCAACATGTACGGCAGGCCGTCCGGGGGGGCGTTCAGCGTTGCTTCGACCAGTGTGGCCGCCCGCTCCTTGTGCGCGGCCCGTTGGACAGACGTCACGTAAAGCGCCACGCCTATAGCGACCAGG